>CAJIAU010000229.1_pt1 | contig 43837 bp, 39 predicted proteins | sample 9199171 | NCBI WGS metagenome assembly CAJIAU01 (sample SAMEA7708280, study PRJEB35096) | sediment metagenome | biome: marine neritic benthic zone biome [ENVO:01000025]; feature: sediment [ENVO:00002007]; material: shallow marine sediment [ENVO:03000034] sea grass bed [ENVO_01000059] ...
TCAATCAACCGGTCCAGGCCACTTGCCAGTTCCTCCCGGAAAGGAGCCGTGCGCCGGCTTTTCATGTCAACGCTGGCGGTAATGTACTCCAGTGTCGCCGCCAGCCTCCCGCTGGTTTCATTGACGATGAAGTACATTCCGTGAAACCGCTTCTCACTCCGGCCCAGCACACGGCTGTACGTGCTGACCTGGTCTCTGACTTTCAATTCTGCACGGTAATTGAGATGGTGTTCAAGATCGAACTGGCTGACCTGGTGGCGGCTGAACCAGTCCTCGTCGACGCCAATCTCCTCCAGCACCACCCAGCCGCCCAGTTCGTACAGCGCCAGGTAAAACTGCACGTTGACATGGCCATTGCGATCCTCCCACTCGGGCGGGATGGCCATGCTCAACTGGACGGGAAGTTCACGTAGTTGTTCAATCTTCGGGTACAGCATGAGCATTATGAGTTGCGGGCAGTCGATAGGATCGGGTTGTACCCCACCAGGCCAGCACCCCGGTAACCACCAGCGACAGGCCGATACCCGCCGACATCAGGAATTCACCCAAGGCCGGTTCGCCAGTCGCCTGTTGATAAGGTACTACGTAGAAAAAATACAGCAACACAGAAAAGGCTGCCCCGAATACGATCAGGAGTTTTGGCCAGAGCAGGGTGCGAGCCAGTTTATCCGCATCGATTTCTGATTCGGGTACGCGGTGCAGGCGCTCTCTCAAATCATGTTCCTTCTCCGTCACTTTACCCCCGAGCGAAACCAGCTCGACGGTGACATAACTCACCACCACGCCGACAAGTATGGGGTCCAGGAAAACCGGCAGATCGACGATCCTGAGCAGGGCCAGCGAGTTGGTGAGGAGGTTTCCCAGCAAGCCCGCGATGATGCCCCAAAAGGCTCCCGCTTCGGTAATGCGGGTACTCCAGACGCTCATGAAAGCCACCGGTCCCCAGGACGACGCGAAAAGCGTACCTGCGAAATATGTGATCCAGAACAGCTTGCCTTCGGGCAGCGCATATGCCACGGCGAGCGCAACCAGGCTGATCACGAACATGGCGCGGCGGCTCATTTTCAGGCGTAGCTGATTGTCCGATGTCTTCTGGGGGAGGATGTCGTTGCTGGCGCTGAAACCCACCAGTGAGAGGAAAGTAGAGGCCGAGGAAAGGCCCGCGGCAAGGATGCCCGACATCAGCAGCACGCCTACCAGTGTCGGCATCACGTTCAGCGCGGCCCAGATCATATTTTCCTGGTTGGGTTCGATGTTCGGATTCAGCAGGTTGACCGCCGCACCGGAAAGCATCAGCACGGTATACAGCACCATCACCACCCCTGCGGTGATCGTCGCAGAGCGGATCACGATGTGCTCATTGCGGGCCATCAGGTAACGGCTGGCCTGCCAGGGGCTGACCGCAACCACGATACCCCAGGCGATACCCAGGATGATCCCGTAGACCAGGGTTTCGGTAGGTGTCTGCCAGGTCGCATCCGGGCCCACTGCGCCATGCCAGGAGATGATCCCGGGCTTGGCATCGTAAGCAGCAAGGTCACCAATACTGGTAAACCAGCCCCCGGCGTCATCCACGATGAATGCGAGGCCGAGGAACGCCACGGCTGCGAACAGCAGGAACATCATGGTATCGGTCAGCACCACGCCGCTGGAACCGGAATAAAGCGTGAACAGCGTGTAGCCGGCCCAGGCGATGAACAGGGTGCCGTAGAAAGGCAGCCCGGTGACTTCATTGATAATGGTCGCGGCGCCCTGGGTAACCATCACCAGGTAAGCGGTGCAGCCCAGCACGATGGTCACCCCGGCCACGACCTGCACACGCCGGCTGTTGAACCGCTGGCCAAAGTACTCGGCCACGGTGAGTGCCCGGCTGCGGCGCAGGAAACGGCCGAAGTACAGGCCCCCTGCCGTATAACCGATGCAATTGATGGCCGTGAGGATGATCACCACCGCCGGAAAGCCGGAGTAACCCAACCCGGTTTCGCCCATGAAGGCATTGGTGCTCATCAGGCTGGCGACCAGCGTGCCGACGATCAACAGGGTGGGCGCATTACGCCCCGCGACGAAATAGTCTTCAAGGTGTTTGACCCTGCGGCCGGCGTAATTGCCGACAGCCAGGTAAACGACCATGCTGATCAGCAGCCCTGCCGCGTAAACACTCATGCAGTGGCTTCAAGCAACTCGTCGAAGGATTGCTCCAGGCACTCCCTGAAAAATTCGATGTCGGGCATGATTTCGCGGGCGGATATGATGCTGAAAGTCATTTCCCCGTTGTAGCTGGGGGTGGCGATGAACAACCCCATTCCATCCGCCAGCGGCGCCAGGCCAAAGGTATGAAGCAGGCGCGCACCGTTCATGTAGAGCGTTTCCTGCGGCCCCGGGACATTTGAAATGAACAGGTTGCAGAGCTTGGAGGTGAATCGGCCGCCGGCGACCAGCCGGGCCACGCCCGCCATCGTTGCGGCCGGTACATGCTGGCTGAGGTCGGTCATCAGGCGGGCCGAAATCCCGGATTTGGCGGCCTTGGTCTGGCGCGTCGTGTCCCTGATGGTCAGCAGGCGCTCGATCGGATCGTCGATATTCGTTGGTAACGCAACCGCCATCGCGCTGATCTTGTTGCCAGGGGTCTCGGAATCCCGCCCCTTGCTTCTCTTGTTGACCGGCGCGATCGCCACCATCGGATCATCGGGTAGTTCCTCGTGATGCTCCAGGTAGAGCCGCAGGGCGCCGGCGCAAATGGCCAGGACGACGTCGTTGATGGTCGAATCTTCGATGCTGTCCTTGATCTGCTTCATATCGGCCAGGCTGAATACCGTGGCGTCAAACATCTTGTGGGGTGATACCGGTTGGTTGAACCGTGTCAGCGGCACTTGCCGGCTTTTGCCCCCTTCCGAGGACAGGGATTTCACCAGGGTATTGAAAATCGCAGGAGAAAATCGCAGCAAGGTACCCGCCATTTTCACAGGGGACTGCAGGTTACTGACCAGGGCACGGTTCACCACGGTGACCGCAGAGGGGGATTCACCGGTGTCTTCAGACCACTCGGGCAACTCGATCGCCGGTGTCCCCTGCGGATCGATATCCGACAGGGCGGCGAAAAAGTGCATTGCCGAGGTGCCGTCTATGGCTGCGTGGTGAACCCGGGTCGCAATGGCATAGGATCCTTTCGGAATGCCCTTGATCCGGTCCAGCCCCTCGATCACGTACATGTCCCACAGCGGCCGGTTCATGTCCATCGGCCGGCTGAAATGGCGCGCCAGGTGAATGCAGAACTGGCGCCAGTCTCCGGGTTTGGGCAGACGCCCGTGGAACATGTGGTGCTCCACGTCGAAAAACTCATCCTGGACCCAGTACGGGTGATCGAAATCGTACGGCAGCCGCATCAGGCGGCGGCGGAACACGGGCGAAGAGCCCAGCCGCTCCTCGACGTGCGCAATGATGTCCTTGAACCGGACCTTACCGCCCGGGGCGGTAGACGGATCATAGACGTTGACACCCATAACGTGGGTCAGGTTGTTGCCGGTCTCGATGTAGAGAAACTGGGCGTCCTGTGCGCTAAGTTGTTGCATCAGTATTCACCATGACTGGACAATGCCATCAGCCGGATTCGTTCCAGCATCCTTGACAGTTCCTTGAAATCTTTCAGCAGGCTGATCCGCCGTTCCAATACGTGCTCGCCACCTGCCTGTGTCAATTCGAAGTTCTCTGCCAGTTTATACCCGTTCTGGAACAGGAGCTTGCCGATTGACGCCTCGCTGGTGATGCGCCGCTGCAGGTAAGCCTGCTTTCCGGCCTTGAGCGCCCGCGCCACGTATTCCTCTTCACTGTAGACTTCCGCGTCATCCTTGCGCACCAGCAAGTCGAAAACCACGCTGTAGGCCTCGACGAACGGCAGCAGGGTAGCGTGTGCGAGCAGTGGCTGCATCTGTATCAGCATGCGCAGGATGCTGTCACCACCCGCCTCCAGGATTTCTGCCCAAGCCGGATCGGAACGCTCGAGCTCTGCTTTCAATTGCTTCCTGAACTTCTTCTTCGATGGGTAGAAAAACTCGAACTTGAAGAAATCACGCAGCCTCAGTGTTTCATCCCAGAAAGCTTCTGCGCTTTGACCTTCATGTGCGTCGCTGGCCTTCAACAGGGCGAGTTCGATGATGGCCTTGTTGACGAAGTGATGGATGATGGTATTGCGGTAATAGCTAGCCATCGGGTGCTGGTCCGGCTCGATTCCGAACACCGTATCGAGCCCTTCGTCGTAACGAATCAACAGGCCCATACCCACCATGGCGTCTGCCAGGCCCTGGACGTGTGACAGGCGCTCCGGTCTGAAATCGCTGGTCAGCCGGATACCCCTGGCATATGCCCAGCGAACGATGGCCACGGTCTCGGACTGCAACTCCTCGATGGTCAGTGCGCGGGGCGCCGCGCCCAGCAGCACCATGCAGCCCACCGCCGGAAGCGTAATGGGCGTCACCTTGTTGGCCTGCACAGCCACTTCGAAGGCAATCTTGGGCAGGGCCAATTGGTCGCCGGGGTCCGGGGCCTGGTCCAGCACCACCGATTCGCCAAAATCCAGGTAGATCCGCCCCATCGGCCTGCGCAGGCTGGACAGGTAACCGATGAACCACTTGAATGATTCCGGTTTCTTGACCTTGCCGGTCTGTTCGCTGGCGTAATCCTCGACATCGCGCATCAGGTCGTAGCTGACGACCACCGGGATTGCATGAATCTGGCGTGCATCGGTGTAATGCGCCGCTTCCAGCACGTATTTCAGCAGGCCCAGCCGCGGCGGCATCAGCTTGCCGGTGCGTGAGCGCGTGCCTTCGAAAGCCCACGTCATCGGAAAATGTTTTTCCATCAGGTAGCCGATGTATTGCCGCAGCACCAGCTTGTACAAGGGGTTGTCCTGGAATTTCCTGCGTATGAAAATTCCCCCGGACCGCCGCATCAAAAGACCAACGCCGGCAAAGCTCATGTTGATCCCGGCGAAAATGTGCAGCATGCGGAAGTCGTTTTCAAACAGCGTCGAGGTCAGCGCGATGCTGTCGATATAGGTCTTGTGCGTGAACAACAACATGGCCGGGTTGTGCTGCACGATCTGCCTGACCCGCTCCAGATCCTCATCCCGGAAGACGACATCACCATCGTAGCTCAGTCTCATGACCCAATTGTCGAACCTGGCCCGCAAATCGATGAACAGCGAATCCGGAACCGCGATGAGTTCCTTCATGTACTCGTCTGCCTCTTTTTGCAGCTCTGCCCTGGTTTGTCCGGTCTCAGATCCCAGTTCAGTCAGCGCCGCGCGGTACTTGGGGCTGCTGCGCAGGCTGTCAGCCACGAATCGGGGCGCCTTGTAACGTCGGCCGATCAGCGCCCATTCCGCCACCTCCAGCGACAAGCCGGCCTGGCGCATGACGAAAGCCGCAAATGCTCCTGGCGACTGTGCCGTTTTATCGTCAACCTGTTCGAGAAACCGGGATTTCAGAGTATCCAGCGTGGCTGGTTCGCCGCTGATACACTGCGCACGGTTGCGGTCGCGGAACAGGATCCAGCGGCCCCTGGCGGCCCCCGGATGACGCGGATCGCCGAACATCAGGTGACGCAACGGCAGGGGCTTCTTGGACCGGCCATCACTGTCCGGCATCAGCCAGGCAACCCGTACGGGCACCAGCAGGGTACTGCCGGGCGCCTCCAGCCTTGCCGCAAGGCTTTCCGGTTCCGGCAGTTGCGCACTGCTGGAAATGGCCAGAAACACGGTCTCAGCGGATGCACCGGAGCCGATGGCGCTGGCGGAAAGGCAGTCTGTGATCAGCTTTCTTTCAAGATGGTTGGCGGCATCCGCTACAATCAGCAGCGGCCCATCATGCTGCAGTTCATCGAGGTTCAGGGTGACTCCTGCCCGGCTCACTCATTTTTCCTGGCGGCGGCTTTTTTCCTGCGGGCTTTCTTTTTCAGGGCTTTCTTTTTCAGTACCTTTTTGGCCGGAGAGGCCTTGGTTCCGGCTTTCTTGCGAATGGCCTTTTTACGAACCGCCTTGCCTGCAGCCGCTTTCTTCGCCACTTTCTTCCCTGCCGCTTTCTTTTTCACGACCTTTTTCTTCCTTGCGACCTTTTTCGCCCTGTCAGGCTGCGGCAAGGCAGCCGCAGAATACGGCTCGCCTTCCGCTTGGCCCAGCGCTCGCAGGAACATGTCACGCACCTGTTCGACATGCTGATCCACCGTTTCCCGGCGCCATTGGCTGGTATCCACCGGCGGCAAAACATCGACTTCCACTGTAGCTTGCCGGAACACGAAATCGCCCTTGGGCGCCACATCACCGGCATTGTGGATGACCACCGGAACAATCGGCACGCCAGCCTGCATGGCCAGGTGGAAAGGTCCTTTCTTGAACGGCGCCAGTTTCGGGGTGATCGAACGCGTGCCTTCCGGTGCGATAGCCACCGATTTGCCCTGGTGCCGCATCGCATCGACCAGCGGCTTCATCGCTTCGATAGCGCTGTGGGAGTTTTCCCGGTCGATGAAGATGGTGCCGGCCAGTTCCAGCGTCTTGCCGATCAAGGGCATCTGCTTGATTTCCTTCTTACCGACGCCGGCGATGTCTTTGCGCAGCAGCTTTGCCATGATCACAACGTCGACCTTGCTCTGGTGATTGAACACGAACACCGCCGGACGTTGCTCCCACAGGTAGTACTCGCCCCGAACCACCAGGTTCAGACCGATCAGGGCGCTGCTGACATCAGCGAATACCGAGGTGGCGAAATTTCGCGCCTCGTTTTTCGAGCCGGTCAATGCCCAGATGGGAATGCCAGCCATCGCTGAAGGGATCAGTGAAACCGTCGCAGCAACCGACCGGATGAAATCACTGATCTGGGGTTGTCCCCTGCTTCTGAAACGCCGGACCGGCCATCCTTCTTCTTCGGCAATCGCAGCCAGGCTGTTGTTGGGATTGAGCGGCCGGGGATAGCCAACCCGCTGCAGCAGCTCCAGGTCGTCATCGCTGTCGCTGTAAAAAAAGCTCTGGTCCAGGTCGATGCCAAATTCATCGGACAGGTTTTCCGCGGCCAGCACCTTGCCGGGGCCGAAACAAAGCGGACGCTCGATGCCGCCGGTAAAGGTTCCGTCTTTCACCTCGTAGCGGCTGCAGATGATGTGCTCGATACCCAGGTCACGGGCCATCGGTTCAACCTGGTAGGGCGTTGCCGAGGAAATCACCGCAACCGTATGCCCCCTGGCCATGTGAGCCTGCACCATCGCCCTTGATTCGGGGTAAATCTTGCGGGCAATCTGCTGCTCGTAGAGTTCCTGGCCGAATTCGATGTATTCCGACTCGCTGGCGCCGCGCATGAACTGGGCAGCAGACGTCATCAACCCGGAAAAGCCCTGCGTGCCCAGCGAGAACTGCGCAAGCGCCGCCACCAGGTCGACGAAATGGTATGGCGAAATGTCGCCGCGACGAAGTTGCTCCTTCATGAAAACCGTGGCGGAGAATCCGGCGATCAACGTGCCGTCGAAATCAAAAAATGCACCGATCTGTGGCCCTTCGGGCGCGTTTTCAATTTCCTGGATAACGTCTCTATGTACCCTCATGGCTTTAACCCGGCTCCGCTTCTGAACCCACGGAAGAAATCAACAGGCCGCGAAACGCCTGCCCGGGTGATTTCTCACCCTGCAACACGGTCATTACGTCGCGGGTAATCGGCATCTCGATTCCGTATTCTTCTCCCAGCGCCATCACCGTTGGGGCGCTCTTGACGCCCTCGGCAACCATCACCATCTCTTCGATGATCTCTTCCAGCGAACGGCCTTTGCCCAGCTCGAAACCGACATAGTGGTTGCGGCTTTGGGCACTGGTGCAGGTGGCAATCAGGTCACCCATGCCGGCAAGGCCGGAAAAAGTTTCCGGCCGCCCGCCCATGGCCACGCCCAACCGCGTGATTTCCGCCAGCCCCCGGGTGATCAGCGCCGAACGCGTATTGTCACCCGCTCCCTGGCCGTCACCCATGCCAACCGCCAGGGCTATGACGTTTTTCAACACGCCGCCAAGCTCGCAACCGACCAGGTCCGTATTGGTATACACGCGGAAAAGCCCGCTGTGAAACAGCTGCTGCAATTCGCGCACGATAATCTCGTCTTCCATCGCGATCACGCTGGCTGCAGCCTGGCCGACAATGATCTCCCGCGCCAGGTTCGGCCCGGTCAATACACCCACCGGGTGACCCGGCAGCACCTCGTTGATCACCTCGGTCATGCGCTTGTGGGTATTCAACTCCAGGCCCTTGGTCAGGCTGATCACCGGTACCCACGGCCTGATGTGGTCTTTGGCCTGCTCCAGCACGGACCGGAAATGCTGCGAAGGGACCCCCATCACCAACACGTCACACTTGGACACGGCCTTCTTGATGGAACCGGTGGCCACCAGTTTGGAATTCAGCCGGGCGCCGGGGAGGTACTTGGAATTGGTGTGCTGCCCGTTGATTTCATCAACCGTGGATTTATCCCTGGCCCATAGTTTTACCGGCGCATTGCGGGCGATAAGAGAGGCCACCGTGGTGCCCCATGAGCCCCCGCCCAGGAGTGCTGCTTTAAGGTTCATCAGGTTTTGCCTCCATCTTTTGTTTCAGGTTGTTCAATGCAACCAGGGACAGTTTTTCCATATTCGACCTTAGCATGGGCATCAGGATCCGGTTCGGGCCACTGACACTGAAGTCAAGGGTTCGAGCGAAAAACGTGACACCCCCTTTTTCGTCGAAATCATAACGAATCCGGATCCAGCCATCTTTCATTTTGCCCTCTGCGGTCCAGGTATGAAACGGTACAGATTCAGTTACCTGGTAACGTGTCCTGCGCTTCAGCCTTGGGGGCAGCGGCGCCAGCGGCTGGACCTCGATGATTTCCTCGAATTCATCATCGGTTTCCAGAATGTCTTTTACTGCGGTTGCTGACCTGGAGCTGGGATGCCACTCGTGCCACTTCCAGGGCTGGGTCACGTATTTGAACAGGTCTTCGGCCGTTACCGCGATTTCGATTTCATTGTGAAGCGTGACGGGCATAAAGGTCCTGGTTCAGTTACCCACGGGCCGGACCAGGTCCTAGTAATCCAGTGCTTTCTTGGGCATGTACTGTTCGACTTCTTCCGGCGACAGCTGGATGACCTTCAGGCTCCAATAGGAAACCGCGGAATCCACTTTGAACCGAAAGCGCCCGCTTTCTTCCATCAGGCGCAATCCGTTACCGGGTTTCTTGGTTTTAAACACTTTACCGGCATAGGCATCCGTACCCCCGTAAGCCAACGATACCGAGATGCCCATGGTTTCCGGAAAGTCGCTGTTCACTCGCCAGTCAATCAGCCACGGAGCCTTTACCTCGAATTCCGGCGTGTTCATGCTACGGTCGCCCGAATACTCCCGCACCAGTTCTTCCGCACCGGCATTCAAAGAGAAAATCAGGGCCAGAACTGCGGCTGAACCCAACAGAATTGTTCGCATTTTCGACTACCGTCCAGTCAGGAAATTCACCTTATTATAAGCTGCATTACGAGAACTGGTCCCAATAAGGATTTTCACCGAATCGCTCGACCAGGAAATCGATAAAGACCCGGCTTCGACGCGACAGGTAACGCGTGGGAGGATAGACAGCGTATGCCTCCAGTTGCCGGGGACAGAATTCTGCCAGGATCGGCACCAGATGACCGGCTGCAACGGCTTCCCACGCGATGAATGTCGGGCTGACCGTGATGCCATGACCGGCCATCGCCATGTCACGGAGAAAGTCACCGTTGTTTGCGACGATTACCGGGCGGGTAGATACGGAATGGAGATTGCCCTGCTGGTCTTCCAGCCGCATGACCGGGGTGGTTCCGATGTCGTATTGCAGGATCCGGTGACCCTCCAGGTCCGCCGGTAAGCGGGGTGTGCCGTGCGCCTCCAGGTAGGCAGGGCTTGCACAGATCACGATCCGGACGGGACAGATTCTTCGTGCGCGAAGGGTGGAATCGCCAAGGTCGGCAATCCGGACCGCCAGGTCCACCCCCTGCTCGACCAGGTCAATGTGCCGGTCGGAGAAATCAACATCGATTTGAAGATCAGGATGCAGGCCGAGAAACTCGTCAATGGCCGGCGACAGGTGGAGCAGGCCGAAGGACAATGGCGCCGCCAGCCTGAGTGTGCCTTCCAGGCAGGCGTTGATGTCCGCCGTCGTTGCATTCAGCTCGGACAGGTCCATCAACAGCTTGACGGCGCCTTCGTAGTAAGACTGCCCGGCTTCGGTCAGGCTGGAGCGCCGGGTCGTGCGGTTGAGCAGGCGCACGCCCAGGCGCGATTCAAGTTCGGCCAGCCGGCGGCTGACGCCCGACTTGGCCAGGTCCAATTGTTCCGCCGCCTTGCTGATGCTGCCCGCTTCGACCACGCGGACGAAAGCCTGCATTTCGCTGATTTGTCCCATTGTTCTTTTTTCCAGAACAGTATTTTGTAATTATTGCTGTTTTTAGCGATATGAACAACAGATAGTATAAGCCTCGTTGAATAACAGGAGAACCAACATCAATTGATTCAGACTTTATCGGCGCCCGCGGGACGCTTCCTGATCTCACTGATTTTCATCGTCTCAGGATTCCACAAGATTGCGAATTTCGCCGGAACGCAGGCCTACATGGAATCGGCCGGGGTGCCTGGCATATTGCTGCCACTGGTAATCGCTGTCGAGTTGATAGGCGGCCTGGCAGTAATCTTCGGCTGGCATACGCGGCTGGCGGCATTCCTGCTGGCAGGCTTCAGCCTGGTTTCAGCCGTACTGTTCCACACCGATTTCGGCGACCAGATGCAGATGAACTCGTTCATGAAGAACCTGGGGCTGGCCGGCGGATTCCTGGTGATCGTCGCACTGGGAGCAGGACCTTACTCACTCGATAACAGGCGGGGGGGCTGACATGACCTCCACCAACACCAAAGACGTCCGGGAAGTCGTTGCCACGACACCAGGAGTACCGGCAACCGACGGTGACGGGGTCAGGATGACCCGCGTCATCGGCTCGCAGGAACTCAACATGCTGGACCCGTTCCTGTTACTGGATGCGTTCGAGTCGGACCAGCCGCAGGACTACATCGGCGGCTTCCCCAGCCACCCGCACCGGGGCTTTGAAACGGTCACCTACCTGCTCGCCGGCCGCATGCGGCATAAGGACAATGCGGGCAACGAAGGTGTGATCGAACCCGGCGGCGTGCAGTGGATGACCGCTGGCAAGGGCATCGTTCACTCCGAGATGCCGGAACAGGAAAACGGCCTGCTGATGGGGTTCCAGTTGTGGGTCAACCTGCCGGCGAAGGCCAAGATGTCGGAGCCCGGCTACCAGGAGTATCCGCCGTCGCAGACGCCGCTGGAAAAACGCGAGGACGGGACCGAGATCAGGGTGATCGCAGGCGTGACCAGCGAAGGCACCCGTGGCGTGGTGCAGAACGAGTACGTCAGGCCAACTTACCTCGACGTGACGTTGCCGGCTGGCCAGGCGTTTGAACAAGCGGTGGACACAGCTGACAACACTTTCATATTTGTTATCGATGGCGCTGTGGAGGCCGGTGATCGCAGAACCACGTTGGAACGCAGAACCCTCGGCATCCTCTCTGAAGGAGACCAGGTACGTGTCTCGACAGCGCAGGGCGCCCGGTTTCTGCTGGTCTCAGCCCAGCCTTTGAAAGAGCCTGTAGCCCGCGGCGGTCCCTTCGTGATGAATACCAGGGAAGAGATCAACCAGGCGTTCGACGACTACCGTCACAACCGTTTTTAAAACATAGACAGAGGAATAAGCAATGGGACTTCTCGTTCAGGGTAAATGGGTCGACCAGTGGTACGACACCGAGGGCCACGAGGGCCACTTCGTCCGCAGCGCGGCGAAATTTCGCAACTGGGTGACCGCCGATGGCAGCCCAGGCCCGAGCGGCCGGGGTGGCTTCAGGGCCGAGCCGGGGCGTTATCATCTATACGTATCACTGGCCTGCCCCTGGGCCAACCGCACACTGATCTTCCGCCACCTCAAGGGCCTGGAAGAAATGATCAGCCTGTCGGTGGTTCACTGGTTGATGGCCGATCACGGCTGGACCTTCCAACACGGTGACGGTGTCATTCCCGACCCGCTGCTCAACGCCGAATACCTGCACCAGGTATACACACACGCCGATTCGGACTATTCGGGCCGGGTGACCGTGCCGCTGCTGTGGGACAAGCAGGAAGGCACCGTGGTCTCGAACGAATCTTCCGAGATTATCCGCATGTTCAACAACGCGTTCGACGATGTGGGCGCTTTACCGGGCGACTACTACCCGGAAGACTTGCGTAACCAGATCGACGAGATCAACGCCCGGATCTACAGTTGCGTCAACAATGGCGTTTACAAGGCCGGTTTTGCTACCTCGCAGGAGGCTTACGAGGAAGGGTTGAATCCGCTGTTCGAAACGCTGGACTGGCTGGAACACCGCCTTGCTGACAATCGTTACCTGTTTGGAAACCGGGTCACGGAAGCTGACTGGAGGCTGTTCACCACCCTGGTGCGCTTCGACCCGGTGTACGTGGGCCACTTCAAATGCAATATCCGCCGCCTGGTGGACTATCCCAACCTGTGGGCTTACACGCGGGACCTGTACCAGCATAAAGGCGTTGCGGAAACGGTCAACATGCAGCACATCAAGCACCACTATTACGAGAGCCACGACATGATCAACCCGACCGGCGTGGTGCCGGTTGGCCCGGAACTGGACCTCTGGGAGCCCCACGGACGGGGCTGACCACGCGCCTACGAGACAGGGATCAGGATCTCGTTGCGGCGCATGAACCAGGGCTTGAAAGGCGGGTCGTAGCGGGCCCAGACAGGGTCACCTGCTACGGTCAGTTGTTTCTGCCCGATCCAAGTCTGCAACTCCTCCAGGTGTTCCCGGTAATTTTTTTCGGTCCAGCGACCGGAAAACCGGATGACTGCTGCCTTGAAGGCCGGGACCTCCCGGATCCGGACTTCAGGGTCGGTCGGTCTTGGAATAGTGCTCATCGTGTAGCTGGCAGGCATCATGAAACTGACCACCCAGCCGTCAGCGGCAGCCTGTTGGCTGACCGGAGCGGTCATGGCGATTTTCTCGGATGATTTTTGCTGTGAGACTGGCGATGTCATCGCAATCTCATCCTTGGTTTCATTGTCACCGCTGATGTACTTGAACAGGGGTCTGAAGGCGCGGTTACCCGCGTCTTCGAAATCATCTTTCACCAATGTTTCCGCGACTATTGAAGATGAGTAGTCCCGCAGCTCAATGTCACCCGCCTGTTCAATGACCGAGTACTCCGCTTCCTCGATTGCCATCAGTTCTCCACTACCAACTGCCAGTAACAGGACAATCGGCAATAACCACAGGGTTGATGAATATTTCATTACTGGCACCCTCAAAATTTTCGCGAATCATAGGCCCAGTGCAGCAGGGCTTGGCGCTGGCGAGGCCGGCAAAGCAAATCGCCTTTGACACAATTTTTCCGAACCTGGGCGATATGGCGAGTCATTGCCTTCCATCGCCCGATTTGCCTTGGATCGTCATCGCACCGACGTCCCATGGTGTAGCGGCAGTACCACTGGAACCAGCCGCGGGGGTCGTCAGGCCAGATCCAGCCTTTTTCCTTCCAGTAAGACAATGGCTTCGACGCATTGACACCGAAGAAGTTGAGCTTGTGGTCGGGCTTCTGCGGACTCAGTTTTGCGTGCTCGAACCACTCCGCCGGAAACTCATCCCGGCAATCGGTCATGTATTTGCCGCTGAAAACACCCATGCTGAGCATCTGGGCCGGGGTCAGGTCAGGTTTGAAATCCGGATGGAAGTTTTCGCCTTCAGGTTCGACCAGGGTGTAACTGTAGCCGGACTGCATCCGGTCATTGACACAGATCGTTTTCAAACCCGGGCCTATAAGGTCTTCTGCCTGCAAACCGGCTTGGCAAACAGTATCTGTACGTCGGATATCGCTCTTTCCAGGAATGCGCCTTCGCAGTAGCAAAGATAATAATCCCACATCCTGATGAACGTATCTGAGAAACCCTGCGCCTTGACATCTGCAAGGCTGGCGAAGAAATTTTCGCGCCATCGCTTTAGGGTTGTGGCGTAATGCAGCCCGATATCTTCCAGGCCGAGCAAACGCATGTCGGTAGTGCGCGCCACCGAGTCGGTCATGACCGCGGACGAAGGTAAACCACTGCCCGGAAAAATATATCGTTGAATGAAATCGATCGATTTTCGGTATTCCTCGTAGCGCTGGTCGGTGATCGTTATTGCCTGGATCAGCATCAGGCCGTCCGGTTTGAGCAGCTCGCTGCACTTGGCGAAGTAGGTATCGAACAGGCCATGGTCGATGGCTTCGATCATCTCGATCGACACAAGCTTATCGAATTGTCCCTCGAGATTCCTGAAGTCTTCGAACAAAAGCGTGATCCGGTCCTGCAGGCCCGCGGCAGCGACCCGCTCTTTCGCTTTTTCGTACTGCTCTGCTGAAATCGTCGTGGTGGTGACCTTGCAGCCATAATATTCGGCAGCGTAAACCGCCAGGCCGCCCCAGCCCGTTCCGATTTCCACCAGGTGATCGTCCGGCGTCAGCTGCAAGCGCTCGCAGACATGCTTCATACGGTCCAGCTGGGCCTGGTGCAGACTGGTGTCTTCGTTCTCGAAAATCGCGGATGAATACATCATGGTTTCATCCAGCCAGAGTGCGAAAAACTCGTTGCCCAGGTCGTAGTGAGCGGAAATATTCCGCCGCGCGCCCTCGTGGCTGTTGCGATTCACCCAGTGAAACAGCCTCTGCAATGGCTGCGTGAACCGCGCCGCACCTGTTTCCATGCCATCGAGCACTTCACGGTTTTGCAATAAGATGCGCACCAGCGCCACCAGGTCATCGCAGGTCCAGAAGGCATGCATAAAGGCCTCGCCTCCGCCGATCGAACCTCCGAAGGCAATTTCACTATAGAACCTCGGGTCCTGCACCTGGATAGACGCACTCAGGCCGGGGGCGCCGCCGTTGCCGAAAACATATTCGTCGGCGCCATCGGTCAGGCGCACGGTACCCGCTTCGAGACCTTCCAGCTGGCGCAACACGATGCGCCTGGCCAGGCCGTCCAGCAGGCTGGGCTTGACGGTTCCCGCAAGGTGCCTCGGTGAAGACAGGGATACGGATTTCACTTCGTTTCCTCCAGTACGGGCCGATTCTTGTCCGGATGATCGTGGACGGGGGCGCCCTTGAGCCACAATTTCAGTGCCTGCCAGTGAATGGCGACGATTATTCTCAGTGTCATCAGCGGGAACCGGGCCAGGACACCAGCCAGGGAACCCGCGCTGATCTCTTTGCGTTGCAACACCAGGGTCGCATCGAAAATCTTGCCGCCTTTTTGCGCGTTTTCCATGTGCGCCGTCAATTGCTTGCCGGGAGTATTGAAGCGCCAGTCGTAATCGACGTCCATCTGCATGAACGGTGATACATGCATTTCCTTGTCGGGAAAGTAACGTTTGTGACCCCCGGCTCCCCGGTTCATCGCTTGAGGCAAGACGTAACAGTGACATTCACCCCAGGGTGTGTTGTTCACCTCTGCCACGATCGTCTCCAGCTCGGTATCGTCCTCGTTATAACAATAATAAAAACTGACCGGGTTAAAAACGTAGCCGAAGTAGCTCAGCTGGGTCAAGAGGCGGATCGGTCCTTGCGGACGCACGCCGGCCTCTGATTCAACCAGGTCGCGCACTGCCTCATCCAGCGGCACGGTCGGATCACCCAGGTGATCTTCACGCCGGAAGCGGGCCAGCGCCGGGCGGGTAACCGACCAGAACCAGCGGCCCCTGAACAATCCGGGAAGTTCCGTCAGGTCCAGGTACATCATGAACATCCGGTAGCTGAACTCGTGCTCGACCGGCGTCTTGCGGCGGTGCCTAACTTGCCCTTGGTAGATAGCGCTGCTGGTCATGCTCATACTCCATTCCAGGCAAGTCTTCGAGAAAATGGTCGATCGCATTCAATGCACTGACCACGCCATCTTCGTGAAAGCCATAACGCCAGTAAGCCCCGCAAAAATAGGTACGGCGCGCTCCGTTAATCTTACGATGATGTTTTTGCGCTGCAACCGCTTCCTCTGTAAACACCGGATGTGAGTACTGAATGGTCTGGATGATCTTACCGGGATCGATGGCATGCGTGTGGTTCAGCGTGACGCAAAACTCGACCGGCGCCTGCAGTGATTGCAGGATGTTCATGTTGTAAGTCAACGTCACGCGGCCGTCGGGATCGGCGTGCCCCGGGGGAATATGGTAATTCCACGCAGCCCAGGCCCTCTTGCGGCGCGGCATCAGGGTGGAGTCCGTGTGCAGAACCGCCTCGTTTTGCTGGTACTCGATCGCACCCAGCACCTCCTGCTCCTGAGGCGTGGGGTCGGCCAGCAGAGTCAGAGCCTGGTCGCTGTGACAGGCCAGGAAAACCCGGTCATAACGCTCTACTTCAGATTCCCTTGCTTTCACCTCGATGTATTCCGGGTGCCGACGGATCCATTCCACCCCGCTGTTCAGGCGGATCCGGTCGCGGTGACCTTCAACCAGTTTTTCAACATAACTGCGGGAGCCGCCCTTGATCACGCGCCAGGTGGGACGCTCATTCACCGACAGCAAGCCGTGGTTTTGGAAAAAGCGGATAAAAAACGCAGCGGGCACGGAGCGCATGCCACCTGGCGTTGCGGACCAGATCGCCGCACCCATCGGTACGATGTAGTGCTCAATAAAGTAATCCGAGTAGCCATTATCGGTGAGGAATTCTCCCAATGTAGTGGTGTTCTCTGGATCATCCAGCAATGCGATCGCCTCCCGGTTGAACCGCAGAATATCGATCAGCATGCGGTAAAACGAAGGCCGCAGCAGGTTGCTGCGTTGGGCGAAAAGGGCGTTAAGCGACGCGCCATTGTATTCCAGCGACCGGCTTTCACTACGAACGCTGAAACTCATGTCTGATGCCTGTGATTCGACGCCCAACTCGTCCAGCAATGCAATGAAATTGGGGTAGGTGACATCGTTGAAAACAATGAACCCGGTATCGATTGCCCATTTACGGCCTGCGGTGACAACGTCAACCGTATTGGTGTGCCCGCCGATGCGGTTTTCTGCCTCGTATACGGTAATGTGGTGGTCTTTCGCCAACTTGTAGGCGGCCACATTGCCCGCTATGCCGGTTCCGATGATTGCAATTTTCATGACATCACCACTGCTGTGGTACACGCTGCAATTGCGAGATATCGTAGCCAGCATCTGCGATGAACTGCACGGCCTGCTGGTACTCGCCATCCGGCATCTCGTGCTCGCGTGACATCAACCACACGTAGTCCCGCTTGTTCCTGCCGATGATCGTCGTGGAGTAATCTTCGGACAGGTAAATGATCCGGTAGTCCCCCTTGATCGGCCACACGAACTGCATGCCCCATTCGGCATTGGTTACGGTGTCGCGAACGAATCCCCTGGGCTTGTAGGTCTTCTCCTTCCCATCAAAACTGTCTTTGCGGAAGGTGAAGGTGGTGGCGATCGTTCCATCATCGTCCAGGCGGTAGTTTTCCACCGCATTGTGAGCCCCTTTCTCAACGAAAGTGGGAATATTGGCAATGACGTACCAGTCGCCCATGAATCGTTCGAGATCGACGTAATCAACGGTCTTGAGCGGCGGATTGGCTGCCTGGCAAGCGGATACCAGTGCGATCCCCGATAGGGTCAAAAATGCGTTTCTGATTGACATGATGCGGCTGTCTCCTTGTCAATAAAAGAAATGGTGCGGAATTACATCCGCTCGTATCTGAGTGTGCGGCCGCCCTGTACTTCACTTTCCAGGGCCAGCCATTCCTTGTCGGTCGAGTACCAGAGGTCCAGGTTGAGCGCGCCGGCCGCCAGGCGATAGCGATAGGAAGGACGCGACTCTCCCAGGACCTCCAGTTCCTCGAAAACAGGGGTGGAAATATCAACTTCCAGAAGCTCTCCATCCTGTGCATTGAGCAGGTTTTTCTGCTCCAGGACCTTCGGGTTCCAGAAGGCGAAACTCATGACGCATTCCGGCAGCGAAACTTCGCCGCCCGTTCGTTCAACGCGAAACTCACCCTGTTCCAACCGGCCGTCCACCCGGAACGGCTTGCCGTTTGCGTCGGTGCGGGCATTGATGCTTTGCAGGCAATCGCCGGTCCAGATCTCGGACGTTTCGTGCTGATAGTGGAACAGGTTCATGAACAACATCTTGTATTCGAAATTCGCAACGCTTCTCAGCTGTTTAATCCCGGCATGCTCCGCAACGAAGAAATTCTGAAACCCGATTTGCTTGTCGTCGAGATACACTTTGAACCGCCAGGCATTGCCTGAGGCAAGTTCGCGCTGCGTGGTTTTCTCAGCGTCCGCGGGCTGCTGGGACAGCATCGCCATCAGGGCAAGAAATGCCATGGCAGTGACAAATTTTGAAAGTAATCCGGGTTTCATTCCTCTAACCTCCGTTCACCAGGCCTGTTTCATCCGGGTCGCCGTTGCGTGGGCGCCCGGGGAAGAAGGCATTGGTTCTACTGATGTACTCGCGGTAGGCCGGGCGACGACCGGAAATATCTTTTTCCAACATGGCCACCCCGGAAACGCGCAGCAACAGGAAAGTCATCAGAACCGGGGAGATGATCGTCCACCAGGCGCCGACTGACAGGGCAAAAGCAAAGAATCCCCACCACAATACGGCTTCTCCAAAGTAGTTTGGGTGCCTGGTGTAGCGCCACAGGCCTTTGTCCATGACTTCGTTTTCTCCGCGCTCGCTCTTGAGAAAACGCCACAACTGGAAATCCCCGACCACCTCGAAGATCATGCCGGTGAGCCACAAGGCCAACCCGAGGTAGTCAAGCGGCCCAGGTGGTGTCTCCCCGCTGACAGCCGCGACGACGGGAAGACAGATCACCCAGGCCAAAAAACCCTGAAAAAGAAAAATGATGAATAGGCTCTTTATTTGGAAATTAGGCTGGTTGTTAGCCCGTATGGCCTGGTAACGCCGGTCTTCACCTTGACCATGATTTCGCACGGTTATGTACAAGGACAGGCGTATCGCCCAGATACCCAGCAGCCCAACCAGCAAAAGTGTTCGGGGACCCGACTCGCCTGAAAATGCCAGGTAGGCGAGCAGACTTGCAAGGATCATAAGCGACCACAGGCTGTCTACAATGCTGACGTCCTTGCGCACCAGGCTGACCAGCCAGGTGACGACACTGATGGAAAGCACTACCAGTAAGGACAACAACCAAGCGTTCAGGTCAAACATGGCGTTCACTCTGACCGGGCGAACAGGTAGTGAGAGACATACCACTCGCGCCCGTTATCAAAACCGAACAATTCGGCGCAGGCCATGAAGAAAATCCGCCAGCGCTGAAACCAGCGCTCCGCGTTTTCTTCACCATAAGTACGGGCCACGATCGGCATAACCCGGTCTCGCTTTGCGTCCATGGTCTTTAGCCAGGCGTTGGCCGTGCGTTCATAATGTTTGCCATTCCAGCGGTCGCGCCGAATCAATCGCAACTGCTCCTGGAATCGCAGAGGCAGGTCATCGGACGGCATCATGCCGCCAGAGAAAAAATGACGGCCCATCCAGTCGGACGGTCCTTCATCCAGAAATTCGTAGGCGCAGCTGCGGTGGCAGAAGATGTGCATGAAAAATCTGCCGTCTTCATTCAACCATCCGTTGATGCGGCCAAACAGCTCCCGGTAGTTTCGCATGTGCTCAAACATTTCGACGGAAACGATCCGGTCAAACGTCTGGTCCGGCGCGAAATCGTTCATGTCGCAGGTCACGACCTGAATGTTGCTCAGTCCGCGCTCCCTGGCGAGGTGGCGGATATGCTCACCCTGGGGCCGTGAGTTTGATACTGAATACACCTTGCTGGCGGGATAATTCTCTGCAATCCATAAGCTGAGTGATCCCCAGCCACACCCCAGGTCGAGTACCGACATACCATCTTCAATGCCGGCACGCTTGCAGCTGATTGCCAACGCCTGTGCTTCGGCCTGGCTCAATGAGGACGTATTGTCGTCCCAGTAACAGCAGCTGTACTTGGCATGATCACCGAGTACTTCACTAAAAAATTCGGCCGGTACTTCGTAGTGCTGCTCGTTGGCGAGCTCGGGCACCAGGGCGACAGGGGAAGCGTTCATCATGTTCACGAATGCTTCCAGCAACTGGCCGGATATCTCGATATCGTTGGCCCTGATGTCTTTCAATCTTTGACGGCAGAGTCGCCTGATGCCGGCGCGTAATACGCTGTCCGGCACCAGGCCACGTTCTGACCAGTCAAGGACGGTGCTTGATGCTATAGCGGCTGTGCTCATCAGAGTGTCCTTGGTTAGTGGTTAAAGATTATTCGCTGCAGAATGGTGAGACCAGGGCTGCGAAGTCATACATATCAGACATTTCGCCGTCGAGTGTCACTTCAGCAGAACCCGTCTGGCAGCTGTCGTCGTCGAACATGAATTCGATTTCACCAACTTTGGTGGTCTCGACCGTATCATCTTCAGACGATCCACCACCGGTATTGAGATACAGATCAGTTGTTACCATTTGGCCGTCAAACCCACCGGGGTTCGAGCACTCGCCGTCCATCAACTGGCAGCTGTCAAAGGTGAAAAAGGTCGGGTTTCCATCCATGTCATACGTGTACCACTGGCCAACCGCGCGGTTCTCGGCAGGAATCGGTCCGAAATTGAAGCCCGTGCCGGAACCCTGGATGATTTCGAAGGTGCCGTAGGTCGAATTATCAACCGTGCCTTCCAGCGGAAGATCTCCGACGAATAATGCAGTGGCGCCGAGAGGCTGGTTCATGATGTCGCCGACCGCGTAAACGGTGACGTCACCGCCAGCAGCGACAGACAGATCAACCGGCGCGATGTCAAAGTAGTTGACCGAACCGTCGGGTGATGCGACTTTCAAGTCGTAAGTTGTGGCCGGAACTTGGAGAAAACCACTGTCGATGTTGTACGGAACATTAGACAGACCAGCGATCACCGTGCCGTCGTCGTGGCGAATGGAAACTGCCGTTGCATCCAGCTCAGCAGCAAAAGGAGCCGCGTGGACTATGCGCAGGTTCAAGCTGCCGGCTGCGGGCATCATGGTATCGTCTACCAGGGCGCGCAGTTCAAGATCCTGCTTGACGCCGTCACCTGCGGCATACAGGGTATATTTCATGCCGTCGGTCAGGTCAAAAGTTCCGGAGATCGCCGGATCGGTTGCACCCACGGGAATCACGTCAATGGTGTACTCGCCTTCAGCGAAATCTATGTAATCCGTAAAATCTTTGAACTTGACACCCTGCAATGCGTCGACGGGTGTGCCATTAACGGAAATGTTCACCGCTGTGCCGTCAATTGTGTCAGCAAAAGGTGCAAAGTGAGCGACGGCAACCTTCGCCTGGGCGAAAGCTGACGTGCTGCCAAACATCAAAAGAACCGTCGAAATGGCGGCTGTAGTCTTGTTCATGGTCTTCTCCTCTAAAGTTTTGTATAGCTTTGGCTGAAAGACCGGCTGTCAGGGCTGCTTTGCATTGGATTTCCTGTCTGAATCTCAGCTTTCTCAATCGGCTCCGTTACTGGAGTGAGGCTAAATGTACATATGTTGTATAGCTTTTGCAAGTGTTTTGTATCGTTATTTGCAAATTCTTTGCCCTGATCGTACAAATTATGTATAATATTTTTCAATGGAAGGCCCAGGTCTTCAAACCGAAACTGAAAGGGACGTTAATAATGAATGCGAAAGCCGACATCATCGAATACCCCGGTGAAAAGCTGTACACCATTGGTACCGTGTCCAAGTTGACGGGCGTTGGTGCAATTACGCTTCGGGCCTGGGAACGCCGCTACGGGTTGATTGAGCCCATAAGAAAAGAAAGCGGTCACCGCCTTTTTACACGGCAGCACATTGATCAGATCAACCGGATTACGGCACTGACGCAGCAAGGCATGCGGATCAGCCAGATACGCCCTGAAATGCTTGAAACGGAAGTTCAGGTCGAATCAGATGAAGAATCTGATACGTGGAATGACTACATCAACAGCATGATCGCAGCCATCATCGACTTCGATGAGGAACGGCTGGAAGAGTTATACAATGAGGCGCTTTCACTGTACCCGATCGGTATCGTGACACGAAAACTTCTCACACCTCTATTGATAGAACTCGGCTTGCGCTGGGCTTCTGACCAGGGATGGATCGCGGAAGAACATTTTTTCGCCTTCTACCTGCGAAACAAGATTGGCGCCCGGTACCATCACCGCGCCAGGAGCAACACCAACGGTCCGCGACTGTTGCTTGCCGGCTTACCAGGTGAGAACCACGAAATCGGCCTGCTGCTGTTCGCCCTGGCCGCCCATGAAGCCGGTTACCGGGTGATCCCGCTGGGTGCGAACATGCCGCTGCACGAACTGGCTTACGTGGCGAAAAAGAAACACTGCGCGGCGATACTCCTGTCGGGCGCCATCGAACCTACAAGTCGCACGCTCAGCAGGGATTTACCCAAACTTGTTGACCAGGCGGAGATGCCGGTGCTTGTGGGCGGCCTGTCGTCCGTGTATGCCTGTGATGCCATCAACCGGGCCGGGGCGGAAGCCCTTGGCCGTGACGTAGAGCATGGGTTGGCCAGGATTGAAGGCGCCCTGTCATGAATCTGTCACATTGGGGTGACAGCCTGTCTAAGATATTGATTTAACACTAAGGTTATAATTAGCTAATGAATAGAAAAAAACCTTCGGAAGCTGGTGAAATCTTAAGTGAAAGGGCCATGACCGGCCTGTTTTCACGTGCTTTCTCACAGCCCCTCAAATTGCTGGGCCAGACAGAAGCTTCGTTGTCGAGTTACGCCGTGTTCTGGTGCGTAGCTTTTAATGACAAGGCCACCCAGGTTGAAATTGCCAACCTGACGGGCTTGTCCCCCAAAACCGTTTCGCGCGTGATTTCACAACTGGGAGAGACGCGGGGCGGCCGGGGCTGGATCACCCAGACTTTCGATGAAACCGACAGACGTGTTCGCCGGCTGTCTCTGAGCAGGAAGGGCAAAAACGTTCATGCCCGCCTGATGAAGGACCTTAGTCGCTTCAGCACCGCCCGGGAATCCTGACTTCCCCCCAATCCCGGGTCAAATACCTGTCTTGCGAGGACAAGCAGCGCCGCAAACGCTCCGATATCTTCAACGCTCACATAACGAGCAGGAAGTCGATGAGCGGTATCAGGATCTACAAGCGAAAACAGCCATGGCGGGACGCGTTGATCGCCACCACGGGGCTCAGCGTATTCATCCTGGCGGCAACCCTGCTGTGGAAATCCGGCTACCCTGAGTGGGCGTTCGCCCTGTCTTTTCTCAGTGTCTGGGTATTGATTTCAATATCCTGGTCAAATATCGATTTCACTGAACAATCGGGTACGATCCTTGCACGCATCATGGACAAGAACTTTCTTCAGATGCACGACAGGATTGAACAGCTCGAAGAAGAAATATCCCGCCTGCAAACCCTTTTGTCTGTAGCGGAAGACAAGGCTGACAACCAGCAACCCCGGGATTGAGTCATGGACCTGTCCATGTACTGGAGTGCTTATAACGGGCTCCAACACCTGTTTCGTCGTATCATCGGCAGATGACACTGCCACCCAGACCCATCTACCTGGATCACAACGCCAGCACGCCGGTTCTTCCCGAAGTCAGGGACGCTATGCTGCCCTACCTGGGCGAGTATTTCGGTAACCCTTCCAGCACCCATATTTATGGTCAGACCATGAGGGCTGCAGTGGAACGAGCCAGGCAACAGGTCGCTTCGCTGATCGATTGTACGCCCCGGGAAGTGTATTTCACGTCCGGCGGCACCGAGGCCAATAACCTTGCCATCCGGGGCTTCGCCGCAGCAAATCCCGAGCGTCGCCACATCGTCACATCGGTGATAGAACACCCCGCCACGCTGAAACCTTGCGACGGGCTGGAACGAGAAGGCTACCGCGTGGATACCCTGCCGGTAGACACAAGCGGAAGAGTAGATCCAGGCCAGTTATCGTTGGCAGTCGGCCCTGACACCCTGCTCGTCACCATAGCGCATGCCAACAGCGAAACCGGTTCGCTGCAACCCATTGGCCGGTTGGCGCAGATCGCCCATGAAGCAGGCGCCCTGATGCACACCGACGCTGCCCAGTCCACCGGCAAAATACCCGTTTCAGTCGTACGCGAAAGCCTGGATCTGCTGTCCATAGCAGGCCACAAGTTATACGCACCGCAGGGCGTGGGCGCGCTTTATGTAAGGTCGGGCGTGCAAATCGAACCCCTGGTGACTGGTGCCGGCCATGAAAGCGGCCTGCGGCCCGGAACCGAAAACGTGGCGTCAATTGTGGGGCTTGGCCAGGCCTGTGCTGTTGCGCAGAGGGACCTGGCGATCGAGAACCTTCGCCTGCTGTCACTGCGTGAACACCTGTGGAGCCGATTGCAGGAAGGCATACCAGGCCTGGCCCTGAACGGTCACCCTGAACTCCGGCTTCCCAATACGCTGAACGTGAGATTTCCGGGTGTTTCCGGTAACCGCCTGTTGGAAAAATGCACCTCAGTGGCTGCATCCACTGGGTCAGCATGCCATGAATCGGGAGAGTCAGCCTCGGCGGTTATTCTCGCGATGGGCATTGAGACGGGCGAGGCAACCGGATCGGTCCGCCTGTCGCTGGGCCGCTTCAATACCAAGGATGAAGCGGATACTGCGGCGGCTGCTCTGATCGAAGCCTGGCGGTCCCTGGTATAAAAATGGCCCCCATGATGGACGGGCAAATGGGCGATTCCCGTAGTTACCGATATCTACATTGCCTTGCAGCCACGCGCTTATTATCGGGTCGGCCACTTCCCTGGAAGCTCAACTAAGGCCATCCTGGGCCGAGCTGCGTGTTGTCCGGTCAAGGCTTCCCGAAACCGGTGCCCACCATGGGAGCCGGTAACAAAGAAGTCTGGAAGAATCGGCTGCAAATACAGGCCGCCTTAAGAACTGCCCCCGTCAGCCTGGCTGGAAATCGGCACTACGACGGGGACAGGAAACTGATCTGCTGCTCTTCCTGAGCTTTGCTTCTGGCATTCCCTTGAGGATGAAGTGCTATGACTTGATCCCGAAGCTTTAGTTACCGTAAGCAGATTAACTTTCCAAGTCAAGCGGCAAGCCGAGACGGCTGAGCAGTTCCTGCCACCTCGGATCTTCATGAAGGTTTTTCAAAAAGAAATTACCCAACAACTCCTTCATTCCGCCGTCACGTTGATGATGGGCCCTGTCCAGCCACTCGAACGCTCCGTCCAGGTCACCCTGGAATGCAAGAATTTCGGCTATCTGATAGGCGGCATGCGATCCGTCCTCGGCCATCATCCGCTCGAGCAGTTCGGCTGATTCTTCAATTTTTCCACTGGCTGTCAGCGCCAGGATTCCCGAGTACCGTTGCCAGAAAGCGTTCGTTTCCTGCTCGCTTTCATTCATGGCGGAATCCGGCTTCTGCTGAATCAGCTTGATGCGCGCCCTGAAAGCACGGGCCCCCGGGAAATCCGGGTTCATTGCAAGCAGCTGCCGGTAACTGCTGAGCGCTGCTTCATAGTCGGCAGCAAACTCTTGCAGCAAGCCCAGTCGCAATCTTCCCGCCAGGTTCAGGGGGTCTTGTTGGACTGCTTCCTCTTTCAGAGCCCTGGCGCGCTCAAAATAGCCTACGGAAAACATCGCCAGGCTGGCAATGCCCTTCAGCTCCGGATCCCCCGGGTTCAATCTGACTGCCTGTTGACCCGCCTTCACGGCCGCGTCCCAATCCCAGTCGTAATTTCGGCTGATATAGCTCGCAAGACCCTGGGCTTCCGGTCGTGCCGGGTTCGACTGGATGACCTTCTGCAGTTCGGCACGTGCGTTCTCGACCAACAGGGGGGTGCGGTCACCCGCGGCACTCCTTGCCAGCCAGGTAGATACCAGCGCCAGCCGGGCCAACTCGTAAGCCGGTTCAACTGCGAGAGCCGCCCGGAAAGCCTTTTCGGCTTCCAGGAAACCCCCAGGAGTCCTGGATTCCTGGTGGTGCAGGCCCTGCAAGTAGGAAATCCAGGCTTCTGTTTTTACAGGTTCGATTTCCAGGTCCTGCGCGGATTTGCCTGTCCTGATCGCAGCAGTCACGTCCTTTAGCAGTGTGTCCTGAAATCCGAACAACTGCTCAATCTCCAATGCATGGCTCCGGGTCCAGATATCCTTGTTTCTGCGGGCACTGAACAGACGCAGATCAAGGTTAACTTTTTGGCCGGAAAACCGAAGCGTTCCAAACAGCAGGTTGTTCACTTGCAGACGCTCGGCGATCACGCGATCCGCCGCATCGCGATCCCTGAAATACAATGCAGAATTTCGCGACGTTACTGTCAGCCCTCTGACCCGTGTCAGAAGGCGAGTCAACTCGCTGGAAAACCCGACGGACCAGAACTCCTGTCCTTGCGCCGAGTCTTCCAGATCAAAAGGCAGCACAGCGATGGATTTGTGCTCGCCGAAATAGACCTGGTTACGGGCCGGGCGAGGATGCTCCACAAGGGACACTTCCCGGGGTGAGTAGAAATTCCAGGCGACAAATGCCAACACAGCCACCAGCCCCGCCAGTAGCGGTGTCAGCCATTTACCTTTTCCGGAAGATTTCTCAGCCATGCCTACCAGACCAGCAGACAGGCCTCATGGTTCAGTTTCCGGAAGATGGGTTTCCCTTTTTCACCTGGCTCAAGGCCCGTTCATCGAGCTGATTGAACATTTCGGTCTGGGCTATCTGTTCCGACTGGATAGTCGGGACACTATTGTGGGTGACCGTGGTGTAAAAGCCGGCCACAACGACGAACAATATGAACATTAATAAGACACGTCTTTGCATTACATTCCCCTTGTAACAAAACATGTCTCTCTTACCGACTTTAGAATACCGCATTTTCCTATTGAATTTCCACATTTTTTTTATCGCACTATTAATATGTGCTTTTTCTGTATTCAAAATATTAAGTTCCACAATGATAGGATTTCAGATAGATTGGATGATGCGGGACTGACGGTCCCGTTTATGTTTGATTGTCTACCAGGAGATACCTTGTCCAGTAAAATCAAGACATTACATGATCCGGTATCGGACTTCAGAGACAGTTGCGGTTTCGCCCTCCTGGCGCATATGGACGGCCAGAAAAGCCATTGGCTGGTTGAAACCACATTGGAGTGCCTGGCCCGCCTGACCCATCGCGGCGCTGTTGCAGCCGATGGCAAGTCCGGTGATGGGTGCGGAATCCTGTTGCAATTTCCTGAACCGTTCCTGCGAGATATCGCTGCAGAGTGCAAATTCAAGCTGGCGGACCACTTTGCTTCAGGCCTGGTGTTCTTTTCTCCTGATCCGGAACTGATTGCACGCGGAAAGAAGATTCTGAAGCGGCGGCTGCAACGAGCTGCCCTCGATGTTGTCGGCTGGCGTGAAGTGCCTACCTGTCCGGAAGTGGTGGGTGAACAGGCGCTCGAAAGCATGCCGGCTATTTACCAGATTTTCGTAAATGCTCCTGCAGGCTGGCGGCCACATGATATCGAGAGACAACTGTTCGCTGCGCGACGGCTGGCTTTCGAAGAAGAAAAGCGTCTACCCGATCCCGACCCGCTCTATTACGTCGTGTCGCTGTCCAACCTGACCATGGTTTACAAAGGCCTGGTCCAGGCCGAACACCTGGCCGATTTTTACCCGGACCTGCGAGATGAACGAATGACAAGCGCCATTGGCATCTGCCATCAACGTTTTTCGACCAACACCCTTCCGCGCTGGAATTACGCACAGCCTTTCCGTTACCTGGCTCACAACGGTGAAATCAATAGCGTCAATGCAAACCGCGATTGGGCCAACACGCGGGCCGGAATACTTCACTCACCGCTGTTGCCCAGCCTGGAAGACCTGTCGCACCTGGTAAACGGTGATGGCTCGGATTCCTCTTCCCTGGATAACCTGCTGGAGGTTTTCCTGGCAGGCGGCATGGATGTATTCAGAGCCTTGCGGCTGATGCTGCCGCCAGCCATTCGGGATGACATGGATTCTGAGCTGAAGGCCTTCCTGGAATTCAATTCCATGCACCAGGAACCCTGGGACGGGCCGGCCGGCGTGGTATCCACCAATGGCAGCATTGCCTGCTGCAACCTGGACCGGAACGGCCTGAGGCCCGCGCGGTACAGCATAACGCACGATGGTATTTTCACCGTCGCCTCGGAAACCGGCGTCTGGGACTGCCCGCCGGAGCGCATCAAGCGGAGAGGCCGGCTCGGGCCCGGCGAAATGATTGCCGTTGATACCGATAGCGGTAAATTCTGGAAAAACAATGCGATCGACGACAACCTGAAAGCCACTCACGCTTATCGCGAGTGGATGACCGAGAACGTCATGCGGGTGTGGAATAACGACGAGCAGGAGAGAAAAGCTGCCAACAAGTTTATGCGCGACGCTTCGCGAACGCTTCCGCGATTCCAGAAAATGTTCGGACTGGGCGCGGAGGAAATAGAGACCATCATCAACCCGATGGCGCTCGAAGCGCAGGAACCCGTGGGCTCCATGGGTGACGATACGCCGGTCGCCGTTCTGTCGCAACGCAACCGCTCGATCTACGATTACTTCAGGCAGTCATTCGCCCAGGTGACCAATCCGCCGATCGATCCATTGCGAGAGTCCGCGGTGATGTCGCTTGAAACCTGCATTGGGCGGGAACATAACGTTTTCCATGAAACGGCCTCGCATGCATACCGTGTTCTGCTACCCTGGCCAGTTCTGAATTATGTTAAATACCAGACTCTCATGGGCCTGGACCAACGGTATTATCGAAACGTTCGGTTCAGCCTGAACTACAATCCCGGCACAAACGACCTGAAACAAGCCCTGTTGACGTTGACCGACGACTGTATCAACGCGGTCAGGAGCGGAGCAACGATCATCGTCCTCAGTGACCGTGACATCTCCCGCAACCATCTGCCCATTCCTGCACCGCTGGCGGTTGGCGCCGTTCACCAGGGTTTGCTCAAGGCCAGCGAGCGCCCGAACGCCAACATCATCATCGAGACAGGCTCTGCGCGCGACCCTCATCAGTACGCCGTTTTGCTGGGCCTGGGCGCTACTGCAATTTACCCTTACCTTGCGTTCCAGAGTATCAACCAGCAACAGCAGTCAGGTGCGCTGGACGGTGATCTCATTCAATTACGCAAGAACTACCGTCGTGGCATCAGGAAGGGCCTGCTGAAGATACTCTCGAAAATGGGTATCTGCACCATGGCGAGCTACCGCGGATCTCAGCTGTTCGAGGCTGTCGGCCTGGCCCCCGAAGTCGTCGAGCTGTGTTGTCCCAAGGTTTCATCCAAAATCGCAGGCGCAGGCTTCGAAGAACTGGAGAGCGATGTTCGCGCCGTTGCAGACCTGGCCTGGACGGAACAGACCCGCCCGGTTCGCGATGGCATTTACCGTTACATGCACGGTGGTGAACAGCATGCCTACAACCCTGACGTGGTGATGCTGTTGCAACAGGCGGTTGCGAGCGGCAAATGGACCGATTACCGGGAGTTTGCCGATGCGGTCGATCAGCGCCCTGCCCTGGCGCTCAGGGATCTTCTGAAGCTGAAACCGGCAAAACAGCCCATACCGATCAGCAAGGTGGAAAAAGTGGATGGGATTTTTCCACGTTTTGACACGGCGGCAATGTCTATCGGCGCTTTGTCCCCTGAAGCGCACGAATCCCTGGCCATTGCCATGAACCGCCTGGGCGGCCGGTCCAACTCGGGCGAAGGCGGTGAAGACCCTGCCCGCTTCAACTCGGAGAGAAATTCCAGGATCAAACAGGTTGCTTCTGGCCGGTTTGGAGTCAGCGCACATTACCTGGTGAACGCCGATGTATTGCAGATCAAGGTAGCCCAGGGCGCCAAACCGGGTGAGGGCGGCCAGTTGCCGGGACACAAGGTGACCGTGGAAATTGCAACGTTACGCTACTCCACACCTGGTGTGACCCTGATTTCTCCTCCGCCACACCATGACATTTATTCCATCGAAGATCTGTCCCAGTTGATTTTCGACCTGAAAATGGTCAACCCCAGGGCCCTGGTTTCCGTGAAGCTGGTTGCCGGCACCGGCGTGGGCACCATCGCCGTGGGCGTGGCCAAAGCGTATGCCGACCTGATCACCATCGCGGGTTTTGACGGCGGCACCGGCGCCAGCCCGCTGAGCTCGGTGAAGTATGCCGGCCTGCCCTGGGAGCTTGGGCTGGCCGAAACTCACCAGGCCCTGGTTGAAAACGGCTTGCGCCACAAAATCCGCCTGCAGGTCGATGGCGGCCTCAAGACCGGCCTGGATGTAGTCAAAGCCGGAATTCTCGGCGCTGAGAGCTTTGGCTTCGGTACCGGTCCAATGGTCGCGCTGGGCTGTAAGTACCTGCGTATTTGCCATCTCAACAACTGCGCGACAGGTGTTGCAACGCAGAACAAGAAATTACGTGAAGAACATTTTCACGGTTTACCCGAGCGGGTGATGAATTACTTCCAGTTCCTGGCGAGGGATGTGCGGGAAACCCTCGCCAGCCTCGGTATCCGGCAGTTCACGGATGTGATCGGTCGCACCGACCTGCTTGAGCAGCTTCCGGGTACCACGGCCAAGCAACAGCGACTTGACCTGAGCGCCATCATGCGCTCGGCGGCAACCCGCAAAGGGGAAATGCCATTTTGCACAGAAGCGAAGAATCCGCCGTTCGATGCCGGCAACCTCAACCAGGAAATTCTTGAAGCCGCCCGCGAAGCCATCGACAGCAGGGAAAACTGGTCCGGCCGGTTTGGTGTTCATAATTTCGATCGGTCGGTCGGCGCAGCGCTTTCTGGCGAAGTTGCCCGTGTGCATGGTCGAGACGGCCTGCCTGACAATGCACTGAAGGTTAAATTGATCGGAACGGCCGGCCAGAGCCTTGGATGCTGGAATGCGCCCGGTGTAACAATCCATCTCGAAGGTGATGCCAATGATTACGTGGGCAAGGGCATGTCCGGGGGTAAGATCATACTGACCACGGCCGATGCAGACCGCGACAAGGCCCAACGCAATGTTATTTGCGGAAACGCGTGCCTGTACGGCGCAACGGGGGGTGAGCTGTATGCCAACGGCCAGGCCGGCGAACGGTTTGCCGTGCGCAATTCAGGCGCCAACGCGGTGATTGAAGGCGCAGGTCACCACGCCTGTGAATACATGACAGGCGGCACCGTCGTCATCATGGGTTCGTTCGGCCCCAACCTGGCAGCTGGTATGACTGGCGGCGAGCTGTTTCTGCTGGACCCGAACCGGCAGTCCGAAAGACACCTGAACCCTGAATTTGTCGAAGCTTCCAGGCTCGAGGAACATCGCTTCGATGCACCGCGGCGACGCCTCAAGGGCCTGGTATCCGCCCATGTCGCGCTGACCGGCAGTGAATGGGGGCGCAAAGTACTCGATTCCTGGGACATGATGCTCCCACACTGGGTTTATATCGTTCCCAAGAGCATGGCGGCCAGTAATGAAATCTCGCAACAGGACGTGCCCCTGCGGCTCGTGAAAGCCTGAGGAGCAGTAGCCGTATGACACGAAACGTCGACCCTTTCGCCTTCCTGGACCGTTCCCGCGAAGATCCGGATGTTCTGCCACTGAAGGTGCGCACCCACGAATTCCGCGAGATCTACAAACCGTTCGAGCAGGACGAAGCCGCCAGCCAGGCGGAACGCTGCATTGATTGTGGCAACCCTTACTGCGAGTGGAAATGCCCGGTTCACAATTACATCCCCAACTGGCTGAAGCTGGCCGCGGAAGGCCGGATAATGGAAGCGGCCGACTTGTGCCACGAAACCAACAGCCTGCCTGAAGTGTGCGGCCGCATCTGCCCGCAGGACCGGCTTTGCGAACAGGCTTGCACGCTGGCTACCGGTTTTGGGGCAGTTACCATCGGTGCAATCGAGCGGTATATCGTGGACGAAGCCCTGAAACAGGGCTGGCGCCCGGATCTGTCGCATGTGCAGACCAAGCCCTGGAGTGTCGGAATTGTCGGGGCAGGCCCGGCGGGCCTGGCCTGCGCGGACATCCTTACGCGAAACGGCATCAGTGTTACCGTTTACGACAGATACCCGGAAATCGGCGGTTTGCTGAGTTTCGGCATTCCCGATTTCAAACTCGAACTGCGGGTAATGAGACGGCGGCGTGAAATTCTTGAAGGGGCTGGCGTTCACTTCAAGCTGAATTGCGAAATTGGGCGTGACATACAGGCCCACGAACTCGAACGGATGCATGATGCATTGTTTTTTGGCCTGGGAACCTACAAGCCGGTTGAGGCGAGCATTCCCGGGATGGAGAAAGGGGGTATCGTACCCGCCCTTGAATACCTGATCGGACAGACGGCTCACATGTATGACCTGGACCTGCCATCTTATCCGCACATAGACCTTTCGGGGGAGGACGTGCTGGTACTGGGTGGAGGCGATACGGCGATGGATTGCGTCCGGACTGCTATCCGCCAGGGCGCTTCGACTGTGCATTGCGTATATCGCCGCAACCAGGAAAACATGCCCGGCTCGCCGCGCGAGGTCAAGCACGCGATGAAAGAAGGCGTTAAATTCGAGTTCAACTCGCTGCCGCAGAGGCTCATCCATGAAAACAGGAAACTGGTTGGTCTGGAAATTGTGAAAACCCGGCTGGTGGCTTCGGAGGATGGCAGGGCGCGGCCGGAACCCATCGAGGGCAGTGAACTCGTAATTCCGGCCTCGGCGCTTATCTTTGCCTTCGGCTACCGCGCCAGCCCGCCGCAATGGCTGCAGGCCATTGGCGTTGCCACTGATGATCAGGGGCTTGTTTGCATGGAAGACCGCCTGCCTGGCCAAACCAGCAATCCCGCGATTTTTGCAGCCGGCGACATGGTCAGGGGTTCAGACCTCGTGGTTACAGCTATTGCAGACGCCAGGGAAGCAGCAGATTCCATCGTCCGTTACCTGGAATCACAGCATCCCCAGTTGAAACGGGCCTGAAATATGTACCGGGCCGCTCTTTTTGTGACAGCCTTCGCATTCACGCCTGTTTATGCAGGGAACACGCTTCCTGATAACCCGTCCGAACTGGTCGATGTCTGGGGCTCTGTGCTGTATTGCCGGGCCATTTACGAAGAGCCCGCAATCAGCGAGCGAATCTACCAGGGGGATCGTGAATCCTGCAACGAGGCACACCGCTCGATGGGCATGCATGCGCTGGAGTCCTGGCCGGAGGAGGAGGTACAGACCGTTTTTGAGCAAGCCCAGCACAAGTCAGCGGTGATCCGATACAACACTCGCAGCGTTCAGGCGGCGGTTGCAGCCTGCAGGGAGCTGTGCAGGGCATATAATGATTGATGCCTGTTTCTGTTAGTACTATAATTTAAGTTCTGATACGAACATATTGATTCATACAGGATGCATCAAATGGCTAAGCTCACCGCAGAGACTGCTTCCAGGCAGACTTTCATCCCCCTAATGCAGGAATTGGCCGCCGCTTACCAGGCTTTTTCATTGTACGACGCCGAAGGCCTGCGCAAATCCGGCTCAGACCTGACGCCCTCCCAGGCCCGTGTCATCTTTACCCTGGGCGACACCGATGGCATGACTTGCAAAGACATAGGCGATATCACGTTGATCACCAAGGGCACCCTTACCGGCGTTGTCGACCGGCTCGAGGAAAAGGACCTGGTAGAGCGATGGTCGGTCGAAGGCGATGGCAGAAAAACCATCGTAGCGCTGACCAGGCGTGGACAACGGATTTACAAAAAGGAATTCCCGAAACACGTGGAATTCCTCAAGAACAAGTTCGATAAGCTTGGCGCTAGCGACCGCAGGCAGGCCATCGAGTTACTTGGAAAAATCAAAGCGCTGTTCTGATAACGGCTCCGGCAGAGATTTCCACCAGGATCTCCTGGCCTGCATCCTTTACATAAAGCGCTAAGATTCGAAAGCCGCCCGTAACGACGCTGACACCTGTCGGCGCCGGCGGGTGGTTTTTTATTTGAAAAACACGATATGATTCATAAAGCACGAAGGAGCAAGGAGCATGAAGTCAGAAGTGTCTGAAAATGTGACAGAAACCGCCAAGACCATCGCCGAACAGCATGAGGCGGAACATGCCATGGGCGGCACCTATCATTCAGACACCGTCTCCCAGCTGCGCCAGGACCCCCAGGCCATCAGCGCTCTTTTCAAGGAAGGCAAATACCCGTACACCGATCGCATTCCGCGCGACAAATACGAGGCGGAAAAGGCCCAGCTTCAGATCGAGCTGCTTAAAGTACAAAACTGGGTCAAGATGACCGGCCAGAAGATCGTGATCATTTTCGAGGGCCGGGATGCGGCCGGCAAAGGCGGAACGATCAAGCGGTTCATGGAGCACCTGAATCCCCGCGCCGCCAAGGTCGTTGCATTGGAAAAGCCTACCGAACACGAAAAAGGGCAATGGTATTTTCAACGCTACGTGGTCCATCTGCCCACCCAGGGAGAGATCCTGTTCCTGGATCGTTCGTGGTACAACCGCGCAGGTGTGGAGCGTGTTATGGGTTTTTGCGACTCGGCCGAATACCTCGAATTCATGCGCCAATGCCCGGAATTCGAGCGTATGCTGGTCAATTCCGGCATCAAGCTGTTCAAGTATTATTTCTCGGTGACCAAGAAAGAACAGCGCCGGCGCTTTGCCGCCCGCATGGAAGACCCGCTCAAACAGTGGAAACTCAGCCCTGTGGATAAGGCTTCTGTCGGCCTGTGGTCCGAATACACCCGTGCCAAGGAAGCCATGTTTTTCTACACCGACACAGCCTCCTGTCCGTGGACGATCATCAAGTCGGATGACAAAAAGCGGGCGCGTCTCAATTGCATGCAGCATTTCCTCAGCAAGCTGGACTACCCGGACAAGAATCTCGACGTGGTGAATGGCGCCGATCCGCTGATCGTTGGCTCCCCGTCACAGGTGATCCGCAAAGACGTGCATCTGGACGCCTGGCCTACAGGCTAACCAACCAGTATGTCTTTGAGTACTTCGCGGGCTTTTTCGTGGTCGAGGGTCTCTAATGCGACGATTCCGGTACGCTCGTCCTTGCTGACAATATGCATGCCGCGAACGTTGACGTTCTGCTCGGCCAATCGCCGTGACAATTCAGCCAACGCGCCCGGGTGTTTTTCGATGCGAACCAGCAGGTGCTCACTGGCAATCACCCGGTAACCTGCATCACTCAATAGCCGGAAAGCATCGACGCAGCGGTCTATTGTCAGGCTCAACACCGCGGTATTCCCCACCGACAGGCCGGCAAAGTCCTGCACAACGAATCCTTCTTTCTCCAGCAGCGTCGTGACCTCCGCCAGCAAGCCGGGGTGGTCTTCATGAATGATGTTCAGCGCCTTCATTGCTGTGTGCCTCCCGCCAGCCGGATATCGGCGACCAACTCATCAATCTGCTGCCGGGTTACATGCGGCATGCAGATCAGGTGACTCTGTCCATTCGCGCTCGCCAACTGCCATTTTTCCCTTACCTGCGCCGGCGGCGCCGGGAACACGACCGTCAGAGCCTGAGAATTCCGCCAGGCCGGAATTCCGATGTCATTCAATTGTTGTTCCGCATAGGCTGCTGTTGCCAGTGAATTTTCCGTCCGCAACTTCATGCCCTCGATGCCCAGCGAACGGATTGCGTACCACAACACCAGGGGCGTGAAGCCATTACGTGAACCGCTGATGGTTGTATCGACGCTGCCGATGTAAGCAACTGAATGTCCAATCCTCTCGACGTGGCCGCGACGGGCCAGCACGATGCCACATGGAATGGGTGAGCCCAGGAACTTGTGCCCTGAGATCGCAATGCTGTCGGCACCGTCGCCGAAATCCCAGGCAGGCGGAGGGTCCAGGAACGCTGCATAGCCACCACTGAGTGCCGCATCACAATGAATGTAACGGTTCTCAATGGCCAGTTCATCCAGTATTTCCCGAATCTGCCCAATGTCATCCCGCGCTTCCTTCATGGTCGTGCCGATATTGGCAAAAATGATGGGCGGCGCATCCCGCCGGATTTTCAGCGTTTCACGCAAATCGTCATAGTCCATTTCGCCATTGGGCTGGGAACGGATCATGATGTGCCGCATGTTGAGGAAATGCAGGTTCTTACCCACGCTGTAATGACTGTCCTGGGAAAAGTAGGCAATGCCATCCGGCAGTAACTCACGGCCAAGGTAAAGCCCGTAAAGGTTGCTCTCTGTACTGCCGTTGGTAACGTATCCCCACCACTGGTCCTTCGGCGCCCGGGCCAGTTGGGCGTAAAACGACACGACTTCACGCTCGAATTCATGGGAATTCAGCAAGTAGGTCATTGGCATGAAGGGATCGCCCGCATTATTCAGGCTGAACGACAGAAAAGGTTCCAGTGCGCTGTAGTCAAAATCAAAGGCGACTGGATAGCCGATTTCCTTCGCTGCCACGTTTTCCAGGTATTCCTGGAATCGGTCCAGTTGCATCTGGTCTGTTCTTGCTAATGCCATTCCTGTAATTTATCGCGTTTTATGAACTAAGATGTACGGCACAGATCAATTACTCGGGAGGCACCTGGTGGACTGGACCATTCTTTGGTGGATACTGGCGATATTGATTGTTATCGCCGGCCTGGCCGGTACGGTGATTCCCGCGCTACCCGGCGTGCCGCTGGTATTTCTCGGGCTGTTCGTTGGTGCCTGGATCGGGCAATTTGAAGCCGTTGGATGGGGAACACTGGGCGTTCTGGCATTACTGGCCCTGATTGCCTGGATTGTGGATTTTCTGGCCGGGGCCGCAGGCGCCCGTTATCTGGGAGCGAGTTCGAGGGCTTTCTGGGGGGCCACCATCGGTGCCATTGCCGGCATATTTTTTGGCGTCGTTGGCATGTTGCTGGGGCCCTTTATCGGGGCGGTGCTGGGTGAACTCAGCGGCGGCAGCAACATGGTTCAATCCGGCCGTGCCGGTGTCGGCGCGTGGATCGGGATGGTCATCGCAACGGCATTAAAGCTTGCACTGGCATTCCTGATGATCGGAATATTCATTTTCAGCCTGGGTTTTGGCCACATGGGGGTCACGGCCTGACTTTTCAGTTCATTGACCCCGGCTGGTGAATTTTCTCCACAGTGCACGGCCAACGATTCGCAGCTTGTTGCGCGTGTCGAAACGTTTCAGATTGGTCTTGACCGCCCCAACCGTGAACTGGGTTTTCCTGGAGTAATCGATGCGTACGTCGACGATTACCGGCCGGCCTTCATCCATCAGGCTGACCGCCCGATCGATAGCCGCCTCGATCACATCGTTGTTTTCCATGGAAATGAATTCGCAACCGGTGGCGGCCGCCAGCATTTCATAATCGAGTGCTCCCACCGTGGTGCAGGTTTTGCGCTGATACGGCAATTCCTGTGCCTGGGCAATTTGAGAGAGCTCACCGTCGTTAAAGACGAACCACGCGATTCCCAGGCCGTTTTTCGCAGCAGTAACCGTTTCAAGACCGGTCATCAAAAAGGCGCCGTCACCCACGATACCGACAACCTGACGGTTCGGCTGAACCAGCTTGGCGCCGATGCTTCCCGGAACACAGTAACCCATGCAGTTGAAGTCCGTTGGTGAGAGGTAACGGCCGCCTTCCGGTATCGGCATCAATTCAGCCGCCAGGAAGGTGTGGTTGCCATCATCGGCCACGATCACTGCCTCGCGATCGAGCCGCGACCTGAGCGCCTGGAAGAACCGGCCCGGATTGACTCTCTCCCCGGAATCATGGCTCAACCACTCTTCCAGGTAAGCTGCTTTGTCTTCGGCTATGGACGATTGCAGCGCCGAGCTGTCTTTCTCCCCGGTTGATTTGATCAACAATTCAGCCAGGGCAGGCACCGCGTCACGCGAGTCCGCGTGGATCGGTACGGCTGTTGGATAATTTCTTCCCAGCGCGCCGGGATTGATGTCGATATGGATCAGTTTCTCCGGCGGTACCGCTCCATAGCTTCCGGTGCAGATTTCAGCAAAACGCGTCCCGACGGCGAGCATCACATCGCAGTCACGAAAGGCATTCTGGGCCGCAGGCACCGATGCCGGTCCAAACCCCATTCCGGTGTGCAGAGGATGATCAGCGGGAAAAGCTTCCAGGCCCTGAAGGGTTGTTGCAACCGGTGCACCCAGGTGCTCTGCTATCCGGCGAACATCTTCGCTCACGAACCTGGCGCCCCAGCCCACGAAAATGCCCGGCTTCTCAGCCACGGATAACATGTCAGCTGCGGCAGCGATCGCAGCGGGATCGACCGGCGGACGAGGGCACTGAAAGTTGAAATCAGGGACTTCGGCTACTTCACCGGTCAATAGCTGGAGATTCGCCGGTAACTCGATGTACACCGGGCCGGGTTCACCTTCAATGGCTTTGAGGTAGGCTCGATAAACGGTAGGCACCACCTCATCGTAGCTTTCAATTCTGTAGACCGCCTTGGTCAGGGGCCTCATCAAGGCCTGTTGGTCCACGTCATGGAGTTGAAAACCCTGCTCCATATCGTTACGTACACCGCCGGAGATGACCAGCATGGGAATGCCGTCCAGAAAGGCCTCGCCGATACCGCTCATCGCGTGAGTCAGGCCCGCGGCCGGCACTACGGCCAGCACGCCGATGGTATCGGCTACGCGGCTGACCGCATCAGCCATGAACGCGGCGCCACCCTCGTGGCTGACCAGCACTGGCTGGATCGTATCCGAAGCGGCCAGCTCGTCGTAAAGCTCAATGTTATGGACACCCGGAATACCGAAAGTGTACCTGACCCCAATTTGTTCCAGGGCGTGACGGACCAGCCATGCCGCCGTCTTTCGCATATCAGCTGAGCACCAGGATGTTGGCCAGCCACAGGAACAATCCCATGCTCACCACGTCCGTAGCTGTTGTAAGGAAAATACTGGACGCGGTTGCAGGATCTGCACCCAGCTTTTTTAGGGTCAGGGGCACCAGGACTCCGGTGACGCCACTGGCCACGCAGGCGCCGGTCATTGCCAGAAACACGACCATGCCCAGTATGACTGGCTGATCCGCACCTGAATAAATGGCATACGCGATCATGGCTATTGCCGCGACCACGCCCACCACGGCGCCATTCAGGGTGCCCAACAGCGTTTCCTTGACGACTGCCCTGTGAAATACGCCGGGTTTGAACTCGTCAAGTGTCAATCCGCGAATCGTCACCGCCAGCGATTGGCAGCCCGTGTTGCCAGATTGTCCTGCCAGCACCGGCAAAAAAGCAGCCAGGACCACCACCTGGGCGATCGTATCTTCAAACAGGCTGACAACGAACGCGGCGACAAAGGCCGTCACCAGGTTGATCTGCAACCACGGGTGGCGCATTTTGAACGAGCGGTGCCAATCCGTGGTGGCATGTTCTTCTTTCCCCACACCCACCATGCGGCCAGCCTGTGCGCTGATTTCGAAGTGCTGGTGTTCAAACAGCATATAACCCTGTACGGTACCCAGCAGCCTGCCTTCCGAGTCACACACGGGATAGACCGGGTAGTGGCGGTAAACCACTTCCTTCATCGCGTCCTGAACCGTCATGTCCGGCTGCAGGAAGAAAGGCTCAGGCAACATGACGGTATGCAGTTCATCGTCAGGCTCGGCAAGCAGCAGGTCACGCATGACCAGCACGCCCTGCAAACGTTGTTCATCATCGATGACATACGCGTAGGTGATAAGCGCTTCGTGAACCCACTCGCGCAACTTTTCAACCGCCATCGCAACCGTTTCGGTGGGCTTGACCGTGGCCACGGCCGGCTCCATCAGGCGGCCAACACTGTCCTGGGGGAATTTCTGTGCTTCCTTCCACGGATCGCCAACATGATCACCGGCCAGAGGAACGATTTTCTGGCGACGGTCTTTCGGAAATCGCAGAAGAATTCGGTAGGCAGGTGCGGGGTGAAGCTGCTGTAATACCTGACCAACGGTTTCATCACTTTCTTCGAGTAAAATCTGGGCGACATCGAGCGGCGCCCGCCTCTGCGCTTCCAGCACCAGATGGTCCAGTTTGTCCTGGGTCACGGTGGCAACGGGTTGGTTCATTGTACGTACCTCATCCTTTAGATTAGTTACGGCCTTGTAATGGCAAAACGGTAGTCTACCTTTTTCGCGCCAGAGTCATCACCTGTTTAATCAGGACGGGTATTTTGATGAAACCGGGTCAACGCAGCGCAGCGAGCTCCTGCTTCAAGGCATCGAAATCACTGGCAATGGTGCTCGAAAGAACTTTTTCATGCCGGACCGCTTCCAGCTCGGGAGGCAGCGGGACCACGACATCCAGCGTTTCTTCCAGCACTTCGAGGAACTTGGCCGGGTGGGCAGTACAGAGAAAGACACCCTCTTCGTGCTCCTTCACTTCCTGGTCCAGGGCAGCCCAGGCCAACGCGGTATGCGGATCGGCCAGGTAACCTCTGGAATACAGCTCACGAATGGCTATGCGTGTCTGGTGGTCGTCCAGTGAGAACGACGAGAGAAGACTCTTCAGGGGCAAGCCATGCCGGCTGCCCAGTTCGAGAACACGAGGGAAATTGTTGGGAAGCGACACATCCATTGCATTGGTGATGGTCGTTACCGTGGGATTGGGATCCCACTTTCCGGAAGCAAGAAATCGTGGCACTGTATCGTTGGCATTCGTCGCCGCAATGATCCGCTTGTAGGGCAGGCCTATGGCGCGGGCAATCAGGCCGGCTGTCACGTTTCCAAAATTGCCGCTGGGAACGCTGAACACGGTTTGCCTGATGTCCGAAACCGCTGCCGCGGCTTCGAAGTAATAACAGACCTGCGCGACCAGACGGGCGATATTGATCGAATTGGCCGAGTTCAAACCCAGTTCCCGCTTGAGTTGCGGGTCTTCGAAAGACTGCTTTACCAGGTGCTGGCAGGCGTCGAAATCGGAATCCACCGCAATCGTGTGTACGTTCTCACCCAGGGTGCAGAACAGTTTTTCCTGCAGCGGTGTGATTTTTCCCTTTGGATAGAGAATAACGACCTGGATTCCCGGTTGCTGATAATAAGCGTGCGCAACGGCTGCACCGGTATCCCCGGAGGTGGCGGTGAGTATGGTCATTGGCCCGCCGTCATGAAATTCCGCCAGGCATTGCGCCATGAAGCGGGCACCGAAGTCCTTGAATGCCAGTGAAGGGCCATGGAACAGCTCGAGCGCCCTGACCGAGTGATCCAGCGCAGGGGTTTCCACTGGAAAATCGAACGCTGAGGCGACCATCCGTTCCAGCCTGGACTGGCTGATTTCATCGCCGATCAGGTGGTGGAGTATCAGGGCGCTGCGGGTAACAAAATCCTCTTTCAGCAGCGCGGATACATCCGGCAGAAGTTCAAACTGCTCCGGAAAATACAAGCCCTGGTCACGTCCAAGGCCCTGCAACACAGCCTGGCTGAAGCTGACCCGGTCTTCAGGATGCTTGATGTTGATTAACTGCATTGGACTGGTGACTCCTAATCTATACTGCGGGCGCCGCCCAGGTCAGCCCGGCAGACATGCGTAAAACCCTTTTCATTCTTTACATAGTTGTTTGCCAGCCACTGTTCGGCCCCGGCGGCCACTTCATGATCGTCCACCAGTGCAAACACCGTGGGCCCGGAACCTGAAATTCCCACTGCCAGCGCACCCATCTGCGTCAAAGCACTTTTTGCTTCGTCAAATCCGGGCAGAAGGCCTCGCCGGTAAGGTTCCGCAATCAGATCAATCACACAGTTCGATGCCAGGCGGGTGTTTCCGGAGTGCAGGGCATGTACGAACTCAGCGAACCGGGCGCCATAAGCCACCACGGTTTTCCGTGGGAATTCCCGAGGCAACACGGCCCGGGCTTCACGGGTTACGAGCTTGGTGCCCGGCCAGCAGACCACGGCCCGCCAGGCGCCCGGCCAGGGCAAGGCATATTCAGCCAGGCTGCCGGGGGGACACAGGCGCAGACCGCCGAACAGGCTGGGTGCAATGTTATCCAGGTGTATTTCACCGCTGATCCCACCTTCCATGCGCGCCATCAGGCCGAACAACTGCCGGGTATTGAGCGGATTTCCATGGAAGCGGTTTAAAGCCTCGAGCGCGGCGACAATCGAACTGGCGCTGGACCCCAACCCGCTGCCTATCGGCAAACGCTTGCTCAAAAGAATATGCAGAGGCTCAATTTCTACACCGGTCTGCATCACCGCTTCCCGGAAAGCGCGGCAGCTTTCCATCACGACGTTTTCTTCCTGGTCTGCCGGTAGTGCATCGGCGAACGGGCCATTCAGTTCCAGCTTCCAGTCTCCACCTTCTTCCCGCGGGCTGAAGGTTCTCAACTGGATAAGGTCACCCAGCAGCGTCCCATCCATCGGCGCCAGAGCAAGCCCCAGTGCGTCAAATCCAACGGAAAAGTTTCCAATCGAAGCAGGAGCATAAACGGTCAATGAGTTCGGCATCAGTTGTCCAGTGGCCTCCATACCGTTCTCAGCAAATCACCGAACACCCCCGCAGCAGTTACGGCTGCTCCTGCGCCATATCCACGCAGAACCATTGGTATCGGTTGATAGTAAAGGGTGTGAATCACCAGGGCGTTCTCGCCGTCGCGAACCGCCCCGAGCGGTTTTGCTCTCGGTGTGTCTTCAATGGAAACCCGGCAACTGCCGTTCTCCAGCCTTGCGACGTAACGCAACACCTTGTCCTGGTCTGCTGCAGCTGAAACCCGCCGTGCAAATGCTTCGTCCAGCGACTCCAGGGCCGAGATCAGCCCGGAGCGATCTACGTGGCCCACCACATCCATTGGCACAACTGGCTCTACCTCGATATCTTCAAGATCGAGCTGCAGCCCCACTTCCCTGGCGATGATCAGCAATTTCCGGGCGACGTCCATCCCGGACAGATCATCCCGGGGGTCTGGCTCCGTGTAACCCAGTTCCATGGCTTTGGCCACGGCGCTGGACAGGGTTTCACCATCTTCCAGCAACCCGAAAATCATCGACAGCGAACCCGACAGTATGCCCTCGAAGGTATTGAGCTCGTCACCGGAGCGAATCAGCCCCTGCAGAGTGTCGATAAACGGTAACCCGGCTGCGACGTTGGTTTCATAAAGGAATTTACGGAAATTCCTTGCTGCCGCGCTCCTCATGTCCTGGTAATAGCCGTGGTCGGACGTGTTGGCTTTCTTGTTCGCTGCAACGATGTTGAATCCGCTGTCCAGGAACCGGACATACTGGAGCGCAAGATCCTGGTCGGTCGTGCAATCGACAATCGTGGGGCTGAGCAGGCCCAGCCGGTTGCGGATATCGATGACGTCTTCCAATTCCCAAGGCTGGCCCTGTTCGGCAAGATCGGACTGCCAGCTGGCCAGGTCAATCACGTCATCTGCTACCAGCAATTGCCTGCTGTTGGCAATCGCCCGAACCCGCAGATCCACGTGATGTTCCACCAGGGATTTGGCCTGGCGCTGAATCTGGTCCAGCAATTCGCTTCCGACATTCCCGCAACCCAGCAGCACCATGTCGATATGAGTGGAATGGCTGAAAAACGCCGTATGGCAGGCGCGCGTGGCCGGTTGGGCGTCTTCACCCCGCACGACGACTGCAATGGCGCATTCGGTCGAGCCCTGTGCGATGACTTCCACGTTGACGCCGGCGGAGGAAATGGCCGTCAGAAACCGTGCGGCGATCCCCCGGTAGTGCTTCATGCCTTCTCCGACCAGTGATACCACTGCCCGGTCGCTCTGCACGCCGATCTCTTCGATCAAGCCGTGCAGGCGCTCGAAGTGAAATTCCTCGTCCA
>CAJIAU010000287.1_pt1 | contig 42654 bp, 42 predicted proteins | sample 9199171 | NCBI WGS metagenome assembly CAJIAU01 (sample SAMEA7708280, study PRJEB35096) | sediment metagenome | biome: marine neritic benthic zone biome [ENVO:01000025]; feature: sediment [ENVO:00002007]; material: shallow marine sediment [ENVO:03000034] sea grass bed [ENVO_01000059] ...
AGCCACGCATCTCTGATTCTTTTGATTTGCTTACTCGACTGCGATTGAGACGTAACATCTCATGCCAATACTCGATTTCAGCCTGTAGCAGAAAACGCCTGGAAGATTCCATATCTTTTGCCCAATCAGGTACCGCGTTCTCACGCGCGGCGATATTTTGGAGATCATCCTGATCATTCCACCGCGGAATTCCGTTTCCCACGTTCATTGCGCCCAACGCACAACGAAACACGACTGGTAGATCGTGTGAATACTGTAATAATCTAAACTCGGTTCAATGTCAAGCTTAAGTTGGTGATTTAGTGATAAATTTGGGGAAAAAGAGTACTTATAACTCACGCAGCGCCGTAGCCACGGGCTGACGTGCAGCCCGGATCGCAGGGAAAAAGCCGCCTATAAAGCCGATAATCAGTGCAAACAGGATTCCACGCACCAGCAAACCGGCCGAAACGTCGAATGCGAACGCCACCTGGCTGAAGCTGGCCATGTTGACAGTAGCCGCCCGAAATCCATCGAACACGGCCCAGGCTGCGACTGCTCCGATGATGCCGCCGGCCAGCGCCAGCAGCAGGGATTCGCTCAGGACGGAGATGACGACCGGACCGGAATGGAAGCCCAGGGCCCGCAACGTGGCAATTTCACGGGTACGCGCCGAAACGGTGGTGTACATGGTATTGAGTGCGCCGAAAATGGCGCCGAATCCCATGACCACAGCGACCAGCGTCCCCAACCCGGTAATCAGGTTGTAAAGCATCTCGGATTGCGAAGAGTAGAATTCCGACTCGCGCATGGGTTTGACATTCAATCTTGGATCACTGGTCAGTGCGTCCTTGAATTCCGGGAAGGAGTCCGGTGATTCAAGCTTGGCGTATACAGTCTGGTAAGAATTGCCCCGCCGGTAGGCAGGCTGCAGCACGGCGGAATCCACCCATATTTCGGTTTCAGCCAAGCCCCCACCCGCTTCAAACACGCCCACGACTGGCCATTCTTCCTGGCCCACGGGAATGGTCGAGCCCAGCTCCAGCCCCTCGAACTCCATGCGGGCGCCGACCCCGACAATGACCTCGTTCAGCCCCCATTCGAACATCCTCCCCTCGATAATATTGAAACTGTCACGGATATCGAACGCAGCAGACCCAACTCCACGCAGCGGCACATTGGCATCCGTGCGGGTCGATTTCTTCAGCAGGTTGATGATGACGAACAATTCGGGTGATGCGATCGGCCCGCTATCATTCCGGACCAGGCCCGGCCCCTCGGATATGTACCTGGCTTCATCGCCACTGAGTCCACTCATCATTTCCGAGGTAGCGCCACTGCGCAATACGACCACGTTATCTACAGAAGCAGAATTATTCATGGTCTGCATGATGCCCTGCGCAATGGACAATACGGCGACCATGACCGCCACGACGCCCGCGATACCCAGCATTGCGGTAAGGGAAGAACCCAGGCGCTGCGGCAAGGACTGGATACCGAAGGCCGTGACGGAGACGATCTGGGAAAACCAGTTGATCAGGCCGGTCATGGTCTATCTCCTCAAGGCGTCGGCAATGCGCAGACGTTGTGCCTGGAGCGCGGGCAGAATACCCGCCACCAGGGCAACCGCCGCGATGAGTATGGTTCCGATAACGAAGTCCCGGCCCGGAATATAGAAAACGGGTAATGAACCGTTGCTCGGATCGCCCAGCGAAACAAGCAACCAGGCCAGGGTCAGTCCAATGCCACCGCCAAGCCCGGTCAGGACCAGGGATTCACCCAGTACCAGCCCCATCACCCCACGGTCGGTAAAACCAATGGCTTTGAGCACCGCCAGTTCGTTGGTGCGCTCACGCACTGCGTAGGCCATGGTATTACCCGCCACCAGCAGGATGGTGAAAAAAACGGCGGCGATTATGGACATCATGATGAATCCGATATCGCCGACCTGGTTGGCGAACCCCTGCAAGAATGCGCCTTCCGGTTCCGCCTTGGTTTCATAAGAGGAATTAGCGAACCGGGCATCGATCGCCTCGGCAACTTCAGCCGCACGTTCAGGATCAGAAATCCGCACGGTATACCAGCCAACCTGGCCCTGGCCGTACTGCCGGGCTTCATCGAAATAGTCGAAACGGAAAAAGAACTGGGAAGTATCCGAACCTTTTTTGGCACCGTCATAAATTCCTACCAGGTCGAACTCCCAGGTTCGCTCGCCGCCCTCTCTCGGCCAGATAGTGGCGTTGATCGGTATCCGGTCGCCGACTTTCCAGCCAAAGCGATCAGCGGTCTTGCGTCCGGCGATCGCACCTGTCCGGGTATCCAGCCAGTCAGCATACTCCTCTTCGCTGAGCAGATATTCCGGGTACATCTCCAGGAACTCCTGCGGATTGACGGGCATCTGGGCGAAGAAATTGCTCGGCTTCTGGTAGACACCGCCAAACCAGGTCTGGTGGACCGCATCTTCCACACCTTCGATCTGCTCCATCTGGGATTCGTAGGAAGCGGGCAGCAGCTGGATCAGAGAGACTTTATGCCTCACGATCAGCCGGTCCAGCCCCGCGACATCGATCCCCTGGTTAAATGCCTGCCTGATGGCGCCCAGGTATCCAAACAGCATGAAGGCCACCATGATTGACAGCAGGGTCAGCATCGTGCGCATTTTTTTGCGTTTCAGGTTGCTCCAGACCAGGTAGAGGTATTTCATCGCTGACCTCCTAGTCTTCCTGCTCGGTGGAAAGTTTGCCCTTGTTGAGATAAAGCGTGCGGGACGCTCGCGCCGCGGCGTGAATATCGTGGGTAACCATGACAATGGTCTTTCCCTGCTCCCTGTTCAGCGCCTGCAGCAAGTCGAGAATTTCATCTCCGGATTTGCGGTCGAGATCTCCGGTGGGCTCATCGCACAGCAGGATGGTCGGATCCGTCACGATGGCGCGGGCGATACCCACCCTCTGCTGCTCACCACCCGAAAGTGTGCGGGGGAAATGGTTTTTACGATGTGACAACCCGACGATATCCAGCGCAATGGCTGACCGCTTCTTTCTCTCCGGGCGCGACAGGTGGGTCAACAGCAGGGGCAGTTCAACGTTTTTCTGTGCTGTCAGCACCGGCATCAGGTTATAGAACTGGAAAACCAGGCCCACGTGCCGGGCTCTCCAGGACGCCAGCCGCCGGTCTGACAACTCGTCTATCTTCTCACCGCCCACTTCAACCGATCCCTGGCTAGGCCGGTCCAGGCCGCCGATCAGGTTCAGCAGCGTCGATTTGCCGGAACCGGACGGGCCCATCAAGGCCAGGAACTCCCCTTCAGGGATCGCCAGGTCGAGGCCTCCCAGCACGTGAATCTCCTCCGAGCCGCGTTTGAACAGCTTGTCCACATTTTTAACGCTTACCAGGGTCGAGACACTTTCTGTCATTTGGCTTTCTCCTGAACCAAAACACCATCCACTAAGTCGGGAGGCGCGTCCAGCACTACCCGTTCTCCCGAGGTCAGGCCGCTGGCAATCAGCCGGTCGCCGCCACGCGTGTCACCCACAGCTACTGCCCGTCGTTCCACCCGGCCCTGTTCAACCACGTAAACGTAATCCGTTCCGTCAATCCGGCTGATCGCGGACTGCGGAATCATCACCCCTGCCGGACGATTCGAACCTGTTGCCGTGCTTTCCACTTCCTGGAATGCAACCTTGACGCCCATATCCGGCAGGATCCGGGGATCCAGCTCATCGAAACCCACCCGCACTTCGACGGTGGCCCGCTGCCGGTCCGCGGTTGGAATGATGGCTATGACGTGGCAGGGAATATCCCAGTCCGGGTAGGCGTCCAGCGTGGCCATGACGCCCTGGCCCTCAGTCACGCGATTAATATAAGCCTCGTTGACATCGATCTCAATTTCAAGCGATGTCATGTCAACAATGGTCCCGATACCGGTGCGGGTAAACCCTCCCCCTGCAGACACGGGTGAGATCATTTCCCCTGGCTGTGCATTCTTGGCGACGATCACTCCGGCGAAAGGTGCGCGGATTACCGTATCTTCCAGCTGAATCCGGTAGATATCCAGTTGACGCGCCGCTACCTCAACGTCCGCCTTTTTTCGCTCGAGCTGCGCGGCCAGCGACCCCGAAAGAGCCCGGCTGCGGTCGAGTTCCTGTTCACTCGCCAGGTCCTTCTCGACCAACCTGCTGTTTCGTCCAAAATTTAGCAGCGCTTCATCCAGCAGGGTCTGCGTTTCATTCAGGCCGCGTTGTGCCGATATCCACTGGGCCTCGGCCAGCATATAGCTTGCACGGATATTGGAATCATCAAGACGGGCCAGCACCTGGCCCTGTTCGACCCGCATGCCCTCCTCGATCAGCACTTCAGTTACCCTGCCGGTAAACTTCGAAGATACGGTGGCCTGCCTCCTGGCGGTGACATATCCGGACGCATTGAGTACCGTTGTGGCGGATTGCCCTTGCAGTTCCCTCGCGATTGCCGTGCTTACTTCTATTGCGGAGCCGGGTTTGAAAACGGTGATGTAGCCGACGGCCACGATGACCAGCAAAACCACGATTAGCGCTGCAAACAGGGGCTTTGTGAAACTTTTGGCCGGCTTTTCCGGTGAGCGTTCAATACGCAACTGGTCGAGGGACGGCTTTTCCATCGAATATTCTAGTTCCGGGGCTTGAGCAGCATTTCGAGTTTGCCTTCAGGTAACAGCAGACCGCGCTCAAAATCGAAACAGGTGAACATCTCGTGCATTTCAATCTGGGAGTGGGGGTGATGAGGCAGTTGAGCCGACCGGCGTGGCCGGATGCTTAGCGTTTCGCGGTCGATGACACCGTACTGGATATTCTCGAGGCGGATGGCGAGATGATGCACTCCAAAGCCGTGCGCCCGGGTGGAAGGATACAACCAGGGCCGCAACGCGGAATTGAAAGCGCGCAAGGCCGGATCGTCGAGATAACAGAGAAAGTCCCAGAACAGACAGATATCAATCTGCGTACCGGCAGGGAACCGGAATTGTTCCTCGAAGGCATGCCTCAGCTCCTTCTCGGAAAGTTTCGCCTGCTGCTCCCGCACGAATGGCTCATGAAACAGGTCTACGAAATGCAAACGGCATTTGAACCGTGAAAAAAAATCCACGGTTTCGGACAGGGCAGGGCCGATTTCCAGGACCGTCAGCCGGCGGTTTACATCCAGCATCCTGAACAGGTTTGGAAACAGCTTGCTGGGTTGCGAAGAGGACACCGGCCCCACCCGGGGCAGGGTTGCCCGGTCTTCAATACTTCTGGCAACTGCACTCATTCGAAGGGGTTCGCCTCACCCTTATGGTCGCGACCTGATAACTTCACCGGCGGCAAACTTAGCCGCTCTTGAGGTTCAGGCTGGGTTCCTTCCTGGCGGAATCCGTAGCCGTTGATGCTGGCTTGGCCGCTTTTTCCTGCGCTGCTGGTTTTGCCGCCGCCTGTTTGACCGAAGTGGTTTTTTCAGCCTTGGCAGGCTCGGCGGGATTCATATCGATACTGCCCCTGAACAGAGCCCCGTCTTCCAATTGCACACGAGGTGCAACGATGTTGCCCTGTACACGACCGCTTGCGCCGATAAATACTTTTTCACTGCCGCCGATATCGCCGGAAACCGTACCGGAAACCTTCACGACTTTTGCCATGACGCTGGCCTTCACCTGGCCGGCATTGGCGATTTCCACGTCCTGTGTGCACTGAATACTGCGGCCTTCCACCCGGCCTTCGATCTTGAGGTTGGTGTCGGCCATGACATCGCCGGTAATACTGATACCCTTTCCTATCATGGCTACTTGTGCTGATGTGGCCGGAGGCTGGGCCGCTGCCGGAGCCGGCTGGCTAACTCGGGGTTCCTGGGTTGCTGGTGTGCTTTGCTTACCGCTTTTGTGCTTGTCAAACATGGCCATATCTGATTACTTTCTCGTTCAAGGGGGGCAGTCATCCTATCAAGTTGTTTATGAGCTGTCACTTCGTGAATTTAGCGCCGAAATCGACAAGAGCTTCCCTGAAGTGATCGAAACTGTGACAGCCGCCTTCATACAGGGTCAAACTTGAAATGGGTGAATGTCTCGTGGCGCTGCTTTCCCAAGCGATCACCTCGTCACCTTTATCGATGTACACATAAAACGGGGTCGGTAAATCATAGTCTACTCCTGCTTCCAGCCGGCACAGGTCGGCGCCGTGTTGTTCTGTCCACGTATATTTTTCACCGGTGACAAAATTGACCTGCTCACCCAGCAACAGGTGACCATGGGCGCACAGGTCGAAAGCAGGGTTGAAGGCCACGGCGGCGCTGCGCACACCCGGCTTTTTGAGCTCGAGACGCAACTGCAGGATTCTCGCAAACCAGCCGCCCATCGACGAACCGCAGAAAACCACTTCATCCGTGCCTTCAGAAATGCTCGCAAGCACCTCTTTGCAGTGTTCCCTGGCCCTTCGATAACAAGTGGATACCGGGATAAAGCGGAAGCCGTTCGCCGCAGCGAATTCCGCTACCGCTGCAATTTTTGGACTCCCGGAGAAATCTCCCAGGATGGCCGCGTTGAAACCGTTGAAATAGTAAAGCGACTTAACCGGCGACATCGAGCGGGTTATCCGGATCGACACCTTCCATGAATTGCTTGCGGCGATCGAGATTGGTCAGCTGGTACACCAGGCCCAGCCAGTTGGCGACAATCGCCTTGGCCGTGTCGCCCCAGGTGTTATCGAGCTCAGGCACAACCTCCTGTTCGAGGTAATCCGGCAGCAACCTGTCTTCTCGCAGTGCCGCCTCGGATTCCTTTACGAACCGGTCGGCAATCTCCGCGGCGCCGGCAGGGAAATAGTGTTTTGGGAAGGGTGGCGGCTGGTGCAATTCACCGTTCAGGTATCGGACGATCTCTCTCCGGTATTCCTTGAGCAGGCTGTTCGTGTCGTACTCCGGGTGTCCCTGCAGGTAAATCAGCCGGAACCGGTCGGGGCTGACTGCCATGTGCACCCCGCCCTCGTCACTTTCGACCAGCACTTCGAGCCCGGCCTGCTCCAGTTGCTGCCTGGAAATATCGTTGTAGCGTGAATGAGGCACGTCAAAACGCGTATTGATCTCACGCAGCAGTGGGTGCCCCGGCGACGACACCCGGTGACTGAAGACGCCCCAGCGCTTCTCCGGAAGTGGCTCGCGGTCGATCCCGTGGAATTTCTTCAGAACTGCGTGGGTTGCAAGGCAGGAGCATAGCGTTGACGCCACGTTGTGTTGCGCCCAATCGATCACTTCCATCAGCGGCTGCCAGAACGGCTCCTGCTCCAGGTCCGGGTTTTCCACGTTTGCCCCGGTAATGATCAGTGCGTCAAGCCCGGACGCCTGCAGGTCTTCGAAGCTGCTGTAGTAACGATCGATATATTCAAGCGTTTGGGTACTTCGGGGTAACCCGGGCAAGGAAAATGGATAGACAAAAAACTGGGCAATGCGGTTGCAGCCGCCCACCAGGCGAATGAATTGTCTTTCGGTCGCCTCCAGCGCCGCATCGGGCATCATGTTGAGGAACCCTACGTGCAGTTCACGGATGTCCTGGTGCAGGGCGCGGTCCAGCGACAGCACCTCGTGGCCGTGTTCACGCAACCGGTTAAATGTAGGCAGGTCTGAATGCTGTACCAGGGGCATAAGTGATTTTAACCCTGACCGGGCAGTTTTCAATATTTCTCCTATACTCGGGTGACAACGAAAACCAACCACTGAGGAGAGTCGTGATGAACAAAACATTCCTGGCAGTCATTTTATGCCTCACACCATTACTGGCATTGGCCGCAACCGGCGACACCCGGATTGCCGAACTGTATGTCTGCGAGCTGAAGGAAGGCAAGGAGATGGATGCAGTGAAAGCCAACAACGTCAAGTGGCTGGCATACACCCGTAATGCGGCGGGATCGGACGATGTCAGAAGCTATGCCCTGACTCCCGTGGTAGGGGACCTGTCAACATTCATGTTCGTCGACTCTTACCCGGACATGGCTACCTGGTCGAAAGTAAAATCTGCGCTGGAATCTCCAGAGGGTGAGGCAATCGAGGCGGGGTTCGAAGATTTGATGGAGTGCACCAAGAACCGCCTGTACGAAAGCGAGCAGCATTAGAAGAGTCTCTCGACGGAATGCAATTAAAGCCCGGACCTTCGTCCGGGCTCTAACAGAATAGTTATCAGGCGGTTGCGATCGAGTTGCCTTTGGAACCCAGGTCTTCGCAGGCTTCCTGCAGACGTTCCACAACGCCAAGTTCCCCTGCCCTGAGGTATTTTCGCGGGTCATAGAACTTCTTGTACGGCGTTCCGTCTTCGGGATCCACCTGGTACAGGAAGGCCTTGGGATTGTCATTAACAAACTGACCGACCGGCTCGGAGAACGCAAACTGGGTGTCGGTGTCGATGTTCATCTTGAACACGCCGTAGCCCACAGCTTCGGTGATCTTGGCTTTTTCGGAACCGGAACCGCCATGGAAAACCAGGTGCAGTGGATTCGGGCCCGTGTTGTGCGTTTTCTGGACCAGGTTTTGTGAATTCTTCAGGATTTCCGGGCGCAGCTTGACGTTGCCGGGCTTGTACACGCCGTGCACGTTGCCAAACGATGCGGCCACCGAGAAATGCCCGATCGGATTGAGCAGGTCATAGGCCTGCAGAACATCCTCGGGCTGGGTGTAGAGCTTGGAGTTGTCGGCCGCTTCATCGAATTCACTGCCGATACCATCCTCTTCGCCGCCGGTAACGCCCAGTTCAATTTCCAGCGACATGTCGATCTTCGCCATGCGCTCCAGGATGCGGGCGCATTCGCTCAGGTTGAAATCAATGGGGTCGGCCGAAAGGTCAAGCATGTGCGAACTGAACAGGGGTTTGCCGTGTTTCTCGTAATAAGCTTCGCCTTCGTCCAGCAGTGCTTCGATCCATGGAATCAATGCACGGTTGGCGTGGTCCGTGTGCATGGCGACACAGATGCCATAGTGTTCCGCGAGCAAGTGTGCATGCTTTGCCGCTGAAACGCAGCCAAGCACCTTGGCCCTGAAGCCGTCTTCCATTCCGGCGCCGGCAAAGAACGCGCCGCCGCTGTTCGACAACTGGATAATGATGTCCGAGTTAGCCTTGGCGGCTGCTTCCATGCAAGCGTTGATGCTGTTGGTGCCAACGACGTTCACCGCAGGCAGCGCATACCCGCCGGCTTTAGCCGCTTCTACCAGAGTTTTATAGCCTTCACCGGTGACAACACCCGGTTTCAATGAATAATCGGACATCTGCAAATCCTCTAATCAGTCAAGTGAAATGTATCTCTTAGCTTAACTGAAGTTTTGGGCAATCAGATGACTATTTCAAGGCTGTTTCGAATGGAATCCGGATATTAACAGTCAGGCCGTGTGGAGAAGTCTCGCTGAGGCGGAAAGAATGCTTGCTACCATACAGCTCGTGCAGCCGTTCGCGGGTGTTCCGCAGGCCCACGCCGGTGGCGTGGGGAATCAGTCCATCGACCAGTTCCACGCCGGGGCCATCGTCACTGAGTTCGAGCAACAGGTCGCCTGCAAATACCTTTGCCGCGATACGCAGATGCCCGCCTTCTTCCGCCCGTGCAATGCCGTACTTGATGGCGTTTTCAACCAGGGGTTGCAGCAGCAGGCTGGGAATCAGGGCCTGGGCCGCTTCTTCTCCGATGTCCAGGTCCAGGCTGAGGTGGTCTTCGAAACGGACCTTCTCGATATCGAGGTAAAGTTTCAATGCGGCGATTTCCTGATCCAGCGTGATTTTCTGCATGGGATCGTTGTCCAGCGAGTAACGCAGAAAGCTGGAAAGCCTGGTAACCATCTGGTTGGCCAGTTCCGTCTGCTTCTCCAGGATCAGCGTGGATATGGCGTTCAGGGTGTTGAACAGGAAATGCGGATTGAGCTGGTAACGCAGCATCTTGAGCTGCGCTTCGTGGGCCATAGCCGCTGATTTGAGCGCACTCTTCTGGACTTCCTGGAAAATCTGGTAGTACTTGATGACGAAATAGAGAAAGCTCCAGACCAGCATGGGAAGCCAGCCGACGGTGAAGCTTTCCATGAAATATACCTTTTCCAGCATCCCGGCGGCATCACCCATTTTGTCGGCCCAGGCTTCCATGTCCTTGGCTTTTTCAAACCAGGTGGTGTAGATGAACCCGCGGGTCTCAATAAAGGCATAGCCGGCAACGGAGCTTCCAAGCAGGAATGAGATCGCCTGTTGCCAGAGCGGCCTGCTCCACATGAACCGGTAGAGATAACGCAAACCCAGTGAATAGATCATGCCGACCACGGTGATGATCATCACGTACATGAAATAGTGTGGCACCATTTCCTCTGAAATGGCCCGGGTATATGCATATTTACCGATCAATCCCCACGCGAGCCAACCGCCCAGGTGAAGCACCCAGAACAGTTTCGACTGGTTATCGACAAGAGTTTTGATCATCATCAGCCCATTCTAGCCTGTGCCTGGCCAGGTAGCGCTGCGGTTCATCGGACAGCGGATGCGGTTCGTCTCAAACTCAATCGCAGGTCAGTGTGAATCGCACCCGAACGGTGAAAACGGAGTTTTTATTCAGAATAGCCGGGGATTCGCGGACGCCGGCTGCGATATCGACTTCCTTGGTCACCTTGTCGGCGCGTGGCCCGGGACAGGCAATGCGGATATCCTTGCTGGCCTTGCCCACATCGTTGACGAACAGATCGACTTCGGTGGCAGTCAGTTGCATCCGCACCAGCAACTCGGTCAGGCATTCCCCTTCGAATACAACCAGGGGCTCGGGTGACCCGAAAGGCTCTTTCACAGGCCCTGCTTCCAACGTATGTTTGGGCACACTGACCTGGCCTTCACCCTTCAACCCTTCGTGAAAGACCTTGACCTCCAGGTCGTATTTCCAGTCTTCGCCGCAGTTTCCTTCCTGGTGCTCGGAAATCAGCGTCATCGTCAGCTTGCATGTCATCGTCGAAACTCCTCTCTTAGCCGTTTATCTTCATCCAATAGCGGGCGAGGGTCAATCCGGAATTAAAAAAAGAGCTACTCGGGTTATGATGGGCGCGCTCAAGAGGGACAGCCATGCAAGCATTGAACGAAATTTTCGCCACCATTGACGGTTACATTGGTGGCTCGAACTGGTTCGTGTATCTTTTGCTCGGAACCGGCCTGTTTTTCACCCTGTACCTGAAATTCCCCCAGGTCCGCTATTTCCGGCACGCCTTTTTTATGGTCACCGGCAAGTACGACGAAAAAGGCGCAAAGGGTGACACTTCGCATTTCAGGGCCCTGACCACCGCGCTTTCAGGTACGGTCGGTACCGGCAACATCGCGGGCGTGGCGCTGGCCATCCACCTGGGCGGCCCGGCAGCGCTGTTCTGGATGCTGGTGACTGCCATGTTGGGCATGACCACCAAGTTCGTCGAAGTAACGCTTTCCCACAAATACCGCGAATTCACGGAAGACGGCTCTGCGGCAGGCGGACCAATGTACTACATGAAGAACCGTCTGAACATGAAGTGGATGGCGGTGCTGTTTGCGCTTGCCACGATCATTTCCTCGTTCGGCACGGGCAACATGCCGCAGATCAACAGTATTTCCAACTCGATGCTGTCTGCCTTCGGCATCCACCCCGCAATCACCGGCCTGGTACTTTCTGTCCTGTTGGCACTGATCATCCTCGGTGGTATCAAACGTATCGCGGCCACGACGTCGAAACTGGTCCCTCTGATGGCCGTGATTTATTTCTTCGGCGCGCTATCGGTGATCTTCGCCAACGCCGAAAACATCGCACCTTCGCTGGCGGCCATTACCGGCGACATATTCACCGGTTCATCCGCTACCGGCGGCTTTCTCGGGGCCACCATCGCCTATGCATTCAACCGTGGCGTCAACCGCGGACTGTTTTCGAATGAGGCCGGCCAGGGCAGCGCACCGATCGCACATGCCGCGGCCAAGGCGGACCACCCGGTGTCGGAAGGCATGGTCGCCATACTCGAACCATTCATCGACACCATCATCATCTGCACCCTGACTGGCCTGGTGCTGCTTTCCTCCGGGGTCTGGAATGAAAAACACGATAACCTGTTCCAGCGGGCCGACCTGGTGATCATCAGCGAACAATACGATGACACCCTGCCGGAACATCAACAGGAGCTGGCAGGATTTCTGAATCCGGCACTGGATTCGAAAGCCCGGACGTTCAGCGGCCCGCTTCACATCGTTGACGGCCGGATTCAGGACGAGGTAACCGTCCTGCATGCCCGCTCGGTGGCCGAGGACGTGCTGATTTCGGACAGCGCCTCGGGCGGCCTGTTCAGCGGCACGGTTCCGGTCGAAAACGGCAGAATCTTCAATGCCTCCAGCGACCTGCAGGTTAACGGGCGATCCCTGATCCACAGCGCCCCACTAACGACCGAAGCCTTCGGTCGTGGGTTCATCGGAGACAAGGGGCGCTACATCATTCCGATCAGCCTGTTGTTGTTCGCGTTTTCTACGGCGATCGCCTGGTCCTACTACGGCGACCGTGCGGTCACATTTCTGTGGGGCACGGAGTATGTCCGTTACTACCGGGTACTTTACGTGCTGGGCTTCTTCGCCGCCGCCATTATCGACACAACCATCATCTGGACATTTTCCGGAATCGCGATCGCGTTGATGACAATCCCCAATATCATCGGGATCCTGCTGTTACACAAAGAGATGAAGGAAACGGTCGAGGATTACTGGGAAAAATTCAATTATTCCAATACGGATGATGACGATGCGTGAGTTCAAAATAGCCGCACTGGCCGGGCTTTGCCTGCTGCTCCTTCCCCAGGCGCCTGCGCAGGCCCAGCTCGAGGCGAGCGTCGAACCCGAGGCGCTGCAGGTGCCGGCCCCCGATCTGTTTGCCCGCGACAGCTACCGCATCGACACCATCGTCTGCCCTTTCAAGGGCGACATCGAATACGAGCCCGGTGACATCGAGTGCGGCCTGTTGGAAGTGCCTGAGAATCGTGAGGACCCGGACTCCCGGTTCATAGAACTCCATTTCGTAAAGATCAACTCCCGCTGGGGTAAAGACGACGAACAGGATGAAGATGAAGAAGACGAGGACGACGGCCTGCCTCCCGGCAAGCGCGATGACCCCGTCATCTACCTGACGGGCGGGCCCGGCGCCAGGGTGAACTACTACGTTGGACGCCTTAAGGACCACACCCTGCTGAAACACCGCGACCTGTATATCCTGGAACAGCGCGGCATCGGCTTTTCGGATGATTTCTGCCCGTACTACGGTATCCGCAAACCCGCAACCGACGACGTCGAAACGTTTGACGAGCAACTGGCGGCAAGCCACCAGAGAAAGTGGGACTGTTCCGCCAACGCGACCGCCTCCGGCGTTGACCTGACCGGCTACAGCACGATTGAAAATGCCCGCGACGTCAAGGCGTTGAGGAAAGCCCTTGGTTTTGAACAGTGGAACGTCTGGGGCATTTCTTATGGTTCGATCCTGGGCCAGGCTTATATCAAGGAAGACCCGGAAGGCATCCTGGCGGTCGCCCTGGACGCCATCATGCCGCTGGAAATCCGCGAATCCGAGCTCTATTGGCGAATCGCGCACTGGTATAACCGCGACCTGGACAAGCTGCAGGAAATCTGTCAGCGGCAACCGGCTTGTGCGAAGCGCTATCCGGACATTGGCGGACGGTTGCGGGAGGCGATCGAATCGGTGGTCGGCAATCCGATCGAGGTCGACGTCAAGGACGTCGAGAATTATCCCTCGGGTAAGGCCCGTATCTTCCAGGATATCGTCGCCTTTCTGCCCTTTGTGTTCTTGTATGAACAGGTCAACTACCCGGCAATTCCCAGCCTGGTCTATGCGTGGGCAGACGCGGTCGAACGGCGCGACGAAACGCTGTTCAAGGCGATCACCTCGGCTTCCGGCGGTGGTTTTGGTGACAGCAGCCAGGGGATGTCCAACGCGATCTTCTGTCTGGATGGCGACGAGGAGGCGCAGGCCCGGGCCGGCCGGAAAGACTTGCAGGAATACCCCGTACTGGGTGCCGCCATAGGCAGCGAGGAATCCTACGCCAGAGGTGTGGAGCTGTGCCTGAAAATGGGGATGCCGCAACGGCCAGCCGGCGAGTTTGCCGCGGTACAGACCAGCATTCCCTCCCTGATTATCGAAGGCGACATGGACCCGATCACACCACCCCCCAATGCCAAGGCCATCATGCCGGGCTTCGAGCAGGGAACCTATGTTGAATTCCCTTACGCCGGACACGGACCTTCACGCTCGGTGGAATGCGCCGGCAGCCTGCTGAACAAATTTTACGATAACCCGACAGCAGAGCCCGACCTGTCCTGCGTGGACGAGATGGAAGAACCGGATATCTGGGCGCCGATGTACACGACTTCCATTGCACCGAAACTGCTGGTTGTATTCACCGAGGACAAAGAAAAGCTGGCGATCCCCGGCGCCTGGGCCGGACTGTCGATTCTCGTGCTGCTGGTTGCATTACTGCACCTGACGTTTCTTCCCCTTGGCCGTATCCTTGGTGGAACCAGGGCGGCAAAAGCGGGTTACGCACGAGTGGTAAGCTGGCTGGCCTCACTGGTTTCAATCGCGGCGGTAGTTGTTTTTGCCGCAGCCTTCACTGTCACGGCAGAAGCTTCTGAATTGCTGTTGATATTCGGACTGGTTCCCTGGGCTGCTTATGGTGCCTGGCTCGGCCTGCTCGGCGGGCTGATTGGCCTGATTGCTGTCGTGATCACGTTCAGGACGCTGTTCCGGCAGGGTCTGCCAATCGGAACCTGGTCCGGGTTGGTGCTGACCGGGCTTGCTGCGGTCAGTCTGAGTGCTTTCATGCTGTCCTGGGGGCTGGGTCCGTTCTGATCATTCCGGCATATGGGGAGGGTCCGGATCGTAAATTTCGCCTTCCGGTTCGGGACAGCTCTCTAACCATTTTTCCAGCAATTCCAGGTGCTCCTTTTCCTCGTCGGCGAATTCACCGGCGAGCGCCCTGACCACTTCATCCGGGCTTTTCCGGCTGATGTCGAAATAAAAATTATGGGCCCTTTTTTCATTGCCCATTGCTATTTTCAGGGCCTGGTGCGTGGTCATCAGGTAGTTCATCTCGCCAATGTCCGCCGTTTCAGGTCCTTCCATGGTTTCCCAGCCGAAATCCCAGGGCGCGATAACCGGCAGGTCGGAACCTTCTGAACGATCTCGGATTTCCTGCGCGTGCAGACGGCTGTAATGCGCCAGTTTCCGGAACGTCCCCGCGACTTCCGGGTTGTTGTGCACGTCCATCATGTCCGCCAGTTCATCGTGCCGTTCTGCCGCTTCCTCCTCCAGCGCCACCGAATAGGCCAGGAAGGTGTCGAGGTCGACCATTTTTTTCGCCAGGCTCACAGGATGAACTCGCTTTCGATTGAACCCATGCCCGAATCGATACCTGTGCCGGGCCTGAAAACGGGGTAACGGTTCTGGAAAATGATACCGGTGCTCATACCGTCATCCGCCCGGATACGTTGCGCTGCCTCGACCGGATCACTCGTGGGTTCCGGCTCGAGAGCGCGCACATGGTGCTTCCACTGCATCTGTTCCGGCCGGAACGTCGGGCAGGGGCTGAGCGCCTGCACGAACGAAAAGCCCTCGTGTCGCATGGCCGCGACGAGAATCTTCGCCAGGCCGTTCGGATCACCCGTGAATCCACGTGCGATAAAGGATGCACCAGCGGTCAATGCAAGCCCTGCCGGCTGGAACGGCCTGACACCGCTACCGTGCGGGGTCAGTTTGCTGTCTGTCCAATCAGGCGCCGTGGTCGGTGACGCCTGGCCCTTGGTCATGCCATAGACCTCGTTGTCCATGATGATATACGTCATGTTCATGTTTCTGCGGCAGGCGTGAATGAAGTGGTTGCCACCGATGGAAAGGCCATCCCCGTCGCCACCGGCTACCAGCACCGTCAGGTCGGGACGGGCGGCCTTCAGGCCGGAAGCCAGCGCCAGCGCTCGTCCATGCACGCCGTGAAAACCATAGAGGCTGGTGTAAGCGGCGATGCGGGAAGAGCAGCCAATGCCGGTAATAAGCGCAACCTCTTCCCTGGGTAATTCCATGAACGCCAGCGCCTTGGTGATCGCGTTGAGTACCGCGAAATCACCACAACCCGGGCACCAGACCGGCTTGAGGACCGATTTATAGTCTTTCGGTTTCAGGGCAAGCTTGGCAGCAGGCTGATCCATGCTCAGTTCCAGTTTTCCAGCTGGCCGACGATTTCGGCGGGGGTGATGGGTAACGGGCCGGGACGCGCCAGCACGTGGGTATTGGCGGTGATGTCGTAGTAAGCCCGGAGATATCGATGAAACTGCCCGGAATGGCTTTGTTCGACGATCAAGACCCTTTCGACACCTTCAAGCTCTGCCGCAAGCTTGTCAGGACTGGCAGGTAAAAGAAGGCGCAGCGCGATCACTTTCACGGTGAGCCCCTGCGCCTCGAGCCGTTTGGCGGCTTCCCGCACCACGGCGGTGGTCGAACCCCAGGTCAGGATTGCAAAGGCCCCTTCACCCTTGATATCCGCCCAGTGTTCGCCATAGTCGAAGTTCTCGATTTTGTTGGACCGTTTGTCCAACTGCGCCAGGTGATCTGCCGCCGCCGTCGAGGGCTTTCCGCTTTCGCAATGCTCCAGCCCGTCGGCCACGTAAGTGGAAGAAAGGGTGCCGGGAACGGCCATTGGTGAGATGCCATTTTCCGTGATCGCGTATCTCTGATAGTTCTCCGACGGCTCAGCGACAACTCGCCCGCTGATCTCCGGCAACTCGTAACTGGGTTCGGAAATCAGTACCGTGGATTGCGCCAGCAACTGGTCCGTCAACACAATGGCGACCGTCTGCAGGGCTTCCGCCAGCCGGACCGCCCACTCGGTGGTGAGGATGCAGTCCGCGTGATCCAATGCTCCCAGCACCAGGTGCGGTGCATCTCCGTGCAGGCCATTGAGCGCGATGTTAAGATCCACCTGCTCAGACTTGGTGGGTATTCCGGTCGATGGCCCGCCACGCATCACGTTGATGACCACTGCGGGGGTTTCAGAAGCGACCGCAAGCCCCATGGCTTCAGTCATCAGTGCCAGGCCCGGACCCGAAGTGGCCGTCATTGAAGGCACGCCGCCAAACGAAGCACCGATCACCATGTTGATCGAAGCCAACTCATCTTCCGCCTGCACCAGGCTGCCGCCGAGTTGCTCTAGCCGCGGGGACAGCCATTCGAGCAGGTCGCTGGCCGGCGTGATCGGATAGGCGGCGGCAAAACGGATGCCGCCCCTGATGGCGCCCAGGCCACATCCCTGGTTACCGTTGAAATGCCAGTGCGCGCCCTCGAACGCCGGTTTCCCGCGTTCGGGCCGGGGGCGTGCTTCCCTGGCTTCGACAATCAGCGGCTCGGTGAAACCCGCTTCAAACGCAGCCCTGGAGCCGGCCCTGATTTCCTCCCCCTTCTGGCTGAATACTTCATCGATCAGCTTGCCAGCCTCGTCACTGCAAAAACCCAGCCAGTGGGAGAGCAGGCCAAGGGCAACCATGTTGGGGCGCGCGGCTGGAATGTCTTTCGCCAGCGCTTTCATGGGAATTCCGATGACCTCGTGGTGAAGGTCCCTGATCGCTGTGGGAACTTCTCCTGCCGCTGGATCGGCGATAATCAGGCTGTCCGGATGCAGTGCGATTTCCTCGGCGAAACGTTCCGCGTTGCGCCAGTCAAGCGCCAGCAGCAAGTCGAAACTGTCGTTCATGCATTCCACCGGCACGTGGCTTATACGCACCTGGGCCGCGGCTTCACCACCACGGATCTGGGGCCCGAACGAGCGGCGCATCATGCCGAAGCAACCGTTTTTTCCGGCCAGGCTCAGGAGCAATTCACCCGCCGTGATAGAACCGGCCCCACCCGAGCCGGTGATGGCTATGGAGATATCACATGTATGCCGTGTGCTCATGTCACGGAATTATCCAAGAAAACGCCCGCTTTTTCATGACAGTTAGAAAAAAAAGGCCGCCATTTTTCAGTGGCGGCCTTTTCACTCGTGGTTGACGACTTACTTGCCGTGAACCTTGTCCATTGAATTTCTCAGGCGGGTAGCGAACCTCGTGAACATGTATTCCACGTTGGCAATATTATTTGCCTCGGTGAATTCCTTGTATTTAGTCCCGATTGCCTTTTCGCCTTCCAGCAGGAGCAGGAGTTCGCGCGTTCTCGAGTCGCGCAGTTCAACCCGCGCGGCGATTTCACCGGAACCCAGCGTTTTGACCTGGTGGCCGCCCATTTCGCTGCCGCCTCCAGGCTTCAGCCAGGGCATGATGCTTAGAATTTCCACTTCAACTTCGAGCACGTCACGGCCATCCGTGTAAACCAGCGGGTAACCGTTGTTACCTTCCAGCACGTCACTCATGATGTCACGGAACATGGCCTGCATTGCAGCGAGGTCCTCGAGTTCCAGCGACCAGTCACTGGGGTCGTCCTCGGCATAGGGGGGCTTGATGACTTTCACGTCATCGATATTCAGAGGCTTGACCTTGAATTTCAGATATTGCGACCAGTTGACACCTTCCTTGACCCAGGTGGGCTCCAGTTGGACATCTTCTGCGAGTGAGGCGGTGGAGAACAATATCGCGAACACACCGACGAGCAGCTTCGCGCGATTCAAAAACACTGATTTCATTCCTTGCTCCTTCCTGTATCAAGCCGTGTTCTGTTTGCCTGCCGCGGCAGGCGGACCTGTAACTATAACACCTGATGCCGCATTGGGCGACGGTCTTCTCAGGGCGTCTCTTCGGCCAGGCTACTGTAAATAAACTGGATAAACTTCTCGGGCTTGATAAATCCATTTCCCAGACTTTCATCCTGTTCGGCGTTGGGCCGGGCGGCAATAATCTGTTCCAGGGTCATTCCCTGGTCCATCAATTCCCTGACACGGTCCGTCGCATCCGCCAGCATCTGTCCATAGCTCTCCAGGTCGGCGCAATTAGCCAGCGGGCCGTGGCCCGGGATCACCTGGGTGCCTGAGTGGCACAGCCCCAATGCAGACTGGACTGCCTTGATCATTCCCTGCACCGAGCCGCCACTGTCACGGTCGATCAGCGGGTAAGTCTGGTTGAAGTAAATGTCGCCCATGTGAATGACATTGCTTTGGGGAAAGTGAATGATGATGTCGCCATCGGTGTGGGCATTTGCCACGTGGTAAGCAACGACGGCCTCCCCGTTGAAATGAAATGTCACCCGGTCATTGAAGGTCACGACGGGCAATGCAGCCGGCGGCAGTGCCGGAATGTTCCTGTCGATCACCGCCATGAACTGGTCGGTGCTCATCCGCTGACGCGCATTGTCCTGGGAAACGATCACCGCGCCCATTCCGCCCAGCTGTTCATTACCGCCGGTATGGTCGAAATGCCAGTGTGTGTTGATCACAAACCGGATCGGACCATCGTCGATTTCCCTGATGGCAGCGAGAATTTTTTCGGTCAGCGGTGCGTACTGGTCATCGACCAGCAAAACGCCATCCGGACCGGTCATCACGGCCAGATTGCCGCCTCGCCCCACCAGCATGTGGACAGCGCCGCCAACATGCGTGCTGGTTATGGACACGTCTTCGAACTGGGCCATCAGCGGCAAGCCCGGGATCAGCAGCAACAAACTCAGCAATTTTTTCATCACAAGGTTCCTGTCAGCAGCGGATGCGCACACATTCTGACAGAATTACGCGAAAGAATTGAGAGTAGAATTCAGGGTATGAATGACGCCCCTGTTCTTTTGATCCTGGGTATCCTGTTCTTCCTCGGCCTGGCCGCTGACTTGCTGGGCCGTCACACACCCGTGCCGAGGGTCACCCTTCTGATCATCTGCGGCCTGGCCGTGGGGCCTGCCGGCTTTGACCTGCTGCCCCCCGAGCTGATCCGTGACTGGTTCCCCCCGCTCACGACGCTGGCCCTGTCACTGGTGGGTTTCCTGTTGGGGCATAAGTTGTCTTTAAACGAGTTGCGGGCACACGGCACCGTGGTCCTGGGAATCACCGTTGGCGAAACCACCGGGGCGCTGTTGCTTGTCGCCGCGGCGCTGCTGTTAATGGGTGTCCAACCGGTTGTCGCGCTGTTGCTGGCCGGAGTGGCCACCGCGACCGCGCCCGCCGCCACCTTCGATGTCGTAAAGGAAAGTGGCATCAAGGGTGAGTTCCCCGACACCCTGCTGGCCGTGGTCGCACTGGATGACGCCTGGGCGCTGTTCCTGTTCTCGCTGATGCTTGCCGTCGCTGCTTCCGTCAATGGCGAAGGTTCGGTGGCTGCCAACCTGGTTAACGGTCTCGAAGAAATCGGTGGAAGCTTGCTGCTTGGCGGCTTGCTGGGTATACCGATGGCTTACCTGACCGGGCGCGTGCAGCCTGGAGAACCAACCCTGGCCGAGGCCATGGGTTTCGTGCTGTTGTGCGGCGGCATCGCTACCTGGCTCGATCTGTCCCCGATCCTGGCTGCCATGGTGATGGGGGGGGTGGTAGCCAGCCTGGCCTCGCATCACGACCGGCCCTTCCACGCGATCGAAGGCATCGAGTGGCCTTTCCTTGTATTGTTCTTCATCCTTGCCGGTGCGTCAGCACATCCTGAAGCCTTATTGTCCGTGGGCGGCGTGACCGTGGTATACATGATCGTGAGGTGTATCGGCAGCTATACAGGCGCACGCGCCGGTGCGCGATGGGCAGGTGCAAACGAGCCCATCCGCAAGTGGATGGGACTTTGCCTGTTCCCGCAGGCCGGTGTTGCGCTGGGCATGGTTTTGATGGCGTCGCAGCGGTTTCCCGAGTTCGAGGCTTACCTGCTGCCCGTGATTCTTGCCTCGACCATCATCTATGAGCTGTTTTCACCCATGGTCACCAGAAAGGCGCTGAAAATGGCCAGTTCTAAGGCGTAGCCCTGATCACCCGGTCGGGCGTCAGGATAAACAACGCACCGCCGGGCCCAACCCGGACATCGCGCACCCGGGCTGCAATCTCGCTGAACAGTTCCTCCTCCCGGGTTGTATCATCCGCCTGGAGCTCGATAAGCCTGACTTCGCGGGCTACCAGGGCTCCGATAAAAAAATCATTTTTCCATTCAGGAAAAAGCCCGGCCTCGTAAATCGCCAGCCCGGAAGGTGCAATCGAAGGCACCCAGTAATGAACCGGCTGTTCCATGCCTTCCCACTCGGTGTGAGGCGAAATGATTGCACCACTGTAATCGACACCATGGGTAATTGCGGGCCAGCCATAATTTTTTCCCGGTTCGATGAGATTGAGTTCATCGCCACCGCGCGGGCCGTGTTCATGCAACCAGATGGCGCCTTCACTGCTGACCGCCAGGCCCTGGGGATTGCGGTGGCCATAGCTGTAAACGTACGGCGAACCGGGAAAAGGATTTCCGGGGGCCGCCGATCCATCGTCGTTCATGCGCAGCACTTTGCCCAACCCACTGTCTATGTCCTGCGCAGCCTCGCGGTAGTTGAAGCCATCACCCGTGGTCAGCAGCAAGGTGCCATCAGGCAAAAAGGCCATGCGGCCACCGTAATGGACCGGCGTGTCCTTGCGCGTGAAATTCCGGAAAATGACTTCAACCTCTTCCAGCGAGCCGTCCTTGAATCGCCCCCGGGCCACGGCGGTTCCATTGTCTTCCTTGCCGCCTTGTGCATAGGACAGGTAAACCAGTTGATTGTCATCAAACTGCGGATGAAGCACCACGTCGAACAACCCGCCCTGGCCGGCGAAGTAGACTCCGGGTACATTTGCCACCTTCTTACGGCTCTGGCCGCTGGCGTTAACGTGATAGAGCTTGCCGCCCAGTTCCGTGACCAGTGCGGAACCGTCGGGCAGAAACGCGATACTCCAGGGCAGGTCGAACTCGCCGGCCCAGGTTTCAAGCTCGTATTCCGCAGCATGCACCCATGCCGCAAATGCCGCAACCAGGCCAAGCATGGCGGCCAGGATGAAGGGGCGCGTTTTTACTGCCATCAATCTTCTCCGATATGCTAGCCTTGCATTACCCGGGAAAGCATACATGAAGCACTGGTTACCGATCATTCGTTTCCTCGCCGGCCGGCTGGCCATTTACCTTGCAGCGGTTGTTGTTGCGTACGTCCTGGCTTCAGTTTTTGCGACACAGTCGGTTGTATCCAGCCTGGCGGACATGGGCCTGGCTCTCAGTTTCGGCGAACGCCTGTCAATGACGCTAAAGGACCTTGGCGGTATGGCCGGCATGTTCCTGCCGATGGTGGCTTTTGGCCTTCTGATTGCGTTCATGACGACGGCGTTGATCTGCCGCTACAAGGGCCAGTGGCGGACGCCGCTTTATATCCTGGCCGGGGCGGTCGCGGTGATTTGCATCCACCTGGCGCTCGAAGCGGCGTTTGGTATCATCCCAATTGCTGTTGCCCGAACTGCCGGGGGGCTGTTTTCGCAGGGCCTGGCGGGCGCCGCCGGCGGCCTGACTTACCTGGTTCTCTCCCGCAGACACCTGTCCGTTAACTGACGGTTCACTCACCCGCGTCGAACTGGAACACCTCCTCCAGTGGCACGCTGAATACCCGCGCAATCCGAAAGGCGACTTCCAGCGAAGGCGAGTACTTGTTCTTTTCAATCGCGTACACCGTTTGCCGGGTCACGCCGACTTTTTCCGCCAGCTCGGCCTGGGTCATTTCACCCAACCCGAACCGCAATGCGCGAATGTTGTTGGTGATGTGGGTTTTCGCCTTGCCCATTTCATGAGCCCCGGCGGTAGTGGAAGACCACGGTTCCGGATTCCACGATCTGCGCGATTGCCAGGGTGGCCAGCAGAGTGTGCAAAACCCAGAAATTACCCGGACTGAAAAACGCTGCGGCTATCCCACCGAAAATACCCAGCGACAGCACCCAGGACACATTACGGCGCGCCTTCAGCTGGATTATCCGATCGCGCTCGTCGGTTTCGGGTTCCCTGAACCGATCCAGTGCAATCAACAGTATGGCGCCCACTATGTGGATCACCGCCAGCAATGCGACCAGTACCGCGAAGAAAGCAACATGTCCGATAGAGATATCAGACCCTGCAGGGGGTATCACCGTCAGAAAATAGAAGCCGAAGACAAAGGTGACACTGATTAACGTAATCCACTCAAAATTTTCTTTGAAGCCATTGTTCATGACACACTCCAGGTAAAATATAATTAACTTGATGTAAAATATATTTTACTTTTGGTTTGATGTCAAATATTTTTTACATGGTTAAGCCGTATTGAAAGCCTGGCGGGCTAAACCGATTCATGTTCCTGATCTGATGGTGAAAAGGTAGTCTATAATTCCTGTTCACCAGACCCGAACCCGGACCACAAAATCACGGAAACAGATTATGCTTCGAACCTTTTCCTCCCTGATCATTCTTTCCCTGGCGGCCACATCATGGGCGCAGGAAACTGAACTGCCTTTCGAGGTGTCGCCCGTGGCGACTTTCAACGAGCCCTGGGCCATGACCTTTCTCCCCGACGGGAGATTGCTGGTCACGGAGAAAAGGGGACGTTTATACGTGGTGACCCAGGAGGGTGAAAAATCACGCCCGGTCGAAGAAGTGCCCAATGTCGCCTACCGGGGCCAGGGCGGATTTGGTGATGTCATCCTGCATCCGGATTTTGAGAACAATAGCCTGATCTATCTCAGCTATGCCGAAGAAGGGGTTGGCAACACGCGCGGTGCGGCCGTCGCCCTTGCCCGCCTGGTGCTGGTTAAAGGTAACAACCGGCTTGAAGACATTGAAGTGATCTGGCGCCAGAATCCCAAGGTGACCGATGACGGGCATTACGGGCATCGTATGGTCTTTGACTCAGAGGGGTACCTGTTCATCACGTCTGGCGACCGGCAGAAATTCGAGCCGGCGCAGCACATGACCGGTAACGTCGGCAAGATCGTCAGGCTGAACGATGACGGCACCGTCCCTGAAGACAATCCTTTCTTCGAGGAAGGAGACATCACGGCTGAAATCTGGTCACTCGGCCACCGCAATCCACTGGGCATCATTTTCGATGCCGATGGGCGTTTATGGAATACCGAAATGGGCCCGCTGCATGGGGATGAGTTGAACCTGGTTCTGAAAGGTAAAAACTACGGCTACCCGATCGTCTCTGAAGGAGACCATTACAGCGGCGAAAAAATCCCGAACCATGACACGCGGCCGGAATTCGAGGCGCCCAAAGTGGCCTGGGTTCCGACTATCGCGCCTGCCGGTACCATTTTTTATTCCGGTAACCAGTTTCCCGAAATGAAAGGTTCTATCCTTATTTCCGGCCTGGCTTCCCGCGCCATCATCCGCGTAGAGATCGATGGCGATAACGCCCGCGAGGCGGAACGCTATGAAATGGGCGCACGCATCCGCGAAGTCGAGCAGGGCCCGGAAGGAAACCTTTGGGTGCTGGAGGACCGGGATGGCGGGCGCCTGCTAAAACTGACGCCGAATGCAGACTGACTCAAATCCAAACCGGCCCTGTGGTGGGCCGGTTTTCTCACATGCTCGTCATCAGCTACTTGCCGGAATAATGGGAATCCAGGAAACCTCGCAGGGTTTCTGCCCAGCCGAGGAATACTCGGCGCGCATCGGCGGTGTTGCTGGCGCGGTTGGTCCAGCGCATCAAAGAACCGGAATTCCTTGCAGCCTGCCGGTCGAACGCACGGCCAATGATCTGCCCGCTGACCGAGTCATACAACTCGATATAAAGCGTAGCGGCGCCGCTGTTCGCAGTGTAGGTCCTTGAGCGGCCCGAATTCGAGGTGTCCGGCACGGTAACGTCCAGGTCGATAATCGCAGCACGGACCAGCAAAACGTCATAGTCCGGCTCAGTGACCACTTCGAAGCCGTCATCCGCTTCCAGCACCTCGATGAAAACAGAATTGAAAAGCTCGGAAACGCGTGTCTTGATGCGCTCCATATCATTTGCGCTGATCCTTACTCCGCGTGTACCGCGCCGCTGGTCCCGCTCCCATCCGCTGCGGAAAGCCACAAAAGTGTCCAGGATCATCACGCGTTCAAACACGCTGAAATCTGCGTCCGGGTCGATATAGGCAGCCGCCACTTTGGCGTCTTCCACCGGCACCAGGTTTTCAAACATGGCAGTATTTTCCTCCGCTTTTGCAAAGGAAGCCGCGCTCATGCTAATCAGCAGAGCTGCGAGGGTAAAAAAAACTTTATGAAACATGACAATTACCTCCCTCATTCAAGGTGTGTACCAGATCGGTGACGTATACGCCCGGTCCTGGATGGTGGGTGGCACCGAATCGGGAAGCGGGATATCGAAAAACGCCGCGTCGTAAGTAGTCCACCTCGGCGTTGGAATTTCAAGTACGCGTACGTAGTAGAAGGCTGACTGTTCCGGATCGAAATCCGGGTCGGTCCAGACGACGCCAAGCGTCGTGGCGCCAATCGTATTGGTGAATGTGGCGTTTTCGATGTCCACCGTGTTGCCCACGGCCTCACGAGCCCGTCCATCCTCGCCAATGGTGCGGCCACCGGAAACCGCAACGTCATAGATACGCTCATGGGTTTCGCCGTCTTCATCAAGCCAGCCTTTGATGACCTGTAGCCGGTCAAGATTGGCGCCATCCGGATCACGCAGGGCCCGGATCATGAAAGTGGGCGCCTTGCCATCGGGCGCGCGGGTTAAATCTCCGCCCATTGGAACACCCCGCCGGTAACCGGCACTGACAAAATCCGGCCGGAATACGTCGTCCGCCCCGAAATCCCAGCCGCCGAATACCCGCACCCGTATGCGGGTACCGGTAGTGGCGTAAACTTCCTTGCGCTTCATCGCGTCGAACAGGTCCTCGCGCGTGTTCTCCCGGGCCCAGACCGCCATCAGGCCGGATGCGACCTCCTGGGCGGTCAGTATCCGCAGTGCCGGGTCGTCGGCCGGAATGACATCGCGCTCGTGCCGGTAGGGCGAAGGTTCTGTGTGCTGGTACTTACCGAAGTAGTTTTCCTCGCGCGTGGTTGCCAGCGCGGTATGCGTATCCGAAGTACCGAACAAGCCGAATTTGTAAGGATTCACACCCAGTTTATCACCCAGCTTCAGGCCCAGCTTCAGGGCGGAACGCGCGTATTCATATTGCAGCATCCACTGTTCCTTGGGCGCAGATCCTGCGAGATTACTCACATCCCATCGTTCGAAATCGGCGAACTCGTCATCGGCGCTCAGCAGCGGGTGCGTTTCCCCGTCACCCTTCATTTGCGTGACTTCGTACAATGGTTCGAAGCGCATCCGTGCTTCGGCATAAGCCCGGGTGATCTTTTTGCCCTTGAAGTCCTTGCCGTCGAACATCAGTCCGTTACTGATATTTCCGTTGTGCGCTGGTGAAATGGCACGCCCGCCGGTATCGGCCTCGTAGGCTGCCAGGTACTTCCAGAGATCTTCAGGATCGTCACTGTCGAACATTGAATACGGTACGATCTGGCTGGTTTTTTCCGCGCCGTCAGCAAACATGACGACGCGATGCAGATTGTCGCCCTTGGGTGTCGAGGTCCATTCGAACCCTGTCAGCGCGGTGAAATTTCCCGGATCGTTGTAGGTATCGGCAAGTGCGACAAAGCGCTTCCAGATACTGACAGCGGCCTCGTCACTGCTGAACGGATTAACACCTTCAACGGTGGAGAGACGGATGATCTCTGAGAATAGCTCCATGCGGCCTTCCTGGCCTGAATTGAACCTTTCATGCGCCCATTTGCCCCAGGGGTCGGACAGCAGCAACGGATCAGATGATTGCAACATCGGCGCCAGCCCGATCAGTTCCGCATGGTCGGTGATCGCAAGAAAATCCAGGGGGCGAATCAACTGAACCCGCTGCCCGGAGTTCGACCTGACCTCTTCGCCGCGGGCGAAACGAAAGCCGGCGTTTGCATCCAGGCTTGTACCAACCAGTCCGGCATCAAAGGACAGGTTGGTATGGAAGTGGGTATCGCCGAAAAACACGTTATCGGGATAGGCTCTGCCGACGAAGGGCGAGTACACCCGCTCCTCTTCGAAATCCTCTTCGGTAACGACGAGTTCCTGGCCGGAAGCCATCAGATTCCCGGTGACAACAAACAGCAATAACAACAAGACGTGATGCAAATACATGAAGATCTCTCCTACAGATAAGCGTCGACGAACAGCGCTCAGAACATGTGCGTTCAATGTCTATTCCGCAATTATTCTACTCTACAAAAAAATCAGGGCGCCCAAATGATCTTAACCGGGACTTTTTCCTGGGACAAAAGCGCGGTCACCGGGTAGGTCGAATCACCGGCAGCGGCCGCTTCGAACACACGGCGCTTGGCATCCCCGAAAAACAACAGGACGATCATGTTCGAATCCAGTAATGCCGAAAGCGTCAGGCTGATACGCAGGTAGGGGCTGCCGGCTGTTTTCACCACCACGCATTGCTTATTATTTTCGGGATCAAGCGCTTCTTCCAGGCCTTCGAAATCCGGAAACAGGGAAGCGAAATGACCGTCCTCCCCCATGCCCAGCAGGCTGCAGGCAAAGGGCCTGGCCAGGCGATGCAGTTGACTCGAAATCTCTTCAGGCGCTTCTTCGGCTGCCAGTTCTTCCAGGTAGAACGACAGCAGGCGAGCGGCCGTCGCCGGACCCAGCATCAACCGGGTTCGTACCAGGTGTTCATTACTGCTTACATTATGGGGCTCCACCCAGCGCTCATCGCTGGGCACTATCGTTACCCGCGACCACTCCAGTGATTGCCGTGAAAGGTTCAGGAAACACTCCTGCGGTGTGATGCCGCCACTGACAACCAGGCTGGTTTCATCTGACTTTTCCAGCGCACTTCGCAATGCGCCTGCAATCAAGTCTGAAGCCGCAGCCGATGCTGCCGGCCGGTCTGCAAACTCCCTGCACTGAAGCCCGGCCGGCACGCTATTCGCCCTCAAACCAAGAACGCCCGTCACGGTCCAGCATCAGCGAAGATGCCGTCGGGCCCCAGGTGCCTGCCACGTAGCCCTCCACTTCCGGTTGCTGCTCGGCCCAGCCTTCGATGATGCCGTCAATCCAGCGCCAGGCCGATTCGACTTCATCGCGACGCATGAACAGGGCCGGATTGCCCCTGATTACTTCCATCAGCAGTCGCTCGTAGGCATCGGGATAGCGCATTTCAAATTCTTCCTCGAAACTGAGATCCAATGACACCGGGCGCAGTCCGAATCCGCCGGGACCGGGCTCCTTCGACATCAGGCTCAGTTCCATTCCTTCATCCGGCTGCAGGCGAATGGTCAGCCGGTTCGGGGCGCTGTCGTCGGACAGTTCAGGGAAAATGGAATGGGGAATATGCTGGAACTGGATGACGATTTCAGAGTACCGCTTCTTCAGCCGCTTGCCGCTGCGCAGGTAAAAAGGCACACCGGACCAGCGCCAGTTCTCAATTTCCGCCTTGACGGCGACGAACGTCTCGGTCTGGCTCTCGCTGTTGCCCAGTTCTTCGAGAAATCCCTTTACCGGTTGCCCCTCAATGGCGCCCTCCTCGTACTGGCCGCGGACCGTGTGCCGCTTGACCTGCCCTGGCCCGATTGGCTTGAGCGCACTCAACACTTTCATCTTCTCATCGCGCACCGCGTCGTGATGCTGGCTGGTCGGGGGCTCCATGGCGACCAGGCACAGCAATTGCATCAGGTGGTTCTGCACCATGTCGCGCAGGGTGCCAACCTGGTCATAGAACTCGATTCGCCCTCCTACGCCCAGCTCTTCGGCCACCGTGATCTGCACGTGGTCGATATTGCCGCGATTCCACAAAGGCTCGAACAGGGAGTTTGCGAATCGCACGGCCAGCAAATTCAGAACGGTATCTTTGCCGAGGTAATGATCAATCCGGAAGATCTGGTTTTCAGCAAAACACTTGCCGACTTCGTCATTGATTTCCTTCGCCGACTGGTGATCCCGGCCCACCGGTTTTTCCAGCACGATCCGGACATTGTCATGAATCAGGCCGCTTTCCCGGAATCCGGTTGCAATGGCCCCAAACAGCGAAGGAGTGGTCGCCAGGTACACCACCCGGATACGGTCTTCGTAACCCTTTAGCGCGGCTCTCAGACCCTGCCAACTCGAATGCTCCGTGGCATCAGTCGGGATGTACTGCACTCGTTCCGAAAACGACTGCCACAAAGCCGGGGAGAATTCATCCTCGTCCAGGTTACTGCGCAGAGACTCCTCGACCATGCCCAGGAATTCTGCGTGAGACAGGTCGCGCCTGCCAACCGAGATGACCCGGCAGCCCTCGGGTAGCTGGCCGTCACTGTCTCGATGGTAGAGGGCCGGCATCAGCTTGCGCATGGCCAGGTCACCCGCGCCGCCGAAAATAACCAGGTCGAATACTTCTGCAGGAGTAAATTTCGCCATAGTGACGGAATTCTATAAGGTTTTCGTGACAAACGGGCGTAAAACTGGCGTGGATTGCCGTTAAGCCGTAGTCTTACGTTTTTTTGCCGATCCGGAGAACCGAATGAAGGTGCTGCCTGTTACCCTGCTGACTTCCCTATTGGCCTTAGCGCCCATTCTCCATGCCGCCGATGATTTGCGCAGTTCGATCGCTTCGGATTACGACCAGAACCTCGAAGCCCTGTTTATCCATTTCCATCAGAATCCGGAATTGTCGAACTTTGAGTTCAAGACGGCAAAGAGATTGGCGGCTGAAATCAGGGATCTGGGTTATGAAGTAACCGAGGGCGTGGGCGGCACCGGCATCGTCGCAGTCATGGAAAACGGCAACGGGCCAACCCTGATGATACGGGCCGACATGGACGGTCTGCCGCTGAAGGAAGACAATGACCTGGACTACATTTCCAAGGCGGTCCAGGTGGGACCGGACGGAAAGGAATATCCGGTCATGCACGCCTGCGGCCACGATGTACACATCACGGCCCTGGTGGGCACCGCCAGGCAGATGGCTGCCCGGCGCGACCAGTGGTCGGGCACACTGGTCCTGATTGGCCAGCCCGCTGAAGAACGCATCTCCGGCGCCCGTGCGATGCTGGACGACGGATTGTACGAGCGCTTCCCAAAACCGGAATACGCCATAGCCTTTCACGTCGCGGCCGGGATAGCCTCCGGCATGGTTGAGATTCCGCTCGACGCGGTTGCTTCCAGCTCGGACTCCGTCGACATCATCGTGCACGGTGTTGGGACTCACGGCGCTTCGCCACACAAAGGCATCGACCCCGTGCTGGTGGCTTCGCAGATCGTAGTCACCCTGCAGTCACTGGTCAGCCGCACCATTTCACCGCTTGAATCAGGCGTCATTACCGTCGGAGCCATCCATGGCGGCACCAAGCACAACATCATCAGCGACCGGGTTGAAATGCAATTGACGGTTCGTTCGGATGACCCGGAAGTCAGGTTGAAGTTACTCGACGGTATCGACCGGGTGGCCGAAGGCGTGGCGCGCTCCCTGGGTGTTCCCGAAGACCTGCTGCCCGAAGTGCACCGCTCACCTGTCGAAACGACGCCTCCGACCATCAACGACCGGACCACGGCTGAACGCGTGTTGGCCGCTGTCACCCGGGTGATGGGCGAGGACTATGTCCAGCTGACTCCCCGCAACGGCATGGGGGCGGAGGACTTTGCCTACTTCGTTCAGCCGGAACTCGGTGTTAAAGGTGTTTATTTCGCGGTTGGCGGAACGCCGGAAAACAGGGTGGAAACCGCGCCATCCCACCATTCGCCATTTTTCGTCATCAAACCCGAACCCAGCATCAAGTCGGGCGTCGAAGCAACGGTAATATCCGCCATCGAACTGATGAGCGCACCTTGAAACGCAGTCCAGGAGGAAAGCAATGAAATCTGTGATTATTACCCTGTTGGCCTTGGCCGTAATGCTGTGCGGACCAGCGACGGCCGGCGAGTTGGAAGTCGAACATTACAGCTCCAATCCGGAAATGCAGCTGCCTTTCTCAGACGCTGTCCGGGTCGGCAATATGCTTTACCTGTCCGGCAAGATCGGCAATATCCCGGGGACCTCGGAACTGGCCGAAGGAGGCATCCAGGGCGAAACCCGCCAGGCGCTGGAAAATATCAAGGCGAGTTTCGAGAAATATGGTTCCTCGATGAGCGAGGTCGTCAAGTGCACGGTATTCCTGGCGGACATCGCCGAATGGGGCGCCATGAATGAAGTCTACATAACCTACTTTCCGGTCAACCCACCGGCCCGCAGCGCACTGGGCGCCAGTGGCCTCGCCCTGGATTCAAGGGTGGAAATCGAGTGCTTTGCTGCGATGCGCTGATTTGGTCACCCGGGCAACGGCGCGTCAGTTTCTAGAGCTTTTGAAAAACCACGCTGGCATTGGTGCCGCCAAAGCCGAAATTGTTACTCATGACCCGGTTCAAAGGCGTGTTCTGCCGGGTTTCGAGTAACACAGGCAGACCCTCGGCTCCGGGATCAAGTTCGCTAATATTGGCCGAGCCAGCCATGAAATCCTGCTCCATCATCAGCAGGCAGTGAATGGCTTCCTGAACGCCTGCCGCGCCAAGTGAATGGCCGCAAAGCGACTTGCTGGAACTGAAAGGCGGCACTTCTTCACCGAATAATTCGCGCATCGCGTCCAGCTCTGCGATATCTCCAGCCGGCGTGCTGGTGCCATGCGTATTGATGTAATCGATGGATCCATCAACGGTTTCAAGTGCCTGGCGCATGCACCGCACAGCCCCTTCTCCGGAAGGAGCAACCATGTTGTCACCGTCGGAGCTGGCGCCATAACCAACGATTTCCGCATAAATCTTCGCACCGCGGGCCCTGGCGTGCTCCAGTTCTTCCAGTACGATCATGCCACCACCACCGGCGATGACGAATCCGTCCCGGTTGGCGTCGTAAGCACGGGATGCGATCGCCGGATTGTCGTTGTAATTGGATGACAAAGCGCCCATTCCATCGAACATCATCGCCAGACTCCAGTTTTCCTCTTCACCACCGCCTGCGAACATTACGTCCTGTTTGCCCCACTGAATCTGCTCCACCGCCGCGCCAATGCAGTGAGTGCTGGTGGCGCATGCGGATGTGACCGAATAATTGAGTCCCAGGATCTTGAAGTGCGTAGCAAGGCAGGCAGAAACCGTGCTGCTCATGCACTTCGGCACCAGGTATGGACCGACACGGCGCACGCCCCTTTCGCGCAAGGTATCCGCGCCCCAGACAATGTTCGAACTCGAAGCACCTCCGGAGCCCGCGATCAGGCCGGTTCGAACACTGGAAACGTTTTCCTCTTCAAGACCGGCGTCCTCGATGGCGTATTGCATTGACAGGTAGGCATAGGATGCCGCGTCGCCCATAAACCGCTTGTGCTTACGGTCGATTAACGCTGCCAGGTCAATGTCAACCGATCCCGAAACCTGGCTGCGCAGCCCGATGTCACGGTAGGACTCGTTGAACGTGATGCCGGAAATGCTGTTACGCAGGGAATCTGTTACTGTTTCTTTCGTGTTGCCCAGGCAGGAAACGATCCCCATTCCGGTTACGACTACGCGGCGCATAATTACCTCAAAAACTGTCGGTGGACAAAAACAGGCCGACTTTCAGATCTTCTGCTGAATAGATTTCGCGGCCATCGACCGAAACGGTACCATCAGCGATCACCATGCTCAATCTGCGCAGGATGACACGCTTCATTGTCAACTGGTAGGTCACCTTGCTTGCAGTGGGTAGAATCTGGCCGGTGAATTTCACATTCCCGGCGCCCAGTGCCCGGCCCTTACCCTTGCAGCCGGACCACGAAAGAAAGAATCCGCATAACTGCCAAAGGGCGTCCAACCCCAGGCATCCCGGCATGACCGGATCGTCGACGAAGTGACAATCGAAAAACCACAGGTCCGGACGGATATCCAGTTCCGCGGTGATTGAGCCCTTGCCGTGTTCGCCACCGTCGCTGTTGATGTCGATAACACGGTCGATCATCAGCATATTGCCGGTGGGCAACCTCGCGGTTTCCGGCCCGAAGAGCTCACCCAGTCCGCAATCTTCCAGGTCTTCGCGTGTATAGCTACTGCGTTTGTTTGGCGGATCTGACATGTGGTTACCCGGTTCCTGCTACCGCTAGATGTGTTGAAAGGAGAACTCTACACCGATTGCATAGAGATGGCTTTATTTTTCCGCTAACCGCCGACCGCCCTGAAGATGATTCGAATGAAAAATACCAGCAACAGGATAGCCAGGCCTGCTAAATGCAGGCGGCGGTTTTTCGACACCATTAGCACCAGGAACGCCGCAGCGATACCGCCCGTCATGTAGGTTGCGTAGCTGATGGTGTCGAATACCACATCCAGGCCGATAATCCATGCCTGCACCAGGCAAAGCAACAGGAAAAACCTCTGCCCCTGTTCGAAGTAGTACGAACCCAACGGTGCCTCATCGACTTCTTTTGGCGAAGTGGCCAGGTTGGAGGCGAACAACAACATGATCGGGCCGATGATGAAACTGATGAAGGCAAGGAAATTCCAACCTTCAATGTCCAGGATAGCGGTGGTTTCCCAGAAAAAGCTGAGATAGGCGAGGAACAGCATTACCAGCCACCCGGTGTGCAGGGTATCGGATTTGCATTTGCCGCCGACGATGTCCGACAGCACCATCAGCACATTGACCAAACCGGTCGCCACGATCGTGACGTACATGATGGCTACGAGCAGTGTGGTGGGATTGTCCATTGATACGATCTTAACTCAGTTCACGCATGGCGTCTTCCAGCCCGCGGACGGTCAGCGGAAACATCCGCTCCTCCATCAGTTCCGCCATCATGCGAATGGAGGGCGTATACTCCCAGCGCTGCCGTGGTTCCGGATTGAGCCAGATCGCCTTGGGGTAGGTATCCAGCAGCCGTTGCATCCAGGTGGAACCCGCTTCCTCATTCCAGTGCTCTACGCTGCCACCCGGGTAATGGATTTCATAGGGGCTCATGGTCGCGTCACCCACCAGGATCAGCTTGTAATCTGCAGAGTACTTGTGCAGCACGTCCATCAGCGGCGTGCGGTCCGAATGGCGGCGGGCATTGTCTTTCCAGATGCCCTCGTAAACGCAGTTGTGGAAGTAAAAATACTCCAGGTGCTTGAACTCGCCACGCGCCGCGGAAAACAGTTCCTCGCAGACCCGTACGTGATCGTCCATTGAGCCGCCGACGTCGAGAAACAGCAGAACTTTCACGGCATTGTGTCGCTCCGGCACCATCTTGATGTCGAGCATGCCCGCATTGCGAGCCGTGGATTCGATCGTGTCGTGCAAATCCAGTTCGTCTGCAGCGCCTTCCCGCGCAAAACGCCGCAGGCGGCGCAAGGCCACTTTCAGGTTACGGGTGCCCAGTTCGATCGTATCGTCGAGATTGCGGAACTCACGCTTGTCCCAGACTTTCACGGCGCGCCGATGACGTGAACCTTCCTGGCCAATGCGAATGCCTTCCGGGTTGTAGCCGTAAGCGCCGAACGGGGATGTTCCGCCGGTACCGATCCACTTGCTACCTCCCTCGTGGCGCTTTTTCTGTTCTTCCAGCCGCTGCCGGAGCGTTTCCATCAATTTATCCCAGCCGCCAAGTGATTCAACCAGGGCCTTATCTTCATCCGACAGCAGCCGTTCGTAATGCCGGCGTAACCAATCTTCGGGGATTTCCGCTTCATTTTCGCCGAAAATCGACTGAATACCCTTGAAATGCTCCGAAAAGACTCGATCAAACCTATCGTAATATGCTTCGTCCTTGACCAGGGCGGCCCGGGACAGGTAATAGAACTCATCAACACTGTAACCGGCCACGCGCTGTTTCAACACTTCGAGCAATGTCAGGAATTCCGTGATGGAAACCTTGAGCCCACCGTCGCGAAGCATGAAGAAAAACCGGATCAGCATGAACGCCCCTGCGCTTTCTAGCGACCTTCTCTCTGGTTCAGAAAGATCAATCGCTCAAACAGGTGCACATCCTGCTCATTTTTCAGCAAAGCGCCATGCAGCGGCGGCAATGTCTTGCGCCGGTCATCACTGGACAGCGTTTCCGGGGGCACATCTTCAGCCAGCAATAACTTGAGCCAGTCAAGCAACTCGGACGTTGATGGCTTTTTCTTCAACCCGGGTACTTCGCGCAACTCGAAAAACGCCCTGAGCGCTTCATCCAGTAATTGCTTCTTCAGGCCGGGATAGTGCACATCGACGATGTCGCGCATGGTCACTTCGTCCGGAAACCGGATGTAATGGAAAAAGCAGCGGCGCAGGAACGCGTCCGGTAATTCTTTCTCATTATTGCTGGTGATGACGATGATCGGCCGGTGCTTCGCAACTACTGTTTCATGTGTTTCGTAAACATAAAACTCCATGCGGTCCAGTTCGCGCAGCAAGTCGTTGGGAAACTCGATATCCGCCTTGTCGATTTCATCGATCAACAGGACCGGCTGGACGTCCTGCTCGAAAGCTTCCCACAACGGTCCCCTGACGATGTAGTTGGCGATATCGTGAACTTTTTCATCACCCAGCTGAGAATCCCGCAACCGGGCCACCGCATCGTATTCATACAGACCCTGCTGCGCCTTGGTCGTGGATTTCACGTGCCACTGCAGCAGCGGCCGTTCCAGGCCGCGAGCGATCTCTTCGGCCAGCTGGGTCTTACCAGTTCCGGGCTCGCCCTTGATAAGGATCGGGCGACCGAGCGTCACCGCGGCATTGACGGCGGTCATCAGGTCTTCGGTGGCAACGTAACGGTCGGTGCCGATGAATCTTTGGTCGGACATTTCTGGGAGTCCCTGGGGCAAAAGGACATTCTACCTTCACTCGAATTCACCGCGCCAGACGTTCACCGCCTTTAGTCGGCCCCGGTGGAATAATCCGCACGCCTGGACTATGTTTACCTGGGACAAGAACCATAACCACAGATCGAGGAGAGCCATTCATGAAAAGACGTCACTTCCTTCAATCTTCCGTAGCAGCTGCAGTTACAGCTTCGCTTCCTGCTTCACAGGCACTGGCTGCGGCGGTCGCAACCATGAGCGAAGTGACCACAGACGTGAACGCGGTGACAGGAAGCGGCGCCCAGGTGACGCTGGAAATGGCGGCTGTCAAGGAGTTGAGCGACAGTTTGCGCGGCCGGCTGCTGTTGGCGGGGGCTGAGGGTTATGATTCTGCACGACGGGTTTTGAATCCCGTGATAGACAAGCACCCCGCATTGATCGTCCAGCCCAGCGGGGCGGCGGACATCATGAATGCGGTGACCTTTGCGCGCGAGCGAGAATTACTGGTCGCGGTTAAGTGCGGCGGCCACAGCTTCTCCGGCAAATCGACCTGTGAAGGCGGCATGCAGATCGACCTTTCCTCGTTCCGCAGCGCAAGGGTGGACCCGGAAACCCGCACAGCCTACATTGCCGGCGGCAGCCTGCTCGGTGAACTGGATCACGAGGCAATGGCGCAGGGGCTGGTTACCACGGCGGGAACGGTTTCCCATACCGGCGTGGGAGGACTGACCCTTGGCGGCGGTTTCGGACGGCTGGCGCGGCGCTTCGGACTGGCGCTGGACAATGTCACCGGCGTGGACATCGTCACCGCGGACGGCAAGCTCATACACGCCAATGCCAGCGAGCACCCGGATCTGTTCTGGGGCGTGCGCGGCGGGGGCGGCAATTTTGGGATTGTCACGTCCTTCGAATTCCAGTTGCACCCCATGCATCGAAAGGTGATTGGCGGAGACATCGTCTACCCGATGGATAAGCTCAGGGACGTTCTCAGTTTCTATGCAGATTACGTGGCCGAGGCCCCGGATGACCTGTACCTTGATTTCGGTGTTGCTTCCAAACCCGGGACCACGGAAGGCGCAGTGCTGCTGAGCTCCTGCTACTCGGGCCCTGAAAACGGGGCCGACAGAATATTTTCCAGGATCGGGAAGATTGGCACGCCGATAAACGATGGAACCCAGGCAGTCGATTATGTCGCCCTGCAGCGCAGTTGGGACAATTCAGATCCCCGCAACACGGGCAGTTACCTCAAATCCGGGTTTATCAATGAATTCCCTGACAATCTGGTCAATACCATTGTGCAAAACTACAAGACATTCAACGAGCGCGGCACCACGATGTTCTTCCAGCACAGCGGTGGGGCGATCGCCCGGGTGCCATCGGACGCCACGGCCTTCGCGCATCGCAAATCCATTGCCAACATGTTCGCAGTCGTGGAATGGCCGGTGGCTGAATCACGCGATTCACATGTGAAGTACGTCAAGGAATACTGGAAGGACTTCGAGCCATTCATTGACGGCTGGTACACCAACGAGGTCGATGACCACGCCGCCAGGACGGTCAATAAAAACTACCAGGGCAATTTTGAACGCATGGTGAAGGTAAAAAGCCAATATGACCCCACCAACCTGTTCCGGCTGAACGCGAACGTCAAACCGACAGGTTGAGACCGGGGGCGTTTATTACTCCCTCGGGTCCTCATCCATCGAATGCAGGCTCCTGCCAGGCGTCAGGTAAAATTCCCTGGTTTTTTGCAGCACCGTCTGGCGGTGCCAGCAACCCCGGGGGATGATGATGAATGACCCGGCCTCCAGCCGTGTCACCGAACCCTCACCACCTTCGGCAGGAAGTACTTCCAGATCAATCGCCCCCTCCAGGACGTGCAACAGTTCTTCACAGTCAGGGTGCATTTCCCACGGGGATGTTCCTCCTGCACCGGTCCAGAATACGCCTGCTCCGCCTTCGTTGAACTTGCCAAGCTCCCGGAATTCCATTTCGGCCAGCCCCTCTGCAACAGCAGACGGATTGAATGACTCAACTGCCCGGTTCATTCAGGAGACAACTTTCCGACCACCACGCCAAGTACCGCCCCGCCGACAACGTACATCACCAGCGCTTCGGCGCTCCACCAGAGCCACATCACCTCAGGCAGGTTGAAAACGCCGGACCAGCCGGCAGACATACTGGCATTGATGAGGAACAGGATCACGCCGAACTTGGTGCCCCTGAGTGCCGCTGAACCGTCAAGCCCGGACCTGATGTTGTCATAAATCGCCGCGATGACGAACGATGCAATCAACCCGGTTGCGATCCAGCGTGGCAACAAGGCCGCCATGTCCGGCGGTTGCTGATTCAGCTCCGGCCGCCAGAACGATTCATTGGCCTGGTAGATCTCAGTCAGGATGCCCTCGTGGATCAGGGGACCACTGCCCATGGACAGGATAAATTGGGTGACGTACATCGCCAGGCCACCCAGGATGATGACTTTTGGATTGAATCTCATGTGCGCTCTCCGATTTTGTAGTTTATTTTCTGCAGCTTCACCTTTACTCTAGCAAATCCCCTGTAAAACGCTTTTTTTCATGAATGCACTCAGACTCATACCCGTCATCCTCAGCTTCCTGTTACTGGGTGCGCATTTCTACCGCGCAGGGCTGGTTCCGCTGACCGTATTGAGCGTGGCAAATCTACTGTTGCTGTTCATGAAGAAAAGCTGGATTCCACGCCTGTTCCAGGTTTTACTGCTGGCCGGTGCATTGGAATGGCTGCGGTCTCTTTATTTCTTCGCCGCGATGCGCATCGCCTGGGACCAGCCATGGACACGTCTGGCAATCATCCTGGGAACCGTGGCGGTGTTGACTGCACTTTCGGGCCTGGTTTTCAACAACAGAAAACTGCGGCGCTACTACCAACAGGAAATTGACTGAATCCTGCCCCTGGTCATTTATTACCTTTTGCTAATATGCTAGAGTTTACCGGATAACTCTTCGGATAAACTCACACCAGGATATGGCTGATGGCCCTTCATCAGGAACAGGTAGACACTTCCCCGAAAATCTCCGACGAAATCAAGTACACCACGTGCTACATGTGCGCCTGCCGTTGCGGCATCAAGGTGCACCTGACCGACGGCCAGGTTAAGTACATTGAGGGGAATCCGGACCACCCGGTCAATAAAGGCGTGCTCTGCGGCAAGGGTTCATCGGGCATCATGCAGCACCTCTCCCCGGCGCGACTGTCGGCGCCACTGAAACGGACCGGACCCAGGGGCAGCGGTGAATTCGAGGAAATCAGCTGGGAAGAAGCCTTCGACATAGCCACCGGCTGGCTGTCTGATATCCGGGCCACCGACCCGCGCAAGCTGGCTTTTTTTACCGGCCGTGATCAAAGCCAGTCCCTGACCGCTTTCTGGGCAACCAAGTTCGGCACGTTGAACCATGCTGCGCATGGCGGTTTTTGCTCCGTCAACATGGCGGCAGCCGGCCTCTACACCATAGGCGGTTCGTTCTGGGAGTTTGGCGAGCCTGACTGGGAGCACACACGATACTTCATGATGTTCGGCGTTGCCGAGGACCATGATTCCAACCCGATCAAGAGCGGTCTGGGCCAGTTGAAAACCCGCGAAAACACCAAGTATGTCTCGGTGAACCCGGTACGCACCGGCTATTCAGCCATTGCAGATGAATGGATCGGTATCCGGCCGGGAACAGACGGGTTGTTCGTCATGGCCCTGATCCATGAACTGCTGAAAGCGCAAAAAGTTGACCTGGATTTCCTGGTTCGCTACACCAATGCAGCCTGGCTGGTAAGGAGCGAAGAAGGGCACCCTGAGGATGGGCTGTTTTTGCGCGACGACGACGGCAACCCACTGTGCTGGGAAAAAGACGAGGACCGGCCGGTAAACGCATTGCTTCCCGACATCAAACCCGAGTTGAGCGGAATTTTCGAATTGTCTGACGGCGCAAAGGCCAGGCCGGCCTTTGAAATCATGGCCAGGCGCTACCTGGCCCATGAATACTCAGCATCGGAGGTTGCCGAAGAAACTGGCATTGCTGCAGAAACCATCCGCCGGATTGCCGCCGAACTTGCACACGCGGCATTCGAGCAGGAAATCGAACTGGACGTGGAATGGACAGACTGGGCTGGCCGCAAGCACAACAAGATGATCGGACGGCCGGTTTCAATGCATGCGATGCGGGGCATATCAGCCCACTCGAACGGCTTCCACACCTGCCGCGCGATACACTTGCTGCAGATGCTGCTGGGCAGCATCGACTGCCCGGGCGGATTCCGCTACAAGCCACCCTTCCCCCGGCCCTGCCCCCCGGGCCCGAAACCCACCGGCAAGCCTGGCCAGGTCAACGCGGGCCAGCCAATGCCAGGACCGCCGCTGGGCTTCATCAATGGCCCGGAAGACCTGCTGGTCAACGAGGACGGCAGCCCATGCCGAATCGACAAGGGATTCTCCTGGGAGCACCCCTTCTCAGCCCACGGCCTGATGCACATGGTGATCCACAATGCCTGGGCGGGCGACCCGTACCCGGTCGATACGCTGTTCCTGTACATGGCCAACATGGCCTGGAATTCTTCAATGAATTCGAAGGGCACCATGGAGATGCTGACCGATATCGATGAGGAATCCGGTGAGTACCGGATTCCGCACATTATTTACTCCGATGCCTACGCCTCGGAGATGGTTTCCTACGCCGACCTGGTCCTGCCGGATACGACCTATCTCGAGCGCTGGGATTGCGTCAGCCTGCTTGACCGCCCGATCAGCACTGCGCACGGGCCCGCAGACTCCATCCGTCAGCCCGTCGTGGCACCCGATCGCGATGTACGCCCGTTCCAGGAAGTCCTGATCGAACTGGGTGCGCGGCTGGGGCTGCCGGCATTCAGCAACGAAGACGGTTCCCCCGCCTGGCCCGGTGGTTACCCGGACTACCTGGTCAACCACGAACGCATGCCCGGCATCGGGCCGCTGGCTGGCTGGCGCGGCGCAGAAGGCGACCAGCATGGGAAAGGCGAACCCAATGCCAACCAGCTGGATAAATACATAGAAAACGGTTGTTTCTGGCAGCATCACCTGCCGGATTCCCAGCTTTATTACAAGCACGCCAACCGGGGCTACCTGGACTATGCCCACGAAATGGGCTTCATCCCGAACGCGGACCAGATCGTCATGCAGCTGTACAGCGAACCGCTGCAGCGGTTCAAGCTGGCGGCCCGGGGGCATGGCGAAGTGCAGCCGCCGGAGGAATTGCGGGAAAGAATCGGACAATATTTTGATCCATTGCCGATCTGGTACCAGCCGATCGAGGAAACAATGGTGTCGCTCGATGAGTACCCCATCCACGCCATTACCCAGCGGCCCGCCGCCATGTATCACTCCTGGGGTTCACAAAATGCCTGGTTGCGCCAGATTCACGGCTATAACCGCCTGTGCATGCACCGAGACCTGGCAACCGAAATCGGGGTGAGCGACGACGACTGGGTACACGTGGAAAGCCACCACGGCAAAATCAAGGCCCAGGTGCGCACGATGACGGGCTGCGAGCGCAACACCGTCTGGACCTGGAACGCCATCGGTAAACGCCGCGGCGCCTGGAACCTGGAAAATGACGCGGCCGAGGGTGAAAAAGGCTTCCTGCTCAATCACCTGATCTCCGAATTACTGCCCGAAGACGGCGACGGCAAGAAGCGCCGCATGAGCAATTCCGATCCCGTCACTGGCCAGGCGGCCTGGTTCGACCTGCGGGTGCGTATCAGCAAAGCCGAAGCCGGTGACGAGGTCAGTGAACCGCAGTTCGAGCCCTTGAAACCGGTACCCGGAGTGCAAAAACGGCCCGGAATATTGCGATTCGGGGAACAGTTTCTGCCCAAAGGCAGCTGGCGCAGAAAGGAGCGGCCATGACCAGTCTGCCAAAAACAACACAAAAGAAACTGGGTCTCGTCACCGACCTCGATATCTGTGTCGGCTGTCATGCCTGCGCGGTAAGTTGCAAGGAATGGAACACTGGCGGGCATTCAGCGCCCCTGACTGATTCCGATGCTTATGGTAAGGACCCTTCCGGAGTCTGGTTCAACCGGGTGCACGTGTATGAGGCCCAGCACGGCGATCAGACCCGGACAGTAAACTTTCCCCGTTCCTGCCTGCACTGTGAACAGCCGGCCTGTGTCACCGTCTGCCCAACCGGTGCTTCCTACAAGCGGGAAGAGGACGGCATCGTGCTGGTCGATGCCGAGAAGTGCATCGGCTGCAAGCTTTGCTCCTGGGCCTGCCCGTATGGCGCCCGTGAATACGATGCAGATGACGGTATCATGAAAAAATGCACGCTGTGCATCGACCGCATCTATAACGAGAACCTGGAAGAATCCGAGCGTCAGCCAGCCTGCGTCATCGCCTGCCCTGCCGGCGCCCGTCATTTCGGTGACCTGGGTGACAGTGAATCGGACATTTCGAAGCTGGTCGAACGCCGCGGGGGCTATGCCCTGATGCCCGAAAGCGGCTACGAACCCGTAAACCGCTACCTGCCGCCGCGCCCACGCAAGGACCGGGCAGGGGATACAGGCACATCCGACCATCTCGAAGCCGCCGAAGACGCCGTAACCGGCGACACATTTTTCAAGTGGCTGGACAAAGCCCTTTCGAGATAACGAGGAGCGTAAATTAAATGGATCCGGCATATTCCGTCATATTGTTCACCTCTTCATCCGGCGCAGGTTACGGCCTGATCGCATGGCTGGCCCTGGCCCGCCTGACCGGCCTGTGGGACATCACTCCCATCATCGCACTGGTAGCCTGCCTGGTCGCGCTGATCCTGATCACTGTGGGTCTGTTGTCATCCACCTTTCATCTCGGCCATCCGGAGAGAGCCTGGCGGGCGATCAGTCAATGGAAAAGTTCCTGGCTGAGCCGCGAAGGTGTGTTTGCCATCCTGACCTACCCCGCCGCACTGGTATTCAC
>CAJIAU010000117.1_pt1 | contig 40329 bp, 20 predicted proteins | sample 9199171 | NCBI WGS metagenome assembly CAJIAU01 (sample SAMEA7708280, study PRJEB35096) | sediment metagenome | biome: marine neritic benthic zone biome [ENVO:01000025]; feature: sediment [ENVO:00002007]; material: shallow marine sediment [ENVO:03000034] sea grass bed [ENVO_01000059] ...
GCTATTTCACGGCCATCGGCAGGGTTGCATATCCGCCTCAACGCGGTCACCTCGAGTCCGGCTGAATTCAAACGCCCACACAGCTTTGCGATGTCTTCTTCGGATCGGGCCACCCGGAGCATCTGCGCATATCGCTCGGCAGTGCCTTTGGCAAATTTCCAGCCGTCCTCCAGGGATTGCAGCAGGTCATCGGGTTTGTATTGATTCCTGTTTGACCAGACGTAGAGGAATTCCCGGGAATAGAACAGGGCGGAGTCGTCCGGCGGTGGCTTGTCAGCCAGCTTTTGAGCCTCCCGGATTGCGGGCTCGAGCTGTTTTAGTCTGCGCTTGAAGGTTCTGACTTCATTTTTCTTCTGGGCCCGCACCAGGCCAAGCACCAGGCTCACTGCGCCGTCTTTGGCCAGGACGCCGCTCAATCTCTTGTATCGATAGTCGATGTCATCCCAGACGGCCCCGCCCCGGGCATGTATGACCAGCCTCAATCGCCCCTGCGGCGACAGGACACGCGAGACTTCGGAAGCGGCCTGCGCCTCATCGGCGTATTCGAATCCATATTGGGACACCACCGCGTCGAATGCTTTATCCCCGAACGGCAGGTCTTCCAGCCAGACACCGCCTTGAAAGCGAACCAGCGGCAAATGGCCTTCCGGGTCGGGAGCCTGTTGTGGAGGATTGATTTCGGCGGCATCCACGGCATCGATATGGAGACCCAGCCGGCGTTCACGCGCCCTTTCCGCACAGCTCAGGGCGACAGGGCCGTTCCCGGTCGCCACGTCCAGGATTTTCGACCCTTCGGCAAGGGAGTCTGTGAACTCTTGCCAGACCGGCTCGATGATCAGGTCCAGTTCGGGGCGCGCGGGACGCTCGCCGGCCGCCTCGAACTGCCAGCAGGCTGTCCAGGGGGCGATTGAATCCGGATTCTTGATGCTCATGTCCGTGGAAACCTCAACTCATCCGGCAAAACGGCGCTTGGCAAGCTCTTTGGCGTCCGATACCGATTTGGCGCGGGCGAGCGTCGAGCGCAGTTCCCAGAAAAACTGGTGCGAATCGTACTGGATGTAGTCCATGTCGACACTGGACATCGAGTCCGGGTCGTCCACCTCGAACACGCCCGGCGGATAGGTTTCAAGGCGCTTCACCTCGTGCACCTTCCGGCCGGAATGATCAGAGAACCAGGCCACGAAATCGTAGGGAATCTCCCTGCTCAGGGGATAACACAGCGCGTCGTCGGGCATCGCCAGCTCGTTGACCAGCAGGACCGTATCGAACGCCGGGTCACGCTGGATTCCAAAGCGATCGCCTGCGAATGCCGCGACCTGGTCAAAAAAGGCTTTCCAGCCCCCGGGCATGAACTTGAACCGCAGGAAGGTCCGGGCCGCCCAGGTGATGGATGGATACTTTTCCGGCGCGGCGTTGACCTGGTCCAGCAAGGCATGCAGGAACTCCAGCGCGGGAATACCGCGCTCCCATTGCAGGTAGCGCAACACGTACCTCAGTACGGAATAACCGTCCGCGATCGTGAAGAATCCATAGATATCGTTCATCCCGGCCAACTCGGCCTCGTTGAAGCTGTAGCAGGAGGTGATGAAACCGTTCTGATCCACCCGGATCCTGTATTTCTCCATGTATTCGGGGTCGGCCATCGGGCTGTTGGGCAGCAGTTGCGTCGGGTAGGCCTTGGCGGTGACGTCCGCGTCGAAATAGCGCTGCAGGTCCCGGTCGAAGGCCTGAGGCGTGATGCCCGGCAGGCCGGTCATCAGGTCGGTCGACAAAGGCAGATTGGCGTCAGCGAAAACCTGCGCCAGTTCGTCATACATCTCGGTCTTGATATTTTGCCGGTTGATCACTTCCAGCGTGGCCTCGTCCGTCGTCTGGATGGAAATGATGCCCTGGCTGATGATGCCCCCCGCAGTGAACGCCTTGATGATCTCGAGCAGCCTGCGGGTCGTGTTCTTGGTGTAATTGACCACGACTTCCTGCGGATATCCGTATTTTTTCTTGGTTTCGACGATGTACTCCGACAATTCGATGTCGCGGTCGTACATGCCGAAATTGGCATCGGCGATCCAGATGACGCGCACCCGGTTCCGGCCGATCCAGTCGATTTCCTCCTTGACCCGCTCCATTCCGAACTTGCGGACTTTCTGGCGGGTGGCCGAACCCCAGTCGCAGAACGTGCAGCCAAAGGGGCAACCGCGGTTGGATTCGATGATGGCGGCTTCCACGCGGCCGTCGTAGGAATCGAATATTCCGCTCAGGTAAGGGGAAGGCACGCTGTCGGGCACCCTGAGCCGCGTACGTTTCTCGGTGGTGACCAGGGGCGAGCCGGCCTGTTGGCGGTCCCGGAAGGTCAATCCCGTCACAGCAGCCAGGCGCTCCGCATCGTAGCGCAATCGTCCGTCTTCACCTCGCTGGATGCACTGCAGGATTTCTACCGTCGAAACCTCGCCCTCGCCGTGCACCGCGATATCCACCGACGGATTCCGGCGCATGAAATCCGCACAGGCCCCGGGATACTCGGGCGTGCTGGGACCGCCATGCATTGAAAGGCTGTTCGGGTCCCGGGTCTTGAGCATGTTGGAAATTTTCAGATTGATGTCCAGCGACCAGACGTAATTGGAAAACAGCCAGATCCCGGTGCCGAATTTCCGGTGGGGCCCATTGAAAAGGTCGTTCGGCTCCAGGAACGATATGGGCAGGAGCTGGAATCTCTCCAGCAGCGCGCCATCGTCGAAATCCCTGATCGCAGAGGCGATCATGCCCAGCGCCAGCGGATAGTGGTTCTCCATGTGCGGTGTGAAGTAAACGGGTATCCGGCCATCCGGCTCGATGTCTTGCCAGCGCGGCCCGCTGCCGGTCAAGGCATATTCCGTGGGCGACGGCATCTGGCGCGAGGTCGGGCTGATCAGCATTTGCGGGCGGTCTTCCGTCGAATACAGAAGGCCCTGCTCATACAGCCACTGGATGCCACTGCCGCACTCATCTGCAGTTGCGAACCGGCTTTTGTCCGCGATGACCTCGCCGACCGGTTTTTCGCCGCAGAAAGCGAACAGCAGCAGTTGCAGGCGAAGGCCCGGGTACAGGTACTCGCGTTTAACGGCGCTCCACACCCCCATGGCGGAACCGTCCGGCTGCAGCGTGACGTTGGCGGGAATCCGCAAACGGCAGTCCGGTCCGAGTTGCAGGCCGGTTTCGCAGTCCTGCAGGCGCGTGACGTTTTGCGAATCCCCGGGCGCCTGTCCGCCGGCGGCCGGCGGAGCAATCAGCACCCGCGCACGGAACAGAGCCTGGATTCGATTGAACAGGGCCTGTCCATTCGGATCGGCGGCCAGCAATTGCCGGCTCGGACCATGCTGAAGCTCCTGTACGACATCGGCAACGTTGGCTCCACTCGCGAACAGCGACAGTATCACCAGGTCGATAGGCTGGAACTTCATCAACTGGGCGCCTGAAATGTGCCCGGCCACGATGGCGCCGTCGAGGTGCAGGACCGCGATCCCTGGATTAAGAATTAAAACCTGTTGATTCAAACGGAATTCCGCCCAATGAGCCTGGCAAAGAGAAAAGATTCGCGTGGAGGGCAAGTATAAACCAAAGATTCGGAAAGCAGACAGGTACCAGTGAAAGAGTCTCGGTTATGATGGGCCGGTGCGCCCCTGACCGGGCTGATCTGTTTTGAGGATTGCCGAGTGAAATGTGGATTGGACCGTCTGCTGGAAGAGCCTGAACTGCGCCGGAACCTGACTGGGCGCCGGGTGGCCCTGCTGGCCCATCCCGCCTCGGTCACGCGAAACCTCACACATGCCATGGACGCCCTGGCTGGCCTGGACGGCGTCGATCTGAGGGCTGCCTTCGGCCCCCAGCACGGACTTCGCGGCGACAAGCAGGACAACATGGTGGAATCCGGTGACTACCGGGACCCGGTGCACGGAATCCCGGTGTTCAGCCTCTATGGCGAGGTGCGCCGTCCCACTTCTGACATGATGGAGCACTTCGATGTCCTGCTGGTGGACCTGCAGGACCTCGGATGCCGCATCTATACCTTCATCACCACGCTGAGGTACCTGCTGGAAGCCGCGGCGGAGCATGGCAAGTCCGTCATCGTACTGGACCGCCCCAATCCCGCCGGCCGCCCCGTGGAAGGCCTGACCCTGCGTCCCGGATGGGAGAGCTTCGTTGGCGCGGGCCCGATGCCGATGCGCCACGGGCTGACGATGGGTGAAATGGGCCGCTGGTTCGTCCGGCTGCTGGACCTGGATGTCGAATACGACGTGATTCCCATGCGCGGATGGGAGCCCGGTTCGGCGCCCGGCTTCGGCTGGCCCATGAACGAACGGGCCTGGATCAATCCCAGCCCGAACGCATCCAAGCTGTCCATGGCCCGCTGTTACGCCGGTACGGTGATGCTCGAAGGCACGACGCTCTCGGAGGGCCGCGGCACCACCCATCCGCTGGAACTGTTCGGCGCGCCAGACCTCGATGCCCGCGCCCTGATCGCAACGATGCACGAACTGGCGCCCGCCTGGATGGAGGGCTGCCGCCTGCGTGAATGCTGGTTCGAGCCTACGTTTCACAAGCATGCGGGCCGGCTGTGCGGCGGGGTCCAGATTCACGTCGAAGACGGCCACTACGACCATGAAACGTTCCGGCCCTGGCGTCTGGTGGCACTGACGTTCAAGGCGCTACGCCGGCTGAACCCGGATTACGATCTGTGGCGTGACTTCCCGTATGAATACGAATACGACCGCCTGGCCATCGACCTGATCAACGGCGGCGAACTGTTGCGCCAGTGGGTGGACGACCCCGAGGCTGCGCCGGCAGACCTGGATTCGCTGGCCACCGCGGACGAACGGCTTTGGCGAGAAGAGATTTCCAACCTCACCAACGATTACGTGTGATCAAGGGGCCGCTACCACCTCCAGCGGAAGGTGTCTGCGCTCGTTCGACTTTTTCACAGGCAGATTCCTGGCTTTGCTGTAAGAGCGAATTAGCGCAGGCAATGGAGGCGGAGCGGCTTTCGCCGCAGGCGAAAAAAGTGCCGCCGGAATGCCGTCGCGCGTTCGCGATGGTTTTGGTGCTTTTTACTGACAGCTGAAATGATAAAATTTTAAAACCATCGCGAATAAATTCGCTCTTACAGTGGACGTCCCGTGGCGCCGGCCAGTTCACCCAGTTTCAGCACGGTTCGCCAGTTTCGCGTCGTCACGGGAGAGCCAACGAGGCGATCGAGTACGGCCGGCGTGAGTTTCGAGCGGGCCGAACCGCCGGCGAAGTGAATCCAGAGCGCATCGCCTACCAGCATCACGCGCTCATTGTTTCCCGCATAGCTACGTAAACCCGCTTCCGCGCCGGACGCCGGAGAGGACCCGGAAAGCGCCAGCATCACGAGATTCGGGGTTTCGCCCGAGGCGCCTGGAAAGGGGTTTCCACTGATATAAGCCGCCCATTGATCCGGATTTCGAACGATCACCGGTACTGAGATTCCGAAATGACGCTCGATTATCTTTTCGACCTGTGACTGCGCGGTCGCCGCCGACGCCGGGGCGGTGAAAACCAGATTGCCGCTTTGAATGTAACTGCGAACGCCGGTCCAGCCGTTGGCCGCACATAACGACCGCAATTCCTGCATGGGGACCTTGTTGTGACCGCCGACATTCACCCCGCGCAGCAGGGCAATGAATTTTCGATGTCGTTGCTGCATCGGCGTATTGAAGCATTATTTTCTTGATTTACCTACTGGCACGGCCCCGCGCCTCGCTGGATAATGGACCGAATTCCGCCTAGTCCCATAAAGAGAAAAACCATGGAAAAGAGAAGCGCGTTTCCCCCCGTATTCTGGGTTGCCAACAGTATCGAGGTTCTCGAACGGTTCGCCTACTACGGCATCTATTTCGGTTTCGGCATCTACATGGCCTCGCTGGGTTACACACGGGCCCAACTCGGCATCGTCCAGAGCATCTTCCTGTTGTTGTCCTACGGCATCCCGGTCATTTCCGGCAGCTTCGCGGACCGTTTCGGCTTCAAGAAAGTGCTCATCATCTCCTACCTGGCTTACCTGCCGGCCATCCTGCTGCTGATCTACACCAAGTCCTTCTCGGGCATCGTGCTGACAATGCTTTCAATCGGGCTGGCCGCCGGCATCTTCAAGCCGCTGATCGCGGCGACCGTGCGCGCGGTAACGGACCGGACCAACAAGACCCTGGGTTTCGGCATCTTCTATGCGATGGTCAACATCGGGGGTTCGTTCGGACCCATCGTGCTGGGCAAGCTGCGGGCGATCTCCTGGGATTACGCCTTCATGGCGGCCGCGGCGTCCGTGGTTCTGATGCTGCTGATCACGATCTTCTTCTACGAAGAACCGGAGCGGGAGATCGAGGGCGTCACTCTGGGGCAGAAATTCCGGGACATCGTGGTCGCCCTGTCCGACATGAAGTTCACCACCCTGCTGGTCATCCTGGGTTTCTTCTTCTGGCTTCCGTTCTGGTGTTTCTTCAACCTGTGCGCGGTTTACGTGGACAGCAACCTGGACACGGCCCGTCTGTACGAGAGCATGGCGGCGGTGCTGGGCGGCGGAATCGCGGGATTCTTCTCGCAAGTGGACGAAAACGGCGTGCGCCGCATCCTCGGCGAGACCATCTCCCACACCGGCTGGATCATCATGATCCTGCAGGTGTTCGTTTCAAGCATTTCCGAGCGCTTCCGCGCCATGCCCACCTTCCTGGTCGGCCTGTTGCTGATCGCTGTGGGGTTCGGCGTGATCGGCTTCGCCAACATATCGGCCCCGGCCATCATCTTCCTGGGCATCATGATCTTCGCGGTGGGCGAGATGGCCTCCTCACCACGCATCCAGGAGTACATCACCTGGATCGCCCCGAAGGAGAAGGCCGGGATGTACATGGGCATGAACTTCCTTTCGGTGATGATCGGCGCGGCCTTCAGCGGCGTGACCTACACGGCCCTGTACGGCTACTTCGAAAACCTCGGGCGCCCCGAGTACGTCTGGTACGTGCTGGGCGTTCACACGCTGCTCGGCATCGCCGCGCTGCAGGTTTTTACGAAGACGGCAGGGGAATTCCAGGAGCGGGACGAGTAAAAGCAGTCTCGCTTCCCCGATTCCGGGATCGAACCCGTGATCGGCGGCTCAAGCGCTGGATTCGGCGGGCAGCCTGTTTGTGGGCCCGGTGGATGCGCCCGCCTGTCCCGTATTCACCGGGTGATCCGGCAAGGCCCTGGCTTCCTCGATAAAGCGCTCCTGCGACGGCCGGGGCTCTTCGCCCTCAGCGGGTTGTCGCCGGACGTAGGAATTGTCTGGCTGCATGTCCCAGGCGGTGATGTTGTCGTCGTCGTAGACATCCAGCATATGTTCCAGCTCCGCTTTGATCTGCTCGTCCAGCACCGGCATGATGGTTTCCATGCGCGCGTCGAGATTGCGTCGCATCCAATCCGCAGATCCGATGTAGAACTCCGGTTCGCAGCCGTTTTCGAAACGGTAAATGCGAGCGTGCTCCAGGAACCGTCCCAGGACGCTGAACACCCGGATGTTGTCGGACAGGCCCGGCACGCCGGCGCGCAGGCAGCACATGCCTCTTACGTTGAGCGTGATGGGTACACCCGCCTGCCCCGCGGCATACAGTTCATCGATGATCTGCGTGTCCTGCAGCTGATTCATCTTGGCGCGAATGCCGCAAGGCCGGCCGGCACGCGCGTGCCCGGCTTCCCGCCGGATCAGCTCGGTGAATCGCTGGCGCAGGTTATGCGGCGCAACCAGCAGATTTCCGTAGCCCGGCGCGCTGATGGAGCCGGTCAGTTCATTGAAGACGGCCGCCACGCTGTCGGTCAGGTCCGGTTCGCAACTCAATATGCCGAGGTCCTCGTACAGCCGCGCGGTTCCGGTGTGGTAGTTGCCGGTCGAGACGTGCACGTAGCGACGGATGCCGTCGCTTTCCTCACGCACGACCAGGCAAAGCTTGACGTGGGTCTTCAGCCGCTTCATGCCGTACACCACGTGGGCCCCGGCTTTCTCGAGCACTTCGCCCCAGGCGATGTTGGGCTCCTCGTCGAAGCGCGCGGTGATTTCAACGAAAACGGCCACCTGCTTGCCGCGCCGGGCGGCGTCGATCAGGGCCTTCATCACCGGTGAGTGGCTGCTGGTGCGATAGATGCTGATCTTGATGGCCAGAACTTTCGGGTCCCGCGCCGCGGATTGCAGGAGACGCAATATCGAGGTGTCAAAATTGTGATAGGGAAGATGGACCAGGAAATTGCCCCTGCGGATTTCCTCAAAAATGGCGCTATGGCTCCTTCCGTCCAGCGGCTTCAACCGCGGATGGGCGACCGGCTTGTGCACCGGGTCACGCAATTCCGGATAACCCTGAGGCTGCAGCTTGACCAGGTCGGTCAGGTTCATCAGCCCTCTCCAGGTCATGACGTCTTCCGGATCGGCCCCGAGCTGATCGGTCAGCCAGTTGCGCATGTCCACCGGCATGTCTTCACTCACCTGCAGGCGCACGACCCCGGCGAATTTTCTCGCCCTGAGTTCGGCCGTCACCATGCCGATGATGCTGCCGGGCAAGAGTTCCGGTTCCTCTTCATTCACCGGAATCCGGTCCCAGGGGTTGTCCTTGGCGCCGCGCGTTACCCGGAACTGGTAAAAATCGATCTTTTGCCCGGCTGAAAACATCAGGTCGAGATTGTTGCCGATGACCTGTTCGATCGGGACGTAGCCGCCGCCGGGGGCCGCGATCCAGCGCGGCCGGTTCGGCGGCACCTTGATGCGGACGAAGTGGGGCTTTTGCCCGTTACGACTCTTGATCTGGAAGCCCAGATTGAGTCCCAGGTTGCTGATGAAGGGGAACGGGTGGCCCACGTCAACCGCCAGCGGCGTCAGTATGGGCTCGACCAATTCGCGGAAAAATTCGCGCATATGCGCTTTTTGCCCGTCGTTCAACTGGTCGTATTCGAGGATCGGAATGCCAACATCGGCCAGCGTCGGCCTCAGGTCGTCCTCGATCAGCCGGCATAGCCGTTCGGATTGCAGGCGAAGCTCGAAACGCGAAACCTCCAGTTCCTCCTGCGGCGTCAGGCCGTCGGAAGAGATTTTGACGGTTTTCTTCTCAATCCGGCGCCGCAGACCACCCACGCGCTTCATGGAAAACTCGTCGTACAGCATGCCCATGATGCCGGCAAACTTCACGCGTTCCAGCAGCGGCAGGGACCGGTCTTCGGCCAGCGCCAGTACACGCCGCGCGAAGCTGAGCCAACTGAGTTCACGGTTGAAATAGGATTCCGGAGATCCGATCTGGATGAATTGGTCGTTCGTGGCCATCGTCCCGTCCTTTCTTTGCGAATCCACTTTAAATAAAAGCGTGAGTCAGGTTCCAGACATGGCTCAATTAAATGCCAGTCTGTTAAACGGAGCCGCCTCCCGCCAGGTGCGCCATCTGACCCTCCCAGCGGTCGTGGCCTTCCAGCAGGGACCGCAGACCCTCACCCAGCGCCAGCATCTGTTGGTCGCTCAGATGAGCACTCAGGTTCGCTTCAACCCATGCCAGCAGCAGAACGCGCGACCGCTCCAACGCCATTTTGCCCTTTTCCGTCAACCTGGCCATGATCACGCGCCGGTCCGTCGTTGACCGGATGCGCTTTACGAGGCCAGCCGATTCCAGCCGGTCCATCATCTTGGTGACCCCGGCCTTGGACAGGTAAATGCGTTGCGCGAGGTCGACCAGCCTGAGCTCCCCCCCGGAAATCCCCAACTGCTTCAGCAGATCCTGCTCCGCCAGCGATATTCCGAGTTCGGTCTGCAAGTGCTGACTGAGTGCCGCCGGCAAATAACTGCCCGCGTGAACCAGGCTGACCCAGGTCAGCATCATTTCGTGTGTCGTCAAAGTCATTTCGAAATTTTAGTTGACTTGTAAACCATTTACCAGTTATCTTGTTAATTGTTTACTGGTAAACTATTTTGCCCGATGGAAGAAGCAACGATGATGACCATCCCCAAAGAAGTGACCGAATTCCGAGAACGCTCCGATCCGTTTCTCAACCCACGTCAGGCTGCGCAGTTGCAGCTTGTTCCGGGCCTTTGCAGTCTGCCGGTGTTCGGCTTGCTCGCCTGGGTGCTGTCCGGCCAGGGCCTGCCGAACATTTTCGCCCTCGCACTGACCATCCTGCTGGTGGAGGTGCCGGTCACCTGGTGGATCATGATCCGCCGTGTTCGGCGTGAAACCGGCGGCCGCTTCAGCTTCGCCGAGGCGTTCCCCTGGTTTGGACCCGTACCGTGGTGGCAATACCTGTTGATCGGGATCCCCCTGGTGCTGTTCAGCATGGCCATGATCGCGGGCATCGGGCCGCGCATCGAGGCCGTTCTGCTGCAATCCGCATTCGCCTGGGTGCCGGACTGGTTCCTGATGCGGCCGGACCCGCAGATGTTCACCACCCTCTCGCGGCCCGCGCTGCTGACGCTCTGGGCGCTGATGTTGGTATCGATGGTCGTTCTCGGCGGCGTGACACAGGAACTCTACGCCAGGGGCTTCCTGTTACCTCGCAGCGTTCGCATGGGCCCGCTGGCGCCGGCATTCAATGCCCTGCTGTTTGCCGTTTTTCACCTGATCGCGCCGTGGAGTTGGCCCGTGTTCTTCGTGATGGTCCTGCCCTGGGCCTATGTGGTCTGGTGGCGCCGTTCGGTGAGACTCGGTCTGTTCATTCATGTCGGCATGCTCGGCCTGCAATGGCTGGGCATGACAGCACTGGTGTTCGGCCTGGTAAAGGCGCCCGCCTGAATCACGGTACAGCGCCGCCCCGTATTGCGGTTAAAATAGCGGACGTGTCCTCTGGCGAGCGGTGAATCCCGGGGCCTCAAACAAATGAATCCACCCAAGCCCCAAGTGAGAGGAAACTGTTCCTGATGTTCACCTATCTCAATCCAGATGTCCGCAAAAAACTTATCGCGCAAGGCAAGCTACTGCGTATCGATGAAACGGGGCAGCTGATCGATGTGAATGCGACGGTAGCCCCCGGTGAACTGTCGATCAATCTTCTGGGGCCGATCCCCCTGCCCGTTTCACTGCCATCCGTGCAGACGACCGTGAACTGGTACGCGACGGTTCGAAGCACCGAACTCAGCCGCGTTGAAGCGCTGGCATCGGAGTTGCGCGCCCGGGGTGAACAGAACCTCTTCGCCCACCTGGTCTCGCCCCTGGCGATCAACAGCGTGCTCGTGGTCGGGGAGCCGGCCGAAAACTGCCTGATCAGGGTCCATAGCAATTGCCTGACCGGCGACGTCTTCGGTTCGCTGCGTTGCGATTGCGGTCCACAGCTGGATGCCGCCATTGCACGGATCAGCGCCGACCCCGCCGGCGGCTACCTGGTTTACATGGCCGGGCACGAAGGCAGGGGTATCGGTTTGTGGGCCAAGGCGGCCACCTATCTGTTACAGGACGGCGGGGAAGACACCTACCAGGCCAACCGTTCCCTGGGCCTGCCCGACGATTCGCGCGACTTCACGGACGCCGCCGTCCTGATCAAGCACTTCGTTGGCGACGAGCCGTTTCGCCTGCTGACCAATAATCCGAAGAAGATCGAAGACCTCAAGCAACAAGGCTTGAATAGAATCAAGCAGGAAAAGCACGTTTCCGGCGTGGGTGACTGGAACAGGCGGTATCTGCGCGCGAAGAAGGACTGGGGGCATCGCCTGGACGATGAGGACCTGGGCCAGTGACACCCTTTGTCAATGCTCGCAGATTTTGTCCCGTGCGGTATTGAAACCGTCGTCGCGAGCGACGAACTTGCCGCGACTCTCAAGAAATTCGATCACCGCATTGACGTCCATGCCCGCCGCCGAACAGGAGCGGAAAGTCGCGTTCGCCCCGAAGCGTTCGATGATGGCCTGCGCCAGTGACTCGCGGCTGAAATACTCATCCCGCTCCAGCATCATGTGCATCACTTCGTGGGCATGTATTTCCATTTTGACGAGTTCCTTCCGGGGTTTACCGATTGAAACAGCAACATCCGGCTTTGTCATTGAGGCAGGTCAGACGACCACGATAAGCGCATGACGCTCCGGCTCCAAAAAAAAGCCCCGCAGAGTTCTCACTCCGCGGGGCTTTGTTTAACGCCGGTCAGGGTTGTCTGAGAAAGCTCAGGCAAACCTCCTGAACCCTAGCAGGCCGACGCCGAGCATCAGCAGGGCCATCAGCGCAAGACCGTACTGGCTCAAGGTCGGGATACCTTCGAAGAACACCGTATTGGTGATCGTGCAGGTGTCGCCGTTTCCGACACTGACCTGAATGTCCGTGCAGCCGTTCTCGACCACTACGGAACTGTCGTTACCGGATTCGAGAACGTAGCAATTGCTGTATGGGTTGTTTGGCACAACCTGCGCTACGAACTCATCACTGCCCACACCGAAGAACACCTTGAACCAATCACTGCTCACTAAACCGGACTGAGCTTCCTGCAGATCAATGTCGAATACCGGATCTCCGCCAATGATCATGGAATCGCAGTACAGCGTCAGCGTGTAACTTTCATCGACTTCATCGCGTTCTGCGCCATACATGAGCCATTCTTTGATAATGGTCACATCAACCGGACTCGGTGAGTTGGTGATGTTACATGTGTTGTTGTCACCGCCGGCAACCGCAAAGAAGTGGCAACCCGGCTCGTCCGCAATGTCATCAGCGTTCTGGCTGTCACCACTGGCGCTGTAGCTGGTGAAGTAGCCGCCAGAATCGCCTTCGGTGACCACACAGTCCATTTCGCCACTGTTGAACGAACCCACGACGAACACGACGGGGTTGCCCGGGCTGATTTCAAATTGCTGCTGCAACGGCAGGCCGGTATTACAAGTCAGCGACACCATGACATCGCCGTCGGCGCCATCCGTGAAGGACTTGGTCACTTCAAACCGGGCTGAACCGCCGAACGTGATCAGCAAGGGATAGCTGACCTGTACGCCGCCTTCACCGGAATCCGAATCGAAGTAGGTGCAGTTCAGCGTATCCGAGATGCTGTCCACATCGCCTGGGTCCGTTCCGGTGACGTCCACCACGACCGATTGGCCGGACAGGATAGTTGCGGGCAGGCCTGTATCGATGACGAAGTCCGTGCCGTCCGCAAGCGAGCAATCCACGGAACCGTCCACACCTTCGTCATTGGTTTCCGAGAAAGTAACGCTCAGCGTGGCCGAGCCGCCGGGTTCCGCAAGGCCCTCCAACGGAGTTCCGCCTGGAGGTGTCGGCTCCACTTCGGATTCCGGATTTCTGACACTGCAGGTCACATCGTAATGAGCCATGCCGTCATCACGGATTCCGTCGCCATCGCTGTCGTAATCGCAGTCCAGGTCGGCATCGAAATCGCCGGCCGCCGTGGCGTCACAAACGAGATCGGTGAGGAACATGCCATTAGGCGCCAAGACCACTCCGCTGCCGGTGATGTCCGTGGGAGATACTGATATCTGGCCGGCTCCTGTGAGAGCGCACAGGACATCGAGGTCGTTATCGGCTGGATCCGTCGCGCCGTTGCGAATTTGCAAAGGCGAATCAGGATTGGGATCCCCGGCGACCACATCCAGGCCATCGGTGATATCGATGGTGGAGCCCGGGCCCGGAGTCGATTCATAGATGGCCGCACCCGGAGGCCCTACCGAGCAGGTAACTTCGTAGGTTGCCGGATTCGGCTGGTTGGAGCCATTGTGATCACAGGACAGCGTCGCGCTGTAGTCCCCTTGAGCACTGGAGTCACAGGATACGAACTGGATATCCGCCGCTCCGCCCTGAACCACGGAAAATGCGCCATCGGCCACCGATATCTGCGGATTACCCGTCACGTCACAGGTTCCCGTCAGGGTCGTGCCCGAATCACCGCTGTTGGATATCGCGACCTGGGCCGGGGTGATCGGGTCCCCTTCCTGCGGAGCGACCAGGTTGATGGGCGTTCCGGGCGCAGGATTGGAGGAATAGGCCGGCTGCGGGCCGGCGGTGATCGTGCAGCTCAGGCTGTATACGGCCGGAGATCCGATATTGTCGCCGTTGTGCGTGCACTCCATGGTGCCGGTATGCGTCGCAACCGAGCCAGCCGAGTCACACGTAACCGTGACAGTGTCGGCAGGACCCCCCGCCAGGACCGAGAAATTGGTGGTGCCGGATACGGTGAACACGCCGTCCGGGTCTGCTGTTTCAGAGCAGGTCCCCGTGAGCGTGGTGCCGGCGCCCCCGGTATTCGTGATATCGACGTCTTCAGACGGATCGGGGTCATTCTGAATGACCGGCCCGACCGTTAGCGGACCCGGAGCCGGATCCGACGTATAGGCCGGGCCCAGGATCGTGATCTGTCCTTCGATCAGGGTAGCCACGGGATCGCCTTCGATTACAACCCCCGACAGGGTCAGATCGGTCGTGCCCGGAGATGCGCCGGCGTCGATATCGAAGGTCAGTTGACCCAGATTTCCCATCGGGATGTCACCCATGAGAGGTAATAGCCCAAGTCGTACCTGATTGTCATCGGGCGCCGCCCTCTGCTCGCAGGTGGAGATGAGGTAACCGGTGATATACGGTTCAATCGGGCAAGTCCCGGTATCAACGGTGGGTAATACTCCCAGGTCGAAATTGACGTCAAACTGGAGAGTTTGGTAGGAACCACCGTCGGGGTCCCAATTCAACTGGACAGTTGCCTGACCTCCGGCAACACCCATAGCATCTCCGACTGTAATGGTTTGCGCCACGACATTACCGCTTACAGCCAGAAGTGCCAGACATCCAATAGCAAGGCGATTAATAATATTCATCACTCGTTTCCGTTTGTATTTAATTCGATTAAGACAGATCAAAAAACTATGTCGACGATACCGAGGGCGTCGTTGATATCGACAGCTCCGTTCGAGGTGCAATCCGGCTGCCCATCGGCCAGTACCGACGGAACTCCAAAAACTTCATCGACGACGGCCAGGACATCGTTGATATCGATATCCTGGTCACCTTCGGCGTCACAATTCAACAGTTGCCCGACCGGCAGGCTATTGTGAGATTCAAACGCATCGAAGGTCAGTGTCCCCGTCTGGGTGCCAAAGCCATTGGGTGCACCCAGGTTGATCGCTTCCACGATTCCGGCGCCGGCGCTGACCGAGCCGGTTTCAGCATCAGTCTGTGCATCGGCATTGACCCAGTATTTGAAGGTGCCGCCAACCGAATCCCAGTCAATTTCGACCACGTTCCAGCCGTTTGCGGACGGCGTGGAGCCCGTTCCACCGCCCGCATCGCTCGCATCGAACGTGAATTGGGAACCGTCCAGGCTGATTTTGAACAGTGCCGTCGTCGCGCCGTCATTCGAGTAGGCTTCCAGGATGTCCACGTCGCCCGAGCCGTTCAATCCGTCGAGGACGTAGAAGCGCGCTATATAGTGTGAATTGGCCGCCCTGGTGCTCTGAGTGTAGCTTCCGTCGCTGATCTCGAACGCACAGTGTTCAGAAAAGCGGGACACGGATTCGGGCGAACCTGCGACACCGCTGCCAAAAACGTTATCCCAGCCATCCGTGCTGCAGGACCACGTGTTCGGGCTGAATCCAAAACCCAGCACGAGTAAGACGGAATACAAGATACGATCCATGTCTCTCATAAGTTTGTTCCCCTCAGTTTGCTCACTGATTTTGGCGCATTGCAAGATGTTACTATACGCAAAAATGTGCCGATGGTCGAATAATATGAATTATCACGAAGCCGATTTTTTTGGTAGGAATCAATGCGATGGCGGCTCAACTTCAAACGGAAAAATCGCATACAATCCGGCACCGGGTCACATCCCAATCCAGTGACGCCACGTGAGAAGACTTTGTGGTGTAAAGGGCGGCGTCGTTCCGGAATCCTTGATTCAAATCTAATGCGTTGATAATCGATGATTTATTGCACAAAAATACTTCAAGTAATGTTGCTCCGGATCAGCCTCATTCTCATCCTGCTGCCCATCATACCCATGCAGCTCGAAGCGCAACCCGTGTCAATGACCAGGCTACCAGACTATTCACCCCAGGATGGTTTGTATCGCCGTGTTCTAGGATCCGTGGGCGAGGGTTATTCCGGCGTGCCGGTTGCCGGGGGATTCGACATGGACAGGGATGGCCACAAAGACTATGCCCTGGCCGCCATGCGTGCTTCTCCGCAAGGCAGGTACCGCGCCGGGCAGGTTTTCCTGGTGTTTGGCGACAGCAAAGCCGTTGGTCTGGTGGATACGGCGCTGGATGATCAGCGGGTTCTGGAAATACATGGCGACCAGACGCAGGAGTCGATCGGCAGTGAGATATGGATGGGCGACGTAACCGGCAACGGCTATGGCGATCTGATCATCTGTCGGCAGAACCATTCGCCCGGTGGATCGCGTCTGGGCGCCGGCGCGCTGACCCTGATTCCGGCTTCGGAAACCCTGCGAACCATGGCCGAAAACCGAGAAACCCTGGATTTGCGATCTCCGCCGGAAGGGCTGGCCATACTCAACATTTACGGGGCAAAAACGTATTCCCGCTTCTGCATCTGGGCCCGGAATGGAGATGTCACGGGTGACGGAACCGATGACCTGGCGATCGGAGCCGATCGTGAGCAGGACGGCGCGCATGATGACACCGGGGCCGTATATCTGATTCGCGGCGGTTCCTGGCTGGAATCCGCCGATGACATCGACCTGGCCGAGTTTGGGACAGTCGCGGAAGGTCAGCTTGCACGGATCAGGCCCCGTCTGGTCGGCAGCGACATCAACACCAGTCACTATCATTTCGGAGCCACCCTGCAGCTGGATGACCTCGATGGAAACGGCAAAGCCGAGTTGATGGCTGCCGCCGCCCTCAATCGCAGCGGCGCCGGGCTTGCGCCGGAAGATGGCTCAGCTCACGGATTCGGGGGAACGGACCATGGAACGCTGTATATAGCCTGGGATGACAATTTCGGTGGAACCTGGATTCCGGCCCCGGATTTCGTGGTCGGTTCGGGCAGTGGTTCTTACACCATCATCAACGGCGGCAGCAATTCTGCTCAAAACCCGGGTCCGGAAAACAATGCATTCGGCGAAGAAATTCTCGCTGGCCTGGACTACGACAACGACGGCGCCCTTGACTTGTTCGTCGGTGACCTGACAGCGGATGGATATGGAAACGAGGCCCGCAACAACGCCGGGCTCGGACACGTCATCTATGATGCAGCGTCATTGAAAAACCAGGAGATTGAGATCGACTCCCCGCCGGCAGGTTTCGCGATGGCTTCTTTTCTCGGACCAATCGCGGGCGCCATTGCGGGCGACACGGCATTGCACGGAGATTTCAACAGCGACGGGGTTGCCGACCTGGCGTTTTCGTCACCGATGGATTCGCCTTTCGGTGTCACCAACGCGGGCACGCTGCATATCCTTCTGGGAAAAACCGGCTCCTGGCCGGTGTTCTCCGATCTGCTGCATGATAATTATCCTTCGCCGGAAACCGTACAGATTCATGAAGTCTATGGCGGCTCCGGAGCGGGAGGCGGTGGCGGCGGCGACGTGTTGTGTTACAGCGCCGCCTCGGCTGACATCACCAATGACGGGGTGATTGACCTGATCGTGAACGAGATGCAGGGGGATGGTTCCTCCTCGGTGGATGCCGGCAACCTGCTGATCATTGACAGCCGCATCCTGTTCAATGGTCAGAATATCTTCAGTGACGGTTTCGAAGACTGACGGGTAATCGCTTCGTCAAGCAACCCGGCTCTGCCGTCATTCAGCGGCAGTCGCGGGTTTCGTAGCCGTCGGCGAACACAAATGCCTGATCGTCGATTCGATACAAGGCTGGCCCCTCCCGGTCGACAACATACAATTCACAATTCTCGTCCTGCCCGAAGCTGCTCAGGCTGCTCAGTGTCCCGGCGGCATCCGGCCACTCCACGCTGCTCCAACCGGACTCGCCATCAGAGGCGACCCAGATTCTGCTCGAGCACCAGTCGCCATACACGTACATTCCGTTCAGCGGCAGCAGACTGCCGCGGTATACATAGCCACCGGTTATCGAACAGTTACCCTGTTCGTGAAAATATTCCAGAACCGGTTCGACCAATGGCGGATCGCATACCTCATTGGGATTGAATTCATGCGCCCCTTCCCGGCAGGACCAGCCAAAGTTCTGACTGCCAGCATCGGCAACAACCCGATTGACCTCCTCCCAGGCGTTCTGGCCAACATCGGCTATCCAGAGTTCACCCGAGGCGGCGTCAAAGCTGAAACGCCATGGGTTTCGCAGCCCGTAATGCAGAATTTCATCACAGCCATCGTCACTCCCGGGAAACGCATGGCCGGGGGGAATCGCATAATCGCTCACAATACCGCACAGTTCCTCATCTCCTTGAGGACTGTCATTGACATCAATTCGTAACATCCCGCCTTTCAACGTGAAAGCGTTCTGTGCGTTGTCATACTGATCATTCGACCCGCCTCCATCTCCGGAAGCTATGTAAAGAAAGCCATCGGCGCCGAAATGCATGTCCCCGCCATTGTGATTCCGCGCATCCTGCTCGAACTCGAGGATCACCCTGACCGGACCAAGAGCAAGATCCGGATCGGCGGACACTGAATATTCGGCTACGACGGTATGCCAAACGCCGGCCGACGGACTGGTCGAGTAGTTCACATAGAACAAACCATTGGCCGGATAGTCCGGGTGGAATGCCAGGCCCAGCAGACCCTGTTCGTTGCCGCCACCGGGGTCTTCCAGACTGAAGACTTCGGCGCTGATATCCAGAAAAGCTGCCGGGAGCAGACTGTCGGATTCGGAATCGTAAATCTTGATCACGCCCCCCTGCTCCACTATGAACAAGCGGTTCGACCCGTCACCGGCGTTTGTCAGGCCAACCGGGTTGGTCAGATCTGTTGTGATTTCCGTGAGCAAGAGATGATCGACGACAGACGGGATGGTGTACTCGATGCTGAGCATCGGTGGATCCTCGAAGCAGGTTCCATCGGCCGGGCATTCCCGGCTTGCCATTCGACGGGCGTTTTGCGAACGAATCTCGTCACCGCGCAGAATCCAGCCATGATTCGTCGCCGGATTTGTGATCCAGCTTTTGACGTCGCTGATCAGTTCCGGAGTGCTGGCAAAAACCATTGTCTCCGGATTTCCGGTTCCGAAAGAAGTTGTCGCGGACGCCTGCGGTTCGTAATCACCGCCCGGAAAATTCCAGGTCGCAGTATCATGGAAAGTGTGGATCCAGGTGGCGTCGCCCGGTTGAGCCGGGGCGCCCTGCCCTTCAGCGCCGAATGGATTGGAACTGCCTTCACCCCAGGCCTGGTTCACGCGATGCAGGCTGGCCTGATCGCCGATGGCGCCCGCTTGCGGCACCTGGTTGATTTCGAAACTGACCATCACGCTGTTGATTACAGCTTCCGGCGGAATCCCGGAGAGGTCGAACTTGACCAGGGCGCGCCGCAACAGCTCATCGCCGTCCGGCCCGACTTTACCCATGAAAATTCCTTTTCCCGCACCATTACTCACGGCGCCGGCAGCATCTTCATAAAGGGTATTGTCCTGTAGCGGAAGAAACTCACCCACTTCGGCATGCAGGTGGGAACAGAAAAGCAACAAGCACACAACAAGCCTGTTTTTGTAAAAAATTGCACGCACTGATCACATCCTTTTGAACACTCCGTCGCGAGCATATCATGGCGCGGGCTCGCGAGTGTCCTGGCCGCAAATTGCCTCCCGCCAGATCATGAGGCTCTTTTTGGGTATAATGAGCGCGAAATCACCAGGGAAGGTGATGCAAAGAGGTTGAGGGAGAAACCATGAGTCATTCCGATCGCCCATCTTTGATCAATCGGCGCCGCTTCATCAGTGGGACCGCAGTTGCGGGCCTGGCCGGCGGAGTCGCGGTGTCGCAAGCAGCCGGAGCCACGCCGCCACCCGAGAAATTCAGGAACCTGTCGCCGATGTATCCGGCGCCTGAAGAGGCACAGAAAGGCGTTGATCCGGACCCGCCTTCCTTGGCGGCCCTGGTCCTGAACAAGGCAGCCTGCGGTCCGAGGCCGGGCGACATCGAGGCATTCAACGCGCTGGGGGATGAAAATACCACGCCGCTGGAGAGTTGGGTGGAATACCAGCTCAATCCGACCGGTTCCGATCCCGAAGTCGACTCCCGGCTCGCCGATCTGTTACTGAGCCCGGATCCTGAGGATCAGCTGGCATACGACACCATCGACAAGACAGCGCTCCAGTTGTGGACCGAACACGCGCGAGATACCGATTATTCCACTCGCAACCGGCCGGTCTGGCAGATGGAACGCCTGACCATCCTGCGCGCCGTTTACAGCGAATGGCAATTGCGCGAAGTGCTCAACGATTTCTGGATGAACCACTTCAACGTCTACGGGCGCGAATTTCCGAGCTACGGAATGATGCCTGAATACGACAGGGTGCTGCGTTCACACATCTTCGGCAATTTCGGCGACATGCTCAGGGCCAACGCCAGGACGGCGACCATGCTCTATTACCTGGACAACTACGCCAACACCTGGCCCAACCCGAACGAAAACTATGCGCGTGAATTACTCGAATTGCATACTCTGGGCGCCGTGGAAAACTACTACGGCGCAGTTGATCCGCTGACCGTTGGCAACAATTCCAAAGGCCAGCGCGCGGGATATACCGAAATTGATGTTTTCGAACTGGCCAAGGCTCTTACCGGTTGGGGGGTTTCAGATTCGACGGATAACTCACCCGACACGGGCGAGTTCATCTTTCGTCCCGCCCGGCACTATGATGATTGGCTGGAAGCGCCCATAACGATGATGGATGTCGTTCTGACCGAAACCAACGGCGAGGCCGACGTCACCGAAATCCTGGACTATCTCGCCAATCATTACGGTACAGCCAGCTATATCGCATGGAAGTTGTGCATTCGGCTGATCAGTGATAATCCTCCGGCGTCAATCGTCGAGAGCACGGCAGACGAATTCTACAATCGCCGCCAGGATCCGGACCAACTCAAAGAAGTGTACCGGCATGTCATCCTGTCCTCGGAGTTTCAGAACACGTGGGGACAGAAAGTGAAGCGCCCCGTGGAATCGCTTGTTCGCGCCTGGCGCGCCGCCGGTGTCGATTTGACTTTTCGCCTGGATCACAGCACCAGCAACAGCATTTGGGGACGGTTGGACGACACCAGCCACTATCCCTTCGGATACGCTCCTCCGACCGGTTACCCCGATGAGCGGGCATTCTGGCAGGGCAGCGGCCCACTCATCATGTCCTGGCGCGTCATTACCTACATGTTGCGGCGCGACACGATTGTCAACCTGGCGGAGCAGACCAATGTCCATTTCACCAACCCGGCTGACCGCACGGCGCGCAACCTGGTCAACTGGTGGTTGTATCGCGCCCTGGGCTACGTGCAAGCGCTTGACGTGGAAGACCGCATCGTCGAGTTCGTGACATCAATCCTGTTCAACCTTGATCCCGGCTTCGTGGGGGATTTCGAGACGGAACCCCTGGACACGTTCACGAATACATCGAACGTGACTGACATGGACGGCACGGCGACGAACAGCACGTACCAGCAGATCATCCGCGGCGTGGTCGGACTGATCCTGATGTCCCCTGAAGCGATGAAGAGGTGAAGAAAATCATGGGCAGCCATTACGATTCAAATAAATTCAGCCGACGGAATTTCCTCAAAACCGCCGGAGTCGCAGCAGCCGCAACCGGGGTCGCCCCGCGCCTGGCCTTCGCCGTGGACGAGTACAGTGACAACATTCTGGTTTTTGTTTTCCAACGCGGGGGAATCGATGGTCTCAGCTTCCTCGCCCCCATGGATGGGCACGGCGATCGTGGTCATTATGAAGGTTTGCGAGTCAACGGGACGCTGATTCCCAGCGCGAGCCTGCAGCACGTCGCTGGAGGCTGGGGGTTACACCCTGCCGCGGCGCCACTGCTGGATCTATGGAGCGATAATTCTCTGGCCATCGTCCAGGCAGTGGGCCTTCCATGGGCCAACCGCAGCCATTTCGAAGCGGAGCGTTACGTTGAACTGGGCACGCCGGGCAACCGGTTCACCACGACCGGGTGGCTGACCCGGCACCTGCAAACGGCCACCAATTTGCCGGACTCGCTGGTTCTGCCGGCGATCGTCACCGAATCGACCATCCGTTATTCACTCTTGCGCGAGCCGACGGCCGTCAGCATGCGATACCCCCAGAGCTTTGATCTGGACACGCAGAATTACGAAGAGGAGCAGGAAGCGGCGCTGGCTGATGTCTATGCTCTGGACACGGATGAAATGAGTATCGCCGGCAGCCAGGCGCTGGCCGCGCAATCCATTGTCGAAGCAATCGACTGGAACGGCTATGTTCCGGCCAACGGCGCCACGTATCCCGTACGCCTGGATAACCCGCAGAACCTGACCAGCTTTGGCCAGGAATTGAAAATCATTGCCCAACTGATCAAGGAAGACACGGGGCTGAAGGTGGCCGTCACCGATATCGGCGGATGGGACACGCACAATGAACAGGGTAACTTCCCGCAGGACGGCTGGTTCTACGACAACGTCCGCGACCTGTCCGAAGCTCTGCTGGCCTTTTTTACCGACCTGGACAGCCCTTCTCCCAATGGAAAAACCTGGGCGGAAAGAACCACGATGATCGTCTATAGCGAGTTCGGCCGGCGTGTTTTCGATAACGCTGATGCCGGCACCGATCATGGTTGGGGCAACAACCTGTTGGCCGTCGGCGGCGGCGTCAATGGCGGCCAGTTATTTGGCAGCTGGCCGGGGCTCGCAGAAGAATACCTGTTCCAGGGCGCGGACGTCTGGGCGACCACGGATTATCGAACCGTATTCACTGAATGCCTGCTCAAGCGTCTCCACAACAACCAGATCCACCAGATCTTCCCCGAATTCACCCAGCAGGAATACCAGCCACTGGGCGTATTCAACGGCTCTTTTGTTCAGCCGGACTTCAATGATCCGGAGATCATTTTCAGGCACGGAATGGAGTAAGCGGACCGAAGGCCGGATTCAAGCGCAGGGCGCGCCACTTTCAGGCTTGGGGGTCTTCGAAGCCCTCGGAAAAAATCACGTCCTCGGATGGCGGGTCAATGCCGTTGCAAATCAGATCGAACGTGACGATGCCCTCGTCTGCATCGTTGGTGGTAAGCGTCAGCAACGCCTGCAGGGGGTCGGGTGAGAGGGGCTCGCAGCTCACCGAGACCGCGGCACTCGCCGCCGGTGCGAGCAACGAAACACAGGAATTGATATGAAATGAGCCCTGGCCGGCGCCCGATAGTGCGCAGGAGACCGTCAGGTCTGCGTCGCCCAGGTTTTCGATCTGGATCTGAATGGGCGGACTTTCCATGCCGACCTGCTGATCACCGAAATTCAGCACGGCGCCTCCCGCAGGACTTGAATCGAACTCCGGAGCCGGATTCGGGTTCGCATAAGTGTCGATACAGCCGGCCACGTTTTCCGCCGCGAGGTTGTTTTCAAGCAGGGACTGTACAGTGGGATGAAATTCCTGGTTGCTCGTTCCGCAACCCGCGCCGTTCTGACCGCCTATATGACAATAGCTCATCACCGTGCCCTTTCCCCCTGCCGGACAGGACGGATTGCCGGTGTAACAATTGCCGTTCCCGTTATAACAGTGGTCGACCGGCGGATTGTAGCAATGAGTATGAGGCGAACCCAGGTTATGACCCAGTTCATGTCCAACGTAGAGGGCCGTGTTGCCTGCGGTCCTCGATGAACCGATCGCGTTAAAGCTGTAGCTGCCCGCCGTGTCAGCACCGCCATTTGCGGGATGACCGTAATCACAATATTGGTCGATCCAGGCGATGCCGGAGAAGCTTAGGGGATTTATGTCACGGCCGCTGAACATCGCCGCAAAATGCCGATCGACGCTGCCCATGTTATCCATCCAGTACGCACCGAATTCGTTGAGTTGCTCGTATCGATTACTGGGCACCGTGTAGGGATCCGTGCCGGTCCGCAAGATGACGTCGCCGATCAGGAGGCGCGTTTCAATGTCTCTTTCATAGAATACGTTCATGGCCAGAAACAGATCCGCGATCCATTGAGTTGCCGCAGCCGTATCGTCACTGAACCCGTCGAGCCACTCGGAGTCTGTCTCGATCGCGACAACAGCCTGATAGCTGATGGTTTCACCCGCCTTGGCCAGGCTGGCACTCCGGGGCGCCGCGTAATCCACACCCTGGGCCATATCGATCGGCTGGTCCGGCATTTCAGTCCCGCAATAATTGGACCCGTCCTTGACTTGCGCCAGCGGCGCAAATTCCAGTTTACCCATGTAATTGCCGGCAATCCGCAACACCTGGCCGTGTTTGCTGGCGAATCCCCGAACTTCGCCGTTGTCGGGATTCACGGCCAGGCCAATACCCATGGAGGAATTCATGGCCATGAAGAACTGCCGGGGGTCGCGTGGCAATTCGACTTCTCCCGATGGTCCCACGGCCAGCACTCGCGCCGCGGTGGAAAAAACCGGCACCCGTCGGAATTCGAGTGGCGCCTCGGGGTTTTCCATGTGGGCATCCATAGTGGGCAGGGTCAGTGATGAACCGGGTTCCGAAAATATCAGGGCATCGATTTCCCGCGCTGTCAGAGATATCTGACCTGTCGCAAGGGCTGGCCGATCGATTTCATGGTGCGCAAAAGAGGGTGAAGCCGCCGGCATGGACCGGTCACCAGGACCACCCTGCGCCACGAGGGGGTCCACGGCGAGGCATAGCGCTGCGGAAAATAAAATCCTTTTTATCAACACACTGTTCCCTGTGCGGCAAATGGTCAAGGCTCGACCCTGACTACCAGGATTCTAAATTACCCTAATATAGCCCGTTAAGTCAATGTTATAAAACCTGTTTTAATCTATGGCATGGCTCAGACACTCAGGCCGATTGATTGATTTTCCCATGCGCGACGAATACCTCGAACAACTGCTCAGCAGCCTGTAGCAGTGCCTGGAAAGCATCGAAAAAGTCGACTCCGGGATCACACGGCTCCTGCCACCTGGCCGATGGCCTGCCCATTATCAGCTACCACGACGAATACACCGGCGCCCTCAAGGTAGTGCATTGCGGCGCCCTGGAATGCAAATAATCAAAGCCGGCTGTTCGAAACCGGTCCACTCGATCAGGCCCCGGGGCGGAATCAGGGCAGAGACAGGGTATGCCGGATTTCCTCCGTCAGAAATCCAATGGCCATGGGGCGTATGACGCCGCCCAGCGCACAGACATCGTAAAGCTCTTCGACCACCCCTTCGATCCTCAGCTCATGCACGATGTCACCGGTTTTGAGATTGATTACCTGGATTCCACAGCGCGGCCGGACGTTCTTTTCCTCCAGCTTCCCTTGCAGCGCGAGCTCTTCGAAACTCTTGTTTCCCCGCGGTTTGGACAGCCCTACCAGCGCGAAGTCGCCATGAAAACTCAGCCCCCTCAAATAACCGGGACAGAAGGCGACCGGTTCAAACCGGCCGGCCTCCAGATCGACGAATCCAAACTCACCCTCTCCGGAATTCAAAACCCAGAGGCGGTCATGGTGCCACCGCGGTGAATGGGGCATCGACAAGCCATCAGCAACGATTTCACCGTCCTGCACGGCGATGACCACGCCGCCCGACTGACGGTGCTCGCGCCAGCCTTCATTGACATCGGTCCGGCTGACGCAGGTAACGTAGGCGGGCTCCCGGTCCTTCAGCGCCAGGCCATTGAGATGACAGCGGTCCTCCGCTGCCAGCTTGCTGATAAATGGCGGACGCCAGATCGGTTCGAAACTGTATTGTTCGCTGAGCCGCGCCAGGCAGCTGAACAGCGTATTGACGAAAAGGGGGCCCTGCCGGTCGATTGCCACATCGTGGGCATCGACGTCCCCGGTGGTGTAACCCACCTGGGGCACGTAAACACAATCATACCCCTGGTGGTTCTGGCCCGGTTTCAGAGCGTTCTCGAAACGCCATATCTGGTAAAGGTTCGCAACCCACAGAGCTTGTGTCCGGGGATCCAGGCCAATACCCATGCAGCGCGTAAATGTACGTTCAAAAACAGACAGCTGCTGTTGTTCTGACAAACCGATAAAAAACAGCTTGCCCGCCTGGTAGGTTGAAAAACTCAGACTGAGCCGGTGTTCAGCCAACCAGCTGACGAACTGGCGCGAGCCGGTGAGCTCGAGCTTGTTTCTCCCCGCGGCCACTACTCAAAGCCATTGGAGAAAATGACGTCATCATCCACAACTGCATCAAAAATTACGTAAGAGGACCCGGAACTCGCCCCATTGGGATCGGCCAGCGGCGCCCCGATCACCAGGTCATCCTTACCGTCAGCATTGATATCGCCGGCAAAGCTGACGGAATGGCCCGCCGTATCACCCGCGCCGACGCCGTTGATCACAAAACCATTGTCTCCATCCAGGCTGGACAGGTCCAGAGAGCTGGTCCAGGCCGCATCCTTGCCGTAAATCACGTAACCGGATCCGGAATCGTCCCCGTTGGGATCCGCCAGCGGGGCGCCGATGATAATGTCGGCGAAACCGTCGTTATTGAAATTGCCGGCCGAAGCGACGGCGGTTCCCGATTTGTCGTTTGCGCTGACTCCGTTGATCACAAAGCCGTTACTGCCATTGAGGTCCGACACGCTCAAAGGATGGGGCAAAGCCTGGTCACTGCCGAACACCACGTAACTGGCGCCCGCCTTACTCCCGCCGGAACCGGCCTGCGGCGCCCCCACCAGCAGATCATCGATGCCGTCCCCGTTGATATCACCGGCCGAGCTGACGGAATTCCCCAGTTCATCTTCATGGTTCAACCCGATGATGGCAAAACCCCCGCTGCCATCGAGATCATCGACATCCAATGGACTGGTAAAACCCTGATCGTTGCCAAAAACCACGTAGCTGGCGCCGGCATAGTCGCCCGTAGTCCCCGCGAGAATGGCGCCGACTATCAGATCGTCCAGTCCGTCACCGTTGACGTCTCCGGCCGAACTGACGGAAATTCCAAGAGAATCTCCGGTATTGACGCCATCTATCCGGAAACCGTTGTTGCCGTCCAGCCCGGACAGACTCAATGGATGGGGTAATCCCTGGTCGCTGCCGAAAACGACGTACGCGGCGCCGGCTCCGGCATAAGGGGCGCCAATAATGAGATCAGCAATACCGTCGCCATTGATATCCCCTGCTCCGCTGACAGAAGCGCCCGATTCATCGTAGGAATTGACCCCAACGATCAGGAAACCGTTGTCACCATCCAGGTCGGACAGGCTCAGCGGACTGGGCAGACCCTGATCGCTGCCAAATACCACGTAAGTGGCGCCCGAATATCCCACTACGGGGCTGGCGCTGGGGGCGCCGATCAGAAGATCATCGATCGAATCGCCATTGATGTCCCCGGCAGCGCTGACCGACGCGCCTGCGAAATCGAACACACTTTCACCGTTTATCACGATACCGTTCGTACCGTTGATGCTGGATAAGGGAAGCGGATTGGGCAAGCCCTGATCCGTGCCGAAGACCAGGTAGGTCGCACCGGCATAGGCGGCGGCCGTATCGGCATAGGGAGCCCCGACAAGCAGATCATCCATGCCATCGCCGTTGATATCGCCGGCCGGGCTGACGGACGTTCCCGATTCATCGCCGGCGCTCGCGCCATTGAGAACAAAACCGTTGTTTCCATTCAAACCCGATAATTCAAACCCGGCCGCAGTGCCGCCATGCGCGCTGCCCAGGGCACAGGCCATGCCGATGGCCAGAGCCAGCTTTTTGCGCTTGCCGAAGGGGTGTGTCATCGGGGTTTCCCCATTTTCTCCCTTGTGCAGGATGCTTGAACCGCACCAGGCCACCTTGTGGCATTACCGTAATGAGAGACAAGACTAACGCATTTCAAAGACATACGCAGCACAAATGGGCGGAGCCCTGAAGCTCGCCCGGAGAATCGTGTTTGTGCGGGATATTCAGCCGTTCAAAGAAAAACCCCGGCGAAATGCCGGGGCTTCTTCAATCACTCCATATTAATTATGGTTATCACAATTTGACCGTGATTTCTTCAGAACACTTGTCAGACACCGTTTCGCAAACCTGGTAAACCGCCGACTTGAGCTTTTTCGCAATAATAATGTCTTCATAGTAACCATTGTTCGCCACGGTTGCCTTCAACATACCGTCCCTGTACACGGAGACCGTGGGTCCGGAAGCTTCCGACCAAGAGAGCTCAGTCCATTTGGAGCCACGGTACTTGACGACTTCAACCGAAAGCTGAATTGGGTCGTCTTCCGGCGGAACGGGCTCTGTGACCGTAACGACAGAGGTATGGGTCGATTTCGCCCCCTCGTCGTCCTCGATTTCCAGTTGGACGTTATATTGGCCGGCGTTTGCAAATGAATGATTTTTCACAGGACCGCCGGCTTCACTTGCCTCACCCTGGTCGAAATCCCATAGATAGGCGGCGATTGTGCCATCGGGGTCACTGCTTCCGGAGGCGTCAAACACGCAATCGAGGTCCGTGCAAGTGAAGCTGTATGTTGCAATGGGCGCTTCGTTCGGGGGCGGAGGCGGCGAGTTCACAGTTACCGAGGACTGGAATTGCCCGCTGGCGCCCAAATCGTCCGATACGGTCAGGGTCACTTCGTAGGAACCTTCCTGTGCGAACTCGTGCTCGGCGAACGGCGTGGACCCCTGAAATTCAGACCCATCGCCGAAGTCCCAGGCATAGCCCGTCACTTCGCCGTCTGAATCCGTGCTGGCCGTCGCATCGAAGCTGCACTGCAATCCATCGCAGACAAATGAGAATTCCGCAACCGGCGGATTATTGACGACTGGCGGCACAACCGAAATGACGGCCTCTGCTGTCGCTGACAGGCCCTGATCATCTACCACTTCAAGGCTGACCAGATAATCACCCCCGTCTGAAAATTCGTGGCTGATCGTGGGCTCTGGACTCTGCGCCGCGAACCCATCGCCGAAATCCCAGACATAGTTCACGATCTCCCCGTCGTTATCGGAACTCAGGCCGGCGTCGAAGTCGCACAAAGTGCCGTTGCAGTTAACGCTGAAGGCTGCGGATGGCGGCAGATTCGCGGTGTCGACCTCTACGGACACTTCCGAGGAACCCAGTGCGCCATCATCGTCCTCGACCGTCAGGGCCACAGTATAAATTCCTTCCGATGGGAATGTATGTGAAACCAACGATCCGGAGCCTCCACCACCATCTCCGAAGTCCCAGCTGAAGCCGACGACCTGGCCATCCGCGTCGGAACTGCCGCTTCCATCGAAATCACATGAGAGTTCATTGCAGGAGAATTCGAATGCCGCGCTGGGCGCCTGGTTGGGAGTTGGAGTACCGTCACCGCCTCCGGGCACGACTCCGCCGAAAAACTGTGAAACTTCCGGCCAGATCAGGGACATCTTCGAGCCTTTGTTGAAGCAGCCTCCCAAATGATGCATTGCGATCACCCGATCCGTGCCTTGCAGGATCACGGGAGAGCCCGAACTGCCGTTCCGGGTGTCGCAGAAATAACCGATATCCGAGTCAACCAAAAAATCGAGGCCGGCGATGTCGCTGTCATCGACCTCGCACTCACCGGACACATTCATGTCACTCTCGATCGCCAACTGCTTGGGCAAACCGCCCCCGTGCTGAGGTATGTAAACACGATCGCCAACGAAAAGGTCGCCAATCTCCAGGCCAAGATGGCCGTAATCGCTAATGAGCTCAAAATCACTGACGGTAAAAAGCGTATAGTCCAGCAACCAGTCCGAAGCCAGCCACTGATTTCCGGTCACTTTGACCGGGACGCTTACCGGGCTCTGTCCGCACTCCGGTCGTTCATAATCGAACCACACCTCCGTTGAAGCCACTTCGGCTTCGGACTCGATGCAGTGCTCGGCGGTGAACAGGCGATTGTCCGGGCCTACGCGCCAGGCTGTGCAATACTTGTTTCCATCGATCAGGATTTTGACGACGGGCATCGAGTTGGCGTATTCGACGGCGCGGCTCGACTCATAGCAAACGGCATCGACCCTGTCGTTGGAACCGCATTGACTCTTCGGCTGGGATTTCGGTGGTTTTCGAGTCGCCTGCGGGCTTGACCATGTCGCTGACAGCGTCTTCTCTTCCGTACCCTGCTGTTTTTCCGGATACCCCACCATGTAGTAATCCACGATGACCCTGTGGTCGGGCGCGTTGATCTTCGAGCGGTCTCCGAGAACCCGGACGACAGCGGTATCACCGCTTATCGACATCGCCGAGAAGCTTGTGTAACCATTGTCACCCTGCTCGGTGTTCATCGTGCGATTGGATTTCCTGCTCCGCTTGGCGCTTGTCTTGGTTGCAGAGTATGAATACACCTCCGTTCCCCGGGAATCACTGACTTCAACCGTCACGCCATTGGGAAGGATAAATTTGCCGAAATGGACTTTGATGAAAGTCGCGCCAGGCTCGTGGATGACGATCTCGTTGGCCTGGCTGTCCCTGCCCAACGGGATTTCAACGGATTTATCCGCACGCCAACCCGCCTTGGAAACCTGCAGCGATCCCGAAGACACTCCGGAATTGAGGCAGGAAGCCGATGAGTGGAGTTCTGTAGCCGTCAGTTGGCCAGGGCCAGGCAACTCGCCTGAAAAACATGCCTGGGAAGCGAATACGAGAAGAAAAAGCGTGCGAAACGTCGATCGGCAATAATTTTCCATGTCTTGACATCCTTGTCCTGACTATCGGTATTGGCTGACTCCGGCTTCTTTCGAATCCGTGTCATGCAGTTGCAACCTGACAAGCACGCATGCCGCCACGTTGCCCTGCAACGTCACGGATTTATCGACACGGAATCAGTAAAAATTAGGACCGACAGCGTTCATATGGACCATCCTGGTCAGTTTTCCACGGCCCGAAGGCCTCCCTTTCCCCGGTAACTAAACACTGAAAAACTCCATTTATGGGGTTTAGTTACGCTTTGTTCTTGATACTCGAGATTATATTAAATTCCACTCCTTCTCCTATGTCAAGTGTAAGCGGCTATTTCGCGCCGTGCGGAACCGTTGTAAGAGCTTCGGAACGATTGCTGAAAATCTGGCCACTCAGCCTCATCCCTGCACATATGTAGCAGGAATTTTCCAAAATAAAACAGGGCTGTATGGATATATGTGGATTATTTCCATTGCCTGTACTATATTAAATGTAGATCGGACATATTTACTTCTAGTCCGTGAAAAAAATTTCTAGGGGTTCTTGGTTTGATCAAGACTTGAAATACAAGGACGAAACTCCGTAAGGACTCGTCTTGGTATGTGTTGCTTTTCACCACTGGAAAACAACGCATCCTGCCAGCAAGGATCATGAGCTTTCAGACGGCTCGCTGCAAATTCTGAATAACGGTGATTACTGGGCTCTGTCGAGAGTTACCCAAGTCAACCGGTGTTGAGTTTTGCCGATTTGGGGGGCACGGATTGCTTGCTAACAAAAAGGGAATTTTCTCGTTCAGTTGATTTGAAATCCCTATTCTCGTTCTGGGGGTTGGGAATGTGTGTTCAGTCCAGAAATTTTTCTGGCTGATCAAACGGGAGAGAGAACGTGAAAGTACCTATCCGAGGAGAACCTTTCCTTAAAAATCGATGTATGAGAATTCTTATGGGGCTTGCGCTGGCTGTACTGCTTCCCGCGCAAGTCTCTGCGCAGATTTTCAGTTGCGATGGTGCGATTGAAGGCACTTCCGAGACGCCGGGGCCCTTTTTTGAGGGCGATGTGCTCAGGATCGACATCAGTATTGGCGCAGATCAGATTGACGACGGCAATAATGAGCCGGTACAAAACTTTATATCCATTCCCGGGTTCGACTACTACCTCGATTGTGGTAGCGGCGATGCATTTCCGAACTGTACGGATCCCGTGGAAAATGATATCGAGTACCTGGGAAACATTACTACGGATTGCGTAACCCAGGGCGGCCCCCTCGTAGACTGGCAAGCCACCGAAGCAAACCTGGTGTCGTTCACGTCAAACAACGGGCCTGCCTGGGTGGAGGAGGGAGATGCGAACAAGTGCACCGTTTCGTTCGATATCATCCTGAATACGGTCGGTGCTGATCCACGCTTGTTTTTCCAGGTGTTCGGGACCGACGTTTCAACCTGCGACAACAACCTGACAGGTACTGCCTCGGGTTCGCTCGCGGCGCAAGTCTCCGAATGCTCCCTCGACCTGGTCAAGGAAGTCAGTGTCAACGGTGGCGTGGACTGGTTTGACGCCAACGCCCCGAACGGACCGAACCTCGAATTTCCGCCGGGTGATGCGCTGTACCGCTTGATTGTCACCAACGACGGAACCGCTGACTACATTGATCCTATCGTGATCAACGATGCGGCCCTGAATATCGTGAACGCCACGATTCCTTTGCTGCTCGCAGGGCAACAAGCCGTCGTGGGCCAGGGCGAAATCCCTGAGCTGAATGCGCTGGGACGCTGCACGCAGGCCGGAGCCCTCGAAAACGTCTCCGATGCGGTTGGTGTCTGCCGTACCGATACACTGGTTGACGCCAGTGACTTCGACAACGCCTGGGTCAACTGTGTTCCGCCGCCCGAAATCGACATCCGCAAGGATGTCAGTGTCGACGGTGGTACGACCTGGTTTGACGCCAACATTCCGGCCGACTTCCCACCCGCGGTCGAGTTCCCGGCCGGTGCGATGTACCGCGTCGAGGTGTGTAATACCGGACAGGTTGACCTGACCAACGTCGTGGTCAATGACCCCACGCTGGGCGTCGTTGATTTTGCGGTGGGCGATCTGGCCGTCGGCGCCTGCGTCCTACTGGGCAGCGGCGACATTCCCGAGTTCGATGTGGCCGAGCGCTGCAATGAGCCCGGTGAGTTCTTTAACGAGGCCTTTGCCGACGGTGACTCCGCGGTAACCGGAACCCCTGCCGACCAGGCGGATGATCCGGCCACCATGGTGTGTGTCCCGCCGCCTGAGATCGACATTCGAAAAGACGTCAGTGTCGACGATGGCGTGACCTGGTTTGACGCCAACATTCCGGCCGATTTCCCACCCGCGGTCGAGTTCCCGGCCGGTGCGGACTACCGTGTCGAAGTCTGTAACACGGGCGACGTGGACCTGGTCAACGTGGTGGTCAATGACCCCACGCTGGGCGTCGTTAATTATCCGGTGGGCGATCTGGCCGCCGGCGCCTGCGTCCTACTGACCAGCGGCGAAATTCCCGAGTTCGATGTGGCTGAACGCTGCGATGAGCCCGGTGAGTTCTTCAACGAGGCCTTTGCCGACGGTGACTCCGCAGAAACCGGAACCCCTGCCGACCAGGCGGATGATCCGGCCACCATGGTGTGTGTCCCGCCGCCTGAGATCGACATCACGAAAGAAGTCAGTGTCGACGGTGGCGCGACCTGGTATGACGCCAATGTTCCGGCCGACTACCCACCCGCGGTCGAGGCCCCGGCCGGTGCGCTGTACCGTGTCGAGGTGTGCAACACGGGCGGAGTTGACCTGACCAACGTCGTGGTCAATGACCCCGAACTGGGCGTCGTTGATTATCTGGTGGGCGATCTGGCCGCCGGAGAATGCGTGACGCTGACCAGCGGCGAAATTCCCGAGTTCGATGTGGCTGAACGCTGCGACGCTCCGGGCATTTTCAACAACGTTGCATTTGCCGACGGTGAATCCGCCGAGACCGGAACGCCTGCCGACCAGGCAGAAGATCCGGCCAACATAGAATGCTTCACCACAGGTGTGGCCATCTGCCGCACACCGGGTTTCTGGGGTGCACGCGGTGGTGATGCTGGTGACGATGATTACAAGCACGGCATAAACATCACTCTGGAAGTACTCGGCGATGGTGTTGAAGTTTGTGGCAACCTGATCACGAACACCGACCTGGAAAGCTCGGCATCCGCAATAGAAGCGATATGCATCAACAAGGGCGATCCCAAGGCCAAGTACATCCGCCATGCAACGGCAGCAGCTCTCAATTGCGAACTGGGAGACTGCGGTGAAGTGGCAGACCTGCTTGTCGCCTGTAATGCTGCCTGTGTTGCCGACGATGTCGGCACCATGAACGCATGTGGCGCGGAGCTGGATTGCTTCAACAACGGCGGCATGATCATCGGTGGCATCTGCCATGAAGACTACGGAACATGCCATCCCTCCGGTAGTGACGGCATCGGTGGTTCCGGTCAATCCTGCTCCTCCGAGATTGGATGCCAGGTTGGCGGTGAAGAGTGCTTCGCCGATGAAAACTGTCACACGCGCAACCTGTGTCCGGATTTCGAGGACGACGGTGAACTCAATGACAGCGATTGGTGCTTCGAGCCGCCTGGACCGGCCAGCAGTCCCAAGAAATGTAATAAAGCCAGAAAGAACGGCGATTACGTTTTTGAGTTCCCTGGTTGGATCGACTGATAGCATTCATTAACAGCAACATCTGAAAAGGAGAATGGCCGGCCTCGTTTAACGAGGCCGGCTTTTTCTTGGTCCCGATCGGGCCGACAGAGATAGAAATTTACCGGTTTTGATGCTAGTTTTATACGAGGGGTTAATTCACTGCTGTTAGTATCTGTATTAATTGAATTTACCAATGCAATAAAAGGGGAAGTCAACAAACGCAATCGCCGCAGCCCAGACCCCGGGTCCGGTTCTCGCGCAGCGCGCAGGGATGAAGATAAAATTGTGGTAGGGAGTACCTTGATTTCTCGTCATCTCGGGTGTGGAAGTCGCGAATGTCAACGAATGGGAACAAAGCGGTTATCAAGCTCCTGCCCTGCATGGCGCTGTTTCTGATCGCGTGGACTTGTCCCCTGGCAGCCAGTCCTGGCGAAACCCCGCAGGCAAGCGACCCGCCCGGGCGCTGCGCAGGATACGGCAGCCTCCAGAGCATTTCGCTGACCGACTGGGAAGCAGGCCTGGGAACATGGTCCGTGGGTACCCGCAGCGTCTTCGATCCCGCTGCCTTTGACACCCCCGACTGGGCCGTGGTCGGCGCCCTGCCCGACGCCCGGAGCGGCCAGGCCGCATTCGTTGCGAACCTCGACATCGGCAACTGCGGTGACGACGACGAGTCCGGCGTGCTCTACCTTGAGAGTCCGCCCATCGTGATTCCGGGGGGCGTGCAGATCCCCCGAATTTCCATAGATCACTGGTTCGACATCGAATCTGGCTGGGATGGAGGTAATCTCAGAATCCGTGTCAACGGCGGTTCCTTCAGCCTCGTACCTGCCACGGCTATCGAGCTCGCGCCTTACAACGGCACCCTGTTTCCTGCTTTGGATGAAATGGGGTTTGATTTGAACACTAACCCGCTTGCCGGTCAGGACGCGTTCACCGGCCGGTTCAACGACCTGCCCACCGGAAGCTGGAGACAGACCCGGGTCAATCTTTCGGGAATTGCCCAGGCCGGCGATACCGTCGAACTCCGTATCGAGCTGGGAATCGATGGCTGTGGCGGCGAAATCGGCTGGTACGTAGACGATGTCGAATTCTACAGCTGTGCCGCCGAACTGCCCCCATCCAACTGTGGAAACGGCGTGCTCAACGGGGGGGAGCAGTGCGACGACGGAAACGATTTCATCGGCGACGGCTGTTCCAATACCTGCCAGATTGAAAGCGGGTGGCAGTGCGACCCCCCAACTCCTCCCGGCACGATTGCCGACCCCAGTTTCGAGGCCGGCAGGCCCAATCCCTCCTGGACCGAGGTCTCGAACAACTTTCTCGGCAGCCCGATCTGCGACGCGGCGACCTGCAACACGGGGGGCGGCACCGGCCCGTCTGACGGAACCTACTGGGTCTGGCTGGGCGGCGTCCTGGGATTCCAGGAAGCATCCGTGTCACAGTCGATCGTGATCCCGACAACGGTGAGCACACTGACCTTCGATCTTGAAATTCCGGTCTGTGATTCGGCGTCGGACTTCTTCGAGGTCCTGATTGACGGCAATCAGGAACTGCTGGTGGACGGGTCGGACCCGCGCTGCGGAATCATTGGCTACACCTCGCAATCGGTGGACATAAGCGCCTATGCCGACGGCGCTTCACATGACCTCGAGTTCCACTCGATCACCGTCGGCGCAAACGGCTTTGTTTCGAACTTTTTCATTGATGTGGTGGCCATGCCCGGCAGCCCGAGCGCCTGCCGCAGGATCGGCACCAGCCTGACGCTCGTTAAGGACCTGATCAACGATGACGGGGGCAGTGCACCTGCTTCGGACTGGACCCTGTCCGCCGCCGGTCCGAGCGGATTCAGCGGACCCGGTCCAGTGGTTTTGAGCGGCGGTGGGTTTTTGCCCGGCACCTATGTCCTGTCGGAAAGCGGCGGCCCGGGCGGCTACAGCGCCAGCGGCTGGGTCTGCGCGGGAGGAACGCAGGTCGATGCCGATACCATCATGCTGGCGCTGGATGAAACCGCAAGCTGCGTGATCACCAATAATGACATCGCACCGACCCTGACCGTGTTCAAGACCATCATCAACGACAATGGGGGGGGGATCACCGACCCCAATGCGTTCGGCCTCAAGATCGATGGCCTCCCGGTGCTGCACAACCAGGCCAACCCGGTTGAATTCGGCGATCACACGGCATCGGAAAACCCGCAGCCCGGCTACCAGCCCGGCAGTTGGGGCGGCGACTGCAACTCCGACGGGACGATCTCTCTGGCGTTGGGCCAAACGGCCACCTGTTCCATCACCAACGATGACATTTCACCCACCCTGACGGTGGTCAAAACCATCATCAACGATAACGGCGGCACCGTCACCGACCCCGATGCCTTTGGCCTTCGCGTCGATGGAGTGCCCATACCCAACAATACCCCGATCGCGGTGAATGCAGGCACTCGCACGCTCACCGAGGACGGCCTGCCCGGCTACACGGCAGGCGCCTGGGGGGGTGACTGCGCCGCCGACGGCACGATCACGCTGGCGCTCGGCCAGGATGCGGTCTGCACCCTGACCAACGACGACACCGCACCTTTGTTGACCCTGGTGAAGAACGTTTTCAACAACAACGGCGGTACCGCGCTTCCCTCAGAATGGACCCTGGCGGCCGCCGGCCCCACCCCCTTCAATGGCCCCGGCCCCAGCGTTGCCAGCGGCGCGGATTTTGCCGCCGGGACCTATGACCTGTCCGAGAGCGGCGGTCCCGTTGGCTACGCCTCCGGGGCCTGGAACTGCACCGGCGGTACCCAGATTGACGGGGACACCATCGCATTGGCGGTGGGTGAATCGGCCAATTGCTCCGTCACCAATGATGACCTGATTCCCAGCCTGACCCTGGTGAAGGATGTCGTCAACGACAACGGCGGAACCGCCCTGCCCTCGGCCTGGAGCCTGACGGCCAGCGGCCCCACCGGCTTCACCGGCCCGGGACCCAGTGTTGCCAGCGGCCCGGGCTTCGATGCAGGAACCTATGACCTGTCCGAAAGCGGCGGCGTGGCAGGCTACGACGCCAGCGCCTGGGTTTGCGTTGGTGGCAACCAGGTGGATGGAGACACGGTTACGCTGGCGCTCGGCGAAGACGTGACCTGCACCATCACCAATAACGATACCGATACCAGCAGCCTGACCCTGGTCAAGGAAGTCATCAATGACAACGGTGGCGGGGCCGGGCCGGCCGACTGGACGCTCAGCGCGACCGGCCCGACCGGCTTCAGCGGCCCTGGCCCCAGTGTGTCCAGCGGAGCCAACTTTTCGGCCGGCATGTATGACCTTGCCGAATCCGGTGGCCCGGCCGGTTACGAGAGTGCCGCCTGGGTCTGTGATGGCGGCACTCAGCCAGACAACGACACCATCACCGTGGGCCTGGGTGATACCGTCACCTGCACGCTCACCAATAATGATGCCCAACCCCAGTTGACCCTGGTGAAGCAAGTCGTCAATGACAATGGCGGCATCGCCCTGCGATCGGACTGGACCCTGACGGCCACCGGACCCACTCCCTTCAGTGGCCCGGGGCCGAGCGTCTCCAGTGGTTCGGGATTCGCTGCCGGCACCTATGACCTGTCCGAGAGCATTGGCCCGGCCGGTTACAGCGCCGGCGCCTGGGTTTGCGTTGGCGGAATCCAGGATGACGGCGACACCATTACACTGGGGCTCGGTGAATCAGCAACCTGTACCATCACCAACGACGACCAGGACCCGGACCTGACCCTGGTGAAAGAGGTCATCAACGACAATGGCGGCACCGCGCTGCCCTCGGCCTGGACCCTGACAGCCACCGGCCCCACGGGCTTCAGCGGCCCGGGCCCCAGCGTTTCCAACAGCCCCGGATTTTTTGCGGGCACCTATGACCTGTCCGAGAGCGGAGGCCCCGGCGGCTACGCTCCCGGGGCCTGGGTCTGCATCGGGGGAACCCAAGTCGACGGCGACACCGTAACCGTCAGCCTCGGTGAATCGGTGACCTGCACCAGGACCAATGACGACGTTTCAGCCTCCTTGAGAGTGGTCAAGACCATCATCAACAACAATGGCGGAACCATCACGGATCCCAATGACTTTGGGCTCAGAGTCGATGGTGTTCCCGTGCTCCACGACGTCCCGACTCCGCTAGACGCCGGAAACCACACCGTATCCGAAGACGGCGTGCCGGGGTACGTGCCCGGTTCCTGGACCGGGAGCTGCAACCCCGACGGGACGCTCACGCTGAATTTGGGGCAAAGTGCCATTTGCTACATCATCAACGACGACTCCAACAGCACCAGCCTGACCCTGGTCAAACAGCTGGTGAACGATGATGGCGGCACGGCCGTGGCTTCGGAATGGACCCTGGAGGCGGCCGGGCCAACACCGTTCAGCGGCCCCGGCCCCAGCGTTTCCCATGGGCCCGGATTCAGCGCCGGCAGCTACGACCTGTCCGAGACCGGCGGACCAGCCGGCTACACGGCGAGTGCCTGGGTCTGCGTGGGCGGGACGCAGGATGATGCCGATACCGTGACCGTGGCCCTGGGCGAAGAGGTGACCTGCACCATCACCAACGACGACATCCCGCCCACCCTGACGGTGCTCAAGACCATCGTCAACGATAATGGCGGCACCGTCACCGATGAGAACGCCTTCGGCCTGCGGGTCGATGGCGGCCTCGTGCTGCACGGCGTCAGCAACCCGTTCGATGCTGGCCCGCACACGGTATCCGAAGACGGTCAGCCAGGCTACGTACCCGGCTTCTGGGGCGGCGACTGCAACGCCGATGGCACCATCTCGCTGCAACCCGGCCAGGACGCCACCTGCACCATCACCAACGACGACAGCAATGCCACCAGCCTGACACTGGTCAAACAGGTGGTGAATGATGACGGGGGTGGATTCCAGGGCTCGGACTGGACGCTAACGGCCATCGGCCCAACGGGCTTCAGCGGCCCGGGCCCCAACGTCACCAATGATCCGGGTTTCTCGGCAGGGACTTACGATCTGTCCGAAAGCGGTGGCCCGGCGGGTTACACCGCGAGCGACTGGGTCTGTGTCGGTGGCACCCAGGATGATGCCGATACCGTGACCGTGGCCCTGGGCGAAGTGGTGACCTGCACCATCACCAACGACGACATCACGCCGACCCTGACCGTGGTCAAGAGTATCGTCAACGACAACGGCGGCACGGTCACCGACCCGGACGCATTCGGTCTCAAGGTCGATGGGGTTCCGGTGCTCAACAATACCCCCACAGAGGTCGATGCAGGAACCCGGACGCTGTCCGAAGACGGCCAGCCCGGCTATGCTCCCGGCCCCTGGGGCGGCGACTGCAATGCCGACGGCACCATCACGCTGGCGCTCGGACAGGTTGCCAGCTGCACCATCACCAACGACGACATCCCGCCGACCCTGACGGTGCTCAAGACCATCGTCAACGACAACGGCGGCACCGTCACCGATGAGAATGCCTTCGGCCTGCGGGTCGACGGCGGCCTCGTGCTGCACGGCGTCAGCAACTTGTTCAATGCCGGGCCGCACACGGCCTCGGAAGACGGTCAGGCCGGCTACCTGGCCAGCGCCTGGGGCGGCGATTGCAATGCCGACGGCAGCATCATACTTACCCTGGGCCAGGACGCCACCTGCACCATCACCAACGACGACATCGCGCCGACCCTGACCGTGCTCAAGACCATCGTCAACGACAACGGCGGCAGCGTCACCGATGAGAACGCCTTCGGCCTGCGGGTCGATGGCGGGCTCGTGCTGCACGGCGTCAGCACCCCGTTCGACGCCGGCCCGCACACGGTGTCCGAAGACGGCCAGCCCGGCTATGCTCCCGGCCCCTGGGGCGGCGACTGCAATGCCGACGGCACCATCACGCTGGCGCTCGGACAGGTTGCCAGCTGCACCATCACCAACGACGACATCCCGCCGACCCTGACGGTGCTCAAGACCA
>CAJIAU010000313.1_pt1 | contig 36682 bp, 26 predicted proteins | sample 9199171 | NCBI WGS metagenome assembly CAJIAU01 (sample SAMEA7708280, study PRJEB35096) | sediment metagenome | biome: marine neritic benthic zone biome [ENVO:01000025]; feature: sediment [ENVO:00002007]; material: shallow marine sediment [ENVO:03000034] sea grass bed [ENVO_01000059] ...
AGTATGTCCAGATCGAGGCCGGTGACGTGCTGAACGTCGTTGATTATGGGGATGTGGCCGTCGACAACGCCAGCACGGAGCGGTCCATGCGCCATGTGCGCGAGATCGTTCGCGAGATCATTGAAGCCGGCGCCGTGCCGATGATTGTCGGCGGCGATCATTCCCTGGCGTATCCCAACGTCGCGGCGCTCGCTGATGTCTATGGCAAGGAAAAAGTCTCCGTCATCCATTTCGACTCGCACTACGATGCGTGGTGGGGCTGGAGCGGCGACCTGATCAGCCATGGTTACCCGGTCTATCGCCTGATCAACGAAGGTCATGTGCGGGCCGCCGATTACATCCAGGTAGGGCTGCGTTCGTCGGGTCCCGACAAATCGGGTTTCGAGTGGATGCGCGAGCAGGGCATGCGGTACCACACCATGGCAGAAATAGAACGGCGGGGCTGGCCTGAGGTACTCGACCGGATTGTTGCCGAGGCTTCCGAGGAAGGCCGCAAAATCCACATCTCTTTCGATATCGACGTGCTCGACCCGGCTTTCATGGTGGCGACTGGCACACCGGTTCCGGGAGGCATGACCATGCGCGAGGCGATCACGATCGTGCGGCGCCTGTGCGCGGAGTCCAACGTGGTCGGTTTCGACCTGGTCGAATTACACCCCGCGCTAGACCCGACCTACAAGACCTCGCTGAACAGCGCTCACATCGTCAAGGCATGCCTGACCGGGTTGGCCATGAACGAGGAAGGGTTTACCGGGAAGCACTACCTCAGTCCGCTGACTGCAGAACACGCCATCGATGACTACTACGGTGATCAGCAAAAGTACCTCGAAGCGACCAGGATTGAGGAAGAAGCCGAAGAGAAAGCCGAAGGAAACTAGTGCAGCGAAATCATCCGTGCTGCGTGACCGGGTCAATTGGTATTTGATCTTGCCTATGTGAAACAATATGATCCGGGTCACGGCCTGCTCGAAAGTGAATTCCAGGCGATCAAAAGTTTCCCGCAAAACCGTGAAAATTAGATAAAGCCCGATCAATGCCAGAGCTGAATACCTTCCAGCGATTGCGGTTTGCCATTGCTCCCGCCTTGTTGCTTTGCGCCAACCTTCTGCTTTTTGGAACGTTTGCAGTTTTTGTCGGCAATCCTGGGGAGTTTCTAGTTTCTTACCCCGATGCGCTGGCATCGCTGCTGGTTCCAGCCAGCATGGTATTTATCGGGCTGGTGCTGCTGGCATCAATGCTGGGGCCCAATCGGGGCCAGTTCTATAACGCGTTCATCATTTTCCTGGCCATGGTCACCTATATTCACGGCAGCTTACTGCTCTGGGATACCGGCGTGTTGGATGGCTCGGCTCTGGATCATTCACGAGCAAAGTACAGCATCATCGATGGTGTTATCTGGCTGACACTGGCCTGGTTGGCGCTGCGTTACCGGAAATGGCTGGTTTGCCATGGTTGGAAGTTGTGTGCGGCAGTACTTTTGTTCCAGTCCATTGGTATTGCTTCGCAGCTCCCTAATCTTGCCAGCATCCCGCGCAATTCCCTTGCGATGCCAGATCAATTGCCCAGCTTTTCTGATGAAAAGAATGTCATTCACGTCATACTGGATGCGTTCCAGACAAATGTTTTTGAACATCTGCTCAAAGAAGACACGCAACTGGTCGAACAGTTTTCCGGCTTTACGCTTTTCAGAGATGCACTGACTTCATCCGATGTGACCTATCTCAGCGTGCCGGCAGCACTGAGTGGCAAAGCCTTTACCAACGAAATCCCGATTAGCCATTACCATCAGCAGACGCTGGGTGGTACTAACCTGTACACATTCCTGGCCAGCAATGACTACTCAATCGACATAGCGACACCGCTATGGTGGAATGACGGGAACGAGCTTTTTACCAGCTATTACCGAATACCCACGCCCTACGCCGGCCGCGAACAAGCCCTACAAAGTACGGCTCTGCTGTTATTGGATATATCCATTTACCGCCAGTTGCCGCACTTTTTGAAGCCTTTTGAATATAACCATGGCAACTGGCAACTCAGCAGTCGTTTGACCGACAGGCCAGAAATGCAATTCCAGCATTTTGCCCATAATGCATTTCTAAGCGATTTGTCCAATCGCATGAGCGCAGGGGCCAGCCAGGCCAAATACAAGTTCATACACCTGGTCACACCACATGCGCCACTGGTCTCCCGGGCAGATTGCGGTTTCAGCGGTGCGGAACTCAAATACAGCATGAGTACTTTTGCCGCTCAATCGTCGTGCACCTTGAACAACGTGCTTGAATTCATGCGCAAACTGAAAGCCATGGACCTGTATGATCGCTCCTTGATCATTATTCACAGCGATCATGGCGGAGGCGTAGCATTCCGTATGCGCGATGCCGAGGGTAAACCCACGACCAGTTCACAGGCACTGCATCGTGTGCGGGGTAACCCGCTGCCCCTGGTGCTGGTCAAACCTCCAGGTGCTGGCGGCCGATTGGAGGTGTCGGATAAACCCGTATCGCTGTTGGATATACCCGCCACGGTTACTGATCTGCTGGAAACAGACAGCCCATTCCCTGGCGTTTCAATGTATGACCTCGATCATCCTGCGTTCGCAGAGCGCATTTATTACAGAAGCACCATGCACCGTAATGATGCTGCGGCCAAGGACCGCTTTGATAATTTCAGCAGCTTCACCATCACTGGCAGTATTTACGATGTTGACGCCTGGTCGAATGAAACCTTTCTAAACGAGCCCCCGGTGGGTACTTATTCCTGGGGTACGGTGCTCAGTTTCGGTATCACGGGCACGTTCAAGCCTCTGCAGAACGGTGGTTGGACCGTCACTACATCCAGTGACACAACATGGACCGGAGGCTATCGTGCAGGCTTGTCAATACCGTTTGCAGTAACTGACTCCGACATACTAATGAGGGTGACTTTCAAGCCGTTTCTGGTCGCTGGCAAGCTCGATCAGCAAAATGTCTCTGTCCTCGTGGGCGAAAAAGTGCTGGCGGAGTGGCTGTTAACGGAGAACAGATTTCAGACGCGTGAATTGACCTTGCCAGCCAGCATGATTAATCGCGATGGAGGCACCGAAATCAGCTTCATGATACCGGGAGCCCGTTCTCCGAAGTCACTGGGCACGGGCAGTGACATACGTGCCCTGGGGCTGTCATTCAAGAACTTGCAATTCGACCTCGTTGGGGCGGACTGAAGCTTTTTTGTCACAAAAACAAGACTCTCCTGAATTTCTGAAATATAATCGTCACACATTTTTCAGTTCGCTGCTCAAGATGGCAGTTGAAACTTGATTCGTCTTGGAGGGAATCGTGACAAAAAAAACAGGACAAATGACACTGCTGGTAATCCTGTTGTTGTGCGCTGAACCGGTACTGGCTTACCTGGATCCGGGCACCGGCAGCATGATGTTGCAGGTAATTCTTGGTGGTATTGCCGCGGTCGGAGTGGCTTTGAAGCTTTACTGGCACAAGTTCCGGGTTGCGTTGGGTTTTCGCGGAAAGGAAAAACTGGAAAACGAAACCAACTGATCATCAATGAAAAATGACTCAGCCCTGGTCGTTGCGGGCTCATTTCGCGATCGAGACGGACGTGTCTACCGGGACCAGGATCGAATCATTCGGGGGCTGAGCTCAACGGCCCTCGAAAACTTTCTTCAGCTGGAACAGACAGGTTTTTACCAGGCTTTGCTTGAGTCCGGGAAGGTCATCGGCACCCGGCTTCTGCCTGATGCAGAAAATCCGTTACCCAATGAAATCAGGACGCAGTGGGCCGGATTCCTCGAACACGAGACCGTTCCGGTCATCAGCTTTCCCTACGAGTGGTCTTTCGGCATGCTCAGGTCCGCTGCACTCCTGCAGCTGGAACTGGTGGACCAGGCCATCAGTAACGGTTTTGCTTTGAAAGACGCAACGCCCTACAACATCCAGTTCGTGGACCGCAAACCGGTATTCATCGATATCCCATCCTTCGAGCCCTTGCAGGAAGGGCAGCCATGGACGGGGTACCGTCAGTTTTGCGAGATGTTCCTGTTTCCCTTGCTGATACAGAGCTATAAAAACACCGATTTCCAGCCGTTCATGCGTGGGAGTATAGACGGCATCGACGTGCAGGCGGCGTCCGCATTGTTTGGTTTCCGTGACCGGTTTCGCAAGGGTGTATTGAGCCACGTCTGGCTGCAGGCAAAGCTGGATCGCCGTTACGGAGGTTCCTCGCAAAATGTGCGTTCCGATCTGAAATCCGCTGGCTTCAACCGCGAACTGATCCTCGTGAATGTGCGAAAAATGAAGAAGCTGGTGCAACGGATGGAGTGGCAAGCTGCCGGCTCCGAGTGGGGGGATTACGCGGAGTTTCACAATTACTCGGAGCAGGATCACCAGCTGAAGGAAGACTTTGTAAGGGAAGCCATTGAGATGGCGGGTCCCGGCACCGTTTGGGATATCGGTTGCAATACCGGGCAGTTTTCAAAGGTTGCAGCACCGTTGTGCCGGCAGGTTGTTGCGATGGACATCGACCATGTGGCCGTTGAACGACTTTTTCAGAATCCGGATATGCCCGAAAATGTACTGCCCTTGCTGCAGAACGTGTCTGACCCCTCGCCAAACTGGGGCTGGAAAAACACCGAACGCACCGATTTGCAAAGCCGCAGCAAGCCGGACCTGGTGCTTTGCCTGGCCCTGATTCACCACGTGGTCATCACCGCGAATATTCCGCTCGCCGAATTTATCGAGTGGCTGGCACAGTTGACGGACAACCTGGTGATCGAATACGTATCCAGAAAGGACGACAAGGTTGAAACCCTGTTGCGCAACAAGGATGACAAGTACCTGGACTACAGCAGGGAGTCTTTACTCGCCAGCCTGGAAAAGCATTTCACCATCGAGCGAAAGAAAGACGTAAACAACGGAGAACGAACGCTCTATTTCTGCATAAAGCCCGGTGCCGTTTCCGGCTGATAGCCTTTATCGCCAGTGGTATATACTGCCGCTCTCGCCGCTCAATTTCGTCAACTTCTAAACCAGGGAATCATAGGAATGCCAATCAAAACCAGTTACCGGGTACTGCTCGCCGCCATGGTTGTCATGACGGTCGCGTGCAGCAATGAAAACGCGCAACCTCCGCAGCCTGTTGCGGAGACTCAGACGGCTCCGCAGCCTGAAACACAGGGTGACGTCACCCGGCAATTCGACTGGTACATGGAAAAGGTAACGCCGGCAGGGCGCACCACGCTGACACGCAGCGCCGATGACAGGATAGCCAACGAGTCATTCGTCCACTGGAACAACCGGGAATATACCCTCAATTCGACACTACAGCTGGACGAGAACGGCCTGGTGGTTGAGCAAACCATTACCGGCATCTCGCCGTTTGGCGCACCCATCGACGAGAATTTCAGCTGGAAGGGCGGCGTTGCCAGCTGGAAGACGGTGGGAGAGGGCGGCAAGATAACCTCGAGTGATGCTGCGTTCTATCTGCCGACCGAATGGGCGTCCGTCGGCGCCCTGGAAGCCATGGTGCAGGCGGCGGCGAAGAACCCGAATGGCGAAATTGCCCTGTTTCCGCAGGGCCGCGCCCGGGTGGAGAAGATGACCAGCGCGGACGTGGAAACCCCGGAGGGGCTGGTCACGCTGTCGTTGTGGGCCATCTTCGGTACGGGATTCACGCCGAATTTCGCCTGGTTCGATGACGACATGAACCTTCGCGTGGCAAGTTCCGCGGGTTGGATCGGCATGGTGCCTGAAGGCTGGAGTCCCGGGGTGCTTGAGCAACTGGATGCAATCCAGCTGGAGACCTCGGCGCAGCTGGTGGAAGCCATTGCGGGTGATCTGGCCATTCCGGTCACAGGTGACGTGGTGTTCGCCAACGTGGCGGTGGCGGATGTCGAGGCGCTCGAGCGACTGGAAAATCATTACGTGAGGGTGCGCGACGGAAAAATTGAAGCTGTGTCGGCCGAACCGCTTGATATAGAGGGCGCAACAGTAATCGACGGCAGCGGTAAAACACTGATTCCCGGATTGTGGGACATGCATGGCCATTTCTCGCTGTCCGACGGCGTGCTCAACATCGCCGGCGGCATCACCAGCGTTCGCGATATTGGCGGCGAACACGATTCCGTGATGCAGATGACCGCGAAGATCGACTCCGGCCAGGTGATCGGTCCTACCACTTATCGCGCCGGTTTCATGGATCGCGCCGGCCCCTTTGCCTCTGGCTGGGCGGCTGAATCCCTGGATGACGCGCTGGGCCGGGTGGATTTCTTTGCCGGGAACGGTTACCTGCAGGTCAAGCTGTACAGTTCCATCGAGCCGGGGTGGGTGGCGCCCATCGCCGAGCGCGCGCACGGCCACAACATGCGTGTCAGCGGGCACATACCCGCCTACATGTCGGCCGAACAGGCGGTGCGGGCCGGTTATGATGAAATCCAGCACATCAACATGGTGTTCCTGAATTTTCTGGCCGGCGACCGCGAGGACACGCGCAAGCAATTGCGGTTCACGTTGTACGGAGACGAAGCCGGTAAGCTCGATCTCCAGAGCCAGGAAGTGCAGGACTTCATGACCCTGCTGAAGGAAAACAACGTGGTGATCGACCCCACCGCGGCCATTTTCGAGACCATGCTGATTCACCTGCCGGGACAGCCCGATCCAACCTTTGCGCCGGTGATCGATCACCTGCCGCCGAGCGTGGCGCGCCGGCTCTACAACCCGGAGATGGATATTGTCGAGGTTGCGGATGCGTGGGCGCTTTCGAACAAGGCCCAGTCCGCGATGCTCAAGCTGCTGTATGACAGTGGTATCCAGTTGGTGCCCGGTAGCGACAACATCGCAGCCTTCACGGTTCACCGCGAGTTGGAAACTTACTCCGAGGCGGGCATTCCCAACGCGGCCGTGTTGCGCATGGGTACGCTGGATTCAGCGAACCTGGTGGGTGCGGGTGAAAAGACGGGATCCATAACGGTCGGCAAGCAGGCCGACCTGGTGCTGGTCGAGGGCGACCCGTTCGAAGACATCAGCGCCGTGCGCCGCGCCACGCTGGTGATGAAGGGCGACACGGCCTATCAGCCGGATGCGCTTTACCAGGCGGTTGGTGTCAAACCCTTTCAACCATCAGAGGACCTGGCTTCAGCGAGGGCTGCGACGGGCAACTGACGAGATCTTGCTAGCGTTCTTCAATGCTCGCCTCAATAACGTTGCTGGCATAATCCCGGTAGGCGGCGCCAACCTGCCGGGCCATGGTGTCCGGGAATGAATGAAATTCATTGGCCTCAAGCGTGGCGATGATGGCCCGGGGCACCAGGTTTACCGGCTCTGCGATCTCATCCAGCCCGGCTTCGCTACCCATATCGGTCGCGATGGGTCCCGGGTGAACGCTGATGACTTTGGTGCCCTGTTCAGCCAGCACTGACCGCAATCCCTGGGTGATGGAGTAGGCCGCGGCTTTGGAAGCAGAGTAAGTTGAGAATGCCGGAACATTCCTCAGTGAGGCAACGGAATTCAATTGAATCAGTGCGCCACCACCGTTTTTCTTCAGAACGGGTGCAAATGCCTGCGCAACCCGGATCAGCCCATAGACATTGACCTCCATTTCATCCTGCAGGGCTGAGATCGCGTTTTCCGACAGAGGATCGGTGATCGTGAGGATTCCCGCATTGTTGACGACGATTTCGACGTCATCTGCGGTTACAGCTGCAGTTGAGATAGTTTCGGGCCGGTTGAGGTCGATTTGAACCGGCACAACCTGGTCAGGGTATTCGGCAACCAGGGGATTGAGCGAATCCAGGTTTCTGGCCGCCGCATAGACTTTACGAGCACCGTTACTCACAAATTCTTCCACGATGCTTTTGCCGATTCCCCGGTTGGCGCCGGTGACCAGGGCAACGCGATTATTCACTGAGTGCATGATTGTTCTCCCTATTGAGTTTCATCTGTACCATAAAAGTTCCTTTGCCGTTGGATATTCAATAATTACCAGATTGCCGAGGGCGTTTAGGACGCGACCCATTGGGTGGGACCAGACTACAAGCACTGTATCCGGATGTCCGAATCTGAAAGAATATCGCAATTGCTGTTGATACTGAGAAAGTTCTGTTCAATTCAGAAAGGAAACAACCATGAAAAGATTACTGCTGGCCCTGGTGGCTCCAGTATTGTTCGTAGCATGTTCTGAGCAAGAGCCCGCACCTGTCCAGGTCGCTGAGGCACCGGACGCCGGGTTGGTGTATCCCGTCTCCGACACTGTAGACCATGTCGATGATTACCATGGCACTAAAGTTCCGGACCCCTACCGTTGGCTGGAGGATGATGTGCGTGAAAGCGAGGCCGTCAAAAGCTGGGTCGACGCGCAGAATGAAGTGACTTTCGCCTACCTCCATTCCATCGAGGAGCGTGGCGCCATCAATTCGCGGATGAAAGAACTCTGGGACTACGAGCGTTACTCGCTTCCCGTCAAGGAGGGAGGGCGTTACTTCTACAGTCATAACAATGGCCTGCAAAACCAGAACGTGATTTATATGCTGAGCGATCTGGATGCCGAGCCGGAACTGTTGATCGATCCGAATACCTGGTCGGAAGACGGTACCGTAGCACTGGCTTCTTACTTTCCCAGCCCGGATGGTAAGCACGTTGCTTACCTCGTGCAGGATGGCGGTTCAGACTGGCGCGTCGGAAAAGTAATGAACGTGGAGAGCGGTGAAGAGTTGGGGGACCATTTGGAATGGCTGAAATTCACCGGACTTTCCTGGGCCTACGACAGTTCCGGCTTCTATTACAGCCGCTACCCGGAGACCAGGGAAGAAGAAAAATTCCAGTCGCTGAACAAGAACATGACGGTCTTTTTCCATGAACTGGGCACCGACCAGGAACAGGATCGCCTGGTCTACGCAAACCCGGATCAGCCGGACTGGGGTCCGCAAGCTACGGCTACGTATGATGGAAATCACCTGGTCATAACCATTTTTGTCGGCACCGACGACCGGTACTCCATCGTGCACCAGGACTTGGCCGAGCCCGATTCTGAACCGGTCATGATCATCGAGGGTTTTGACCACGACTATACATTGGTTGGCAGTGTCGGGGATGAGCTGTATTTCCGCACGAACAACAGCGCACCCCGCAACCGGCTCATTGCCATCAACACAAAACAGCCCGGTCATGAAAATTGGCGTGAAGTTATCGCCCAGGGCGAAGACGTACTCGACGAGGCCAACCTGGTAGGAGGAAAGATCGTCGCGACCTATATGCAGGATGCCAAAACGGTTGTGAAGATTTTCGACCTTGAGGGCACTGAAACGGGAAGGGTGGATCTGCCCGGGATCGGAACCGCTTACGGGTTTGGCGGCAAGTTTGATGATGAAGAGAGCTTTTTCGCGTTTACCAGTTTTAACAGCCCAACCACCGTCAGCAGGCTGAACGTGGCAACGGGAGAAGTCGAGGCTTTCAGAACGCCGGATGTGGCGATGAACCCTGATGATTATGTCGTCAAGCAGGTGTTTTACACGTCGGGGGACGGAACTCGCGTGCCGATGTTCATTTCTCATCGTAAGGATGTCGTGCCGGATGGCCATACGCCGACGATGCTGTATGGCTACGGTGGTTTCAATATCTCGATGACGCCCGGCTATTCCACAACCCGCGTGACCTGGATGGACATGGGCGGGATCTACGCTGTTGCCAACTTGCGCGGCGGTGGTGAATACGGCAAGGAATGGCACCAGGCCGGGACCAAGCTGAACAAGCAGAATGTATTCGATGATTTCATTGCCGCGGCCGAATACCTGGTGGCGGAGGGCTACACGCAGCCCGAGAAACTGGCTATTTTCGGCGGCAGCAACGGCGGACTGCTGGTCGGCGCAGTGGTCAATCAAAGGCCGGAGTTGTTCGGCGCGGCGATTCCCGCGGTTGGGGTGATGGACATGCTGCGCTTTCACAATTTCACCGCGGGGCGGTTCTGGACCGACGACTACGGTTCATCCGATAACCCGGAAGAATTTGAAGCGCTGTTGAAATACTCGCCTTACCACAACCTGGAAAAGGGCACAGAGTACCCGGCCATCATGGTCACGACCGCCGACACGGATGACCGCGTGGTGCCAGGGCACAGCTTCAAGTACGCTGCTGCCTTGCAGGAAGCGCAAGGCGGTGACGAACCCGTTCTGATCAGGATCGAAACCCGTGCCGGTCACGGTGCGGGTATTCCCACTGACAAGGTTATCGAGGGTTACTCTGACAACTGGGCGTTCCTGCTGGAAAATCTCGATATGGAACTACCTGAAGGTTTTGGTCAGTAAATGAAATTCCAGGGGCGAGTACGTTCGCCCCTTGAGAGGCGCGTTCCATTACACTTAATGAAATCAGCTACCGAATTGAAGTGAGAACTTGTCACTATTCAATGAACTGAAACGTCGGAATGTTTTCCGCGTGGGTGCGGCCTACGCGGTGGCCACGTGGTTGCTCATCCAGGTGGCCGAAACCATCTTTCCTTTGTTTGGATTTGGCGATGCCCCGGCCCGTATCGTGGTGGTTGTGCTGACCATTGGCTTTCTCCCCTCACTGATTTTCGCCTGGGCGTTCGAACTGACCCCCGAGGGAATAAAAAAGGAAAGCGAGGTGGACCGCACCCGGTCCATCGCGCCTGATACCGCGAAAAGGCTGGATCGCACGATCATGGTGGTGCTCGCCCTGGCGCTGGGTTACTTCGCCTTTGACAAGTTCGTGCTGTCCGAATCCCGTGAAGCCACTTTGGTTGAGGCGGCACGCCAGGAAGGTCGCAGCGAGGCGCTGACAGAGTCATACGGCGAAAAGTCCATAGTAGTGCTGCCATTTGTCAACATGAGTTCCGACCCGGAACAGGAGTATTTCTCCGACGGCATCTCGGAAGAATTACTGAACCTGCTGTCCAGGATTCCGGAGCTTAGGGTGATTTCCCGGTCATCCGCATTTTCGTACAAAGGCAAGGACATCAAGGTGACCGAGGTCGGGCGAGAGCTGAATGTCAGTCATATCCTGGAAGGTTCTGTCAGGAAGTCAGGAAACCAGATACGGATCACGGCCCAGTTGATTGAAGCGCGTTCTGACACTCATCTTTGGTCGGAAACCTTTGACCGCAAACTGGACAATATTTTCGAGATCCAGGATGAATTAGCCGCAGCCGTTGTCGCCGAATTGAAAGTTTCCCTGCTGGGCGTTGTTTCCGAATCGCGGAACACCGATCCAGAGGTCTATTCCTATTATTTGCAAGGCCGGTATTTCAATAATCTCAGGGATAACGAAAGCCTGGAGAAGGCACGGGTGTCATTTGAAAAGGCACTTGCCGCCGATCCGGATTATGCGCCGGCCTGGGTGGGGATTTCCATGACGTACCAGTTCCAGGTCAGGAACGGGGTTCGAAGCGTGGAGGAGGGCGCCGACCTGGCGATGCAGGCAGCCAGGAGAGCCCTGGAAGCTGACGGTTCCCTTGCCATGGCCTGGGCTTCGCTGGCTTATTTGAAAAGGTCGTACGAGTGGGACTGGGCGGGCGCCCAGGCCGCCATCGAAAAAGCCCTCGAACTGGAACCCAACAACCCCAATGTGCTCGGCGCCGCGGCTTCATTGGCAAATACGTTTGGTGATTCTACAAGGGCCATTCAGTTGTTCGAGCAGATTATCGAAAGAGACCCGCTGGACCTGGGCTCCTTAAGAGCCCTGGGGCAGCGCTATATCATGCGCGACCGGCTGGATGATGCACTGGAAATATTTAACCGCGTAAAGACGGTCAATCCCGACTACCCGAACATTGAGATTGACATCGGAAAAGTATATCTGCTGCAGGGTGATCCTGGCCGTGCCCTGGCCATTTTTGAGGCAGCCCCGCCTGGGCGTTTGAGATTGTTCTTTGAGACAGTAACCTATTTCTCTATGAATAAAGAAATTGAATCAAAAGAGAAGTTTAGAGAGTATATTGAGAAATATGGTGATGTTTATCCTTTTGGGGTCGCCATCATTTACGCGTGGCGCGAAGAAAATGATCCGGCCTTTGAGTGGCTGGAAAAAGCTTATCAGCAACGCATAGAATTTTTGGTGTTTATCCTGGGAAATCCATGGCTCCGAAGCCTTCACAGCGATTCCCGTTTTCCGGTGTTCCTCGAGCAAATGGGTTTGCTCGAGTACTGGAATGCGGAGTAATTTCGAGGAATGGGGTCAGAGTCAAGTGCCAGAGTTGCAACTCTGGCACTTGACTCTGACCCCATTCCTCTGATTATTGGAGAATCTCTGCACGTTGGACCAGGAGTTTCATGGTTTTCCGTTTGCCCGCGCAGCGGGGAGCGTCCCAGCATGAGCCGGCCAGGAACTGTGACTGACCGCCCTGGCGCAAGCGGATCTCGAAAGGCCGCTGATCCAACACCACGTGGACATAGTTGACAAATGATTCGGCAAAATCTTCGGCAGAAGATGAAGCGGCGTACAAGGTTGGGAAATTCGTTCCCCTGAGCCACTCGTATACGGACGGTACATCAGCGATACCGAATGCGGACGCATCGAACGAGTAAAAACCCAGTTTTTGCCTGTCTGGCCATGTATCGTCAAAGCGGCTGCGGTTCATATCCCCCGGCAGGACCGTTTCCTGGGATGGTGGGGGATGAGTCCATGAGAGTACATAAAAGCCATTGTCGGCAATATTCTGCGTGTTGCCGCCTCCGATTTGCGTGACTCCCAGCACGGCGTCAACGACGTGGCCCAGTTCGTGGAGAAGGATATATCGGATGGCGTTTACCCGGTTGTCGTTATCGGGCGTCTCGATCCGGACCTCGATACTCCAGTCCGCATCCGGCACGAAAGCAGAGCTCTCTCTCCAACTTGCCCACGCGTTGGCTGTTCTGCTGAGGGCATCTTCATCCAGCACGATAAAACCGCCGGCGGCTGAACCATCCGTGCCGGAAACGACATCCATGTATCCCGTGCCGCCGCCTAAATCCCGGACCAGGGCAATGTAAAACAGTCTTTTTTCGGCTATACGCCTGACGGTCCGCGGGAGACTGGCCATTGCTTTTTCAACGTCGCGTAAGATTGCAGAATCCTGGTTTACCGGTACCGGCCGTTCGCTGTAACCCTGGAATGCGTTGTCCAGGTGCATGAACTCGATCAGCTCCTGTGGGGCCGGGCCGATGTTTATTTTGCGTGGCTTCAATTGATCAGACTGCTGCCAATAAGAGATCGATCGAACAGGGTGCGTTCGCAGCTGGCTCAGTCGAACACCGTTCCGGACCGGGTCGTCAGTGACCTCCTCGGCCCGGATATTCTGGATACATCCTGGCAGGCATAAGAGGCCTGCGATAACAATGTTTAACAATTGTCTCCTGTACATGAATTTGTCTGATTGGCTATGATTGAGTCGCAAATAATGACACATGGAGGGAAAACTAATGAGTATGATGAGTGAATTCCGCGATTTTGCGATGCGCGGTAACGTGGTAGATATGGCCGTGGGTATCGTCATTGGCGGTGCATTCGGCAAGATCGTATCATCCTTTGTGAACGATGTCCTGATGCCACCGATCGGCATGTTGCTGGGAGGCGTTGATTTCTCCAGCCTGGCGGTGACACTGAAGGCAGCCGCGGGTGAGGCGGAGGCCGTCACCCTCAACTATGGCGCTTTCATCCAGACCGTGGTCGATTTCGTTATCATTGCGTTCGCCATTTTCATGGTGATCAAGGCGATGAACAACATGAAGAAGAAAGAGGAAGAAGCACCACCCGCGCCACCGAAGCCATCAGCGGAAGAGTCGCTACTCACCGAGATTCGGGATTTGCTGAGTCGGGATTAGCACCAGGCTCCCGCCGGGCGCAAGGCTGTTGGCCTGCGCAGCTTCCGGCGATGGAAGAAAGGCCCGAAGGCCCCCTGCTTGCCAAGGCAGGGGGCTTTTTACTGTGTGCCACCACAGCTTTTAAACCGGTGATTGGGCTTGCCTGTCATATAGATCTGTCGCTCATGCAACTCTATGGATAACAGGTCAACACGAACACGCCCGGATCAGACAGGAAAAAAGATCATGTATTGGAAACTCAGAGGAATCCTGGCAGGTGGCATGCTAACCGCCGTTTGCCAGTTTGCGCCCGGGGCGGTAATGGCCCAGGACTTCAATACCCCGGACGGGGTCCGGCTGGAAGGTCTCGAAGTCGTTCAGCGCGAGGACTGGACTGAGAGTTCCATCCGCCGGGTGTTGCAGGCCTTCGCGTTCGGGGGGCATGCAAGCGATGCCCAGGTTGAGCAGTGGGCGAGGATGCCCCCGCAGGCGGCGATCAAGCCGATGCTCACCTTCAATGGAGTCAACAGGCGCCTGTCCGCGCCCGATGAGCGAATGTCCGAATGGGAATGCACTTCCATGACCGGGTTGCAGCAACTGTGGGGTTCCGACCAGTCAACAAACCCGGTCCGCCAGTCCGATCGCGATTACTACAGCATGTTGTTCGAAGAGCAGGAACAGTTGAGCCCGGTCGGCCTGTATCTGACCTGGCCTCGGGCCATGCATACCCATGGCTGCAACCTGTTCCTGCACAAGACGGCGTTTTACTTGACCAACTACCACGCTTCGATCCACGTGCAGAACGCGGGCGTTGGGCTGATCCGGGACTACTACGATGACACCATCAGGGCCCTGATGGAAAGCAGCCGCTTCGAGGATTTGATGCTGCAGGCCGCCACCAATGGCGCATTAGCGCTGGCTTATGGGCACTTTGCCTCCTACGTGCACCCTTTCACTGGAGAGTTCTTCGGCAACGATGATTTTGCGCGTGAATATTTTCAGCTGCTGTTTGGGATAGAAGGCACGACCGAAGATCCGGAATATCATGAAGGCGTTACGATCAAAAACAACGCCAGGCTCCTGACCGGCATGATGCTCGACGCCGAACCGGGGCGCTTCGATTCGGTGGCGCCAATTGACTGGCTGCAAACCAGGATCGACTTTTCTGACCACGTGGATGCAGCGGGCCGCGAGATCTATAACCGCACGGCCCACATCGATTTTCGCGACGGACCGCTGAGCTGCCTGGAGATTCTTCACCAGCAAATCTGTGGCGCCACCGCTCGCGACAAACTCATGGCGCTGGGTCCGGTGGCAGCTTCCCACCCCGAATCCATCGCCAATATTCCATTGAAACTGGTGCGTTTTTTTGGCGACACGGTCATCACTCCGGAAGAAGCCGGACACCTGCAGACGGCCTGGCAGTCTGCCGGCCGGGACTTGCTGAAATTCCTGCGTGGTTACGCCATTTCCACCCAATTTCATGCAGATGATTCATTCAAGTACTGGTCGGCGTTCGAGCGCAACCTGATCATGCACAACGCAGCGACGCTGGACAACGAGGAATCGTTCGCCAAGCCGTTTTTCCTCGGCCCCGCGGTGCCCATGTTTCAACAGAATGCGCTGGCATTCGCGCCGATCCGCGACGTTTTCGGCGGCCAGACCGGCAACGATGCGGCCAATGACCGCTTCGGCTTCCGGAGCGCGTGGAGCCAGAACGTAGAAAACCCCGAAGCGCTGGGCACGGCCCAGCAGGTCTACCGGCTGGCGGAGGATGGTGCGCCGCAATTCTGGCGTAAGGACTGGAGCGAGGTGATACCGGCCAATGCCGCCGGAGAACACGTCGTCGGCGAGGTGGCCCAGTGGCTGTGGCAGCGCTTCATTGGCGATGGCGGCGTCAATTTCGACACCATCGCACAGGCCCAGGTGCATGCATTACTGGCCACCGGTTTTGACTTCGCGGCCGTCGTTGACCGCGGCGACATCGATGCCATCTACAGTTCTTCAGACCTGGAAAGCGGAGTAGCGGCCGAAGTGGACCGGGAGTTGGCCGCCACAGTCATGGATTTTGCCAATCCTGACGAACAGATCCGGGTCGGCATGGCGGTCAATTTCATCACCATGACGCCTTTCGCTTTCGCGCGTACAGGAGAGTCGCAATGAATGCGCCCAACCAGTCAATCAGTCGAAGGACCTTCCTGCGCCGGGCCATTTCTGCATCAATGGCAGCAGGCGTCTTAACCGCAAAGCCTGGGTTGCTGTTGGCGCAGGATCAGGTTTGCGCCCCACAGGCGATGCCAAAAACCCTGGTCAACGTGATGCTGCAGGGCGGCGCTGATTTCCGCTACCTGTTCATGCCGTCTCCGGGTCATCCCGACAGCAACTACCTGGAACTGTTGTGGTCAGCGCGGCGTTCACTGTATAACGCGGGATACACGAACTACGAGCAGATGTTCGACAACGAATACCTGCTGGCCACCGATCCCTCCACCGGGCAGGAATTCGGCATCCACAACCAGGCGGCGTGGCTGCACAGCCAGTTCAACGGTGGCAGGCTGGCCATTGTGGCGAACGCCTACTGTGGCCGGAACCGCCGGCATGACCAATCCATCCTCAACGCCGACGCGGGCGAACCGGACTTCGATACACTGAACTTCGACCGCGACGGCTGGGGCGGCCGGCTGGTCGAACAACTGGGCGGCGTCAGGAACGCTGTGGAATTGAGCAACGGTGTGACGACATTCAACAAGGGCAGTGTGCAGGGAGACCGGCTCGCGCGGGTCGTTCACGCCCAGGACATGAGATCCCTCGCATTACCGGAAGGTAATCCCGGTGCACCGGCGAGCCGGCGCAGCATCCTTGCCCGTGCGCTGGGTGCGTATTACGAGGCTCGCGGCGCCGAAGTAGAGGCGTCCAAACCGGGCAACTGGCCATACCATACGTTTTTTCAGCACGAGGCAGCATTACGGACTTTTGCGGCTGCGGTTGATGAAAAGCTCGCCACCTGCAGCCCGTTGCCGGACGACTTGCTGGAGCTGCAACTCTCCAATCCGGAATTTGCACAACAGGCGCGCAATTTGTTCGACGTCTGCCAGGTGCCTTCCGAACTGAGCCTCGGCGTGGTGTCTATGAGCTATGGAGGCTGGGACACCCACGATAATGAGGCCGCTGAAATTGGCGCCAACCTGGCCGATGTGTTCGGCAGCGGTGGCGGACTGGACACCGCCCTGGCCGCCATTGGCTCCCTGCCGGTAGCGGAAAAGCCCGCGGCGGAACAACTGGCTTTCTATTTTGCCAGTGACTTCGGCCGACAGCTCGTTGCCAACGGCACTGCGGGGACCGATCATGGCAGCGGCACTTACGCCATGCTTCTGGGTCACGCCGTGCGAGGCGGGGTGTATGGCGAAATGTTTCCAGAGCGCGAGGCCCGGCCCGATGGCAACGGCCAGATCCCGCTGGAAACGCCGGGCGCGGACATCGAAGGATTGACCTCGACAGACAGGATTCTTGCCCGGGCCGCGGACTGGGTTGGCGATGGGCTGGGCGCCGCGGTTTTCACCAACAGCTTGCAGGGCGGTCTCGAACCGGGCGTTCAGCTTGAAAACCTCTTTGCTGACTGATTCCATGCCTGCCCTGCTGTACGTGGTTAAATGAAGGCTGATGGACCATGAGCAGATTGAAACGGAACTGCAACGCCTGCACCCGGAGACCTTTGGTTGGGCGCTGGCCTGTTGCGGGCGCAACCGCTGCGAGGCAGAGGATGTGATGCAACTGGCCTATGTGAAAGTGCTCGAAGGCAGCGCAAAATTCGATGGACGATCGAGCTTTCGCACCTGGCTGTTCGGCGTTGTGCGCCTCACGGCCATCGAGCGCCAGCGCCGGTTTGCCGTGCGCAATCGCCTGTTGAATCTGTGGTTCATGAGCAGTGCAGAAGCGCAGGAACCGGGGCCTGAAGTGGCGATCGAGTACCCGGCGCGTTCAAAGCAGCTCCTGGATGGGTTGAAAAGACTCTCCCGGAGGCAGTCTGAAGTATTGCAGCTCGCGTTTTACCATGACATGACGCTTGAAGAGATTGCCGTCGTGCTGGACATTTCAATCGGCAGCATACGAACTCACTACGCCAGGGGTAAGCAGAACCTGGCACGAATGCTGCAAACGGCGGTCAAGGAATAACGGCCAATGAACGAACCACTGAATGAAAATGACATGAAAGCCGAATTCAGGCAGTTGCGCGAAACGGAAATGCGAGTCGTGCCCGGCTTCCGGCAAACGGCCGACGGTCCTGCTGAAATAGCGCCGCGCAGGCACATTCGTCCAGTGATCCAATTTGCGCTGCTCGCACTGATGCTGGTTGCCGGGGGCGCCGTGTTGTTCGATTTACAACATGAGCAGCCGATGCCTGTCGCTTTCGAAATGCCGACGGACTTTTTACTCGATACACCCTGGTACGATCTGGCTGCCACCACGCCTGATTTTGACTTCGAATTCCCGCAATATGACATCCCAGAGGACCTTTCCGATGAGATCTAAGCCACTGCTGTTTCTGATTTTTGCAACCACCTGGCTGCTGCCTGTCGCTGCATTCAGCGCTGACCGGAACGACCCGATCCGTCAACTGCTGTACCCTCCGGAACTGATCATGGAGTATCGCTCGGAGCTGAAACTCGACAAGCAGCAGGAGCAGACCATCAGGGAAGAGCTTCGCAACACGCAGTCTGCGGTGTTCGACTTGCGCTGGCAGATGAAAGATGAAAGTGAACGCCTGGCCTCAATGCTGCAGGCCCGGCCAATCGACGAATCCGGCGTGCTCAGCCAGGCCGACAAGGTCATGGGGCTGGAGCAACAGGTCAAGCGCACCCACCTGGCCATGCTGGTGCGTCTGAAAAACATGATGAACGAAACCCAGCTCGCGCAACTGGAAGGTTACCGTGCCACGTGGACACCAAAAGACAGGTTGTCGCGTTGACCGAAAAGGCGCGGACCAGATGTTCCTGGCAGCAGACCTGGCTGGGGGTCAGAACTCGCCGCTGAACAGGCCGTAGTGATACGCGCCTTCGATGACGCCACTGGTGTAGTTGCCGTTGAGCCCCCGGAAGTCTCCTTTTGCGAAATACACCTTGAGATCGGGATTTCCGGCCATTGCGTCACGTACGTTTTCGACCAGTTGATCGTCAGCGTTTTTAACCAGCACACCTGAAAAGCCGGCGGTCAGCGGAAAGATATCGTTTCCACTATCACCGCAAAAGACGACTTCACCGAGCTCGCAACCATACTCTTTGGCCACGTATTCCAGCGCTGTCTGCTTGGTGGCGCTGTCGGGAAGAAAATCAACCAGGCCCTTGTCATCCATGGAGTCGTAGCTGTAAACGATGACTTCATCGTAACGCCCCTGGACACGCTCGTTTATTGCTGCAAGGATTTCCTCCTGGCGCCCGTGGTCGGCATAGTAGCTCTGCTTGAAAGGGTTCTGGTGTTCGGCCTCCTGTTCGAGCAAGCCCTCGATATCAGCGACTGCGGTCTTGATCGCTTCCGCGTCCCAGCGTGGACTCACTTTCCTGACGTGGGTGGTCCAGCCTTCGTCGAAATGCCACTCGCCTGCTTCGTGTTTACGGATGGATGTGCCGACATCACCGATCAGTATGTCCGGGGGGCGGACATTGAACTCGGCCACGGCAGCTTCGGTCAGCGCCAGGTTTCGCCCGGTAACGTACACCACCAGCACGTTATGCGCCCTGGTCAGTTCGTTGAACAGCTCGATGGCGTTTTCATCGGCCTCCCAGCTTCCATTGGGGAGCAGGGTTCGGTCCATGTCGGTTGCGAGTATTTTCATCGTCTTTTCCCTTCTTGCCATTTTTTCCGCGCAAACCGCATCACGCTGAAATTGCCGGCGTAGTCTGTATGGGACACGTTGAATGCGTGACTCCGCAGTCCCGCTTCCAGGATGGCCACGTGGTGGCCATTGCGCCACGTCAGGTGAACGCGGTGCGACTCGTCCGGCTCGATTTCCAGCGTGCCCTTGAATGCCGGGTGCGTGTTACGCAAGCGCAACAGTTTCAGCTGGTCGCGGACGATGTCTTTTTCCAGGCCGTTTTCGATATCGGCGAGCGACAGGGTCGTGCGGTTGATTTCCTTGTGTCCGCCGGTGCCGCCGCGGTCCGCGGCCGCGTAGTCGTTCGTGCCGGCGAACAGGTCCAGGTACCAGACCTGCGGGATGCCCGGTGTGAACAGCTGGATGGCGCGTGCCAGCAGCAGCTTCTGCTCGTCCTCTCCCAGGGCGCTGAAGTAGGTCGCGTTGACCTGGTAATAGGCGATCTTCCTGCCGTCGGCGCCGTACAGGTTTTTGATGCGGCCGCCGCGCGCCAGGATGTTGTCGATGACGGCCTGGATTTCATCGTCGCTCAGCAGGCCTTCACGGTAAACGCCGTCGACTTCCTTGCCACGCAGGTCGAGCACCGGGATACCGTCGTGACAGCCAAGCATGTTGACGGTCTCGATGCCGGACTCGTCCAGTTCGCGAATCCAGCGGAGCAGGTTTGCGTTTGTTCCCCGGTCAAGCGCCTCGATCACCAGGCCCGGCAGGAAAAAGTCATAAACCGGGAAGCCGTTCGAGGCTACCTCTTCGTGCAGTCCACTGCCGTACTCGGTGTGAATTTCAGGCAGCAGGGTCAGATCGTGGTCCGTGGCCAGCTGTTTCAGACGGTCCAGGTATTCCCAGGTGCCGGGTTTGTTGAAGAAATTGGTTTCGCCCACTTCCTTGTGCAGGTAGGCGAAGGCATCCAGCCGGACCAGTTGGGCGCCATAGCCAGCAAGCTTGCCCAGCGTGTCGTCGTAAAACGACCAGACCGTTTCTGACTGGGCGTTCAGGTCCATCTGGCCGAGGTACTGGCGTTTCTGCTCGACCGCAGCGATGACCTCATCCCCGTAGCCGTTGTATTCCAGCGTGCGGAAGTCCGCATGCGCGGCAATCGCGGTATTTACCCGGTACATGATGAATGCAGCCTCGTGTTCGGGCAGGCCCTCGATTCCGGCGAGGTCGTCCGCCGTCAGGGGCTGGTAGTTCACTTCCTGGTAGAAGGTGTTCCAGTAGGGCCGCTCTGATCCGTCGGGGAAGCGCACCTTCAGGATCGGCAGCTCCGGTTTGCGCATGAACAGCCGGTCCAGGTATTTCTGCTCGGGTACCACGTAGCCATCGGGTCCCATTTCGCCATGTCCCGCCCAGAATTCGTCCCAGTTGATGAAGAAGTCCTTGTATGCCGACTCGTCGCCCTTTTGCAGCATGTCCTGGAACTGGAAGGAACCCACGGACATGTGGTTCAGCACCAGGTCGAACTTAAAGCCGATCTCAAGGTCGGAAGCCGCTTCGAGGTCGCCGGGCGAAACCAGTTCCTCGTTGGTGTCGTAGTCGATCACGGAAAAACCACGATCGAGGTCGCTGTTGAAAAACGTGGGGAGCACGTAAAACAGCGAAAAGGCGTTTTGCAGCAACGGATGGGCAAGCAAGCTCATCGTGTCGGTCAGCGTATGGCCGATACTGTCCGGGTAGGCGTTGAACATCACGCCATCAGGCAATGAGTTTTTCGAATTCATTGTACGGGTGTCTGCACCGAAAAAAGGTATTCTAGCCAAAAATCATGCAATAACTAGCATTTTTTATTTGCCGTTCCGAAAAGGTTCAGGAATCGGCTTCGTCCAGGTAAGTTTCGATGCGATCCGAAGCGTCCGGTTTCGCAATGGCGACAAAATCCGCCGGGTCGCGCCTGATGCCTTCCTGGATAACCTCAAGGTAACGGGCGGCGGTCTTTTTCCAGGTATACATGTCCAGCACGCGCTCACATCCGCGCAGCGAAAGCTCCGCCTGGCGATCCAGGGCTTCCTGCATGCCGCGGGCGATGTCAGCGATGTCGAACGGGTCAACCAGGATGCCCGATCCGTCTTCGAAAATTTCCGACGGGCCGCCGAATTTCGTGGCAACGCAGGCCAGGCCGCAGGCGGCCGCCTCGATGGGCGCCAGCCCGAAGGGTTCATAGACAGAAGGCAGCAGGAACAGGGAATTCCGGTCGGCGAAATAGCGGTAAGCGGCGGCCAGCTCAGCCTGCGACTGCAGGTTCAAAAACGTCACCCGGTCCTGCAGGCCGGCCTCGCTGATCAGGTCGAGGATGGGTTGCAGCACCTCTTGTTCTTCGGGTGTCAGCCCACTGATATCCGACCACGGATCGTCCAGTCCGCGGATGCAAAGAGCGAAACACGTGCGTTGGTGCAGCGCCGGGTTTTCCGCCCAGGCCTGCACGGCATTGCCGATGTTTTTCTTCTCGTCAACGCGGCTGGCGACCAGCATATGCGGTTGCTCCGGGAAGCGCAGGGATTGTTGAAGTGTTTTAGCAAGTTGCTCGTCTTCGGCCCCTTCATCGGTTGAAAACACCTTGGTATTGACGCCGGGCGGAATCACGGCAAATTTCGAGTCGTCATGGACATCCACCGCGCCCTTGTAAAGGTCGTGCCCATACTGCTCCATGCGTTCCTGCCGGGTGGAGGTGATGATGCGGTAGGCCCGCTCCATGGTTTCGCGTTCGGCCGCAATCCGCCTGGAGAACTGGAACCGCTCTTCCATCTCCTCGGCGTTGGCCACCTCCATGCCCAGCTTGTCCATTTTCTGGGCTGCCAGCGAGTGGCCGGTGAAGGTGAACCGCAGGCCCGTGGCTGCCTCCAGCAACACCGCGCAGAAGCCTCCGTCGGCGTAGTGTGCCGTCACAAAATCAGGAAAAACGCCCTGGTAGAACGCAAGGGTTTTGTCGACGAATTCGGGTAAGTGTTCCCACAATTGTTCTTTCGACAGGAAAAGATCACCGCCGCAGGGAATCCGGATGATTCTGAGTCCGGATTCGTAGCCATCGTAGCTGTCCAGGGGCTCGGAAAATTCCGGCCATTCCGGGTCGACGATGCGGCGGGTGACAATATCTACCTTGTGGCCTGCATCCGCCATGGCCATGGCGACTTCCTTAACGTAAACCAGCTGACCGCCAAAGTCCGGATGTTCCGTCAGGTGCGAGTCTTCCTGGTCGAAATTGCCCTGGGGATTGAAAAACAGGATGTGCATGTGTTTTTTTATTCGGCCCGATTCATGGTACCAAACACAGGTGCAAGAATCCCTGGAGGTTCGGTGTCAGCTGATGTCGATCAAAACGGAAAGACGATAGGCGCCAGGAACACCGTGATCACGCCGACCAGCACGGTGAGAGGCACACCGATACGAACAAAATCCATGAAGGTGTACTTGCCCGGGCCGTAGACCATCAGGTTGGTCTGGTAGCCCATCGGCGAAATGAAACTGCAGGAGGCGCCAACCATCAGGGTCACGGCGAAAGGCATGAAATCAACCCCCAGGTTGCCGGCCAGAACCACGGCAATCGGGTACATGAAAGCGGCGGACGCTACGTTGGTGATCAGAGTATCCATGATGATGCAGCCGATGAAAATCGCAATCAGCGCGATGACGGCGTTGTCACCACCGATCTTCCCCAATGCACCAGCGATGACGCCCGACAGGCCGGTGGCGCTGACAGAGGACTCCAGGCCGATCGCGCAGGCGATGACGACCAGGGTAGAGAATTCGATGCTGCGCCCGGCTGAACCCAGCGAGATGCAGCCGGTGAGCACCATCAGCCCGCTGGCCAGCAGCGCGGCATTGAGCATGCTCATCCAGCCCATGGCTGCTGCCACGACCATGCCCATGGTGATCAGTATCGCCGCGGTAGCCTTGTCGCGCCTTTCGATTCGCTGGGTGGTCACTTTTCGCGTCATGGAAAACTCGACTTCGTTGCGGTTTTCGTAGAAAAAACTATTGTCGACTTCTGCGATGATGATGTCGCCAGCCTGCAGGAACTCGCCTGGAACCGACGGGTGGAACGGATCGCCACCCCGGGATGCCGCCACCACCTTGGTCTTGTAAGGGCTGTCTTCCCGCAGTTCCCCCGAAGGCTGACCCAGGAAGGTACAGCGGCGGGACAGGGCGACTTCAACCAGCGTATGCCGAAAACGGTCGCGGCCCAGGCGTCCGGATTCCAGTTTGGGCATCAGGCCTTCGGTGCGCCAGAGGCCGGGTAACGCGTCGAGCAGACACCGGAACAGCAACACGTCGCCGGGCTGGAGACGGGTTCCGGGCTGGATGTCCACGGCATCACCATTCTCATGGTTGACGCTTTCCAACCGGAAATCTTCGCCGTCCAGGAAGCCACTGTCGGCCAGGGTTTTGCCTGCCAGCTTGGAACCGGGTATGACCTTGAAATCAGCGCCGAACCTCCGCCGGTGGGTGAAGTCGGCCGCCGGCTCGCGCGAGTCGGGCAGCAGCCACTTGCTGGTGAGCATCATGAACAGGATGCCGGCAATGGTGATGGGCACACCGACCCAGGCGAGATCGAACATGCCAATTTCCCGCATGGCGGGCAATCCGCTTCCGCCGCGGTTGAGGGTGTCAATCACCATACCCGCAATCACCAGGTTGGTCGCCGTGCCGATCAGCGTGCAGGTGCCGCCCAGAATCGACGCGTAACTCAGCGGGATATAAAGCCGGGTAGCCGGCAACTTACAGGACTTGGCCAGGTCGCGGATGACCGGAATCATCATCGCCACCAGCGGCGTATTGTTGAGGAAAGCACTGCCGATGGCTACCGGCGCCAGGATTCGTGATTGCGCGGACAGCAGGTTCTTGGGGCGGCCAATCAGCTTTTCGGTGATCATTGTGATCGCACCCGTGCTGTACATACCGGCGGCTACCATGAACAAGGCGCCGATGGTGAGCACACCCGGATTTGAAAATCCCTTCAGGCTGGCTTCCAGGGGAGCCAGCTTGAGCGTAATGGTCAGTGTCAGCGCGCCCAGGAAAACAGCCGCGGGGGGAAGACGTGTGAAAATCAGCAATCCGAAAGCGGTGCCCAGGATCGCCACCATTAACCAGGCTTCGAAAGTCATACCCAAGAGTATTGCAGAATAATTTCTCGGGGCCAATTCCAGCTGCATTCTGAGGTTATTGATTTACAATCTCACCATGACATCCAAGAGCATGGATACGACGCGCCACCTCGCAGCCGCTGATGGTGCAGAACTTTACTACTGGGTACAGCGCTGTGAAATCAGGCCGGCACCGGCGGTTCTGTTGATTCACGGCGCTGCCAGCAATCACACACGCTGGTCCGAGTTCACCCGCAGCACTTCGCTTGGCAACCGCTTCGACATTGTCCGCCCCGACATGCGGGGCAACGCCCGGTCGATGTGCCGGGGAAAGCTGAATCTCGGGATCTGGTGCCAGGACCTGGAGGCAATCCTCGAGGCTGAAGGCTATTCCAGTTCCATTGTAGTCGGTCACAGCCTGGGAGCTCAGATTGCGCTCCACCTCGCGGCTACCTGCCCGGAGCGTGTGACCGCCCTGGCGCTCATCGATCCCGTTGTGCCCGAGGCGCTCAAGGGCAAGCGACTATGGACCAAGCGGATGGAGCCTGTCATCCGGCCAGGAGTCTGGCTTCTGCGCGCCCTCAACCGGCTCGGCCTGCGGCGGCGTGAGTTCCCCCTGATGGATCTCGAAGTTCTCGACGCCAAGACGCGTGCAGACATGCAGGGCGACCATCCGCAGGAGGAACTGGTGCGGCGCTACAGCGCCCTGGGGCTGATCCTCAAGTACATGCCAACCGCCAACTACGTGCAGCAGATCATGGCGACAGCAGCGCGGTTGCCAAGGCTGGAAGAAATCACTGCGCCAACGTTGGTGCTCGAGTCGGCCGGGGTCGATTTCATGGATCGCACGCGGTCACGCGCCGAGCTCGCTCGTTTACCCAACATGGACCTGGTCGAAATCGATGCGACTCACTGGCCATTGACGGAGCGGCCGGAGGATGTGCGCGATGCGATTGGAACCTGGGCCCGGCAACTCGCTTGCGCTTGAGCTGGACCGTGCCTGTCCATTTATAATGGTATTGCAGGTGATGGAATGAAGCGGTTCAAGAATATTTTGTGCGTGCTCGAGCGGCGAGGGGATCATTGCCAGGCGCTGGCGCGGACCGTAAAACTTGCGGAATCCAATCAGGCCAGGCTGCGGGTTGTGATGGTTGCCGAGAAAGTCTCCCTCGGAATGGGAATGCCGGAGGGTGGTCCCATTTCGGAGCAGCTTCAGAACGCTGTGCTTCGTGAAAGCGAGGAACTCCTCAAAAGTGCGATCAGACCGTATCGGGGTCGTGTGGATATCAATACCGATGTCCTGGTCGGTACACCCTTTCTGGAGGTGATCCGCGAGGTGCTGAGGTCCAGGCACGACCTGGTTGTGAAGACGGCCGAGGACCCGGAATGGCTCGACCGCTTGTTCGGCAGCGACGACATGCACTTGTTGCGCAAATGCCCATGCCCAATCTGGTTGTTGAAACCCTGTGCGCCGAAAAGTTTCCGGAACATCCTGGCGGCGGTCGACGTAGACGACGCCTACGGCCCGGAGGAACTCGAGGTTCGGCAGAGCCTCCAGGACCAGGTTCTCCAACTGGCCGCCTCTTTAGCGGTGACGGAATCAGCCCGACTGCATGTCTGTCACGCCTGGGACACGGTCGGCGTAGGCAGCTTGCGCAGCGGTTTCCTGCGCAGTCTCAAGGCGCAATTGGACCTCTATGTCGAACAGGTACGGCTGCACCGGAAGAACAACCTGGATTGCTTGTTGCAGCGTCTGGCCTCGGACGTGGACCCGGAAGTCCTCGAAATACATCCGCACCTTATAAAAGGGACGCCACGAGAGGCTATACCGTCCCTGGCGAGCGCCGTGAAGGCTGACCTGGTCATAATGGGCACCGTAGCGCGAACTGGCGTTCCGGGGTTCATCGTCGGCAATACTGCTGAAATGATCCTCAGCCAAATCACTTGCTCGGTGCTGGCCGTCAAGCCACCGGGTTTCATTTCGCCTGTCGAATTTCAGAATCCGACGGAATCAATAAGATGAATTGACGATGGCGAATGCTTACCTCCAGGACCTGCTGTGGATGCTGATCACTGCGGTGGTCGTGGTGCCGCTGTTTCAGGTCGCGCGGTTGGGCGCCGTGCCCGGTTTCGTGGTGGCCGGCCTGCTGGTCGGACCGGCAGGCCTGGGACTGGTCGACAACGTCGATGAAATCATACATTTCGCCGAGATCGGCGTTGTATTGCTGCTGTTTGTGATCGGCATCGAGTTGAAACCCTCGCGCCTGTGGCTGATGCGCCATCAAGTGTTTGGCCTGGGCACGGCGCAGGTCGTGCTTACCGGCTCTCTGCTGGCCGCGGCGGCCATTTTCTTGTTCGGCCTGCCACTGCGTAGTGCCGTGTTGATCGGACCCGCGCTGGCGCTGTCATCAACCGCTTTCGTGCTGCAGCTTCTCAGTGAACAGCGTGCGCTGGGCACCGCCTACGGCCGGGCCTCGCTATCGGTGTTGCTGATGCAGGACCTCGCGGTGGTGCCGCTGCTCGCATTAGTGCCGCTATTGGCCGTGACCGAGATGAGCGTGAGCCAGGACATCGGCCTGGCGCTGCTGGAATCCCTGGCGATCCTGGCGCTTGTGGTCGTTGCCGGCCGTTACATCCTGCACCCGCTGCTGCACCGCGTGGCACGGGCCGGCAGCCCCGAGGTTTTTACGGCATCGGCACTGCTGATTGTGCTGGGCTCGGCACTGGCTACCGAACATGCCGGGTTGTCGATGGCAATGGGCGCGTTCCTGGCTGGCCTGCTGATTTCCGAATCGGCATACCGTCACCAGGTTATCGCCGAGATCCAGCCGTTCCGCGGCCTGTTGCTGGGCGTTTTCTTCATGTCCATGGGCATGGTTCTGAACCTCGATCTGCTGTGGGCGAACCCGCTGGGTGCGATCAGCCTCACCGCGTTGCTGATGGTGATTAAAATTGCCGTGTTGCTGCCACTGGCGCGCCTGGCGGGCCTGCCCGGCCGGACGGCCACAGCCATGGCGTTGCTGCTTGCGCAAAGTGGTGAATTCGCGTTGGTGCTGTTTGCACTGGCTGCACAGAACGACCTGCTGCCCGCCGAAGTCTTCCAGTTTCTGCTTCTGGTCGTGCTACTCAGCATGCTGGCGACACCCGTTTTGGCGCGCCTGGCGCAGCGCATTCTCAAGGCTGGTGCAACCAACCAGTCCGTCAAACTCGCTGACGACAGTCATGCTGAATCAGATGCCGATGTACCGGTCGTGCTTGCCGGCTTCGGGCGCGTCGGCCGCCGCATTGGTGAGATTTTCACCCGTGCTGGAATTCCTTTCGTGGCACTGGACTCCGATGCCGCCCTGGTTGCTCTTGAGCGCGCTCGGGGCAGTCCAGTTTACTATGGCGATCTCGGGCAACCGGGGGTCTTGAAGTCCGTGGGCGCAGCTAATGCCCACCTGGTTATCGTTACGCTGAACGATGTGGAACTCACTCGAAAATTGGTTGCCGCCCTGCGTTCGCAATACCCGAAAGTAAGGATCTTCGCACGCGGTCACAATATTGAAGCCTGTCAGGCCCTTAATCAGCTGGGTGCGGCCGGCGTTGTATCGGAAAACGTCGAGGCCAGCCTGGAGTTGTCGCGCATGGCAATGGACGAGTTCGGGATCGAAGCAACACGCAGCACGGAGGTGCTCGATACATTCCGCAAACGCTATAACGAACAAATTCACAACTCGCACGGGGAGGTCGAGGATTGAAGAACTGTCCTGACCATTGAGTCTCATGGATTTGTTGACCATTCCCAATCCTCACGCCTTTGCTTCCATGCTGATGGTTTTGTTTGCTCTCGTGATGTATGCGAGTGAACGGATCCGGTACGAAACTACAAGCCTGCTGGTATTGACTGGCTTGGCGCTGGGCTTTCATGTTTTTCCATTCCAGAAAGACGGCCAAAGCCTACTGTCCCATGAATTTTTTCTTGGTTTCGGAAACCGCGGACTCGTTGCGGTTTGTGCCCTCATGGTACTTGGGTACGGCATCGAACGAACGGGGGCTCTCGAGGGCGTAGGTCGTGGACTGGCGCGCCTGTGGAAAAGATCACGTTCAATAACGGTATTGCTCACCATGGTGCTTACCCTCGCGCTCAGTTCGTTCATCAACGATACCCCGGTCGTAATCATGATGATTCCCATCATGATCGGGCTCGCGACGGCAAGCAATGAACCGCCTTCCCGGCTCCTGATGCCCATGGGCTTCGTCGCCATACTGGGGGGCATGATGACAACCATTGGCACGTCCACCAACATTCTGATTAACAACGTGGCGGCCGAGATGGGTATGGAACCCTTTGGCATGTTTGACTGGACTCCAATCGCCCTGGTGGGAGTATTCGTCGGCATGCTCTACCTCTGGCTCGTCGCACCCCGGCTCCTGCCGGACAGGGAACCCTTCACACACGAACAGCAAGCGCGAGTCTACACGGCCCAGATCCACCTGTCAGAGAACAACCCGGTGGTTGGAGGAACCCTGTCCGAAGCACTCGGCAGGGCTGGTTTCAAACTGCCAGTCAGATCGGTTCAGCGAGGATCAAACGCCGTGCTCAGTCCGCTGCCTGATTTGATACTACGACCCGGCGATGGCATCGTCGCCAGGGACTCACAGGAGAACCTGCTGCTTGCGGCCAGCCGCTTGCGTGGTTCTCTGGTCTTTAGCGACGACAGAAGCACAGAGTATCAACCCCCGCGCAGCAGCGACGAACAACTCGCCGAAGTGGCAATTACGGCCGTTTCCGGGCTTGTCGGGCATCCGCTGAGCGAAGTGCGCCTGGAACGACGGTACCGGGTCACCCTGCTTGCTTTCCGCCGATATGGCGAACACGAGGAACAGCGGGTAGAAGACCTGCGCAGCAAGCGGCTGCAAGCCGGGGACATCCTGCTGATTCAGGGCACACCCGAAAACCTCGCACGCCTTCGTGCCAGCGCGGATCTCCTCGTTCTGGATGGCACGATCAAGCTGCCTCGCAAAAGGCATGCACCGCTGGCTCTTCTCATCATGCTTGCGGTTGTTTCCGCCTCTGCCCTGAAGTGGGTTCCGATCGAAATCAGTGCGTTGCTTGGCTGCCTGGCCATGCTGCTTACGGGTTGTCTTACTTGGAGGGAAGCGGGTGCGGCGCTTAGCAGCAAGGTTATTCTTATCGTGGCTGCCTCCCTTGCCCTCGGGATGGCGCTCGCCAGAACCGGCGGATCGGAGTACCTAGCATCGCTTTTCGTATACTATTCTTTCGGTGCTCCGCCATCACTGGTGCTCTTGTGCCTCATGCTCGTCATGGCGGGTCTTACCAATATCGTATCCAACAATGCAGCTGCAGTTATCGGCACCCCGATCGCCATTGGCATCGCTCAGCAGCTTGCCATGCCCCTGGAGCCATTTGTGCTTGCTGTGGTGTTCGGCGCAAACCTCAGCTTCGGCACGCCAATGGCTTACCAGACACATTTGTTGATTATGAATGTCGCCGGCTACCGTTTTGCGGATTACGTCCGGGTTGGTTTTCCAATGCTGATCATCGTTTGGCTGGTGCTCGGTCTTGCGCTGATATGGGCATACGACTTGTAAAGCGCCAATTTCTGAAATTGTTGCATATTCAGCGTTTGAATGAATGGTTTCGGGCACTCGGTTTCGGTAAGAAATGCTGCTGGTCGTCAATAGATTCCCCGATAGTTGTCGGAATTCCTCAAAAGATCGTTAATACTCTCCTGGTACGGTTCAATTAACGACGAAGGGTAGTGAATTGTGGCCCATACGACGCTGAAAACAAGCTACTCCGCTTTAGCCGACCGGTTAAACCGTTTTCCACAGGGTGCACCAACATCCGATCTGTTGTTCAACATTCTTAGCATGCTGTTCAGTGAGGAAGAAGCCGGACTGGTTTCACTCATGCCCATCAAGCCATTTACAGCGAAAAAAGCCAGCCGAATCTGGAAGAAGAATCTCACTGAAACACAGAAAATACTGGACGAGCTGGCCGCCAGGGCAATCCTGATCGATATCGAGCAAGACGGTGAATCGGTTTATGCGCTGCCGCCGCCGATGGCCGGGTTTTTTGAGTTTTCGCTGATGCGCGTGCGCGATGATGTTGATCAGAAAATTCTGAGCGAACTTTTCTACCAGTACCTGAATGTAGAGGAGGATTTTATCCGGGAGCTTTTTACCCGCGGTGAAACACAGTTGGGGCGCACATTCGTTCATGAGCCGGCGCTGTCCAATGAAAATGCGCTGCATGTCCTGGATTACGAACGGGCCAGCGAAGTGATCGAATCGGCCAGCCATATCGGTGTGGGGCGCTGTTACTGCCGTCACAAGATGGAACACGTGGGTAAAGCCTGTGCTGCGCCGCAGGAGATTTGCATGACCTTCAATATCACTGCGGCATCGCTTACGAAACATGGCGTGGCGCGGGCGATTGACAGGCAGGAGTGTCACGACTTATTGCAGCAGGCCTATGAACACAACCTGGTGCAGTTTGGTGAAAATGTACGTGAACAGGTGAATTTTATCTGCAATTGCTGCAGTTGCTGTTGCGAGGCAATGATCGCTGCGCGCCGTTTTGCCATCCTGAACCCGGTGCATACAACGAATTTTATCCCGGTTATCGACGAAGAAACCTGCAATGGCTGCAGCAAATGCGTGAACGTCTGCCCGGTAGAAGCGATGACCCTGGTTTCAGCCCATGACCCGCACAAGCCCAGGATGAAATTGGCTCGGTTGAACGAAGACCTGTGCCTGGGCTGCGGTGTGTGCGTGCGCAGTTGCAACAAGAAATACAGCCTGGCCCTGGAATCGCGGCCCAAGCGGGTCCTTACCCCTTTGAACGGCACGCACCGGGCGGTGGTGATGGCCATTGAACGCGGTAAATTGCAGAACCTGATTTTTGATAATCACGTTCTATGGAGCCATCGCGCCATGGCCGGGGTGCTGGGCGTGATTTTGAAGCTACCACCTGTAAAGCAGTTAATGGCAAGTAAGCAGGTTAAATCCCGCTACCTGGAATCGCTGATCAGTTATGTAGAGCATTGAGACCTCGCCGCGGTTTGCCAGCCGCGGTCAGAAACGGAGACTTACTATCACGGATCAGTTGCTTTTATGGAATTGGCATCGCTGGCATGTCACCGCTGGCTTCCCAGCGGGCCAGGTTGGCCCTCTGTTCGCTCAGGCGCTCATTAACGGTGTTTAGAACGGATTGGTACCGCGGATCGTTCTCAAGCATGCCTAATCCGTGCCTGATATTCTGCTGTAATAATGAAGTTGCACCTCCCCGGTCAGACCAATCTTCAAGCGTCTCAATCGCGATTTCCGCTTGCCCTGACAACGCATAAAGCGAGGCTATATGGACTGCCGAGTCATGGTAAGTCAGTGATGGACTGGCCTCGAGAGCTGCCAGTAGTTCGTCTATCAGGGCCTGTGCTTTTTCCTGCTCGCCCAGTGCCTGGTAGGCTTTAATGGTCTCGATTCCAAAGTAAAAATTGGTGTTCGATCTCTTGCCATCAAATGCTTCGGCGTAATCCCTGTACCGCTCGAGCGCTTCATCGGCACGGCCTTCGGATGTATCGAAGCCTCCCAGGTAAAACACACCGATCCAGTAGAAACCAGAGCGTGAATTCGAGCCGTAAAATTCCTCGCGTGCGCTTTCGAAATTGCGCTGAGCGATAAATGCCCAGCCGCGATAGATACGTGCTTCTTCCCTATCAGGGACCAGGCCCGCAATATAGTTCATCCACCGTGCGGTGTTGTCGTAGTCTGCCAACCTCCAGTGCATTACGGCGTTCATGAACGAATTCATGGGGTGGTTGGGATCCAGTTCAAAGGCCCGGCGCATGGCCCTGATCCCTTTGTCGTGGCGGTATTTTCCGTCAGAGTAGAGTTCTGCAAGCACGCGATATCCAGCGGCAGAATCCGGCTGCTCTTCGATCACGCCTTCCATGATTTGAATGCCCTCGTCCGCCTGGCCTATATATCTCATGGATGCGGCTAATTCAACCTTGATGCTGATGTTCTGGGGATCCAGTTCAATAGCTCTGCGGTAGAGGTCAATGGCCGACGCCGTGTCCGCCTTGTGCCATTGCGTCAGATTCCCGTAATCCACCAGGGCAATTGCGTTATTCGGCCCCAGGGCCATCGCCTGAACATAAGCCTGCTCGGCCTCTGCGATATCTCCTGATGATGCATACCATGTCCCCAGCGCAGTGAACGCCTCGCTTGATTGCGGATTCAGCAGGATCGCCCGTTCAATCAATGGCCTGCTCTTTTCAAGTTGAGCTTTGTACGGCATACCGCTATACCAGACTTGTTTGAGCAGCGCCAATGCCTGTTTGCTGTATGCCAACGAGAAATCGGGATCGAATTTTATTGCTGTCTGATAAGCCACGATGGCTTTGGCATAACCCTCGGATGTTGCCTGGTTGTAATAGTGGTTCCCCATAAAGTACGCATCGAGTGCCTGCAGGTTGTTGGTGGGCTGTCTTTCAACTTGATTTTGTTCATCTTCCGAAAGAGCTGCCTGCAGCGCGCCTGCGACCGCTTCGGTAATCTCAGCCTGTACGGCGAATACATTTGTAGCGGTGAGTTTCCGGGTGTAGGTCTGGGCCCATATATGCGCGTCTGTGCCGGCATCGATCAACTGCAGGTTGATGCGTACCTGGTCGCCGGAGCGTTGCACGCCACCTTCGAGAATGGTGTTGACACCCAGTTCCTCCGCGATGTCCCCCAGTTTCTTGTCGGATCCCTTGTAGGTCATCACCGAAGTTCGGGAAATGGTCTTGATGTCCTGGATTTTTGAAATCCTGCTTAAAAGGTCATCATGGATGCCGTCGGCGAAATACTGGTTTGATGGGTCCGGGCTGAGATTAGCGAAAGGCAACACCGCGATGGCTGGCGGTTGTGCTTGATCAAGTGCGGGCGATTCTGCGAGCGTCCCACTATCGGACGAAATTGCAGGTTCGCTGCCGGTGAAATTGATACGGTCAGCCAAAGACCAGACAAGCAACCCAGCCAAAATGATCGCGAGGGCGAATGGCCAGTTTCGCCTGGAGGCCTGGACTGGTTCACTTGCAGACTGAACCCTGACTTCGGGAACCAGGCGATAACCAGCCCCCCTCACGCCTTCTATGTAAATGGGATTGTTGGGATCATCACCGAGGCTCTTCCTCAGGGTCATCATCCTTTGAGAGAGGTTTTCGGGTGTAATGACCCGCTTGGGCCCCCATACCCGGGTGATCAGGTCATCGTGTGAGACCAGGGCCGGCGCCGCCTCCACCAGCGCCCTGAGCACCCGGTAGCTGAGCCTGGTCAGCTTGACGGGTTGTTCACCACGCGTCAGCAGGTGCCTGTCCAGGTCAAACTTTAAATCTGAAAATTCGTAAATCATCGATGCCAGTCTTCTGTCCCGTTCTATCCGGATCTGACTGCTCGAGAATGAAATCCCTGGCACGACAAATCAAGTGATTGAGCGCTTTACAGTGATGTTATCAGCTATTTCTCTGCAGCTTGACGCTTTCTTGTCACTCAACAACGGCGTCGGATTGCCAGAATTGTTTTGAACGGCGTTCTCTTCCTGGGCCCAGGAAACGTAGGCTCAGAATGAGTTTCCAGCGTTTTTTCAGCCAATTTTTGGGAAATTTTCAGGTTCTGATCATGCAGCAATGGATGTGGCTGCCTAACATTTCGAACGGGTTCAGGAACCAGACCCACCTTTGAGATGACCAGGAGATAAATATGACCAAGTTTTCCAAATTGACAATTCTTGTTTCGAGCCTTGCACTTTCCAGCGCGGTTTTTGCCGGCCAGGAAGTGACCACCATGGACATCACTGCATCGGTGGATGCTGCCTGCTCCGTTTCGTCGGCTGGCGCCGACTTTGGGGCGGTCGTTCCTGGAAACGGAGACACCGCGTCGGGAACCGTTGATGTGAACTGTTCATCCGGCGCCGCCTATTCCGTGGCTTTGGATGCTGGACAGAATCCGCAAGACGGCGGCACGGTAAGAAGCATGCTGAGTGGCAGTGACCCCATTCGCTATACCATTCTGAAAGGTTCGGGAACCGGTGGTGCCGGACAGCCGTGGGGTGACGCGGGTGCAGGTAATACCTTCCCTGGGGGCACGGTTGTTACCCAGAGTGGTACCGGGGCTGTGCAGTCCTTGGGCATGAATCTTGCGGTTGTTGGAGAAAGCCAGAATACGTATACGCCGGGTGGCAATTACTCGGATACGGTACAGATCACCGTTAACTTCTAATTCCTGAAATTTGAGGCTGAGCCCCGTCTGTTCATACCCGGACAGATGGGGCGCGGCCCAGCCCAGGCTCGAAAAGAGCAAGGTGGTCGCGTCGATGAATACCTCTCAAATTACAGATTCCTGCGTCACGCTGATAAGAGTAGCCCTGTTTACGGTGCTGCTGGCGCAATCACAAAGCGCCATGGGTGACGGGTTTCGCCTTAGCCCACTGAAATTGTATTTCGATGCAAATTCCAATACGGCTTCATTGAAAATACAAAATGACAGTGCTTCAAAGGTCAATTTACAACTGGAGGCCGTGACCTGGAGCCAGGATAAGGATGGAGAAGATCTGTATTCACCAACCCGGGAAATAATTTTCTTTCCGAAAATTCTCACTATCGAAGCCCACGGGGAACAGATCGTCCGCGTAGGCTATCAGGGCGCTCCAGCACATTCCAAAGAAAAGTCATACCGGTTGTTCGTGCAGGAACTTCCCGTGGAAATACCCGGCGAAGCCAGAATGGCCTTTGCAGTCCGAATGAGTATTCCGGTATTTGTTCGCCCTGTTGAAAACGACCGTGCCTGGCATATGGAGCCTGTCGGCTTTGCGGACCAGGGCCTGGGCATCAGGGTAATCAATACCGGCAACCGCTACCTGATGGTGGGCGCCATGCTGGCCATTGGCCGGGACGGGAATGGCCAGGAGGTAACCAGGTCTGAGGGCACCGGCTGGTATGTGCTCGCAGGACAGGATCGGAGATTTGTGCTGCCTGTCACCAAGGAGTCATGCGAAGAGATCATGACGATGGAAGTGACGGTTACCGTAAACAAGGACACGCGTACCCAACGACTGGAAAAGCTCAACTGTGACGAGATGGGTAGCACTGACCCACAATCGCCCCGGGTCACGTCTGCCAATTAGGCAGTCGTCATGTGGATCCGTTGGCGCCGCAGCACAATTCACTGGTTTTTTGTCTGCCTTCTATGTTGCCTGGTACCGATTCGTGTTGACGCAGCGGAGACCGTGCTGATGCGTGTCTATTTGAACCAGCAAGACAAAGGCGATTGGTTTTTCAAGCTGGAGGGCACAACTCCGCTTTTTACGCCAAAATCGCTCCGATCCATGGGCCTGGAACGGCTGCCGGACGTGATGATTCGACAAATCGATGGGGCCAGTTACCTGGACCTGGCATCGATGCAACCTGGCGTTTCGTGGCGAATAGATGAACAGCAGTCGGCCATATACATTGATGTCCCCCCCCGTTACTTCAGAAAACAGTCTCTTTCGAGGTCGATATTCAACGCGCCAGAGGGACTTGTCTTTAAAAACGAATGGTCTGGCTACACTAACTATGGCATCGATGTCAGCGACCGTGAAGGCTCGGATGGGGTGACCCTGGCGGCGCCGCTTGAAACGGTGTTCCATGCCGGAAATTTCACAGCCTTCAGCAATTTTCTTTACACGAATGTTGACGATTCGAGTCAATTTGTAAGGTTTATCAGCGCGGTGACGAGAGATGACCGTGAATCGATGACGCGTCTGACCCTGGGTGACTTTGCCGCAACCACCGGGATTGATGGCGGAGGCGGATTGTACGGGGGCGTCAGCATTTCTCGAAACTTTTCAATAGACCCTTACTTCAACCGGTTCATCGCTCTGTCGGTTTATGGACAAGCCAATACGCAGTCCCAGGTGGAGTATTA
>CAJIAU010000200.1_pt1 | contig 36573 bp, 33 predicted proteins | sample 9199171 | NCBI WGS metagenome assembly CAJIAU01 (sample SAMEA7708280, study PRJEB35096) | sediment metagenome | biome: marine neritic benthic zone biome [ENVO:01000025]; feature: sediment [ENVO:00002007]; material: shallow marine sediment [ENVO:03000034] sea grass bed [ENVO_01000059] ...
CACGTAGCTGGTGGTGGTATCGCCGATGTTTACCGCCTCGTGCACGGTCCGTTCCGTAGTCGACCAGCTGCCATTGGTCTTGGTAGTCACGGTTCGTTCGCCGCCAGCGTCCACTATGCTGAGAGTGCCTCCTTCGAGCACGTAGCCGAAGTGCGGATTGTGGTAATGCTTCTCGTGGCCGACGCCAGGCGGGAAGGTGCAGCGTGCAACCCGGACGGACTTGTTTTCATACATCAATTCGCAGGTTTTCTGTCCTTTCCAGCCCGCGTCAAAGGCGTGGGGCAGGTCTTGGTCGTCTGAAGAGCTCAGGTTGAAAGGAAGTGAGGAAAGGGCACATAACAAAACCAAGGCTGTCGGTCGATGATTCATTAGCAAGCGTTCCTGTTCTTATCAGTACAATTCATTGACGAATGGAATCAATGCCATAACCAGGGCCTCGGTGTACACGCTCTCCCTGGTATACATCTGCCTGGTAAGCAATCCGAAAGCACCGCCCTGGTGTTTGCTGTTAATGGTGGAGAACACCTTGTCGTTGGCATCACCAAGTTCCACGCCCTGGTCGACCAATGCCTTGACCGCCGGGGGCAATTGCAGGCTGGTCGTTCGGGCCTCGCCCCGTTTTCCGCCCGGGCCGAGAACAGACATCCACGCAAAAGCAATCAGCTGATCATCCAGCGCTTCGATACCACCTTCAATGCCGATCCAGAAATCTGCGTCCGGCTGTTGGCAACGCGCGTTACCGGCGCGGTTGCGGGCGCCTTGTCGCGTCTGGGTGTCCGACAGGGGTTGATCACTGACGCCGGAGGCGACATGGGTCGGCAGGAAACTACAGGTGCTGTCAGGGAACTGCAGTGAAAAAGCGGTTTCCACGGCCCTGATTTTTACCGGATTATGCGAAGCAACAACTACCTTCATGACCAGCTTTCGCTGAACAGGCGCAGCAGATTGGCGCCCAGAAATTTCTCAATACGTGCTTCGTTGTATCCGCGGGCCAGCAACATTTCGGCCAGTGTTTCAAATCGCGCAGGCGTGTTCAGGTCACTGGCGAACAGATAGCCGGTCTCGGTTTCATAAGGCGCCGCGATACCCAGTTCAGCCCGGCGACGGGTCATCTTTCTGAAATTCTCCTTGTATTTATCGGTCAGCATGGTAGGTGAAACAGTACCATCGGTGCCAACAGCCACGTGGTCTTCCCCCGCCACGTTGATTGCATGCTCGAGGTGACGGATCACATCATCGGCAGCAGGCTGATTTCCTTTCGCCAGGTACGGCATGATGTAAATTCCAATGATACCGCCAGTATTGGCGACGGCTTTTAATTCTTCGTCCGTGCGGTGTCGCGGGTGTTCAGCCAGGGCGTACATGCCTGTATGGGTGAAACTGACGGGGCGTTGGGAAGCTGCAATCGCATCCGCTGCTGTTTTGCGGCCACAATGGCTGAGGTCGATCAGGATATTCAGCTCGTTCATGCGCTCGATCGCCTGGACGCCCGTCCGGCTAAGACCGGCATCAGCCGGCTCCATGCAGCCGTCCCCCAGCAGGTTACGCCGGTTATAAGTGGGTTGAATGATGCGCACACCCAGTTGTTGCAGGGCGTCCAGTCGCTCCAGGTCATCCTCGAACGATACGCCGTCCTGCAGGCCGTAAATCAACCCCGTGGTTCCGGCTTCCTTGGCAATGGTGATGTGCTCTGCCTGCCGCACCCGGGCCAGGACCGCTGGATGGCTGTCGATCTGGCGCTCCCAGTGGGTAATCGAGCGAACAATCTTTTCGAACGCGGCCAGTGGCGTCATTGTGCCTACATCACCCACGGTCAGATGGGTTGCTGTCAGGCCGGATGCATGCATGTGTTGAAGTTCCAGGTCGCTAAGCACCGCATTCTCTTCCGGGGAGAGGCCGCCCGGAAAACCGAGGCCATCGATAATGATGCCCTCACTGACAAGCCTGGAAGCAGGCGCCCGGGCGAACAGCACGGGGCTTGCGGCGGCCAATAGCGAGCCGGTGGCGTACCGGATCAACTCGCGGCGGGATAATTTCATGGCTGGCTGAGATCCGAGGGAGAAAGAGGGGATGATAACAACCGGGTAAACTGCTCCCAGCGTTCATTTGAAGACGCGGCGTCTTTTTCAACCCAGGCTGCTACCAGGTCTTTCCCATAGTTGTAATTGATGACGTAACTGCGGTAGCCATCGAAAAAGCTGATTCGCTTCGCCGCCTTTTCAGGCGTATCCAGTGCGTAGTTGATCAACCATTGCTGCGCCTGTTCAGAGGTAAAGTCGCCGTCAAGATAATTGCGGGCAGCTTCGTTGATCGCGTAATTCAGCTGAGCGCGCAACGCCAGCAGACGGTAGTAACGGTCAGCATCCGAGGAATCCAGCCCGGCAAGCGGGAACAGGTGGTCGCGCTCGTATTCGATGCGCTCCTTGCCAGGAAAAGCCAGGTCGACACCGTAGTTTCCACTGCCTTCGGCAATCAGGGATTGGGGGCTGAATAGCGGATAAAGGCTGAATTCCCACCAGCCCTTGCCTTTCACCAGGTTTTGCTCGATCAGCGCGTTGTACGTGTGGTGGCCGGGATATCCTTCGTGACAGCCCAGGTCGACGGCCTGGTCAATGTAGATGGGCAGGTCCGTGTTCACCTGGATGATGCTGTGGGAATTGCCCTCGTACCAGTTGTAGGCCGACCAGGGTTTATCGGTGACGTATTCGATCTCGAAACTTTCGTGCTTTGGCAGGTCGATATGCTCCAGGGTTCGGCGGCGGCATTCCTCGAGGGCTGCTGTGAAGATATATCCGACACGATCAGGCGGAATGACGAAGCGCTCGCGAAAGGCCGTTACCCTGTCGGGAAGCGGGGCGTTTCCAGGCAGTAACGCATCGATTTGAGCGAGGATGTCCGAGAAATGTTCAGCTCCGTATGTGGGGGCAGTTGCGTCGAACAGGAGCTGGGATTCCTGGTCGAAGGGCAGTTTATTGCCGAGGTTCATCGCAGCCCGGGTGCGCAGCGCCATCAACCTCAGTTGCAGGTTCTTCAGCCGCAGCGGATCGGCGCTGCTTCCTTTCAAGGATTCAAGCTTTACCGAAAGCGCCTGGGCCCGCAGATCTATTTCCTTCAGCGGGAGTTGCTCATCTTCCGCCTGTGCTTTTAGGGTATCAGGACCGAAATAGGCATCCACCTGGGCGGGGTCATGCTGGCCCAGCGACAATTCGAGCAGCAGGTACTCTTCGGCCAACGGTTCCATTTCCGCGGCCTGGACAGACGAGAAGAGCGCAACAATAGCGGCCAGTATCGACAGGGATTTCATGTTCATTCAGATCCTTCAGGGGAAGGGCGCGTTTGAATACGGATCTTATCGCCTGCAAAGCTGACGATGTCACCTGCAACGATTTTTCTGCGTTTCCGGGTTTCGGTGTCACCGTTTACAGTCACCAGACCTTCGGCGATGATCATCTTGGCCTGGCCGCCGCTGGAAGCCATGCCTTCAAACTTGAGCAGTTTGTACAGTTCCACGGGTTCACGGCGTATTTCCACCTCGCGCACGGATCAGTCCCTGAAGTTCTTGAACTGCAATGGTACGCCGAAATCTCCTTCTTTCAGCAAAGCGATCACCTGCTGCAGGTCATCACGTTTCTTACCGGTGACACGCAGCTGTTCACCCTGGATAGCCGCCTGTACCTTCAGTTTCTTTTCCTTGATCAGCTTGACCATTATTTTGGCGTCGGTGGTCTCTATACCTTCCTTCACGGTCACATCCTGGGTAGCGGTTTTTAACTGGATCACCGGATCGGCCATCTCCAGGCAGGAGATGTCTATGCCACGCTTGACCAGCTTGTTGCACAGCATGTCGTACATCTGTTGTAACTGGAATTCGGACTCGGTGTTCATGGTGATCTGTGAGCCGTTGAGCTCGAAGTTGGAACCGGTCCCTTTGAAATCGAAACGTGTACTGACCTCGCGGTTGGCCTGGTCGACCGCATTGGCCAGTTCGTGGTGGTTGACTTCTGAAACGACGTCGAAAGAAGGCATGATCGGATCCTGGTAATTTAGTTAGTGAAGTCAAGATAGAGCCACCGGGAGCATTGTTCAACGTAAAATAGCCAGACCACCCAATCTGGAACCGTTATGAGGCACTGGACCCTTCTAGGCGAAGCACCCATTCCCGGCAGCATGCAATCGCTGCGCCTGTACCAGGGAAAGGATGATTTCTTCATCACGATTTCCTCCGGGGGTGGTGAATTGATGAGCACCCGCAAACATGGTTCGGAGGATGCTCTTGGCGCCTTACCTTGCCAAAAGCTGCGCAACAGGGATTCCGCCCGGGTACTGATCGGCGGTCTTGGAATGGGGTTCACGCTGGCGGCTGCGCTCCAGCAATTGGGAGACCGAGCCGAAGTAACCGTGGCCGAGTTGATTCCCGAAGTGGTGGAATGGAACCGGGGGCCCCTTGGCGAGCGCAGCGGTTATCCATTGAACGATCCCCGCACCAGGGTTTATGAGGGTGATGTAGCAAAGCTCCTGCGCGATAAGCCTGCCTCCTATGATGTGATCGCACTGGACGTGGACAATGGACCTGAAGGTCTGACGCAAAGCGCCAATGACTGGCTGTACTCGACCAAGGGAATCGCCACTGCCCAACAGGCGCTTAAGCCCGATGGCATCCTTGCGTACTGGTCGGCTGGCCCCGCCCCGGCATTCCAGGACCGGTTGCGGCGCTGCGGTTTGCTGGTCGAGGCGGCCACCGTGTTCGCGCATGGCAAGAAAGGTGCGAGGCATACGATCTGGCTGGCCAGTTAAGTGATGCTGAATACTTGTTTTTTCTGTCTTGATCTGCGATCAACGCACCGGATCGGGATTGAGCAATGCATGCAACAGGTTGTCCTGAAACGTGATGTTTCCGGTCATCTGGTCATGCCGTTCGCATAAGAACAATGGGTAATCCAGCGGGAAATCAATGTATCGATGGCGGCGGACCGATGGGTCGAGGCTGTCTCGTGCCAACAAGGATGCCTTGGTGACCGTGCCATCACCGGGTTCCAGCATCAGCAGCTCGTAATCCATTCCGGTGATTCCGGTTTCTACTTTATCCGGCATCAGCCTGATTTCCGAGATGCCATCGATCTCCTCGACCAGCAGTTTTGCCGGTGTCTGCAGGCAATCACCGCCGAACACCACCAGGCGGTAAGGCGCTTCGGGCACCGGGACAGTCAGCGACCAGACAAAACGCCGGGCGCGCTCCAGACGCTTATCGAAATATTTTTCCAGGATTTCCAGCTGTGCAAGACCTGCTGCCTCGCTCTGCGCTTCATCCAGGATTCTTTTCCGTACGTCCGGATTGAAGATTGACCATTGGAAACGACGCCAGATTTCAACGTCGAAAATATCCCGTTCCAGCGGTTTTCCTGCGGCAGTGATCAGCCATTCGTGCAGGCTGTGAGGAAATAGCTGGTAGACGCTGGGCATGGTGGCCAGCACCTCGGTAGGAATGCGATTGAAACCCACCTTGGTGCCTTCGATAAATGCGTGCAGCGAGCTGACCGAACCCAGGTTTGGAGTCCCCAGCAATATTACCCGCCTGACGTTGCGTGCTCCCGCGTAATCGACCGGAAAGTCATTGTCGTCCAGCACGTCTGCACGACCGTACCGCAGGTAGTACCGCGTGATCAGGCCGCCCATGCTGTGAGCAATCAGGTCGACCTGCAGATCGGGGTCAGCGTGTTCTTTCTGGATGCGTTCAACCAGGTCGGCCAGCCGTCTGGCCGTGATGACGTTGTCCTGGCGCCAGTCGTAGGTGAATACATAGTACTCACGATCCCGGCCTGGCCCGGCTGGCTGGTAGCCGCCGGCTTCTTCCAACACCTTGATGATATTGCCGTAGTAATCCCTGCCCGCCACCTGGTCGGCAAGCCCGGAGGTACTGAGGTTGGAAGCGACGGGTTCAAGTGTTTCGGGGTCGATCGGTATCGCCAGCTCGGCATAGTCGGAAAAGGCCAGGCGGCTGATTTTTCCCGGCCAGATTTCCTCGCCGCTTGCCGTGTCTGACAGCCGGGCGCCCATGATCCCGTGAATCAGGATCACGGGTGGTTGCTGGACTGACTGGCTGGTTTGGTACAGGCGTTTGAGATCCGGCTTAGTTTGCTGACTGCAGGCCGGGAGCACCACGGACAACAAAATCAGGAGTGCTAATCGGCTCGCCCGCCTGATTGTGCTGCAGTACCGTGCCGACCCCTGTCTAGTCATCTTCTTCCTGTTTCGGGCGGGTTGTATCCGTGATCTGATCGAGCACCAGGTCGCGTACTTCCATGAGCTCGTCGGCCGTAATTACGTTGGAGTTGCAGAACACGACAACCGAGGTCCGGCGTTTGGGATAACGCACGTAATAGGTTGTGAACCCGACCCATGATCCCGTGTGGGCTACCTGTTTCAGCCCACGGTAGGCTCCGACTTCCTGCCCCCATGCATAATTTCCACTGACACTGAAGGATTTCTCCATCTGGCGGATCAGCTCATCCCCTTTAGTGCCAAGAACATTGTGGTAGAAGTTCTGATCCCACTTGAGCCAGTCGTCCAGGTTCGTGTAAACACCGCCATCGCCGACCCAGCTCAGGTTGGTCATGAAAATCGAGTAGCGGCCATCCTCATTGCGTTTGTAACCGTCCACGCGGTTTTTGACGACGTCGTTAACCTCGTCGTTGAAAAAGCTCTGGTCCATTCCCAGGGGGACAAAAATGTTTGCCTGCGCGTAGGCGCGCAGCGACTGCCCGGTGACGGCTTCAACGATCTGCGAAAGTAGAAAATAGGCGGTGTTGGAATAGGTGAACTCGGTTTCCGGCGGCGCGAACAGCGGGATGGTTCTCACCCGATTGTAAAATTCACTGATGTTCAGATAATCCCTGTTTTCCAGCTCCAGGTCTTCGCCGTCAGCTGTCTTCAGTGCCGGCAATCCTTGCTCATAGTCGGGGATTCCACTGACGTGATGGATCATCTGGCGAATGGTTACCTTGTGGCCGTAGTCAACCAGGTCCGGCAGGTACTGGTGGATATCCGCGTCCAGATCGATTTTTCCCTGTTCAGCCAGCAGGGCGATCGCCGTTGCCGTGAACTGCTTTCCCAGTGAGCCCGTTCGAAAAATCGATTGACCGGTGATCGGAATATCGTGTTCCAGGTTGGCCATTCCGTAGCTGGCCTGTAATGCCCACTCGCCATGCTCGATTACGCCCACTGCGCAGCCTGGCGTTGTGTTATCGACCGACCTGGCCGCAAAGATGCTGCCTACTTCACGGGCAAGTTTTTCCCGGTCGAGGGTCGGCGCGGCATGGGATAAGCCCGCACAGCCAATCAGTAACGCCGTTAATGTCAGTCTTGATCGCATGAAGTGCTCCGGATACGGGTACCGCAGGGCCTGCAGTCAATATGTAGGTCCGGCAGTATAAACCATCATCAAAACCGTCCTATACTGGGGGTATGAGGTTGTTTCGCTTCATCGTGATAGTAACGGTTTGCGCGTATGGTTCCGCGGTGGCGGGAACCGAGGTCTACCACTGGGTGGATGAAAACGGAGTTGCCCACTTCACCCAGAGCGCGCCATCCGGCGAAGTCAGCGGAGTCACCAGGATGACCGTGGAAGACACTCCCCCGCCTGGTTACAACCCTGAAGAAGACCGCTATGGCGTTGCCCAGCAGCAGGAGCGAATGGCTGCCCTGCGCGAGGAAATGAAGGAAAAGCGCGAGGCGGAACAAAAACGTCGGCGCGACGCGGCAGCCCGCCAGCCACAGGTGCGCTATGTGGACCGTTACAGCACGCCGTTCTGGAACTATCCCTATTACCGCCCACAGCCACCGCGGCCTCAGCCACCGATCGCCGTGCCCTATGAGACGGCGACCCTCGGACCACCAGGTTCGGGGCGAAACTAGCCGTTTTTTAGCGGGCTTCCGGTTTTGACAATCCGGTTAGTGGCATCCACCAGTTCCCTGGTAATTCCCGGTTCATGCGAAGAGTGCCCTGAGTCGGGTGCAATTGCGTAGTCGAGTTCGGTCCAGGCTTTTGACAGGTCCAGCAGGCTCTTTATCGGGCACACGATGTCATAACGGCCATGCACTGCAAACGCCGGTATATCCCGAATACGGTCGACCCGGTCCAGCAAGAGCGTGTCCGGGTCGGGATTCACGTTACGGAAATAGTGGGCTTCCAGGCGGGCGACGGCCCAGGCCGTATCGTCTTCTGCAAAGTGACTGGTAAATTCTTCGTTGGGCAGCAAAGTGCAACAGGCGGTTTCGTATACAGCCCAGCGTTTGGCTGCCTGCAGTGCCAATTCCCGGTCATCACCCGTCAGGCGTTTCCAGTAGGCTTCCAGCAGGTCCCCACGTTCGTCTTCGGGGATGAACCCGGCAAAGCTATCCCACAATTCAGGCTGGACCATGCCGGCCCGGTATAGCCACCAATCGAGCTCTTCTGCCCGTAACAACCAGATGCCACGAAGCACCAGGCTCTTGCATCGCTCGGGGTATTCCTGGGCATAGAAAAGCGAGATGGTGCTGCCGTAGGATCCACCGAACACATGCCACCGGTCGATACCGAGTAATTGCCGCAATTGCTCGATATCGTGAGCTGTGTCCTGCATGGTGTTATTGCTCAGCTCGCCGATCGGGCTGGAGCGGCCGCAACCGCGCTGGTCGAACAGCACGATACGAAAATGCTGCGGATCAAAAAAGCGGCGGTCGTAAGCCGTGCAGCCCGCTCCCGGTCCGCCGTGAAGAAACAGAATGGGGTCACCCTCTGGATTACCGCACTGTTCATAGTAGAGGACATGGGGTGGATCGACCTCCAGTGTACCGGTCTGGTAAGGCTCGATGGACGGAAAAAAATGCGCATTGGCCATGGCTGCTTCCTGGTGGGGGTGCTTTGACCCGTGAACAACAAACAGCGATTATAGAGCCTCGCATGCCAAAGTTGGGCATAGGAGGTTGCAATGGCCGGCGGTTTTGCAAAAGACGGAGCGGTACAGGATCAGATCGACGCGACGATTGAAGATGCCGTGCAGCGCGCCCGCAGCCAATTACCCAGGGGCGATAGCCTGTCTGAATGCGAGGAATGCGGTGCTGATATCCCCAAGGCCCGCCGCCAGGCGGTGCCAGGAGTGCGCCTGTGCGTTGACTGCCAGGAAGCGGAAGATTCAGAGAAGGCTGCCGTATCAGCCTACAATCGCCGGGGCAGCAAAGACAGCCAGCTCAGGTAGGCCCGGCTTTTGAGCAAACGTTTCGACCCCATCACAGGCGACGTCGTTCCGGTCTTTTTCCATTACGCAGTGCCGTCGATCATCGGCATTCTCGCCGCGACTTCCGCCGGTGTAATCGACGGAATTTTTATCGGCAACTTCGTCGGCGCTTCCGCGCTGGCGGCTGTCAACATTTCCATGCCTGCGTTTTACCTGTTTGCCGCGGTGGTCTTCATGCTCGCAGTGGGCGGATCAGTGATGTGTGGCAAGTTCCTGGGCGAAAAGGACCCGGAATCGGCTTCTGCCATCTTCAGCAAGACGCTCTACGCGGTGCTTGCTGTTTCCGGAATCATTGTCGCGGCGAGCCTGTTTTTCCTCGATCAGGTGGTAGCCCTGCTGGGCGCCAACGAGGACCTGCATGGCATGGTCCGTGACTACATCAGGATCATCCTCTGGGCATCGCCCCTGCTGATCATCGGCCTGACGCTGGATTATTTTGTCCGTGTGGATGGCAGGCCGGTGCTCGCTTCATTCGCATTGGTGGCCTTCGCTGCGTCGAATATCTTGTTGGACTGGGTATTTATCGTGCTTTGGGGCTGGGGGCTCAAAGGTGCTGCTTATGCCACAGCGCTGTCCGAGGCGGCTATCCTGCTGATCCTGGTTACTCACCTGTTCAACGCACGGTGCACGCTCCGCCTGGTGCCGGTCCCGATGCGCTGGAAGGACGGCTGGGACAGCGTGTTCCAGGCGGCCTATAACGGTTTTTCGGAATTTGCCAACGAGATGTCACTGGCGCTGATCACCCTGTTGTTCAACTGGGTGATGATCACGCGGCTGGGAGTGAGCGGGGTTGCCGCATTCACGATCATCGGTTACCTGCTGATGATCGGGCTGGAAGTCTGTTACGGGATCAGCGATTCCCTGCAACCCACGGTGAGTAAAAATCTCGGCGCCAGGCAGCCTGACCGTATTGTGCGGTTCACCATTATCGCGGTGATTTCCAGTTTCACCATCGGGCTGGTCGTTTCAGCGCTGTTCATCCTGTATCCGGAAGTGTTGATTTCGATTTTCCTGGCTGAAGGCGAGGTGGAAGCGGAGGCCATCGCACTGGCTTTTATCGCGGTGTTCTGGCCAGCTTTCCTGTTTAACGGCGTAAATATCACCCTGGCTTCCTATTTCACGGCGCTGCACAAGCCAATTCATTCTGCCGTCATCGCCTTGTCGCGCAGCCTGGTCCTGCCCGCTATTGGTGTGTTGCTGTTACCGCTGTGGCTTGGTGATAACGGGATTTTTGTCGCCGTGCCGGTGGCCGAGGCGCTCACGCTGGTTGTCGCACTGATTCTGGTCAGCCTGAACCGCCCCTCCAGAATCGTCGCCAATCTTGAGCCAAATCAAGTTGGGCCGTCACGCTAGTGATTATGGTTAAGGCGTCATCACGCACAGGCGGGTAACGTCATGTTGAACGATCATCAGTTGCTGGAATTCAAAACTCTGCTGAAAGAGCGATTCTGCGATCTGAGAGAGGAGATCCGCCAGGAATTGCTCCGGTCCGATGATCAGCACTTCATCGATCTGGCCGGACAGGTTCATGACCTTGAGGAAGAATCGGTCGCTGACCTCCTGGTTGACCTCAACCTGGCGATACTGGACCTGCATATCGAGGAGATCCGGGAGATCGATGCTGCGCTGATCCGCATTGCCCAGGGTTCATATGGCGTTTGCTCCGATTGTTCAGTTGAAATCACCGCTGAACGGTTGAATGCTTACCTGACAGCGCGGCGCTGCACGCCATGCCAGTCGTCGTATGAACACAATCACCTGGGTCCTGAGGGCCATACGCTTTAAATCAAAGTTCCAGGAAGCTATCCAGCAAGGGGAAATACAAAGCAATCCTGATGGGCCGTGTTTCCGTCATCGCCATGGCCTGCCGGTAGCGTTCCAATTGCCCGGCATATCGATCTTTTTCGTTTTTCAAAAATTCCTCCAGGTCACCGCCAGAGTGGCTGGACGTTTTGTAATCGATGATCCAGCGTTCATCCGCTTCCACAAATGTACGGTCGAGAACCATGTTCTGTGCCCGGCCATCCAGCATCGCCGTCAACGCATGTTCACAGGCTGATTCGTCGCGGGGCTGGAGGATCCATTTACCCTGTTTCGACGTCAGACAGTTTTCGACGGCCCTGGACGTACGGTCCAGGATCAGGTCAGCTTTATCACCGGTTACGCCATTACTGGCGAGTTGCTGTCGACACCAGTTTTCCCTGCTGCTCATCCCTCCGCTCGTCGTCCAGTTCGGGTAACCCTGCTCGGCGATGAGTTGTAAAAGCCGATGGACCAGGTGACCAGTCAGCCGGGCATCTTCTCCGGCCCAACTGAACTCGATATCGTCGTGAATGTCGGCGGGTTCCCGGCCAGGCTGATCCACCGCTTCCGGAGGTGGCGGAGCCACCCAGTCCGCAGCCAGGCGCCGGTAGGGTAGAGCGGGCTGCGAGGAGGGATCATTGGCGGTATCCGCCGGCTCTGACTGGTCTGGCTCTTTTGATTCACACAGAGCAGCTTCGAGCCGTAAGGCCTGGTCTTCTTTGATGGCGGGCCAGAGTTCTGCAAGCAGAGTGCCGTTTACAGGATTGATTTCCCCTTTGCTGGTGGGTTCGATGGCGCCCAGCAGGAACAGGCTGTGTTTGGCCCGGGTGGCGGCCACGTAAAGCAACCGGCCGTTCTCAAGGCCCTGGCGACGCTTTTCGACGTCGGCGATAAACTGGATCAGGTCACCTTCATGCTTTTGTCGTTCCTTCTCATGCGCATTGCGCATCGGAGACATGACGATCTGGTCCTGTCCTGCCAGTTCGAACCAGTGCAGCAAGCGCCCCTTGTCATTGCCGGTGGAGCGGTTCAGACCAGGCAGGATGACGGTATCGAACTGCAAACCCTTGGCGGCGTAAATGGTCATGACCTGGAGCTTGCCGCTGGCTGTCGAGTCGGGTTGTGCGTATAGCTTGTCCAGGCGCATTTCAAGCGTGTCACGGTCGACTGGAAGATTTTCAACTTCCAGGGCGTCCAGCAAATCGAAAAAAGTCGACGCATCTTCCAGTTCGCTTTCATTGCTCACGCAGGCCGGCCCGCCCAGGCGTGTCCAGGTGGACTGGACCAGGGCCCGGGTGGGCATTCGGCCGCGGTCCTGTAATGCCTCGAGCAGCACCGGCGCAGCTCTGAATAATCTCTGGATTCCTGCAGGGGTCAGCGCTGATTGATGCCCTGGTTCTGACTCCAGCAAACCCGCCAGTACGTCCGGAATAATTCGCTGCTTGTCTGCACTGGCCAGCGCATCCAGGTCAGAAAGGTCCAGGCCCACAAAAGGCGAACGCATCACCGCCAGCCAGGCCAGCCGGTCTGCGACCTGGGTCAATGCCAGCGTCAGGGAAGCCAAGTCGAGGATCGCGGGTGTTTGCGCCAGGGAATTGAAATCAATCGCCTGGTATCGATAACGGGGGTCGCTGATCTTCAGCTGATCGAGCTGTGCGAGGATGGCTGAGGCGTGACTTCTGGACCGCACCAGGATAGCGGTTGTTTCTTCTCTTTCACCCTTGCTGATGATGTCGATGACGCGCTTCGCCTCCTCGAAGTCATCGCGCTGCGCTGCGATATGCATGGAAACCACGCCGTTGACGCCGGCGCCGGGCCGGGGATCAGACTCGCTGTAGTGGACAGCGTCTTCAAGCGGGTCACTGGCTGTGGGCATGACCATGGGAAAAACTTCGTTTACCCAGTCAAGAATGGGCCTGGTTGAACGGAAATTGACGCGCAATTGCAAGGGTTTAAGGGCGATGTGCTGAAACAGCTCCCCTTCGAAAGCCTGGATGAACAGGCTGACCTCGGCCTTGCGAAAGCGGTAAATCGACTGCATGGGATCGCCAACCAGGAACAGGGTCCGGCCGTCGCCGGGCGTCCAGCCTGCCGTCAGGCGCTCAAGTAGGCGGATCTGGCTCATGGAAGTGTCCTGGAACTCGTCCACCAGCAAGTGTTCGATGCGATAATCCATGCGTAAAGCGAGGTTGCTGGGCTGGTCTTCCGTGCCCAGTGCCTGGATGGCGCGGCTTGCGATTTCGCTGAAGTCGGCTTGGCCTGTTTCCGACATCACGACCTTCCATTCCTGGAACGCCCGGATAAGAACACGCATCAGCGACTCGAGCGACTTCCAGGACTCGTCATCATAGTCGGGACGCGGCAGTAACCGCACGACTTTCAAACGGTCAAGTAACTCCTCGTTGTCCGCCAGGGAATTGAGTAACTCCTTGAAACCATCTTTCATCTGCTGCCGCAGTGCCCGCTCTTCTCCCCTGGTTTTTTCAAGCGCCGGGAAGCCTTCCGCTTTCGTGATGCGGCTTTTCCAGGCGCCTTTTTGGGTTAACAGGAATCTGGCCAGCGTGACCCAGTGTGGTAGCGACTCGGCGGTTGCTGTAAGCGTCACCGGGCCTGTTTCAGATTTGTAGCAGGCATTTACGAGAGACTTGAGCGGTTGCCCGGTTTCATCCGGCAGGTTTTTTGCAGCGTAAGTGATGTAAGGGGCAAGCCCGGAAAGCAGGTCCTCGTTTCGTGCAAGTTCCAGGGTCGACCGCAACTCGGCTTCAATCAGCTGTTTCAGCGCGTCTTCCAGTGCGCTGCGATCGAAGCCGTCCCCGGACCTGATCGTCAGCAGGTGACCAATCCACTGCTCCCGGTGGGAAAGCATGTTGGTGAGCAAGTTGACCAGCCTGTCGTATTGGTTATCGTAGCGGCCCAGCACCCGGATGATGTCGGTCTGCAGATCGTCACGGTTGTCTTCGATCGCCGCCATGGTCCTGGCTGCCGCGAGGCGGTACAGCGGCTCAGCGTCCTCCGCGACCTGCTGACCGCCCCCAAGGCCCGAAAGAATGGGCAATTGGCGGGCCAGTTCGCTGCAAAGGCTGTCAATCGTCCTGATCCGCAGGCGGCTGGGTTGCTGAAGCAGGTTCCAGCCGCGTTCCTGGTCGTTTTGCAGAGCCGCGCGCGCCAGATCCCGGCTGACCTGCTCATGGGGTTCAAGTTTCTTCACCGGCTCGCAAGTGGCTGCCTGCAGCCGCGTTACCAGGCGATGGTGCATTTCCGCAGCGGCTTTACGCGTAAAAGTGATCGCGATGACTTCTTCCGGATTTTCCACGCGGGACAGCAGCCTCAGCATTCTTTGCGTGAGGAGTTCGGTTTTGCCGGAACCTGCGGGCGCCTGGACGATATAGGAGTGGTCGGGGTCCCTGGATTGCCGGCGCTGAACTGCGTCGTCGTGAGTGTGGATCACAGCGATCCCTCCAGTTCGTGGACGCGGCACAGCGCATGCAGATCACAATAGCTTTTGTCGCAGGTCTTGATGCCGTCTTTCGGATCGATGCGGGCGTCGCCGAGCAGAAAGTCCGCCATCAGCCTGTGCAGGATTCCTCTCCATTGCCCGATGGTCTGTGACATGTTTTTTCCAGCCTCTCTCAGAAGTGGCGCATTCGGTCCCTGCCTGGGCGGCAGGCCCGGGAAAATGCTGTCTTCGGTCGAGACGCCCCGGTAGACGCATTGATCGTCCCTGATGACAGAAAAGACCACGGCCGCCGGCGTTCTTTCGGTGCTGGTGGCGTACAGCGGTAACTGTGGGTCATCAGGCCGGTCTCCAAACCATTTGCTCGGCTGCACCTTGCCGGTTTTGTAGTCGATGATGACCTCTTCTCCCGATGGAAGCCGGTCAATGCGGTCGATGACCAGGCGGATCTGCTGGCCTTCGATTTCCTGCAGAAGTTCGCGCTCGAAACCCACGACCTCGAAGGTCTGGCGCCTCATTTCCAGTTCCAGCTGGGCAGCGACCAGACGCTGAAGGCGGCTGCTTTCGACCTCCCGGAATTCCGGCCGGTCGATCAGGCTGCGCTCCTCCCCGAGGACTCGTTCGACGTGCGATCTCACGCGGCCTTGCAACGCTTCCGCGTCGAGTGCTTTCAACGCCTGTTGTGTGCGGGTTTGCCGCCAGAAGTTTTCCAGTACGCGGTGGATCAGGCTGCCGTGCAGGGCCGGGCTGATGCCATCGACCGGTGTTTCCAGGCCCTCTGCGCCGAGCCTGTTCGCGGCAAATGCGCGGAACGGGCAGAGGGCCTGGTGCTTGAGAATCGAACTGCCACCTTTCGCGGTTCCCGGTGCGGGCGGCCCTGGCATAAGCAGCGGATCCTGCTGTGGCGGCCCTGCTGCATGCACCAGGGCCTGCCAGTGATCCTCCTGCCAGCCTGGTACCTGGGTTTCTGACTTGAAGTACTTATTGTTCAGCAGAGGGCTGGGTAATACTTTTTCGCCATCGAGCTGGCCGGGGTAGCTGAAAATGCAGTCAGGAGCAGTGTGCAAGAGGCGCCCGGTGATGGTGCGGGCCACTTCCAGTTCGCGCTGTGGACTGGACTGCGGAAGCTGGGCCTTGAATTGCAAGACGCCGGGTATAAAAGGATTGGGTTGTGCAGCGGTCGGCCAATTGTCGTTGTGCAGGCCCATCACCCACGTATGATCGAACCGCAAACCAGTGACTTCGTAAAGGCCCAATACCTGGATGTTCGCCGGGGGCGTGCGCACCTGGAACACCTGTTCGCGGCAGATCTGGCGCAATTGGGCAATGGCTGTCTCGCGACGCAGCTGGCGTGTGGTAGCGTCCAGCGAAGCCAGCCCCCGCAGGGCGTCTTTCCACGCCTGGATGATTTGCCAGCCCTCGTCGCCGGCCGTTTCAGCAGCTTTATGCCAGCCGGTTGCCGCCAACAGCCCGTCGATGGCTTGTGCCCAGGCGGAAGGAAGCAGCCTGTCGCGAGAATCCCGTTCGAACCCGGCTAACTGATTGATCACGGATTCCAGGATAGGACTGTTCCATGGCTGTGGTTCCTGCTGATCGGGTGGCAGTTCCTGGTGTTCGTTGTCATATTTCCTGATTTCGCCCGCCCGGTACCGGACTTCATTCAACTTCAGCTGGCGTGGATAGTTTTCACGTAGACATTTTTCAAGCAGGGCCCGGCTGTTTTGCTCATCCCTGCCACCACTGAACCATGGAGATCGAAGTACGCGGCCGATGTCCTGTATGTCAATGCGTTTTTCAATCCAGCTCAAAAGATTGAATGCAGACTCGATCATTGGGACCTGGATCAATGGTTTACCCATCGAGATATTCCAGGGTTTTGCTTTTCTATCGCCATTCCCTCTTGCCGGCGTCAGGATTTCCGCCAGGTGGTGTTCCACTTCCCGGCGCCGGGCATGCAAATCAGGCACGACGATAGCGATCCTTGAATCTGGCTCCCGTTCTGACCAGTACCTTACCCAGCGAGCCATCCGCTGCAGTTCATGCCGGCTGTCCTGACCTTGCCAGAGTATGGCGCTGCCGAGGGCGGGAGTCAGCGACAGGCGTTTAGCCTGAAGCCCGGCATCTTCCAGTGCCGCCAGAAGATCCTTTTGCGCCGGGTTGAATTCATCGAAGCCCATCAACCCGATCCTTGCCGGTGGATTCAGTTCGCCACCGCGGACCGCTTCAACCAGCAAGGCAAGTCGGTCTTCAGGCGGAAGCCAGTTTTCCCGCCGGCACAAGGCTTCGAATGCCCTGTTCCAATGACTGAACGCGGCGTGGTTTTCGTTTTCTTCCCCGTGCCACGCCGGGTGGTTCATATCCAGTTGCCAGTAGACGCAAAGCTTGCGGGTATCTCTTAGCCGGGCGGCCAGCGAATCCGGTCGCAGGAGTTGCCGCGCGCGAGCATCATTCCGCAGCGTCCGCTGCCAAAGGCTAATCAGTTGATGATTTCCGGGAACGGCCAGGTCAGCGCCTTTGATTCCCTGTAGCCCGGCACTCTCCCAAAAACGGCTGAGCCAGGCCTCCCATGAGAGGATATCCGGGCTTTGCCACACTGAGTCACCCTGTTCAAGGCGCCACTGCCCGTATTGGATACCAAGCACCCGCGCCAGCCGGCTGTTGCCCGTCACCAGGGTGAGATCGCCAGCCAGGTCAGAAAAAAGCGAGTGAGCTTCTACGGTGGATTCTGTCATGGGGATATCATACTGTGTGCGTTCTCAGAACCTGAGATTTTCAGAGTGATCCGAACATGGAAATAATTTCAGCAGCTACCCTTCTGTTCCTGGTGATGGACCCGCTGGGCAATATCCCGATTTTTCTGTCCGTGCTGGATGATGTCGCACCCCAGAGACGCACACGCGTGTTGTTGCGAGAACTGGTGCTCGCTCTCATTGTCCTGGTGCTGTTCCTGTTTTTCGGGCAGTACGTGCTTGGGTTCCTGCAACTGAGTGAGCATGCCATCAGGATTGCAGGCGGGATCATCCTGTTTCTGATCGCATTGAAGATGGTGTTTCCGGTCAGGCGCACGGCCCATTCACCGGAAGACATCCAGGGCGAACCGATGCTGGTGCCGCTGGCGATCCCCATGGTGGCGGGCCCTTCGGCCATGGCCGTCGTTATGTTGATGGCCACCAATGATCCCTCTCGGATGACCGCCTGGTTGCTGGCCCTGTTCGCCGCCTGGCTGTTGACTTCCATCATTCTGCTATCAGCCAATGGGCTGAAGCGTTTCCTCGGCAAGCGCGGCTTGATTGCGATGGAGCGGCTGATGGGCATGCTGCTGATCGCGCTGGCGGTGCAGATGCTGCTCGAGGGAATTTCAACATACCTGGCGGGGATCAGGTAGGTCTGAAACAACCGGTGGAGAATGGACCATGAAATTAGCAGTCATCACCGCGGCATTGTTGCTGGTTGCCGTATTTCCGGCCTGGGGCGGATCAGACGAGGAACAGCTCACGGCCTTGCTGGATGAATTTCTCGCCGGCGCGTCAGTCAATGATATTGCCGCCCACGAGCGGTTCTGGGCGGACGACCTGGTCTACACGTCCTCGAGTGGTCTGCGGTTCGGAAAGGCGGACATCCTGGAAGGAATGAGGGCGGAGCCGGAAACGGACTCGAGTGAGCCGGAGACCGTCTACACCGCCGAAGAAGTCCGTATCCGGCATTACGGCGATACGGCAGTCGTGGCTTTCAGATTGCTGGGTAACCCCCGTGCTGAAAACGAAAAGGTGATGCAGTATTTCAATACCGGGACCTTTGTGAAGCGTGATGGGCAATGGCGGGCCGTGGCCTGGCAGGCCACGAAGATCCCTGATCCGGATCATTAGCCCTAACGGGTTACGACCTCCGCGTGGGTGGTGAGCCGGTATGGCACGTTGCCGGGTACCGGGCCATCGTCCAGAGGCGGACTAAGCCATTCGATCAGCCTGATGTCGTCAAACCAGGTGGCGTGCTCTTTCGAACCATCCGCCGGCTTCACCTCGAGAATCACGCGGTATGAAATAGCCGTGACCCTGGGTGAATCGAAGTCGAATCTCAGTTCCTGCCAGCCCGCGTCTTTGAGTTCCCGGCGCCCGATCAGCCGGAGTTTCGCCGACTCCAGGGCTTCTTTCCGGTTTTCGTCTCGTTTGCGCCATTGCTGATAAGCGGTCACCGTGGCCGGCGCCTCTGCCCGGGCTGTAACGATGAATGTGGTGGGCGTGCCGGGTTCGAAAGTGTATTCGAAGGTTCGCATCCCAATCCTGCCCTCGCCCTGGTCAGCGGGGATCTGCAACTGCATGACGTTCCTGCCGGCAGGTGCATCGTCTCTTGGCACGATGGTCTGCGTGCCGTCTTCGATCCAGCTGCGATCGGCGGCGTCAAAAACAAAATGTGATTCCAGGTGGCCCATCGGCAACAGGTTTTTCCCCAGCCGGACCCTGGCCGAATTTTCGGGTTGGGTTTCAATCGTGTTGTAAGGTGTCTGCCAGCTGCGGGACGGCACGGAAATGATGGTTGCTCCTTCCGGGAACACCGCGCGGGGTAATACCATTGCTTTTTCGGGAACAGGGCGGTTGTTTTTTTCTCCGGGCAGGATCACGGCATTGCCGCCGGAAGCTGCCAGGTTGATTCCGCGGCGGCTGGAAAGATTGTCGACCCGTTTCAAAATCGTGTTGCGGAAAGTGTCCGTTGCCGGCATCGGCGTATAGCCCTTGATCCGGATCGGCATGACCTCGGCCCGGTGCAGGCGGTCGCGATCCATCCAGACATACAGCAGGTAAGAGCGCTTTGTTGAGTAGTGGAACTGGTCAAACATGAAATTGCCCATCGAGTAGGCAACCAGCCGGTGCTTGTAGATTTCAAAGCCCTGCACGATGTGGGGATGATGGCCAATGGCCAGCACGGCGCCTTCGTCGATGGACTGTTTGAGCCGTGATTCGGTGACCATCGTGGGTTCATCCGTGTACTCACGGCTGCCGTGGTATTGCACCACCGGCAGGAAGCCCTGCTCTGCTTCACTGCGCACCATGTTGCTGATGTTTTCGGAGGTGCCGAAAGCGGCCCCGCCTTTTTCAGCACCCTGTGCGACCTGGTTGGGGCTGAAATTACCCGCCCATCCGAGATACCCAAGGAAGCTCATGGAGATGTCTCTGAGTTGAGTGCGGAAAGGTTTCAGTGCCTGGTTTTCGGTCATCCCGGCCCCGGACCAGCCCAGGCCTGACGCCTCCAGGGCTTCGATCGTGGATTGCAGTCCGGCCGCAAGGTAATCGTAGGTGTGGTTGTTACCCAGCGTGACGTAGTCGACGCCGGACTTGCGAAGCGCCGTCAGCGCTTCCGGGGGTGTAAAAAAAACATAGGACTTGGGAGCGTTTTGCTCCGGCCTGGAACTCATGACCTGGGTCTCGAGGTTCACGGATGCAAGGTCGGCAATCTCCAGGTAGGGTTTCATGTGGCGGATCAATGCCAGCGTGTCTTCCTCCCTGTAGCCGTCCCTTATCAACACCGGTTCACCTTCTTCAGGGTTCGAAAAGCGCCGCCCCATCATTGCGTCACCACCAAAGACCATCATGGTTCTTCCCACGGCATGGGCCACCAGCGTGACATCGGGAAGCTGGACCGGGTCGTCGGGCGTGCGCCTGGGTCGCCAGGCCAGTTCCAGGGGGCTGTAGCTGTGGATCATCGGGAAATGGCCATCAGCGGCGTAGCTGAACATGTAAATGTCGCCCGGTTGGGTGGTCATTTCGTACCGGCCGGAGGCATCGGTGGTTGCGCTGCTCTGGCCAAGCCGGATCTGCGCCCCGGGTAATCCCTTGCCTGACTCTGTCAGGACCAATCCGGAAAAGCTGACCTCGGCGAAAGCGGGCAGGGCTATCGAAAGCAGAACGGCACAAATCGTAATTTTTTTGAATCGGGTCATGGCGTTGGCTGCGGACAGGGTGGGGCACTGCAGACAGACACACTGTCTGCGTTGGCTAGCAGGGCGATCAAGGCGGCGGCTCCGAGGATGCCGAGCACCCAGCCGAGCGTGTTCTCATTCTGGTTGGAGTAGGGATTTTCCACCTTCAGACTTTTCATATCTTCATAGCGGTAGAATCCCTTGTTGCCGCCCAGTCCTTCCTTAGTTATTTCGGTCACCCGGAACTTGATGGTTTTACGGTCCAGCGTCTTGATTTTGACCAGGCTGCCGTAATCGATACCGCGAGCCTTGTCGCTTTGCATGGCGTGCTCGATGTTCACCGGTTGCATGGTGGAGCAGGCCGCGAGGTTCAGCAACAACAGGCACAGCAGGTAGCGTTTGAGGAAAACGAACATCGGGTCCATTGTACTGATATTAGTGCGACGATGAACCAGAATGAAATCAGCCGCGGCCTGACAAGCATCAGCTAACAAGGACCGCGCCCTCGCTAGAATGAGCCGTTCATAATCACCAGAAGAATCGTGAAATGCTGTTGCGAACGGGGTCTTCGGCGACTGCCTTAATCCTTTCGTGCTGCCTGGTGTTGTTAGCGCTCTGGCCGACAGGCGCCATCGCGCAGGCACAACGGCGTGAAGTGCCTGCCGTGGCCGTCGACAAAGCGCCGCTGCTGGATGGCGATGTGATCAATGATCCGGCCTGGCAGGCGGCGACGCCTACAGGGGGCTTCATTCAGACCACGCCGGATGAAGGGCAGCCGGCGAGCCAGCGAACGGAAGTTCGGGTGGTTTACACGCAGGACGCCATCTATTTCGGTTTCATTCTGTATGACGATGATCCATCAACCATCGTGGCTTCTGATTCCCGTCGTGACGCCAGCCTGGATGAAATGGACAGCCTTCTGTTTATCCTGGACACGTACCGCGACGAACAGAACGGCTTCGTATTCGGCACCAATCCCAATGGCCTGATGTACGACGGGCAACTGAGCAAGGCGGGACAGGGGACGTCCATGTTCGGTGGCGGGGCCGGAGGCGGTTTCAATATCAACTGGGACGGGGTCTGGGATGTCAGAACGGTGCTTGGCGACTTTGGATGGAGCGCTGAATTCCGGATTCCTTTCAAGACTATCCGTTATCCCGATCGGGACATCCAGAGCTGGGGCGTAAATTTTCAACGCAACATCATCCGGCGCAATGAAACGGCTTACTGGTCACCGCTGGGGCGGCAGTACAATATCCTGCGACTGGCCGACGCGGGAACGCTCACCAGCCTTGAAATCGGCAGTCAACGTAATCTGAAAATCGTTCCCTACGTGCTGGGCGAAGCCAGCGATATCGGTGATGAGGGCAATGACACGGACACGGAATGGGGCATGGACGTCAAGTACAGCCTGACGCCCTCGCTGACCCTGGACCTCACCTATAACACCGATTTCGCGCAGGTAGAGGCCGACGAGTCACAAGTTTCCCTGGACCGGTTTAACCTGTTCTTTCCGGAAAAGCGCCCCTTCTTCCTGGAAAATGCAGGCTTGTTTGCCGTTGGCAGGGCACAACAGGTCGAACTGTTTTTCAGCCGCAGAATCGGTCTGTCCCGCGATGGAGACATCATTCCCATCGATTACGGCGCACGCGTATCAGGGGCTTTGGGAGGCGTAAATGTCGGCGCCATGTATATGCAAACGGATGAACTGGCCGGCGTAACGCCGTCCAATCGTTTCGGCGTGGCGCGGGTGAACAAGGAACTGCCCAACCGGTCTTCCATCGGCGCCATTTTTGTCAGCCGGGAATCCAGGGGGGAATTTTCAGAGCTTTTCGGCAACAACCGCACTTACGGAGCCGACGCGCGCTGGGGAATCGGTGAGTACGGATTGATTTCGGGCTACTTGGCCGGCACCACTACGCCCGGACTGGATGGGGACGAGAATTCCTGGTCGCTTTCCGGCGATTACGACTCTGAGCGGTGGAGTTTGGGTGCTGACTTCGTCAAAGTGGGCGAAGATTTCAATCCGGAGGTGGGTTTTCTGAACCGTGGCGGCGGCTACCGCAACTATGCCGCTAACATCATGCGGCGCTATCGCCCGGATACCAGCCGCATCGGCCTGCTCGAGATCCGCCCTCATGCCTCGTACCGCGGCTACTGGAACCTTGACGGATTCCAGGAAACAGGATTTCTGCACATCGACAATCACCTGGTCTGGAAAAACGGCTATGAATTCCACTCGGCCATCAATTTCACCACGGAAGGGCTGATGAGGCCTTATGAAATCTCGGATGGGATTTTCGTGCCGCCCGGCACCTACAGGAACTCGGAGATGCACCTGTACGGCCAGACCAATGAAGGCGCCTGGATCAGCTTCAACGCGTCACTGACGGTAGGTGGTTTCTATAATGGGGATCGTGTCAGGTTCACCCCGTCTATGCGCATGCGGTTGGGCGAGCATTTCACGACGCAATTGAGTTGGAGCCAGAACAACGTGGACCTGCCGCAGGGAGATTTCACCACCCAGGTCGGCCGGCTCCGCCTGTCCTACTCCTTCACACCCCAGATCGCGCTCGAGGCGCTTTTGCAATACAACAATGTCGATGACTTCTTCTCGACCAATATACGGTTCTCATGGCTCAGAAAAGCCAATACGGGGCTGTACGTGGTGTTCAACGACATCAAGGGGTATGACCGGTATACGGGAGAGCAGCCCAACCGCAACATCATCGTGAAATACACGCACATGTTCGACCTGTTCTAGTAAGCCCTCCCGTAGTATTCCCGGTGCCAGCGTTGCGGCTTCTCGTAGATGGCGGCATCGATGATGGACCACAGGTGAATCGCCCAGCCCATCAGGATCAGCCAGAGCACTGCCGTGAGGATAAACATCAGGCCAGCCAGGAACCAGCGGCCCTGCAGCAGCTGTCCCAGGCCAGGAATAAAAAAGCTCGCCAGGGCGGCGATCACATTTCCGCAGGATCCATTTCCCATGCTGTACCTCCTTTCCGGGTTTACAGCTAAGTAGATGCAGAATTCGTGCCAGCTCTCTGGAGTGGGTTTACAGCGCTGAACGGCGGGTTTTTTCCAGCGCGTTGGTGTAATCAACACAATTTTGGCAAATTCCGCGAACAGGAAGTCGTATGTACTGCATTATTCGGGCACAGGATTTATTGATCCAGGTCCGCGAGCCGCACCGGATGAGCTGCTATTTATGTGAGGCTATGTTGAAACGTGAATCTTCCGGTTTTCAGTTCAATTCTCCGGAACTGGAACAGATTGGGCAACTGAACCGTTTGCTGTTTGAAGCCTATGGCAAAAACAGCGATGCGGTCAAACACATGTTGGCCTTGCGCCAATACCTGGAAACCATGGCGGTCATCGGGCGCCGCTTCAGGATGTTCCAGATTGCCAATCACCGGATCTTTCGCCAACAGGACCGGATGGTCGTTCCCTACGACGCTCACGGCGCCCTGATGATTTTCAGCGTGGGTGAAAATTCAAGTGAACTGGTAACGGATTTACGGCTGCCGCACGGAACCCTGGTGACCGACCAGCTGATATCGGAACAGGTCGGCAGACCAGACCAGGTCATCGATCTCGAACAGGAAATCTACCACCTGGACATTGACGATACGCCGGCTATCCAGGTTTCCCGTCTGCGCGACCTTGCACGGTTGCTGAACCGTCTCAACAAGTGTGGCAGCAGGCACGAGGCGGTCTACCTGCTGCGGTTCCTGGTAGCCAGGTTATGCAGCACGACCGATCGCGGCGTCAGTCATGCCAAGAACCTGAAGCCAGAAACGATGCAGGTCCGAGAAGAACTGGTTGAATTCATGAACGGCCCGTTTGCGAACCGGCTGCGCCTGCCCACAAGGTTGCTGGTGCGCAACGTTTCCGGACTGGTTTCCCAGCCCAAGCTGATTGACGAAGTCTGGCAGGATACGATCGATCTTTGCGAGGTTCATGTCAGGGGCAGCACCATCACGAATGAAATCCGCCGTAGTACGCACCATGCCATGGGCAGTTACACGCTGGCGCTGGCAAGGGCCTACCTTGAGTGGCTGAACGGCGCCGAGGCGGAGTTTCCGGACCCCGAGCGAGAAGTCCCTTCCGAAGCAGACCAGAAAGCCAGGTCCAGCCAGTTGGTCAGGGAACTGGTGGAGCGCATCGTCAGAAACCTCGAGCAGCTCCTGGGTAATGCGCAAATTGTCTCGAGGGTCGAGGAGTGGAGAAATGCCTATGCAGCCGAGCTGATGAGCTGCAGGTCAGGTAAATCCCTGGAGGAAGAACTGGAATCGCTGGTGACCAATGGAATTCGGGCAGACAACCGCTGGGTCTATCAGCATCGGTTGCGCAGTCTTGAAGAAAAGTCTGCTGAAGGGGCATGGGACGAAGGCGCCGGCAAAGCGTTCAGGCAGCATCTGCAACAAATGATGCAGAATCTGCCGGGGGATGAGGGCTTCCGGGCGGATGCTTCCGAAAAGCTGGCGCGTGAGGCGGTATCCCGGTTTGCCGGCGGACTGCGCAGCAGCAACCAGGATGCGCTGTTTGAAGCGCTGGACGGCCTGATTACCAAATATCAACATGATGCCCCGGTACGGGCTTTTGAAGACAGCTGCAGGTTAAGGCGCGAACTGGAGAAACTGGCCGGGGACGGCGCATTTCATAGTCAGCGTTACCTCCTGCATCAACTTGATTGTGTGCTGGAGGAGCTCGGGTTCTTTGCGCTGAGACACGTTGCTTCGGGCTATCAGGAAAACGGCGTTGATCTCGAGGAATGCCTCAATATCGTTTTCCTGTGCGCGCAAAATCTACAACTCGACGGGCTTTTCTCGAGAGAACTCTGGGATCTGTCCGTGATGCTGGTGAATAAAAGGCGCACTTCTTCCGAGCTTCTCGATGTACTGGAGCAGATACAGAAGAATTATCACCGGCTGGTTTTACGGGTCAGCGAAGCCTATGACGTCATGTCCGGTCACCTGGGATACAGCAAAGATGAAATGCGGGCGGTTCAGGGCAATTTTCAGCGCACCATGCATGACCTGAACAACCTGGTTCATTTTTCGGACCTCGCCCGGGCCCACGTGGCTGATCAGCGGACCGAATGTCAAAGCCCGGGAAAAGGTGCGATGGGTGACGAACCCTGGGATTTTGTGCACCTGTCGCATATCGACGATATTACCCGGCGAGTTGAAGACTGGTCTTCTGTCAGCCTCCAGGCAAGATACGGAGGTAAAGGTTCCGGGTTGATTTACATTTCCTACCTCGGCGTTCCGACCCGCGATGCGTTCATCGTTCCAACGGTTCTGCCCCGCGCGGAATTGCATCGGAGCGAGCAGGATCGCTTCGAACAGGAGCTGGAAAAGCATGTTCACGTGCTGGAGCAGGACATATCTTTCAATGACGGTGAGATCGTCAGTTTCGGTGATCACAGGTGCCCACTTTTGCTGGCAATCCGGGGTGGTTCGGTCTTTTCGATGCCCGGCATGTTGTCCACCGTGGTCTTTGCAGGCATGACGGACGCAATTGCAGAGTCCTTGGCGCTTGAGGACGAGTGGTTTGCCTGGGACGCCTATCGCCGGTTCCTGGCTTCTTACGCCGCCGCTGTGTGGCATCTTGACCTCGAACAATTGGACCTGGTTGAAAAGGCCAAGCGCGACCATGGCGTGGTGCTCAAGACAGACTTGCCAGGAAATGCGATGCGGGAGATCGTGGAAGCATCCAGGGCCGCCATCCATGAAGCGGGTCACGGCGAGCAACTCGAGCAGGCGCTCGAAGATCCGGTGCTCCAGCTGCAAACGGCAGCCAGGGCGGTCCATGATTCCTGGGACGCAGAGCGGGCCTGCCGATACCGCGATATCAAGCACATGAGCGACAGCTGGCACACGGCAGTCATTGTTCAGCAGATGGCTTGTGGCAACCGGTCGAATCCTGAAGAGCTCAAGCCCGGAATGGACGAAATGCAGATTTCCCTGACCGGAGTGATCCCCAACACGCGCATGACCACGTCCGGTTTCCGGGTGTTTACCGGGGACGTCAAGTTCAGTGCCTGCGGTGATGACCTGGTGGGTGGGCTGACCGCCGCCCAGTCGTTCGAACCAGTCCAGAACTTACGGGCCCAGGCACCCATGCTGGAACGCAGGCTAAACCATATCAGTGCACGCCTCAGACGCTATCTGGGGTCGGATACGGAAATAGAGTTCACAGTCGAGCGGGGAGTGCTGAGCGTCCTGCAGACGCGCAGCGCACAGGCGGAGCATCACTTCAGTCCCCGCACATTCAGTAATCCGGGCCCCGTTGCCGGACAGGGCATCGGCATCAGCGGCGGTGCATTTCGGGGCGTGGTTGCTTTTAACGAGAACGACGTCCGGAAATTACGTGAGACAGGGGCCGTCGAGCAAGAAGAGGTTGATGGCATTCTGTTGTTGCTGGAAAATCCCATTCCCGATGAAATACCGCTGATACTCTCGGTCGACGGCCTGCTTTGCGCCAGGGGTGGTTCGACCTCGCACGCCGCGGTTGCGGTGCATGGAATCGACGATAAACCTTATGCTGCGGTGCTGGGCGTGTCAGAATTGCGGCTGACGGAAAACAAGGCGGAACTGGCCATGGCGGATGGACAGCCGGTCCACGAGATCCGGACCGGTGATGTGATTTCGATTCATGGCCAGACGGGAGAAGTGTTCATGGGTGCACTCGAAGTGCTCAGCGTCACCTCGGATCAAGGCAGAGGAGAACCGGAATTTTGAGAATTGTTTGGAAAGCATTGGGAGCTGCACTGGTACTGCTGATCCTGTTGACTGCCTGTGGCACAACAGCAACCAGCCCGATTGCAGACATCCCCCTGTCTGAAGAGCCCCTGGCCGGGAAATTTGTCTGGCATGACCTGATGACGGATGACCTGGAAGCCGCCAGGAAGTTTTACGGGAACTTGCTGGGGTGGACCTTTGAGGCAACCAGTCACCCCAACGGTGGTGACTACACGCTGATCTTCTCTGACGGGCAGCTGGTGGGTGGCATGGTGCAACTGGCTGACCCGGAGGGCGTAGAGTACTCAAGGTGGGTGGGCTACCTGTCCGTCCCGGACGTTGATTCCGCAGCCGAACTCACCACGGCAAAGGGTGGGACCGTAGTCGCCGGTCCGCTTGACCTTCCGGGAATCGGCCGGGCAGCCGCGATCCAGGACCCGCAAGGTGGCGTCGTTGGGCTGTTACGCAGTAAGCCCGGCGATCCAGCCGATTCAATCGTCCCAGTTGAAGGCCAGGTTGTCTGGAATGAAATGCTTGCCGCAGACGAAAAAGCGGCTGCAGCCTTTTATGAACGTATCAGCGGTGCCCGGGCGAAAACTGTGGAACGCAGAGGTGGCGAGTACATCATGCTGCAATCGCAGGGGAGGGACCGCGCCGGCTTCATGCTGCGGCCGGCAGAAGACGTCGATCCGTTCTGGCTGATTCATATTGGTGTGGCTGATCCGGCCGACGCCTCAATCCGCGTATCCGCACTGGGCGGCGAAGTGCTGATACCCCCCTCGGCGGACTTGCGGGAAGGCACGATGGCCGTAGTGATCGATCCCAACGGTGCTGTCCTGGCACTCCAGCAGTGGAATCAATGATGAACAAGTGGACCCGGCGAAATCTGATTGCCCTTCTCAGCCTCTGTTGCCTGATGCTCGGTGGCTGCAATGCAAATGTCGGTGTGGGGATGAGTGTCGGAGTGCCGGTGGGCAGCAACGGGCACATGCGTGTGAGCGGGCACAGGTGGCTGTGATCGACTGGTTTGCCCGAAGGCCAGGAGAGTTCCTGTATCAGACGTCGGTTAAATCTTGCGTATACGCATCTTCCCTTGGTTTGCAGGTTGCCGGTAAGTGGGTTTCGGATTCGGCGTCTCCGTAGCACTCCCACTGGTAGCTTTCCGAGTCGATCAGATCGCCAAGCTTGGTAAACCAGGCGTTGTCAGTGAAGAGGTAAAGTTGCGGATCTGTTCCGGCTCCCGTGTTTTTCGTCTTGATCCATATCCACATGGTGCCGGTGGCACAGTTGGCCTGAACCTGGATGTTAGCAACGTAACTGTGCTCCCCGAAGGTTTCGGTAAAGTAGTATCCCGCATCACCGTTTTGCGTAACCTTTTTGTCCATGTCCATTTGGCAGGTCGAGGTAAGAACGGATTTCGCGACGCTGGCCAGATTCAGTGCCTCGGTGGTTTTTTCACGGATTGAATAGTCCTGGTATGCGGGCAGGGCCAGGGACATCAGCATGACGGCGATCGCGATCACGATCATCAGTTCGATCAGGGTATATCCCCTTGGCGAACGCATTGCTGGATGCATACTTTGGCTCAATGCCGACTCCTTTCGCGTCAGTGGGTTAGCAACTGTTGCCTGAAAAACCTTTTTCCAGGGTCACAAATTTAAATGCAATACACGTGCCACTCACTTTGTGAGAGAAATATGTGTTGTTAAAACAGATAGATAAGGTATTTCGGGTATGCACAAAAAGGTGCCGGCCCCGTCAATTTTTGACACAAATTGTTGGCTATCCGGGCCTGGAAGACCCGGATCAATCGCCCGTGCTGGCAGGCAGAAATTCTTCTCCGAACAGCACCAGCTTGTCGATCTTCCCTGTCGGGCCTATCCGGAACTCGGCGAACTCGCGCATTCCCCAGGGCTCATACTCCACGAGAAAAGTATCCAGGTGCCAATGGCTCATTGGCATGCTGACCTTTTTTGTCTTGAGGAACATTTTGCGGTCCTGCTGTTCAATGATGATCTCACCGATCACGGGGCTCTTCCATGCGCCAAGGTAGTCTTCCCTCGACAGGCTGGGCCGCGTCTTCCTGAGCCGTTGTTTCCTGGTCTCCGCCCAGGTTTCACCACCCTGTTTGGCCTGGCTCGAATAAAGGTCCCAGATTTCCGAGTTCCAGTCCCTGGAATCTTCACCGGTGCGGTTGTCCATTACTTCCCACAGAACCGCATGGCGCATTTCCGCATGGTCGCGGTTACCCAGGACGACGACTGCCCGGTCCCCAGCCCGGTCCAGCCCGATTATGGCGATCAGCCCGGAGAGGCTGCCGGTGTGAAAATCGATTTTTCGGCCCTGAAAGTTCTGTTGGAACCACCCCAGGCCGTAGCTTGTCCAGTCCGGCCGGGTCAGCTTGGTGGTGGGGTAGAAGTCATCAGTGGCGATCAGGCTCTGTGGTTTGAACATCTCCTCGATATGATTCTCAGTGATCAGCCGCTCGCCACCCTCGGTCACCGCGCCCCGTAACAGGAACTGGGCCCACAGCCCCATGTCGTGAATGGAAGACCAAACTGACCCGGCTGCATCGGCCAGGTCGTCGGGGAAATCCCAGTCCGCGCGTGATAATTCACCCTCATTGAAAAAATAAGGCAGCACGTGCGACTGTTCCGGTGTGATCTGGCCGCGGGTCCCGTAGGTCTCCATCATTCCGATCGGATGCCACAGGCGCCTGGTCAGGAAATGGTCCCAGCGCTGGCCGCTGACGCGTTCGATGATGACGCCGGCAAGTTCATACATCGTATTCTGGTAAATATGCCGGGTACGCAAGGGTGCGGCGACCGGCACAACGCTCAGCCGGTCGATTTGCTCTTCCAGCGGCATGTCCTGGAAAAATGTCCATCCATCGGTGCTGGGTAGGCCGGTCCGGTGAACCAGCAGATCCCGAATCGTCAATTGGGAGGTCAGCAGCGGGTCTTTGAAATGCAATTCCGGGATGTGCTTGATGATCGGGTCATCCAGTGTCAGCTTTTCCTCGTCAGCCAGCATCAGGATACCTGCCGCCACCATGGCCTTGGTGGTGGAGGCATTGGCGAACAGTGTGTGCTCGTCAATCTCCTCTCCATCGGTAACCGCGGTCTGACCGAAGCCCTGTTGGTAGAGGACAGCATCGCCGGAGACCACCGTTACGGCCATTCCGGGTACATTCCACAGTTCCATTCCGCGTTTGACGAAGGAATCGAGTCCCTGCCAGTCGCTGGCGCTGGTTGTGGTTCCTGGAAAAATGACCAAAAAAGCAGCGAGTAACGTCGTGATGATTGCATTGCTGGATCGATTCATTTGGATTTTCCAATTGCTGGCGGCATGGGCTGGGTAAATGCGAGCTCGTCGCAGTGCACATTCCTGCAGGGGCTGCTAGAGTTAAGTTTATCCCGAATTGCATGCAAGGTGACACCTCATGACATCCAGCACGACCAGCAAATTGAAGCAGTCACTGGGAGAACTTCTCGGTCTTGCCCGTGGTTTGATGGCGGACGAAGAATTGACCAACAGCGAAATCCGGTTCCTTCACGACTGGCTGGAGGAACGCTACGTGATGACTTCTTCGTTTCCGGGAAACGTCATTCAACAGCGGATCAAGGATGTGCTGGAAGACGGTGTCATTACCGAGGAGGAGCGCAGCCACCTGGTTGACACGCTCAACATGCTGATTGACGACAGGCTCGACGACCTGGCCGAACAGGTGGACCTGACGGAATTGTGGTTCGACGAAGTGGGGTTGATAGAATTCAACCAGGCCCGGTTTTGCCTGACCGGTAATTTTGTTTACGGGCCCGAGGACGTGTGCAAGATTGCAATCGAGCAACGTGGCGGTATTGTGAAGCCAACCGTTGGTGATGAAATACAGTTCCTGGTGGTTGGCGGCCTGGGTGTGGATGAATGGCGTACCGGTGGCCTCGGCACCGAGATTGAAAGGGCCATGAGGCTGCGAGCCAAGGGGAAAGAGGTAAAGATCATCCCCGAAGATTCCTGGGTTGCGCTGCTCAAGCCCGCAACAGGAGACCAACAGTGAAATCCAGGTGGAAGGTGCCGCCTCGTATTATGCCGATTCACTGGGGATGATCGACTCGGGTACTGCAAAGGTTTTACTCCGGTACGAGGACTGACAGGCAATGCCGCAACCAGACGTGCTGATCGCCATTCATGATGCGCCAGCTTACGTTCCGTTACTCGGGGAAATACTGGGCGGCAGGGCGAGGCTTTCCATTGCCACAACCGCAGCCGAAGCACTGGAGGCTTACGATGGACAAGCCGTGGTGCTGGGTGAGCCGGACCTGCTTGCCGGTGTATTGGACGACATGCCCGCGGTTGAGTGGGTGCAGTCGAGTTGGGCTGGCGTGACCCCTCTTCTGAACATTGACCGCACGGACTTTCGACTTACCGGCATAAAGGACGCATTTGGCGGCCAGATGTCTGAATACGTGTTCGCCTACCTTCTGGCCAGGGAAGTCAGAATTCTGGAGCGGCTTGGCCGCCAGTCGAGGAAAGACTGGTGGGATGAACCTTCGGGCAGTTTGCAGGGTAAAACACTGGGTGTGATGGGGACGGGCTCGATAGGCAGCGCCATTGCCTCGAGAGCCAGGGCTTTCGACATGAAAACACTGGGTTTCAGCCGGACGGGCAGGCCAGCGAAAGCTTTCGGACAGGTTTACGCCAGCCACGAACTGCATGAGTTTCTGCCGCAACCGGACTACCTGGTGGCGGTGCTGCCTGACACCGTGGAAACCAGGGGGTTGCTTGGATCTGAAGCTTTTGCCCTGGTGAAGAACAGCTGTTACCTGGTCAACGTGGGCAGGGGTTCACTCATTGACGAACAGGCGCTGATCAAGGCACTTTATGCGGATGAACTGGCGGGTGCTGTCCTGGATGTATTCCAGTCGGAACCGCTGTCGAAAGACAGCGTGCTATGGCATGCGCCCAACCTGTTGGTGACCGGACACATCGCGGCGATCAGCCGGCCACGGGACATTGCCCGGATCTTCGGCGAGAATTACGCGAGGTACTGTAACGGCGAACCGTTGAACTATCTGGTCGATTTTGACCGGGGCTATTGAGCGCATTAGAAAAGGCGAAAGTAAAATGGCGGGAGTTGAAGGAAGAGTTGCACTGGTGACAGGCGCCGGGCGCGGGATTGGCCGCGTGACGGCGCTGCTGCTTTCAGCGCGGGGTGCGCGGGTCATGGCGGTTGCGAGAAGCGAAGAAGAACTGGCCACCCTGGAGTTGGACTACGTGGTGGCTGATCTGGGCACTGCAGAAGGATGCTCTCACGCCGTCGAGCAGACGCGACAGCGGTTGGGTCCCATCGAAATTTTCGTTTGCAACCACGGCATTGGCTCGGCCCATGAAAAAGTGATCTGGGAACAGGATCCGCAATTGTGGGACCAGACCATCCGGGTCAACCTCGACGGGCCCTTTCACCTGTCCAGGCTGATTACAGACCAAATGGTCACCCAGGGTTACGGGCGCATCGTCTACACGAGTTCAACGGCCGGCGAAGTGGCCGAATCTGCGAGCGCGGCCTACAACAGCTCCAAGCACGGATTGCTCGGACTGATGCGATCAGTTGCGGTTGACGGCGGAGCTCATGGAATCACGTCGAATGCCGTGCTTCCGGGCTGGGTCCGCACGGAAATGGCTGAGAATTCAGCTCTCGCCGAAGCACAAGAGCGAGGAATCAGTGCGGAAGAGATATGGGCGGAACGCGCAAAGCTTTATCCCGCGGGCCGGGTCGTCAGTCCGGCCGAAGTGGCGGAAGTCATCGCTTTTCTTGCATCAGATGAGGCCAGCGGAGTCAGCGGCCAGGCGGTGACCGTCGCACTGGGCGGAATTTATTAGGGGGTGCTCAGCCTTTTTCCGGCAGGTAGTGGATAACCCGGATGTTCTCCAGCGTGACCAGGCCGCCACAGTTTGCCTCTTCGATCAGGCCTGAAAGGGTTGGCTGGAAGGCTTCGATCTTTCTTTCCTCATCGACGATTTCAACCACCATGGACAGGTCAGCCGAAAGATCCAGTATCTTGGTTGTGCGGATATGGTCGGTGGCGCCGTAACCCAGCACACCCTTGAGCACCGTGGCGCCGGCCAGCCCCGCCTGGCGGGCCTGTTTGACGATCACCTCGTGCAGCGGGTGATGGCCAACCTTGTCGCTCTCACCGATGAATATTCTCAGCAGTACCGCTTGTCCCGAAATTTCCATGCTCACCTCATGATGAATTCTATGATCAGCAGACCGAGCGCAAACGCCACTGCAGCGCCGGCCAGTGTGGCGACGAAATAGCTGGAAGCAAAAAAATACTCCTTGTCCTGCACGAATTGCCCTAGCTCGTAAATGAATGCTGACATGGTGGTAAAACCACCGCAGAACCCGGTGGCCAGCAACAGCCGCATTTCCGTCGACAGCAATTCTGATTTGCCGCTGATCCCGGCGATCATACCGACCACCAGGCAACCGGCCAGATTGGAGGCGAGCGTGCCAAACGGAAGGCTGAATGCGGAGAGGTTTTGCGTGGCCAAGGTCAGGCCATAGCGGCCGAGGCCGCCGAGCATGCTGCCTGCGCCGACATACACCAGTGCGATCAGAGTCTGCATTGCCGGAACTGTAACATTGCCCGGCGAAAGCAGGGTAGTGTTGAGGCAGGTGCATCTGCCCTTAGTCCTCGCGGACGAAACTCCATGCGATAGTGGACAGCGCCAGGCTTACGGCCGAGACGATGAAGATAATGCTTTTGTCCGGCGCCCTGCTGATCATCAATGCAACGCCGAGACTGACAACCAGTTGGGGCAGGACGACCGAAAGATTGAACAGCCCCATGTATAGACCCATTCTCGCCTGGCTGACTTTCTGGGAGACGATCGCGAAAGGCAGGCTGACTATGGCGGCCCAGCCGATGCCCACGACGGCCATCAGAACATAAATCTGCATCGGGCTGACACCGAATCCATACAGCCCGACATAGCCGAGTGTCATGAAGGCCATGCAGACGACATGGGTTTTGATGCGGCCTATGCGATGCGCGAGTGGCATCAACACCAGTGCCGGCAATAGCGCGCCCACGGCGTTCAGCACCAGGAAACTCATCGAGCCGACCCGGCCCAGGTCGATATCCGCCATGTCCGGCAGTTCCTGTTGCAGGTATGCAATCAGGAACACAAAGGTGGTTTGAATGCCCACCCAGCTGAACGAGTGCGCCGCGATGACCTTCCTGAACGAAGACAGTTGGCGGGCGCCGGGTTTGTCCTTTTCGAGCATGGTCAGGGCAACCAGCAGCAGGGTGGCTGCCCCACAGGCTATCTCTGCATAGTAATTTTCAGGTTCGATACCCAACATGCGGCGGCCCATGGCATACACGTCATACGCCAGGAAAGCCCAGAGCGGCCTGATAGCGATCAGCATGCCGAGGAGAGAATCTTCCCCCCTGATCGCTTCTTGCTCAGCGGGGTTTTCCGACGCCGCCTCGGCTTCCAGTTCTCGGGGCTCCGTGATGAACAGCGTGGGAACAATGGAGAACAGCAGCACGATCACGGAGCCGGCATAGATCAGCACGTAGTTATTGAAGGCAGCACCCACCGCATAGGCCAGGACCCCGAAGGTCCCCGAAATACTCTGCATCCAGGTGTAGCCCTTGGTGCGCTCGTCACCCTCATCGGTGACGTCGGCAATGATCGACCGGGTGGGATTGAAGCTGACATTGATCGCAAGGTCCAGCGTCAGGGCCACCGCTATCGCCACTCCCAGGATTCCGCCGACACCCAAACCGGTTGAAATAATGTCCAGGTTGGGCAGAGCCAGCAGCATGAGTGCCGCAAGCAGGCCCCCGATCAGGATGAAAGGACGGCGCCTGCCGTTCCAGAACCAGACCTTGTCGCTGATCACGCCGATAATGACCTGCCCGATGATCCCTGCCAGCGGACCGGCCGCCCACACCAGCCCGACATCATGGATGTCCAGGTTGTACTGGGTGGTCAGAATCCAGCTAAGCGCCGAGATCTGGATGGATAAAGCAAAGCCCATCGCCGTCGATGGCAGGCTGAGAAGGGCAAAAAATGAATTGCTCTTGTTTTTCTGGAACGTGCGCATAGGTCAGAACAATAGTTCTTTTCAGCTCACGATGCCCGGATCAGGCGCCTGAATACGAATTCAGGTTCGGAATATTCAGGGCTTGCGGCCGCCGCAGGAACCCCGGATTTTGAGGGAAAGGGGTAACTGGTGTGACTGGACTTTTTTGCCGTTGATCAGCCCGATCAGGTTCTTGACCAGGGCTTCGGCTGCCAGCCGGGTGTCCTGGCGGATCGTGGTCAGGGAAGGGCTGAAGTAAGTCGCGGCAGGAAGATCGTCGAAACCCACCACCGATATTTCTTGCGGGACTTTCACGCCGCTTTTCCTCAGGCACTTCAGGGCGCCGAATGCGATCAGGTCGGTCACGGCGAACAGGCCGTCGAATTCCAGGCCGCTTTCGAGCAGCCGGGCCACGGCCTCGTAGCCAGCGGTTTCCTGGTTTTTCGCATGGACCCGTAACTGCTCCTCCAGCGGCAGGCCGGCTTCCTGCAGCGCCTTGCAGTAACCCTCGTAACGCAATTTGAATTCCGGGTGTTCATCGCTGGAATCGCCCAGGAACACGATGCGTTTACGGCCCAGGCCGACCAGGTGCCGGGTTGCCAGTTCACCCCCTTCCAGGTTCTGACCGCAGATCGTGTACCCCTTGAGTTCTTCCGTCGACAAGCCAAAAATTGTGAAACGGGCTCCTTGCTCGGCCAGTTTAACCAGCTTGGGGGCCATGTGCGCGAAGTTGCCGTAGCCAAGGAGAATCATTCCGTCGGCGCGGTTGCTGACCTGGTATTCATACAACCAGTCGTCACTGAGCTGCTGGAAAGAAATCAGGATATCGTACCTGTGCTCTTTTGCGGTCCGCGTGATGTGACCGAGCAGCGACAGGAAAAACGGGTTGATCTGGGAGTCGTCGGTAGTGGGGTCCTCGTAGAGTAACAAGGCAATGGTGTTGCTTTGCTGGGAACGAAGCCCGGCTGCACTGCGATCCACCCGGTAGTTCAGTTCCCTGGCGATTTTCTTGATGCGCTCGCGGGTCTTCGGATTCACCAGCGGGCTGTCTCTCAGGGCGCGCGAAACCGTCGCCTGTGAAACGCCCGCCTCGTGGGCAATATCGAAAGATGTGGTCTTGCCGGAACCCATAATTCAGACCTTGATGCGTTGCCGGTTTTCCAGCCCGGAAACCGTGAAAGTCATCATATCATTCCGTTTTGCAAATTATTGAATACGATTGCAAAAATTTGCAGACCCAAAGACACATATATAGGGTGTGCCGATTATAAGCGTAGTCA
>CAJIAU010000086.1_pt1 | contig 33791 bp, 33 predicted proteins | sample 9199171 | NCBI WGS metagenome assembly CAJIAU01 (sample SAMEA7708280, study PRJEB35096) | sediment metagenome | biome: marine neritic benthic zone biome [ENVO:01000025]; feature: sediment [ENVO:00002007]; material: shallow marine sediment [ENVO:03000034] sea grass bed [ENVO_01000059] ...
CCCCGCCGTAGTCAAACACCATCACGACATCGTCCTCGACACCGTTCGGCGCCTTGTGTGCGACTACTTTCATGTCGAGCGGGTCTTTTTGCATGAACAGCAACGCCAGCGCCACCGGGTAGATCCCCATTTCCAGCAGGCAGCCGCCGGCCAGGCCGGCATTGTATTCCCGCCGGTCCGGATCGTACGGCAGCTGCGGATATCCAAAATCCGCCTTGACCTGGCGCAGTTTACCGATGCGGCCCTGCCGCACCCATTCCTGCGCCTTCTGTATGGCCGGCAGAAAATAGGTCCACATGGCTTCCATGACAAATACAGATGACCGGCCCGCCACCTCGAACAGGTCCATGCTTTCCCCTGGATTTATCGTGAGCGGTTTCTCACACAGCACGTGCTTGCCCGCGGCGATGGCGTCGAGCGTATTCTGGAAATGCAGGGTATGGGGCGTGGCAACGTAGATTGCATCGACATCCCGGTCTTCCAGCATGCATTCATAACCGGCGTATGCCTTCGGAATCCCATACTCCCCTGCAAACGCATCAGCAGACTCCTGTGAACGGCTGGCGACTGCGACCACCTCGCCATTGGGGACGAACCTGAAATCCTGCACAAACTGGTGCGTGATCCTTCCGGTACTGACAATTCCCCACCTGACTTTATCCATATTGAACTCCAGGCAAACGCATTAACGGTTCCGGCGCGCCAGGCGGTAACCGTGCCGGTACATGTCCTGGAACAGCAACAGGAACAGCACGACGCCCAGCAAAGCAGCAGAAACATTCCAGACCGTCAGGTTGTCCTTTTCGTGCACCAGGGTCCAGATGAACTGGAGTACGCAAAGCAGGGAAACCACGATCAACGTGGGCCGGCGCCCCAGTTTACTGACAACCAGCGCCCCCAGCGGCGCCCCGACTGCAACGACCGGGGCCGCCGCCAGCCAGTTTTCAAATGTCCCCGGCTGCACGTCCCCCAGCATCAGTTTGACCACGATGCCTGTAACAGATGTAAACGCCATCAGGATGACGGACGTGGGAATTGCAATTTTCAGATCAGCGTGACACCAAAGCACCAGCACCATGTAAATCATCATGTCGATGCCGACACCGGTGATCGCCGAAATTGAGAGCGAGCCCAGCAGGCCCACCGCGAACCCTATCTTGTGATCAAACGCGATGTCATGCGGTGTCATGCCCTCGTAACTGGTGATTTCGTTGATACGGCGCAGGTGCAACAGGCCGAAACTGCACCACATGGAAGCGAACAACAGCTTGATGAACAAATCGGACGCCAGCGGCGCAATAAAGACAATGCCCAGCGGCGTGCCGATCAGCGCTCCCGGTAGTGCCGCGCGCAACATGGGCCACTCGAGTTCCATTCGCTGACACAATATATAGATGCTGGCGCTGGTCATGCCGACCGCCTGTATCGCAAAACTGAAATCACGCCCGAGCACGGCCGGCAGGTCCATCAGCAGGACCAGCACGGGAAAACCCACCGTCCCGCCGCCCATGGGTGTGGATCCCGCCACGTATGATCCAGCTGCCATGGCCAGCGCCATTGGCCAATGCGCCAGGGCAGTGCCGAGGTGATCCCCAACCAATACGAAAGCCAGCCAGCCGGCATAAAAAACCAGCAGCCAGGCAAAAAATGGCAGCAGGGACCCAGCCCGCTTTGAGGTTTGCATTACGATTTTCCGGTTAACAGCACTTCCAGTTCTTCCAGCGATTTGCCCTTCGTTTCAGGGAGCAGCCAACCCAATAACACGAAAGCGACCAGGCCAAGGGCCGAATAGACGAAGAATATCGCGGCACTTCCAAAATTGGACAACTCCCATGGAAAAACGAACTGTACCGTGAAACTGGACATCGCGTTGAAAAACCCGGCCAGAGCCATGGCAGGGCCGCGGGCGCGGTTCGGAAATATCTCAGATAGCAGGCACCAGTAGACCGGCCCCAGCGAAATGGCGAACGAAGCGACGAAACCCAGGATGCCGATCAATACCAGCGTCGGATTGATATTGATCGCTGCCTGCGTGAGCGCTGCACTGTGCTCGCGCATGGCCTGGTCGCCCAGTGCTTCAGCCAGGCCTTTTTTGAAGGTCAGGTCATCACCGAATTTCACTCCGATCAAAGGTTCGAGCGCTTCCCGGTCAATATCCACCGAAAGCGACGCCACGGCCGTCTCGCTCAGCTCATAGGTAGCCTGCCTGAAGCCATACCCGGCCAGCGCCGTGCAGATGATGATGCCGGCCAGCCCGAACATCAGCAGGGGTTTCCTGCCCAGGCGATCGATCAGGAACATGGCGACGATGGTGAACACCACGTTGATCACACCGATCAGCGTCGCCTGGGCGAACGCCACGTTGGTGCCGACACCGCTCTGCTCGAATATGGTCGGTGCATAGAAATAGATGGCGTTGACCCCGGTGACCTGCTGGGCAATGGCCGCGATGAGTCCGATTGTGATTGGCAGTCGCATGGCCGGCATGAACACTTCTTTCATCCGGTCAAAGAACTTCTCCTTCGCATCGCAGAGGCTCTCGGTGATCTCTTCGAGGTCTGCCTGCAGGCGCTCGGGCGGCTTCAGACGAGCCAGCACACTGCGAGCTTCGTCAATGCGGGATTTCATGACCAGCCAGCGGGGGCTTTCAGGAATGGTAAACAGGAAAATGAACCAGAGCGCCGCGGGAATCGCCTCGATGCCCAGCATCCAGCGCCAGGCATGCTGGTCCATACCAAGGGCCTGCACCCAGGCGAGATCGGACTGGCTGATTTTCAGAACGAAGTAGTTGGCAAAGTAGGCCAGCGAAAAACCCAGGACAATGTTCAGTTGGCTCACGGTCACCAGCATGCCCCGCTTTTCCCTGGGAGCTATCTCACCGATATACATCGGCGCGATTCCAAGCGACGCAAACGCCAGGCCGCCCAGGAATCGGGCAATGACCAGGACCTGGTAATTGGGCGCAAATGCCGACGCCAGCGCCGACACCGTGTAAAGCACTGCCAGGAACACCAGCACCCGTTTCCGCCCGAACACATCGGCCAGCAAGGCGCCACTGAGGGAAGCGATGATCCCTGCCAGCGTCGGCGCACCGACCACCAGGCCCAGTTGCCAGTCGTTCAGGCCAAACTGGGGAACGATAAACCCGATCACGCCTGATATGACAGACGCATCAAAGCCGAACAGGAAACCGCCCAGCGATACAACGGAGGCGAAATACAGGGCCGAGTGGTGTTGTTTGTGCATCCGGCTCAGTCCATCGACCGCCAGCGCTCAATGGCCTGGTTGAACCGTTCCGCAACGAATGGATTCACCTGTAAGCGGCTGTCGCCCCAGTAACCCGATTCGTAGGGCGCATCCCACATGTCCTGCGAATCCCAGTGAACGTTGATGTAGGCCAGGGCGTATATGACGTCGCGATTCTCTTCCATCAGCTCGAACACCGGCGCAAACCATTCGTTCCAGATATCCTCATCGCTGACCTCGCGGATGCCTTTACCCTGAGGCCCGTCCCAGGTAGGGGCGATATTGGCATTGGTTGCGCGCGCAAGGTCATAGCCCTGCGGCGAAGCTTCGCCGATGAAGACCGGCTTTCCACGCTCCCTGGCAAGTTCGAGAACTTTGCCGATCAGCTCCCTGCCTGTAGGCGGCTGAAAATCGACGTCCACTGCCGGGCCTTCATCAGGCGTCAGGAACAGGGAAAAGCCCAGCCAGTCGACGTATTCATCACCCGGATACCATTGCCGGATATCCGTGTACCCTCCATCGTTGAGAATATCCAGCGGAAAGGCGGCGGATTGCCAGACGTATTCTACATTCGTGGCGCCGGCCTTCCTCAGCCCATCGACGATGTGGCGCCAGGCGGCGATGTAATTTCCGGCCTTTTCATAACCCGCATTCCAGCCGCCATCGAACTCGTAACCTATGCGCAGGTATACCGGCTTGTCGATTTTGGAGAAAAACGTCGCCAACTGCCGGATGTTCCGATCGAACTCCCCGGCGGCAATCCGCGCCAGGCCATCGGCAGCATCGGACTCGGTGATTGAGAGGCCAATGGCGAGCCCACCTTCGAATTCGGTGGCGGATTTCCAGGCGCTGGCGGGGCCCGCGCCCCAATCCATTTCCTGCTCGATGGGATTGCCATTCGCGTCTAACCCCAATCCGCCGTACCCCCTCTCCTCACTCAGCAGGGCGTAAAAATTGAGGTAGGCGGTGTTGCCATCCGGAGTGGCGCAGCAGCCGCTGGCGTAATAATCCCGGACCGCACCCAGGTCCTGCCCGATGATGAACAGGCGCTTTCTGTCCGGTTCCAGCTCTCCCGCTTCACAGGACGGCAGGGTCATGGCCAGGGCGGCTATGATCACCAGCAGGCGACGGTCCATCATCAGGAAAACATGTAATCGTTGACCAGGTTCTCGACCCGTTCCTGTTTGCCGCTTTGCAGAGCCGGCTCGGGGCTATTGGCCGCGATGTCGCGCAGGTCTTCCAGGCTCAGTTCACCGGCCTCGAAGCGCTGTCCGTCCGCCTCGTTGAAGCTGGCGTAACGCGCCGCTTTGAGCACGTCCAGCCTGCCGTCACTGACGATGCGGTCGGCAATCACCAGCGCGCGAGCGTACGCGTCCATTCCGCCTATGTGCCCGAGGAACAGGTCTTCCAGGTCCGTCGACTCGCGCCGGATCTTGGCGTCGAAATTGAATCCGCCACTGCCCAGCCCCCCGGCCTGCAACACCACGATCATGTTGTGCACGCAGTCATACATGTTGGTCGGGAACTGGTCCGTATCCCAACCATTCTGAGGATTGCCCCGGTTGGCGTCGATCGAGCCCAACATGCCTGCATCCACGGCCATCTGCAGATCATGTTCCGAACTGTGGCCCGCCAGGGTGGCGTGGTTGGCTTCGATATTGAGTTTGAAATCCTTGTCCAGGCCATAGTGGCGCAGGAAACCGATAACCGTTTGCGCATCGACATCGTACTGGTGATACATAGGCTCCATCGGCTTCGGTTCGATCAGGAAGGTGCCTTCGAACCCGATGGAACGCCCGTAATCACGCGCCATGGCCAGGAAACTCGCAAAATGTTCGAGTTCTTTCTTCGTATCCGTATTGAATAGCGAGGCATATCCTTCACGTCCTCCCCAGAAAACGTAGTTCTGCCCTCCCAGCGCCACCGTGGCTTCCAGCGCAGCCTTGACCTGTGCGCCGGCGTGCGCGACCACCGGGAAATTCGGGTTGGTCGCGCCGCCGTTCATGTAGCGTGGATGTGAAAACAGGTTTGCCGTTCCCCACAGCAACTGCACACCGGATGCTTCCTGCCTTTCCTTTGCCAATTCCACCAGGGTTTGAAGGTTGGCCTCGGACTCGGCAACGCTACTCCCTTCGGGTGCAATATCCCGGTCATGAAAACAATAAAAAGGCACATCCAGCTTGGTGAAGAATTCGAATGCCGCATCCACCTTCATTTTCGCGCTGTCCATCGGCGTGGCGCCCGCGTCCCAGGCATAAGTCCGGGTCCCGGGACCGAATGGATCACCGCCGCCACCGCAAAACGTGTGCCAATAGGCCACAGCGAATCGAAGATGCTCTTCCATGGTTTTTCCGCCGACCAAGCAGGCCGGATCGTAAGCCTTGAAACTCAGCGGGTTGTCCGAATCAGGACCTTCAAAGGCGATTTTCCCGATACCCGGGAAGTATTCCTTGTCTCCAACAAACAGGGGTCTGCTCATGTCGATTTACCTTTATGTGAATAGCGGTGTGATGGCGCCAACCGCTGACTGGTAGTCCCGGTAGGCTTCATTGTAAAAACTGACGGCTGATTTTTTCGGCTCGCAGCATAAATCCTCGTTACGGCTGAGGTGGTGGTCTGCGAGTGCCGGAAGATCCTGTTCGGCCCCCTGTTCGAGTACCAGGAGTGCCTGCAATGCCGCACCTAGAGAGGCGCCCTCATTCTGCTTCAGCACCGTAACCGGTGCGCCACAGATATCGGCCACCACCTGCCGCCAGGTGGAGCTTCCCACCCCGCCGCCGGTCAGCAGGATCTCTGAAGCTTCGACCCCAAGTTCCCCCAGCCTTTCCACGCCGTAGCGCAACGCGAAAGTGGCGCCCTCCATCGCCGAACGAAGCAGGTTTTCCGGGTTGGTATTCTGACTGTCCAGCCCCACGATGCAGGCCTTGGCGTGCGGCAGGTTTGGTGTACGTTCGCCATTGAAAAAGGGCAGCGTAATGATTCCCCCGGCGCCACGGGGCGCACTGCTCACCGCCGATTCGAATTCCCTGATGTCAGCTCCGAGCATGCCGCGCATCAGTTCGGTGGTGACGGTGCAATTCATCGTGCACATCAACGGCAGCCAACCGCCGGTGGAAGAGCAAAAGGCCGCAATTTCGCCCCTCGGATCAATGATGGGCTGGTCAGAATAAGCGTATACGGTTCCCGACGTTCCCAGGCTCATGGTGATCTTGCCCTGGGACACGTTACCGGTGCCGATGGCGCCCATCATGTTGTCACCACCGCCGGTCGAGACCGGAATGCCTTCAGGAAGGCCGGTTCGTTTTGCGATCTCCGGCTGGACCCGCCCTGTGATTCCCGGCTCCAGGTGCAGTGGGGGCAGGCATTCGCTCAAATCGCGGTTGGAATCGATTGCTTTCAACATCCCCGGCGACCATTCCCTTTCCCGGATATCGAGGAAGCCGGTGCCGGAAGCATCTCCCGCCTCCATGCTACGCTCGCCGGTCAGGTAGTAATTCAGGTAATCGTGAGGCAGCAGAATGCAGTCCATCTGCTCATAGAGACTTTCGCTTTCATTGCCGAACCAGCGGATCTTGGATGCTGTGTAACCCGGCAAGATGAGGTTGCCGACTTCCTCCAGGCAGCTTTGCTCGCTGCCATAGGCTTGCATGATCTCACCGCACTCCGCGACGGTCGAGGTATCGCACCACAATTTCACCGGCGCAAGAACCTCGCCCGACTTGCTCATCGGGACAAACCCGTGTTGTTGTCCGGATACGCCTACGGCAACGGCGGAACTCTTTACGGCAGGGTCGACCTTGCCCAATGCCTCGTGCAGCGCATTCAGCCACCAGTGAGCCTGTTGCTCGGCTGCACCATCCTCATTCTGGTACAGATCCAGTTCCGCACTCTCGCTGGCTACGACTTCCCTGCTCGAGAAGTCATAGAAAAGCACTTTCAACGATTGGGTTCCCAGGTCAATTCCAACGACAGTTTGCATGGCGAAAAGTATTATCCAGTAAACGTGTAAACGTTTACATTATACACAGCTAAGCGGCACACTCAACCGTTTGACGCATGGAATTGTAAACGTTTACAATCATCAAGCCTGCTAAACGGACTCTCAATGGACCATCCCTTTCAGAACCGCGACAAAAATGCCGATGCCGGTGCACCGGCCTCGATCAAGGACGTGGCCCGGATTGCCGGGGTCTCGATAGCCACGGTTTCCCGCTGCATCAACGACCCGGAGCGGGTCAGGGCGCCTACCCGCAAGCGGGTTGAAGACGCCATCCGCCAGACCGGATATTCCCCGAACACCCTGGCACAGAACTTCCGGCGCGGAAAAACCAAGGTCATCATGGTGGTCCTGCCATCGGTTGGGGATCCGTTTTTCACCGAGGTCATGAGCGGCATCCGCAAGGTCGCGACGGAGAAAGGTTATTCCCTGCTGATCAACGAAACCCAGTTCAACGCCATGACGGCAGATGAAATCGGGGCCATGGTCGTTTCCCGGCAAGCAGACGGAATCGTGCTACTGGCCAGCGTCTCTCCGTTTGGTACCGAGGTTCTTTCGTCGAAAAACAACCGCCGGCTTCCCGTGGTCGTGGGCTGCGAAATTGTTTCGCTGAAAACTGCCGGTTACCCGAGTGTCCACATAGACAACCGGATCGCCGCCAGCGAAGCTACGGATTACCTGATCGCCCAGGGACACAGGCGAATCGCTTTTATTCACGGGCAGGAGGCATCGTTGCTCACGAAAGACCGCGAAGACGGCTATCGGGCATCAATGACCGCGGCAGGTTTGGAGATCGAGGAGGGATGGGTCACCGGCGGAAACCTGAACATCAGGGACACCATCGAAGCGACTGGTCGGTTGCTTGGGCATCCGAACAGGCCAACCGCAATTTTCTGCGCCAATGACGAAATGGCCATGGGCTGCATGCACGCGATCAAGTCGGCCGGGTTGAATGTCCCGCGCGATGTGTCAGTGGTCGGTTTTGACGATGTTCGCTACGCTGAGGTTCTTGATCCGCCCCTGACTACCGTTTGCCAGCCCGCCCGGAAAATCGGTGAGCGAGTCATGTACCGGCTGTTTCGGATAATTGAAGAAGCAAGCAGCGTCAACCCAGAACCCGAGATCGTCCCGCACAAACTGGTCATCAGGAAATCAGTAGCCCCTCCCCCTGGAACCGTTGATTAACCGTACCTGGATTGCAGGTACCGGTACACCGCGCGCAGGCTCAGGGCTTCACCACCCTGCGGCCGCCCCGGGCGGTCACTCTGGTTCCATGCAAACGTATCGATGTGAACCCAGGGAATTTCAGGTTCGACAAAATGCTCGAGAAACAGCGCAGCGGTGATACAGCCACCGTAAGAACTTTTTCCACTGTTGTTGATATCTGCTATCGGGCTTTCAATCAGTTTCCGGTAAGGCTGGAACAAAGGCATGACCCACATCGGGTCTTCCACTTCTTCACCGGCCTGCCGGATCTGTTCCGCCACCTCATCCCGGTTACTGAACACCGGCATCAGATCCGGGCCCAATGCGATCCTCGCCGCACCGGTCAGGGTTGCAAAATCAATCACCAGGTCCGGTGAAGATTCACAGGCAAGCGCCAGTGCGTCTGACAGCACGACGCGCCCCTCCGCATCGGTATTGCCAATCTCCACCGAAAGGCCCTTGCGGGTCGGAATGATATCTCCGGGCCGGTAGGCGTTGCCGGAAACGGAATTTTCAACCGCCGAAATAAGCACCTTCACCCGGACCGGCAAACGATTTTCCATGATCAGGCGGGCGAGTGCGAGCGCATGCGCGGCTCCACCCATGTCCTTTTTCATCAGGGCCATGCCGGCAGCTGTTTTGAGGTCAAGGCCACCCGTGTCGAAACAGACGCCCTTGCCCACCAGTACCACCAGCGGAGCATCCTCCTCACCCCAGTTCATCTCGACCAGGCGGGGCTCCCGGGTGGAAGCGCGGCCGACGGCATGAATGGCTGGAAAATCACTGGTCAGCAAATCCTCCCCGGCAACAATGCGTGTCTGAGCCTGGAACTGGTCGGCTTCCTTAATGACAGCATCCGCCAGCTGGGAAGGGCCCATGTGTTCGGTTGGTGTATTGACCAGGTCCCGGACCAGGCACTGCGCCGCGTATAAAGACCTGACCGCTTCATCCACGTCCGCGTCCAGCACCAGTGATGGCGCTTGCTTTTCATTGCTCTTGTACCGGTCAAACTGGTAGAGCGCGAGCCCCCAACCAAGGCTGGCCTGAATCCGCTCCTCACGTGACCAGCCTGACTCCAGGCGATAAATTCCCGCTGGCAGGCGGCTTGCATGACTGGAAAGACTGTAGAGAAAACCCGAGGCCTTCACGCCAAGCAGGTACGCTTCCAGCTCACCATTGGCTCCCGGCAAACCGCAAAACTGACCTGCGGCTGCAGTGAAACCCGAATTCTCGGCCCATTGCCGGTGAGACGGAGAAGCAGATGACTTCCACTCTTCGAAACTCTCCTTGTCGACGGGCAACAGGGGGACAGGTTGCTGATCATTCTTCAGTTGTTGATTCGACAGGTAACACACGATATTGATCACTTTTCATTGATGTGCATGGAGCATAAATCAGATTTCACAGCATTGCATCGTTCAGTCCAGCCGGACCACGTAATCATTTCCCTGGCGGCGCACCTCCAGGAACAGACTGCCGCGCACAGACTTGATCACGTCCTCGAATTCATCCAGGTCCTGGATGCTCATGCGGTTACAACCGGTGATGATGTCTCCCGGGCGCAGCCCGCGGCGAGCCAACTGGGTATCCGGCTCGAGGCTGGATAAAAGCACACCCCTGATCCGGGTTGTGCGTTGCTTCAGCGGCAGTTCCTCGAACCTGCCGCCGGCAAGTCTCCGGTCAACCTTTTCACCATCAATGGCCCTGAGTTCTTCGACCTCTACCTTCAGGGATTTCTCCCGACCGTCCCTGAGAATCTCCAACGCCAGTTTTTCACCCACTGGAAACTGGCCTTCATAATTATGAAATTCCTGTGCATTCCGGGCTGAATATCCGGCAATGGAGAGAATGACGTCACCGGCACGCAGACCCGCCTTGTCGGCCGCTGATTTTTCCGCAACCTCGGCCACCAGAACACCCTGGCCTTTTTCCAGGTCGAACGCCCCGGCCAGGTCACCGGTCAGGTCCTGCACCGAGATACCCAGCGTACCGCGGCGCACTTCGCCAAACTCCGCCAGTTGATTCATCACGTAACGGGCCATCGCCGAGGGAATCGCAAAGCCGATGCCCACATTACCGCCACTGGGTGTGAAAATGGCGCTGTTGATCCCAACCAGGTCGCCCCTCAGGTTGATCAGCGCCCCTCCTGAATTACCAGGGTTAATCGAAGCATCGGTCTGGATGAAGTTCTGGAATTCGAGCCCGCGAATACCGGCCCGCCCCAATGCACTGACGATTCCGGAAGTAACGGTTTGCCCGAGCCCAAACGGATTACCCACTGCGACCACGAAGTCCCCTACCCTCAGTTTGCTCGAATCTGCAAAAGGAATGGCCTGCAAATCTTCGGCCGGGATCTGGACCATGGCCAGGTCCGTATCGCGATCGGCACCGATCAATTCCGCCTCGAAGCTCCTGCCATCCGACAGGGTGACAGATATGTCATCCGCACCGGCAATGACATGGAAATTGGTCAGGACATAACCTTCACGGGCGTCCACGATGACACCCGAACCCAGGCTTTGAGAGATGCGCTCCCGCGGGCGGTCCGGAATATTGAAGAAACGGCGAAAAAACGGATCTTCCATCAGCGGGCTTCGAACGCGTACCCTGGTCTGCGTGTATATGTTGACGACCGAGGGCGTTACTTTCTCCAGCACCGGGGCAAGCGAAGGTAACGGCTCACCGTCTGCCGAGACAGGAAGCGCGGCGAAGGAAATTTCCACCACCATGATCAGCAGGGCCAGTGATATCAGCCTGATTTGGTGCCTGAATAAGAAATGCACGATGTCGTCTCCCGGGTGTTTACTACTTGCCATTTGTTCGAAAACCGGATATATAGCAATGAAAGTGAAATAACAACACAATATATTGTGTCGCAGAATGGACAGGGACCTCCAACAACAAGTTCTCAGAACAGACGTCGCAGGCATGCCGCTGGAATGGATCGGCTACCGGGATGCCGTGCGCCTCATTTCCCTGGGGCAGGTCAGTTACTCCCTTGGCCGTACTTTGTACCGCATACACGGCGGTATCAATGCACTTTCCGGCATGCAGAGCGTTATTGACGTCAACGCAATCATCGCCAGTTACGGTCACCATCCTCATACCCACCTGTTTTCGGAATCATACACGCCGCCACTCAGCAACAAGGCCCTGTTCAGGCGGGACCAGTCATTATGCCTGTATTGCGGCGAGCAATTTCCCAACGCACTGTTGTCGCGAGATCACGTAAAACCGCTGAGCCAAAACGGCCTGGATACCTGGGGTAACGTGGTGACGGCCTGCAAGAGATGCAACAACCACAAAGCCGGCAGAACCCCTGAACAGGCCGGGATGGAGCTGCTCGCCATTCCATTTACCCCGACCCACGCGGAATATGTTTACCTTCAGGGCCGCCAGATTCTGGCTGACCAGATGGATTTCCTGCTGGCTCACTTCCCGCGAAACAGCTTGCTCCGAAAACGTGTTGAAGCCGGCCGCCAGCTTCTGACCTGATTCGCTGAAGCGAGACGCATCTTCTCAGGCTCTCAGACAACGCTGACGCAACATCCCGCCAAAAGACAGGTCATCGAATAACCGATTGAGCCTTGCTTCGTCTACTTCAGTGCGCCCGAGCTCCGGGGAAGAAAGTGCTGATTCAACGTTTTTCTCGATGACCGTCAATTTTTTCGCCAGTTCGGCAGCCTCGCGGTGGTCAATCAACTTCTTTTGCAGCGATTTGGCGCCGCGAATGCCCAGATGCTGAACTTCGTCCAGGCGTTCGTACAGTGTATCGAGGCTTCCGAAATGTCCCAGCAATGCCGAGGCTGATTTGGGGCCGACACCCGGAACCCCGGGTATGTTGTCAACCGAGTCGCCGGTCAGGGCCAGGTAATCCGCCATCTGTTCCGGCGTGACGCCAAACTTGGCGGTCAACTGTTTTGCGTTGAGTTTCTGGTTACGGGAAAAATCCCACCATAAATCCTGCTCGCCGACCAACTGCGCGAGGTCCTTGTCAGAGGTGACCACGCAGATCGGGTGACCCCTGGCCCGCCAGAACTCAGCCAGCGTCCCGATCAGGTCGTCGGCCTCGTAGCGATCATCGGCGTAGCATTGCAGGCCCATGGCCTCTGCGACGGAGCGCGCCCAGGAAAACTGGCGTTTCAGTTCCTCGGGCGCCGGGTCCCGGTTAGCCTTGTATTCCGGGTAGATCTCATTTCGGTAGCTCTTGGACAGAGATTCGTCGAAAGCCACGGCCACGTGCACTGCGCCTGTCTGCTCCAGCAGGCTGCACAGGAATCCGGAAAAACCATATACCGCGTTGGTCGGCTCACCGCGGTTATTGACAAAATCATCCGGCATGGAAAACCACGCGCGAAAAATGTACACACTGGCGTCAACCAGGTAAACGGGAGGTAAGGCCATTAGCGGTTCCGACGCTTCATTGAGTTTGATTCAACGCACCCATATCTGGCGGCGCCACTTCGCTGCCCGCATCCAGTGGCGTGCTTACTACGATGGCGCCGGACCCTCCGGTGTCGCCGGTATTGGCAAAGTAGAACAGGTCATTGCTGCGAATAGCGCCCACTCCAGGCTGATTGAAGAATTCGAGAGCGTTCGCCATCGGACTGATCGATTCCACCACGGAACCGCTGACACTGTCCAGCGCGAGACGCACCACGCGCTGAGGCGTATACGCTCCCTGGACAACGAAAAGCTGGCCCTGGCGGAATTCAATGCCCATGGCGCCCGCCAGGTTGATGGATTCAGCGCCACTGAGGAACGCGGCCTGCTCTGCAACCGGGTCAATCACCATCACACCCTTGGCCGCATCGGATATAAACAGACGGCTGTCATCCGGCACTACCGCAATATCCGTCAATTCAACCAGCTCCGGGCTGGAGAAAAACGGGTAAAGCTGGTTTTCCCCGGGAGCCTTGCGATAAACAATCGGTGCTGCCCGGTCAATGACATAAACGGTACCGTTATCCGTTACGGCTACACTGCCTATTTCGTGAACCAGTGAATCCTTGGGCAATTCATAGCGCCCGATCAATTCCAGCGACTCCAGGTTGAATTCAACCAGTGCTCCGCGATTTTTGTCGCTGTCTGAAAATCCTGAATAAGCGGTCATGGCGGCACTGGAGACCCACAGACGTTTTCGTTCCGGATCTACTGCAAGTCCAGTGATCGACCACAATCCGTAATCCTTACCAGCCCCGATCAGGACTTCAAGCTCGCCAGTATCTGTAACGGCCAGCATTTCACCTTTCTCCAGTGTTCCCACCAGAAACTTCTCGCGGCTCGGATCCCAGGCAATGGAAGCGAAATCAGCGGGATTACCCTGCAATGTGAAAACCGGCATTCCAACACCTGCTGGTTTACCGGCTTCAATCAGCAAGTCATTGATGTATTCATAAGCTTCCGTTTCCCGAATCTGTTCGGTCTCGGGAACGTGATTGAAATCGAATGTCATACCCTCCTTCTGCATTTCCAGCATCAGGTGGTAAGCTGTCGTCCTTCGATCCAGCATCGCGCAAGCCCGCACTGCGTTGACCAGGTATTCGACTTTACCCGGGCGTAATTGATTCAGTTTGAGATTGGCGACATAGACTTTTCCCCAGCGTTCGGCCTCAAGTGCTTCCCGCGACTGTTGTTCCAATGATTCAATTTCGCTCAATTCAGAAGCATCGGATGTTGCCTGGGCAAACAGTGGTGACGTGAAAAGAACGATGGACATTGCCAGGGCAATGCCGGCGAAAATGGTTCTTGGCATGATTATTCCTTGAAAATCCGGTTTTGTACGGTGTCTTGGCCTTCTTTGAACGGTTACATGACATTTAGTTCCGGTTTGCAGGAACCATGTCATTGGACCAGCCATACGGCTACAATTCCCCCAGTTTACCAGAGCCAATACGGGATTGACCGCATGATCAAGGACACGACACATTACAAAGGCCGCTACCTCAGTCTGCTGGAAAGAAACGGCTGGGAGTTTGTCAGCAGGAGTAATGCAAGCAAGGTTGTCGCGCTTGTCGCGGTCACGGAAAACTCGGAAATTATCCTGGTTGAGCAGTACCGAAAGCCGGTGGGTGGCTCAGTTATCGAAATTCCCGCCGGGTTGGTGGGTGACCATGATGACCCAAACGAATCGGTACTGGTCGCTGCCGCGCGGGAACTCGAGGAAGAAACCGGATACACCGCGGCAGGTCTGGAAATATTGATGGAATGCCCCAGTTCTGCGGGCATGAGCGACGAGATCATTTCATTTGTCATCGCTCGAGGTTTGTCACGTACGGGACCGGGTGGCGGCGATGACAGCGAGAACATCATTACCCACGCAGTACCCCTCGACCAGGTAGATGACTGGCTGGCCCAGCAACGTGCTGACGGGAAAATGCTGGATCCGAAGGTATATTCAGCGCTGCATTGGCTTCAATCGGGAACCATAAAATGAAGAAAACCTTGAACGGCCTGCTGGCACTTATCTCAACGTTTGGAGTACTTTCCATGGCAGATGCCAAAGAAATCGACAAACCTGTCGCCATCGCCATTCACGGCGGGTCCGGAACGATCAACAAGGGGGATTTTTCACCGGAAAGAGAGAACGCTATCCGTCAGACCCTGGAACACGCCGTGCGATCTGGTCACGCCGTGCTGGCCGGCGGTGGCACCAGCCTGGATGCAATTACCAGGGCCATTACAATTCTTGAAGATTCCCCGTATTTCAATGCCGGGAAAGGCGCTGTATTCAACTCGGAAGGAAAAAACGAGCTGGACGCATCGATCATGGACGGCTCCACCCTGGATGCCGGCGCTGTCGCAGCGGTGCACAATGTCCGTAACCCGGTACTGCTCGCAAGAAAGGTGATGACAGAATCGCCTCACGTCATGTTGATGGGAGACGGGGCCGAGCAATTCGGCAGGGAACAGGGCGTAGCGTTCGAAGAAGACGACTATTTCTTCACGGATTACCGCTGGCAGCAACTGCAAAAAGCGAAAACCAACCCTGACCCCGGGGCCAGCTTTCTGTCCGAAACTCCAGACCAGTGGTTCTCCACGGTCGGCGCTGTGGCGCTGGACTCGAATGGGAACCTGGCTGCAGCCACTTCAACTGGCGGCATGACCAATAAGCAATGGGGGCGGGTTGGCGACTCCCCCATCATTGGCGCCGGCACCTACGCAGATAATCGTTCCTGCGCGGTCAGCGCAACCGGCCATGGCGAATACTTCATCCGCGCCACGGTCGCCCGCGACATCTGTTCAAGGGTCCAGTTCAAAGGGCAAAGCCTGGCGGATGCCGCCAACGAGGTGGTCATGCGGCAACTGGTCGAAATGGGTGGAAGCGGCGGAATCATTGCAGCCGACCGTACGGGCCAGATTGCCCTTACTTTCAATACGCCGGGAATGTACCGGGCCAGTATTGACCCCGATGGCAACGTATACGTCGCCATCTACGGGGACGAGTAAACCAATCAGGTCAGTTCTGGGCGGCCTGGAAGGCGTCCAGCGCCTTGTCACATTGACTCTTGGTCAGGTAACAGGGATTTCCGATATTGCCCCGGGAATTGATGCTGTGTTCCTCTTTGCCGTTAACCACCTTGGTTACTGCGAGCAGTTTCTCTGGCCTGAATGCTTCCAGTTGATAAACGCAATGCTCCCAGGCAGAACCTTCTGGCAAATCCACGACCACGATCGCTTCTTCGCCGTACCGGCATGTGGCGTAGTCGACGAATTCCGTCTCTCCAGCCTTGTATTCACAGGCCATGGCGACGCCTGACCCAGCGGACAACAGGCCGGCCAGCAGTAAGTTAAAGGCTTTCCTGTTCATTTTTGTTCCTCCTGTGCGGGAACCGGCTGCGAAGGTTTTTCCTCCAGTGCCAGTCAACCATAAAAGAGTCAAAAACAGGATGATTTGCGTCAGGAAACTGCAGAGTTCAGTCGTTGCCACAGCAAAAAGCTGGCATTGGCCCGGTTCAGGGTATAAATATGCAGGCCGGGCGCCCCACCCCTCAGCAGCCGCTCACACAAGGCTGTCACCACATCCAGCCCGAAAGCCCGGATCGATGCGCCATCGTCCCCGTAGGCTTCCAGCCGCCGGCGGATCCAACGCGGTATTTCGGCACCACAGATATCGGAAAAGCGGGCCAGTTGCCGGTAATTGGTAATCGGCATGATGCCGGGAGTGATCGGAATGTCGATCCCCGCCAGGCCGCATTCTTCCACGAAGCGAAAATAGCTGTCCGCATTATAGAAATACTGCGACACGGCACCGTCTGCCCCGGCGTCCACTTTCTGTTTGAAGTAGTACATTTCTGCTTGGGGTGACGGCGATTCAGGGTGTAGTTCCGGATAGCAGGCCACCTCGATATGAAACCAGGAGCCGAACTCTTCGCGGATGAAGGAAACCAGTTCGTTGGCGTACTGAAACGGCCCAGGGCCGGTCAGACCGTCGGGCCGGTCACCGCGAAGCACGACCAGGCGGTTGATTCCCTTCTCCCGGTACGATGAAAGGATGGAGAGCAGCATATCCCGGCTCTGCGCCATGCAGGAGATATGCGGCGCCACCGGGACACCCGTGGTCTCGGCCAGTGCTTCAACCGCGTCCCGGGTGGCTTCGAGCGTGGAACCACCCGCGCCAAAAGTGACGGACAGGTATTCCGGCTTAAGTGGCGCGAGTTTCTGCCAGGTGGATTCCAGGATGAGCTTCTGTTCCGCCGTCCGTGGCGGAAAGAACTCGAATGATATCCGTGGCGCGGTCAAGAATCAGTAACGATAATGATCCGGCTTGTACGGACCACTGGCTTCCACGCCGATGTACCTGGCCTGCTCATCTGTCAGTTCGGTCAGGTTGGCGCCGATTCGTTCGAGATGCAGGTGAGCCACTTTCTCATCCAGGTGTTTGGGCAGTACATAGACCTGGTTCTGGTAACGTTCGCCGTGATTCCAGAGTTCCATCTGCGCCAGCACCTGGTTGGTGAATGAGTTGGACATCACGAAGCTCGGGTGGCCGGTGCCGCAACCCAGGTTCACCAGGCGGCCTTCAGCCAACAGGGTGATCCGCTTGCCATCGGGGAAAATTACCTGGTCCACCTGTGGCTTGATGTTTTCCCACTCATATCCTTTCAGACTCGCCACATCGATTTCGTTATCGAAATGGCCGATGTTGCAAACGATTGCCTGGTGCTTCATGGCAGCCATGTGGTCATGGTTGATGACGTGGTAGTTACCGGTTGCCGTTACGAAGATATCCACCTCTGCCGCAGCCTGCTCCATTGTGACCACCCGGAATCCTTCCATCGCGGCCTGCAGGGCGCAGATCGGATCGATTTCCGTGATCCAGACGGTCGCACCGAGACCCTTCAGGGATTGCGCGCATCCCTTGCCGACATCGCCATAACCTGCAACCAGGGCGATTTTGCCGGCAATCATCACGTCGGTGGCTCGCTTGATGCCGTCTACCAGTGACTCGCGGCAACCGTAGAGGTTGTCGAATTTGGACTTGGTTACGGAATCATTCACGTTGATCGCGGGGAACGGCAGTTCTCCGTCCAGCGCCATCTGGTACAGGCGCTTCACACCCGTGGTGGTTTCTTCGGTAACACCCTGGATTTGGGACAACGCCTTCGAATACCAGCCAGGGCGCGTGTCCAGCCGCTTGCGGATGGCGTTGAACAGGGCCACTTCCTCTTCGCTGGATGGATTGTCCAGCACGGAGATATCTTTTTCGGCTTTTGAACCCAGGTACAGCAGTAGCGTGGCATCGCCGCCGTCATCGAGGATCATGTTGGCAAAATCTTCGTCGTTGTCACCGGCGCCCCAATTGAATATCTGGTGCGTGAATTCCCAGTACTCATCCAGGGTTTCGCCCTTGAACGCAAACACGGGTGTGCCGCCCGCTGCGATTGCTGCCGCGGCATGATCCTGCGTTGAATAGATATTGCAGGAAGCCCATCGAACTTCGGCGCCCAGCGCTGTCAGGGTTTCGATCAGCATGGCCGTCTGGATGGTCATGTGCAGGCTGCCGGCAATGCGGGTTCCTTTCAGCGGCTGCTCTGCACCAAATTCCTCGCGCAGCGACATCAGCCCCGGCATTTCCGTTTCGGCAATAGCAATTTCCTTGCGCCCGAAGTCCGCCTGGGAAATGTCGGCGACGTAGTAATCGTTCTGATTCAGTTCTTCAATTACAGCACTCATGTTCTTTTCTCCTGGTAGGGAAGTAGTTCAGATTCCGGCCGCGGAACGGATTTGCTCAACGCGATCGGTTGCTTCCCATTTGACGTTCAGATCTTCACGGCCCATGTGCCCGTAGGCTGCCAGGGGCTGATAAATGGGTTGGATCAGGTCCAGCATCCTGATGATGCTGTAAGGCCTGAGGTCGAATTCCTGGCGGACGATCTGCTCGATCTGTGTCGCCGGAATGTGTTCGGTCCCGAAGGTATCTACGGTGACCGAGGTTGGCTCGGCAACACCGATTGCATAGGAGACCTGGATTTCAAGGCGGTCCGCGAGGCCGGCGGCCACGATATTTTTGGCCACATAGCGGGCTGCGTAAGCCGCTGAACGGTCCACTTTTGAGGGATCCTTGCCCGAAAAAGCGCCGCCACCGTGACGGGCTGTGCCACCGTAGGTATCAACGATGATTTTACGGCCGGTCAGCCCAGCGTCCCCTACCGGCCCTCCGACTTCGAAACGTCCGGTCGGATTGATGTGGTACTTGGTTTTATCATCCAACCAATGGGCAGGCAGTACCGGCTTGATTATCTCTTCCATGACCAGTTCCCGAAGATCTTGCTGGCTGGAATCGGCGTTATGCTGAGAGGAAAGCACGACCGCGTCGATTCCAACAGGCCTGCCGTCTTCATAGCGGAAGGTCACCTGGCTTTTGGCATCCGGACGCAGATGGTGTGCGCCGTCGGAAGTCGTCCGGCGGACCAGGCTCTGGCGTTTGACCAGTTCGTGTGCGTAGTAGATCGGTGCAGGCATGAGCACATCGGTCTCATTGGTCGCGTACCCAAACATCAGGCCCTGGTCTCCGGCGCCCTGGTCCTCGGGACGTTCGCGGGAGACACCCCGGTCGATATCGGGCGACTGCTTACCGATAATGTTCATCACCGCGCAGGTATGACCGTCAAAACCGACTTCCGAGGAATCGTAGCCGATGTCGACGATTACCTTGCGGATCAGTTCTTCGAGATCGACCCAGGCGCTGGTGGTAATTTCACCGCCAACGATGGCTACACCGGTCTTGATGAATGTTTCGCAAGCGACGTGCGCATCGGGGTCTTCCTTCAAAATCGCATCCAGGACAGCATCGGAAATCTGGTCTGCAACCTTGTCCGGATGGCCTTCCGAAACCGACTCGGAAGTAAACAGGTAATTACTCATTTCGGCGTTCCTCAAAAATTACATCTTTTAATCAAGATAAAGAGATATGTATTCTATCGAACTTCCCCCGGCAACGCAAAATTATTGATCTTGATTGACTGTTGCACCGGATACTGGTGCAAAGCCCTCAAGTCGCTATAGAATTGCTTGCTCTTGCTCTCTGAATTACTTCGAGGAAATTGATGCCTGAAACAATAGCGAAATCAATATTGCATAATTTTCTCGGCCATGCCGCCGAGTGGTACAAACTGACCATCGTTCTGTTTCTGATCATGAATCCCATCGTGTTGGTCGTCCTGGGGCCGTTCGTCGCAGGCTGGCTGCTGGTGGGTGAATTCATCTTCTGCCTTGCAATGGCGCTCCGATGCTACCCGCTGCAGCCAGGCGGTCTGCTGGCCATTGAAGCCGTTGTCCTGGGGATGACCTCCCCTGAAACGATTTTTCACGAGACCGAAGCCAACTTCGAAGTCATACTGCTGCTGATCTTCATGGTCGCCGGTATCTTCTTCCTCAAAGACCTGTTGTTGTACATCTTTACCAAGCTCCTGATCCGGGTGCGTTCCAAGGTCTTGCTGTCGCTCATGTTCTCTTTTGTAGCTGCAGTGCTGTCGGCTTTCCTGGACGCCTTAACCGTCACAGCAGTGATCATCACCGTGGCTGCCGGGCTCTATGGCGTGTACCACAAAGTCACGTCCGGCAAGGGATTCGATGACGACCACGACCATGCTGACGACTCCGGTATCGGCGCCGAAACCCGCCAGGACCTGGACCAGTACCGCGGTTTTCTGCGCAACCTGATGATGCATGGCGCGGTCGGCACCGCGCTGGGTGGCGTATGCACACTCGTGGGTGAGCCGCAGAACCTGCTGATCGGCGAAATTGCGGGTTGGGAATTTGGCGAGTTCTTCGTAAGGATGTCGCCCGTGAGCATTCCGGTTTTCTTCGTGGGTATGCTGACCTGTGTCGCTGTAGAGAAATTCAAGATTCTGGGCTACGGGGTACAGTTGCCGCTGGCGGCGAGGCGCATCCTGGAAGAGTACGACCGGCGCGAAGACAAAAAAAGAACCAACCGCCAGCGCGCCTCGCTCGGAGTACAGTTGCTGGTGGTGTTGTTCCTGGTGGTGGCCCTGGCCTTTCACTGGGCCGAAGTCGGCTTGATCGGCCTTGCAGTCATCGTGCTCGCCACGGCATTCACCGGTATCGTGGAAGAGCACCGGCTGGGGCACGCCTTTGAAGAAGCGCTGCCATTTACTGCCCTGCTGGTGGTGTTCTTTGCGATCGTTGCGGTGATTCATGACCAGCACCTGTTCCAGCCGGTCATCCAGTGGGTATTCTCACTGGACCAGGAATCGCAGGTACCCGTATTTTTCATGGCGAACGGCGTTCTCTCGGCCATATCGGACAACGTTTTCGTGGCCACCGTGTACATCAACGAAGTCTTCCAGGCGTTCGAGGCCGGCGCCATTACACGGGAGCATTTCGAGCAGCTGACCATTGCGATCAATACCGGCACCAATATCCCGTCTGTCGCGACACCAAACGGCCAGGCCGCTTTCCTGTTCCTGCTGACTTCCTCGCTGGCCCCGTTGATCAGGCTCAGTTACGGCAGAATGGTGCTACTGGCCCTGCCCTACACCATCACGATGACCATCTCTGGCTTACTGGCAACGATCTACATACTGTAGCCAGGGAGAAACGCTACCAGGTCCCCGAGTTGTCCATCGACGCCCAGGGCTCCTCAGGCTGCAACGCCTCACCGCGTTGCAGCAGCTCGATCGAAATGCCATCCGGAGAGCGGACAAACGCCATGCGCCCGTCGCGTGGCGGACGGTTGATGACAACACCACCGTCCATCAATTTCTGACAGGATGCGTAGATGTCTTCCACGGCGTAAGCCAGGTGGCCGAAATTCCGTCCTCCGCCATATTCCTCGGGGTCCCAGTTGAACGTCAGCTCGACCTGCGCATCCTCATCGCCCGGTGCTGCCAGGAACACCAGCGTGAACCGGCCTTGCGGCACTTCTTTCCTGTGCAGTTCCACCAGTCCAAGCTTGTTGCAGTAAAAGTCCAGGGACTTCTCGAGGTCAGTCACCCTGACCATGGTATGCAGATATTTCATCATTGATCTCCGAAGGGTACGATGGTGCAAAGACCTGGAACCATTTTGCCATGAATGAAACAACCGGAACCCCCCGCGTGCAGCTGGCGCGCGAAGCCGCAGTGTTGCAACTCAAGTTGATTGCAGATGGTTTTCGCGACGCCATGCTGATCCCGATATCGCTGGTGGCAGCACTGATTGGCCTGCTGCGTGGCGGCGAAGACTGCGATCGTGAATACCGCAGAGTCATCAAGCTGGGCCGCCGCAGCGAACGCTGGATCAACCTGTTCGGCCATCAACAGCCATTAAGCACGACTCATCCGGCGGGTTCGATGGACCACATACTCAACCAGGTGGAGTCGATCGTGATGGAGCAGTACCGCAAAGGCGGCAGTGCGAGCGACGCCCGCGACGCAGTCAGGAAAGCAATGAAGAAAGAACCCTAGTAGCTACCGGATATGTAGCTCGATAACTGTTCCACCTCAGCCTCTTTTTCCTGCAACAGGTGTTTCACCAGGTCACCGAGGGATACGATCCCAACCATACTTTCCTCCTCGACGACCACCAGGTGGCGGCAACGGCGCTCGGTCATTGTTTCCATCGCGACATGGATCGATTCGTCGGGCGCAACGGTAATCAGGGGGGATGACATGACCTGGGAAACCGGCGTATCGCTGGAAGACCTGCCTTCCAGCGCAATCTTGCGAAGATAATCACGTTCGGTGAATATTCCATTGGGTTGATCCCCATCCTGGATCACAATGGCGCCAACATTAGCCCGGGACATCGCGCCTATCGCGTCGAGTACCGATGCTTCACTGGTTGTGGTGAGGACGTTTACGCCCTTTCGATCTAAAATATCCCGGATTGTAGACATGCTGTGTTTCCTTGCGGCTGCTCTATTTCATTATACGAGTGAACTTTCTATTCTTCATCCCGCCTTGAAACCACCGTGTACTCGGCATCGATGACATCGCCGGATTGCTCTTCTGAGCGAGGAGTTTCAACCGGATGATTGCGGCGTAGCCACCACATGCGAACCCACAGGACCAGCCAGGCAACCAGGCCAAGACCCACGGCGAAAGCAAGGACGAATAAACCAAAGAAAAAGGCTCCCACCAGGGCCAGCACCGCCAGGACGCCAGCCAGCAATCGGGCCAACGGGTTCATGGGAGGTGGGGAGATGTAATATTGCATTTGCGTGCCCCTAGAAAATCAGGTTGACCATGAACAGCATGACCACGATAAAAATCACGCTCATGGGACTTCCCACCCGGATGAAATCCGCTACACGGTATCCACCCGGGCCCATGATCAACGCGTTGACCTGGTGGGTGGGAAGGATGAATGCATTGGAGGTGGACAATGCGACGATCAGTGCATACATCGCCGGGCTGGCGCCTGTAGCCAGGGCAATACTGACCGCTATCGGCACCAGAATGGTCGTCGCGCCGACATTGGACATGACCAGGCTGAAAATGGTTGCGAGCACCGCCAGGGCGACCTGGATGGCGAGTTCAGGCACGTCACCCAGGATGACCATGATCTCCTGGGCAATCCAGGCGGCAGTGCCTGTTCTTTCCATCGCCTGGCCCAGCGGGATCAGGCTGGCCAGCAGGAAAACCGTTTTCCAACTGACCGAGCGGTAGGCCTCGTCCATGCTCAGCACGCCACTCAAGATCATTCCCATCGCCCCGACCAGCAATGAAATGGAGAGGCGGTAATCGGAGAAAATAATCATGCTCATGGAGATCGCGAAGAAGACCAGCGCATAGCTCACCTTGTGGGGGCGCTGTTCTTCCTTGGGGATATCGGTGGCCACGATGAAATCCCGCTCCTTGCTCACCTCCGACAGATCTCGCCAGGTGCTGTGCGAAACCAGGCAATCGCCGGTTTCCAGTTCGGTATCACGAACACCTTCGGTCAATACGTCACCCCGCCGGTTGATTGCCAGAACGCTGATGCCGTACCGGCTTCGCAGCCTTGCTTCTCCAACCGTCTTGCCAACCAGCCTCGAACCGGGCGGAATGACTACCTCGGAAATACCGGCGCGGCTCGCGTTGAACAGGCCGCCGAACGTTCTCAGCCGCGGTTGAACACGGCACTGGTTCTCCAGTGCGAACTTGCCCACGATATTCCTGGTTCCCATTACGCCGAGAATGGTGCCCACCCAGATCATTTCATCGGAGGGCGGCGCCAGCCGGGGTTCATCGGTGTTCCGGATAGCCAGCAAAATGGGGGCATCTTCCAGCTCTTCTGCGTCTGCAATGGTCATGCCTACCAGGGGGCTATCGACCGTGACCAGTAATTCGTAAACGTCGCCCTTGATGCCGTAGACATCCGCGAAATAGGTCTTGGTCTTGGCAGGGACCCCGCTGGCTTTCTCCTTGGTCTGGGGCAACAGGAACCTGCCTGCTACCAGGAAGTAGAGAATTCCGGCAGCCAGTAGCGCCAGGCCAACGGGGGTTACGTCGAAAAGATGGAAAGTCTCCAGCGTCTGAACGCCCGGCGGCAGGGATTCGTTGGCATTTTCGATCAGGTCATTGAGCAGGATCAGCGGTGAGGAACCTACCATGGTCAAAGTGCCACCGAGGATGGCGCAGGTACCCATCGGCATCAGCAGACGGGAAAGGGGAATCCTGGTGCGTGTTGAAATCCGGGACATGACCGGCATGAACAGCGCAGTGGCGCCAACGTTCTGCATGATGCCCGAGATCAGGCCTACCGTCCCCGATACCAGGGGCACGATGCGGGTCGCAGTCTTTCCGCCTATCTTCAGGATAAAAGCCGAGACAACGGTCATTACGCCGGTCCGGTCCAGCCCGGCCCCCAGGATCATCACCGCGATGATCGAGAGCACCGCGTTGGAGGCAAAACCATTGAACAGGTCAGTCGCCGGCACCAGGCCGAACAGCCCGATCGCCACCATCACGAGAATGGCCGCGATATCCACCCGGACCAGTTCCGAAACGAACAGGCCGATCGTCGCCGTCAGAATCAGCAACACCAGCACCATGTCCGCTGAGAGTGTCAGACCGGTTTCCATCTACTCGCTTGTCTCCCGTCCGGGCAAACGCCTGAATACGAGATCGTACACGCCATGACCCAAGCGCTCACCCCTTTTTTCGTACTTGGTCTGCGGCCGCCATTCAGGCCTGGTGGCGGTTGCGCCTTGCGGGGACAGGTTTTCGAAATCGGCACTGGCCCCTATCACTTCGAGCATGTGCTCGGCATAGGGCTCCCAATCTGTCGCCAGGTGGAGGATTCCTCCCAGGTCCATTTTTCGCGCCAGGAGGTCAATAAACGGGTGCTGCACGATCCGGCGCTTGTGGTGGCGTTTTTTTGGCCATGGATCAGGGAAATAGATCCTGACCCCACTCAACGCCCGGTCGGGAATCCGCTTTCGAAGCAGCTCAACGGCATCCTGGCAGGCTATGCGAAGGTTTCTGATCTGGTGTTCCTCGATCTTCAGAAGAAGATGCCCTACCCCTGGTTTGTGAACCTCCGCGCCCAGGAAATTCCGGCCAGGTTCATTGGTCGCCATCTGCCAGGTCGCTTCGCCGTTGCCAAAACCGATTTCCATGATGATTGGCTGATCGTTCCCGAACAGCGATGCCAGGTCCAGTTCGCCTTCCCCTTCTTCGATGCCATACAGCGGCCACAGCTCTGTCAGCGCCCTTTGCTGGCCTTCCGTCAATCGCCCGGCGCGCAGCACGAAACTGCGAACCGGACGATGGTGCAGCGGTTCTTCACCCTGTGTTTTTTCTTTGCTGGTTTCCCGGGTCATTATGCTTTCATTGTAGCAAGCAGCACTTGAAAAATGTTCTGCAAACGCCCAATCTGAAAAGCATGGACAAAGCGAATGAAAAAGTAGGCTCCGGGTATCTCGAACAGCAGATGTTGCTGGCCATGCCGGGTATGGTCGACTCCAATTTTGTTGGCAGCGTCACGTTGATGTGTCAGCACAACGAGGCAGGTGCGATCGGTATCACAATCAACCGTCTTTCCAATTTCACCCTCGGTGAAATTTTTTCCCAGCTGCACCTGGAATGTAACGATGAAGGAGTTCGGAACCTGCCGGTTCTGGAAGGTGGGCCAGTGGCGCCGGACCGGGGTTTCGTGCTGCACAGTCCATTGCAGGGGTACGAGTCGAGCATGGAAGTGGGCAACGAAATCATGGTGACCACTTCCCGGGATGTGCTGGCTGATATCGCCGCCGGTTCCGGCCCTGAGAAATATGTCGTTGCCCTCGGCTATGCAGGCTGGGGTGGCGGGCAGTTGGAAGGCGAAATGCTCGCAAATGCGTGGCTTTCGGTGTCGGCTGACACGGACATCATTTTTGACCTCCCCCTCCCCAGCCGTTTTGATGAAGCCCTGGGACGCCTGGGGATCAATATAGAAAGCCTGCACTCGGAAGCAGGCCATGCCTGAATCCGCAGTTCCAGGCGGCTACATTCTGTGCTTTGATTTTGGTCTGCGGCGAATTGGAGTGGCCGTCGGGCAGACTGCCACCTGGACTGCAAGCAGCCTGGAAACGGTTCGCCATCACCAGAAGCCGGATTGGCAGGCGATTGATCGCCTGGTTGCGGAATGGAAGCCATCCACGTTGCTGGTGGGGTTGCCGCTCGGCGCGGAAGGAGAGGAGACCGAGATGTCCAGCGCCGCGCGGGTGTTTGGGGACCAGCTGGAAAAACGGTATTCGCTGGACATTCGGTTCGCAGATGAACGGCTCAGCTCACGGGAGGCCGGGGAACGTTTTGCCGAGCTCAGGGCCAGCGGCGGACTGAAACGCAAGGATGCCGGCCGGCTGGACGCGATGGCCGCCCGGGTGATCCTGGAGAATTGGCTGGATTCTCTTCATGACTGACATCCGGAGTTTCCCGCCCATCGAACGGGAAAGTGCAAAGATCCTGATCCTGGGCAGCATGCCTGGTGGTGAATCGCTGAAGCGGAAGCAGTATTACGCTCACCCACGCAATGCCTTCTGGCCCATCATGAGCACACTGTTCAGCCTGACCGGAACCGGATACGAAGAAAAGGTCCGTGAACTGGCGGATAAGGGAGTAGCGGTCTGGGATGTTCTGCAAGCCTGTTTTCGACCAGGCAGCCTGGATGCCAATATCGATGACAGCACCATCGTCGTCAACGATTTCCGGAAATTTTTCGAAGGGCACCCAGTGCTCAGACACATCTATTTCAACGGCGCCAAAGCCGATGCTGTCTATCGCAAACATGTTTTACCCAAGCTGGATCCAGGCAGTGCCGCTTTGCCATTGACACGCCTCCCTTCCACCAGCCCGGCCCACGCCGGAATGAGCTTGGAAAATAAAGCAAAAGCATGGCAGGTCGTGCGTAACGGGAGTTTAGAATAGGGCCATGAAGTACATTTGTGTTTACTGCGGATCTAACCCCGGCCGCCTGTCAGCATACCGCGAGGCTGCTGACAGCCTGGGCCGCGAAATGGCCGAAAGAGGTCTGGGCCTGGTTTATGGCGGCGCGAGCGTCGGGGTCATGGGCGCAGTAGCTGACGCTGTCCTCGGGCACGGCGGAAAAGCCACAGGCGTTATCCCGCATGCTCTGGCCACCAAGGAGGTCTCGCACCATGGGCTGGATGAATTGTACGTGGTGGAATCCATGCACCAGCGCAAGGCGAAGATGGCCGAGTTGTCCGACGGGTTCATCGCCCTGCCGGGCGGCTGGGGAACCATCGAGGAAATTTTCGAGATGCTGACCTGGGCTCAACTGGGATTTCACGAAAAACCCTGTGGGCTGCTGAACGCCGCCGGTTACTATGATCACCTTTTCACTTTCCTGGAAAAGGCCATTGAAGAGCATTTCGTCAAACCGGAATTCCGGCCGATGATCATGATGGACGAATCAGCCTCGTCCCTGCTCCGGCGATTCGACGAGTACCAGGCGCCTAAAGTGAAGAAGTGGATCGGGCCGGAAGAAACATGATCTGAACTAGTCAGAAACGAACCCTGTTTCGAAACGCCAGGTTCGGGTGATGTGAAGAATGTCCACCCGGTCCGTAATGTTGTCGGGCAATGGGGAATAAGGCGCCGCCATTTGTACAATCCTGATAGCCGCCTCATCGATTTCAGGAATACCCGAACTCCTTCTTACATCGATGCTTTCCACCGTTCCGTTCTGGAATATACCCACCGTCAATACGAGATCTCCGTGAAGCTTTTTCCTTCGCAGATCACTGGGATAATTCAGGTTACCGACCCTTTCGACTTTTGAAACCCATGCGCTCATATAGCTGGCGAACTCGTACTGCTTGGTATTGGCCGAGATGAACTCGCGCTTGGGTAACTTGGAAACGGATTGCCGTTGACGGCTCAGTTCCGGTTTGAGGCTGGCCATGTCCATGCTCTGCTGCATCAGCTGCGAAGCATCCGGGCGTTCAGAATCCGGCTGTTCCACTGACGTTTGCTGCAGGGCGGGAGACTGCTCGGTTTCAACCGCCACGATTTCCCTCACATCGACTTCCTGAACAGGAACCTGTTCCACTGCCTGCACCGGATCCTGCCCCTCCAGAGGGGTCGGAATCTCCCCGCTGACCGGCTCTGCGGGGCGGGATTTTTCAGTCGTCTCGCCGCCTCCCTTCTGATTGGCCTGTGCCAGGAAATCCGCCTTCTCGGGCTCTTCCTCCGAACGCCACTGAACCAGGACAACGTCCAGCGTATCGGCAAGGCGTGGTACGGGGTTCAGTGATATGCCGAAGCTGACGCCAAGAAACAACAGCGCGTGAACCGCCAGCGCCAACACGAGAAACACCATGAAACGGTCCTGGGTCCAGGACGTATACCTGTTTGAGTCCAGCATCATGCCGATATTACTTCCTCAGTTTCTCGACGCTTCCAGCGCGTCGAACATATCTCCTGCAATGTTCAGTCCAAATTCCGCATCCAGTTCGCGGATGCAGGTTGGGCTGGTGACATTGATTTCCGTGAGCCAGTCACCGATCACGTCCAGCCCAGCGAATATGATACCCCGGCGCTTCAGCTCCGGCGCCACTTGCTCACAAATCCAGTAATCCCGGTCACTCAGTGGTACGCCTTTTCCGGTTCCACCCTTGGCCAGGTTTCCACGAAAATCACCCTCACCGGGAATGCGAGCCAGTGCATACGGCACCGGCTCGCCGTTGACCACCAGGATACGCTTATCGCCCTGGGAGATCTCCGGTATGTATTGTTGCACCATAACCAGCTGACTGTCTTTCAGCGTAATGGTCTCAAGTATGACGTTCAGATTGGGATCATCGGGCCGGGCCTGGAAAATGGACTCACCGCCCATGCCATCCAATGGCTTGACCACTGACAGGCCATGTTCCGCTACAAATGCCTTGATCTCGCTCGACCTGCTGCTGATCAGCATCGGTACGCAACACTGCGGAAAATGGGTGGTGAAGCACTTTTCATTGGCATCCCGGAGCGCCTGGGGCCGGTTGACCACGGTCACCCCGGACTGTTCCGCGAGGTCCAGTACATAAGTAGCGTACACGTAATCCATATTATACGGAGGGTCCTTGCGCATCAGCAGGATATCCAGCTGCGCCAGTTCACGATTTACTTTATCTCCAAGCGTGAACCAGTCATCCGGCTGATCCCTGACGGACAAAGGGCTCATGTGCCCGTGCGCCACCCCGTCGCGAATACTCAGGTCGCCTGGCTCCATGTACCAGGTTTCATGATTTCGCCGCTGCGCCTCGAGCAGCATCGCAAAGGTAGAGTCCTTGTAGGTGGCAATACCGGAAATCGGATCCATGATGACCCCGGTTCTGATGACGCCATCTGAGCTTTGCTTGGCTTCAGCCATTTTTTCCTTCCATGATACCGATTTCCCGCAATCGCCTATTATCAGACTAACAAGGCTTTGATCCAATTTCTTTCGCAGTATATATCTTAGCTTTTTTTCATAAGCTGTTGTTAGTACTGGAAACTGAGGACAAAAGTGGTAGACTTGAAGGTCCCAGCGGAATAGAATCGTGGGGAAAGTGTTCGTGTGCGGGCACAAAGAGGCGCCAGCACCATAAGACAAACCACGGATGGATTTATGACTGAAGAACACACAATCGAAAAAATGAACGGTAGCGCCGATCACTCATCAATTCGCATTCTGGTTGTTGATGACAGTTCAACCATCAGGCGCTCAGCAGAAAGCATGCTGACCGCAGAAGGCTACGATGTGGTTACCGCGGAAAACGGTTTCGAGGCCCTATCCATGGTGGCACGGCACAATCCCGACCTCATTTTCGTAGACATCATGATGCCCAGGCTGGACGGTTACCAGACCTGCGCAATTATCAAGAACAACACACAGTACAGGGCGACTCCTGTGGTTATGCTGACCAGCAAGGACGGGTTATTCGACCAGGCTCGCGGGCGCGTGGTCGGGTCCGATCTGTACCTCACCAAGCCATTTACCAAAGAGGAGTTGCTAGCAGCGGTAGCACAGCACGCGGCTGCGTGATCCAGGCTCAAACCAATGGTCCACTAAACAGGGATAGTGAAGGGACGGATGAATCTGAACGGTAAAAATGCGGCGTTTGCAAAGCTCCTTGAATACGAGAAGCGAAGTGCGGACTATTCTCCCGGCGCCGGAGGCGGCGACGGGGAGTCGGAAGAATGGAGTGGGGTCACATTCAGTGTCGGTGACACCAACATGGCCTGCAATATCGATCGAATCACCGAAATACTGCCCTGCCCCCAGGCAACCCCGGTTCCGGGTGCCAAATCCTGGATTATCGGATTGGCCAACGTCCGGGGTGAACTCCTTACCGTTGTAGACCTTTCGTGGTTTCTCACCGGCGTTCGCACGCCACTATCAGCACGGAGCCGACTGCTGGCCACCAACCTGAACAAGGCACCCATTGGATTGCTGATCGATGAGGTATTTGGCCAAAGGCATTTCCTCGACAGCGATGCGGTACCGGCTGAACTGGAAGAAGATTCGCCACTCGGAGGAATAGTCAGTAAACAACACAACCTGGGTTCGGAATCCTGGAAGGAACTGAATCTCGATCAACTTTTCAATTCTCCGGAGTTTCTCAATGGTGCGGCGGAATAAATCCCGAATACGGCAAAGCCACTCGCGCCAGAAAGGTTTCCTGATGAAACGCGAGAAGGGGCAACAGAAAATGACATCGACAAATTTCAAGCCCGCCACTCAACAAAAGTCCGGCCGCCTGTATGCATTGGTTGGCTTTCTCGTGCTGCTGCTGGCATTCGTAGCTATCACCTTCTTCCTGATTACCAAGGAAAGCCGCAACGAACAGGAATGGATCAGGTTGTCGACAGACCTCCAGGTGCACTCGCAACAGCTGGCGAAGTCGGTTTCCGAAGCAGTGGAAGGCAAAACCGGCGCCTTTATCCAGATGAGCGACTCCACAGGAACCATAGCCGACGCGGTTGCCGCGCTTAAAAACGGAGATCCTTTGCGGTCACTGCCCCCATTACCGGGCGCCATGTTCGACTCGCTGGAAGACCTGGACCGAATCTGGAACCGCATGGCCCCCAACGCTAAAAGCATCCTGGAGCGGGAAAGCCTGGTTCTCGAGCTGTCTGCTGCCAGTACATCGTTTATAGAGACCATACCCGAAATCCAGGAACTCACCGATGCGGCCGTCCGGGAACTGACCAAGAGTAATGCGTCCAGCAACCAGGTTTTCGTGGCTGGACGGCAACTGGTTCTTTCAGACCGGATACTGCGGCACCTCAAGGAGATGCTCAGGGGCGGTGCAGGATCAGTGGCGGCTGCAGACCAATTCAAGCGGGAGATCGAATATTTTGAGCAGACCATGGCCGCCCTGCTTAACGGCAGCCGGTCGGTAGGCGTAACCCAGGTACAGAATTCCGCCGCCAGGAAGGCGCTGAACGATGCCCGCCTGCTTTATGACAATGCACGTCCGCAACTGGACACCGTGCTCAGTTCATCCGGCGATATTCTCGCGGTGCGAGGCGCAGCGGATGAGATCTTTATCGACAGCCTGGCACTGTTCGACGTTTCCCGTGGCATGGCCGACACCATTCAGTACCGCTCCGGATCGCGCCTGTGGCCATCGCTCTGGTCCGGTTCACTGGCGCTGATCGTCATCCTGGTTTCTATTTCGTTCATGGTGCGGTCTTTTCTCACGGCAGAGCGGCGGCGTGCCGTCGAAGCTGGGATGCAGAATCAGAAGAACCAGCAGGCCATCATGCGCCTGCTCGATGAAATGAGCTCGCTGGCCGACGGCGACCTGACGGTAAAAGCGACCGTAACAGACGACATGACAGGAGCGATCGCCGATTCGGTTAATTTCGCCGTGGAACAATTGAGGGAACTGGTCACCGGCATCAACATCACAGCACAGACCGTTTCTGAATCAGCCAGTGAAACCATGGAAACCACCGGTAAACTGGCCACTGCATCAAGCCAACAGGCAGAACAGGTCCGTGCCGCCACGGACACCATTCACGAGATGGCGGAATCATTCGACGGAATGGCGGAGCGCTCCAGGGAATCCAGCGAAGTCGCACAGCGTTCGGTGACGATCGCACACAGTGGTTCACAGATGGTGCAGCAAACGATCAAGGGGATGGACACCATCCGCGACCAGATCCAGGACACGTCGAAACGGATCAAGCGGCTGGGGGAATCGTCGCAGGAGATCGGTGACATCGTCGAACTGATCAACGGCATTGCGGAACAGACCAATATCCTGGCACTGAACGCGGCCATTCAGTCCGCTTCGGCCGGAGGCGCGGGACGTGGATTCGCCGTGGTCGCCGACGAAGTCCAGCGACTGGCGGAGCGCGCAACCAACGCAACACGCCGGATCGAAACGCTGGTCCAGAACATCCAGGCGGACACGTCCGAGGCAGTAGTCTCGATGGAGTCAACGACTTCCGAGGTCGTATCCGGTGCAGAAAAAGCCGAGGATGCGGGCGAGGCGTTGCAACGGATCGAATCCGTTTCGAAAGACCTTTCACGGCTGATCGAAGACATTTCCCAGGAAGCTCAGGCCCAGTCGGAATCTGCTACCCGGATAGCTGAGCAGATGAACAGCATTCGCGATGTATCCATTCAGACATCTGAAGGCAGCGACAAGTCAGCTCAATCGATGGGCAGGCTGGCGGATCTGGTCCACAAACTCAGTGAGTCGGTTGCCGATTTCAAGCTGCCGAGAACCCGAGGTAACGGCAATGATGCTTGAAGACTCCAATTCCGGATCGGCGATCGGCTGGGTCCGCGAGGACCTGGATGAGTGCCTGGAGGCTGTACGCGAGAACCTGGAAGCGTTTGCCGAGGACCCGTCCCAGCGCAAACCCCTGATGGCGGTGAAGGAAGAGCTGGAACAGCTCAACCTGACATTCCTCACCATGGAACAACAGGGCGCCGGCATTCTGACCGACGAAATGATCGCCGTTGGCGGCCACATGCTGCACAACGGCAACGCGAACTGCGAAGAATCACTTAACGCACTGACCGACGCTGTCATCGTGCTGCCTTCATACCTTGACCGGCTGCAGGCCGGGCATGAAGACCTTCCCATCCTGCTGCTTCCCACGCTGAACGAGCTTCGGGCGACTTATGACGATTCATTGATGTCGGAAGGCACGCTTTTTGCGCCCGACCTCGATGTCATCATCCCCGAACTGAGCGGTAGTGAAGCAGACGCCGTTGCAAGCTCTGAATTCGCCGCTTTTTCCAGGAAGGTCCGCAGCCAGTACCAGGGCGCACTGCTGGGCTGGCTCAAAGAGCAGTCGAAAGATGCATTGCTCGAACCGATGCAGGCCGTTTGCCGCACACTCTATATCCGCCTGGGCCGCAACGAACTCCGGCGCCTGTGGTGGATCGCCGATTTGGCCATGCAGGGCCTGCGCGAGGGCGC
>CAJIAU010000080.1_pt1 | contig 33503 bp, 32 predicted proteins | sample 9199171 | NCBI WGS metagenome assembly CAJIAU01 (sample SAMEA7708280, study PRJEB35096) | sediment metagenome | biome: marine neritic benthic zone biome [ENVO:01000025]; feature: sediment [ENVO:00002007]; material: shallow marine sediment [ENVO:03000034] sea grass bed [ENVO_01000059] ...
AACTCAATCATTATCAATGTGATATCGAGGCTCTTCGGGACGTAGCCGGCTATGAGGTGGGATGCTCGACAGCGGGTCAAACGCTCCAGCTGGATTTCCAAAACTGACAATTGTCAGTGCGCCAACAGGCAACCGGCTCCCACAATATAGATAAGGCCATGAGCCAGGATGCGTCACCCTGTCCATTCTCCCCGCCCCTGAAGTGTTGCAACGACACAAGGAGAGCAACATGACATACCTCGCATATGCCGTACTGACAATCCTGATCGCACTGATCGCCATGGCGGCGCTTTACCTGGTATGCCTGGCTTCGATGCTCTGGTACGGAGACTTTTGTCAGATTTGTCGCTTGTTCAGGAAAGGTGACGACAAGCACGGACATGGCCAGGAGGCCATGGGATAGTCATTGGTAACACTGATCACCTGAAAGGGTGAGCAAGCCTGTTGCTGTCTGGTCGATACATACCTTATTTACTGTTGTACAGAAAGGGCTTGGCGCTCAATTACCTTACCATCGAGAATTACATGGGTAATGGTGTCGTAGGCATTCACGGATTCGAGTGGATTTTCTTCCATCAGCAACAGGTCTGCCTGCTTGCCTACTTCGATAGATCCCAGGTCATCCAGTCCAAAAAACTCTGAATTATTCACCGTGGCTGCCAGGAACAATTGTCTCGGTGTAACACCAGCTTCCATCCAGCGGTTCATCTCAAGCCTTCCGTTGAGACCGGGTGGGTTGGCGAAAGTGGGGTCACTGGGAGTGTCGCTGCCAAACAGAAGCTGACCGCCGTTCTTTGCAAAATAGCCAAGCACGGTAGTTACTCGCTTGATAGGTGGTTCATCCAGTTCCGCCCAGCGGCCTTCCTCCACCAATCTGGCGATGGGCGGAATATTCAGCATGCGGTTAATCCACCATTGACCGTCTTCGGTGGTGTACCAATCAAGCAGGTTCTGTGGGACGACGTTTTTTAGTCTCGGATCATTGAGATAATCAGGGTTGTGGATATCCTGCTCGCCATACAAAACCTGGATGGTGGGCTGGAGCTTGATTCGGGCCGCGATGGTTGCATCGATGATGTCGGTGATGGCCGGGCTCAGGCTGATGGCCTCGTGGTCATCCCAGGCCCACATTCCGTGAGCAAATGCGTTAACTCCCGCTTCTACGCCAAAGGCCTGCGCGTATTGCGCATTGGCGTGCAGTAAGACCGGCATCCCAATCTGGTTCGCCGAATCAACCAGGCCCTGGATAAGTTCGGCGCTGAGAACGGGTAGGTCGCCACGGCCACCGAACCCTCTCTCGTAGTGCGTCTTGATGCAGATCGCGCCATCTTTTTTGATTTTTGGAACAATCACATCGGGCGAATGATCTTTCGGGTCAAAACCCTCGGGAAAACCATCGGGGTTTTCCGAATCAAAGAGGAAGTACGGCATGATTGTGTAACGAGCAGGTACAGGCATCCAGCTCATCGGATAGCCGTTCACCACGGGTGCAGCCCCGCAGAAATAGGCGGTCGGCCTAACCGGCTCTTGTTTCCACCTGGCAATCGCGTCAGGCGATGAATTCAGATCGATAACCGTTGTAAAGCCGTGGAACAGATAACTTCGGGGAATTTGAGTTCGAGCTGCTTTCGAGACCTCCGGGTAGTTGTCCTCATGTTCGAAAGTCATTCCCGGCACTTCGTTCAGGTGGGTGTGAGAATCGATCAGGCCAGGGGTCAGGAATCGCCCACCTCCATCTATGACGTTCGCGATGCTGGCGGTGATGTCTGGTGAGATGCGCTCAATCCGACCGTTCTGAATCAGCACATCAGTGGTGCCCTGAGTCCCCACCCCTTCAACAGAAACAACATGCACATTGCGAATCAGAACTTGATCGGACGCTTCTGAAGCATGCATGGACTGGGGAATAAATAGCAGGAACAACAAAAAGCCCGCCAGATGTTTCATAATTTGTTCTCCGCGTTCCTAACCCAAAGGGTTAGATACGCTTTTTGCCGTTTGGGTTGATACGACATGACTAATTACATCGCTTTGTTTCGGGGGATTAATGTTGGCGGTCGAAATCGCCTGGCCATGAAAGACCTGGTCAGTATCCTGGAAGGCCTCGGCTACGAGAACATCCGCACCTACATTCAAAGCGGCAACGTGGTGCTGGAGAGCGAAAAGCCCTGCTCTGATCAGGATTCGGGAAAGATTTCAGATGCAATCGAGGCCGAGGTCGGTTTTCGGCCTAATGTACTGTTGCTCAGTGCTGAAGACCTAAGGGCTGCGCTGGCCGGAAATCCTTTTCCGACCAGCGAGGGGAAAACCCTGCATTTCAGTTTCCTCGAAACCGAGCCCCTGGCACCGGATCTCGACACCCTGGCGCAACTCAAATCCGAAACCGAGCAGTTCAAACTGGACGGTAAGGTTTTCTACCTCCACGCACCGGACGGCATCGGTCGGTCCAAACTGGCAGAGAAGGTGGAGCGTTGCCTCGGCGTCAGTGCCACCGGGCGCAACCTCAACACCGTCAATGCTATCCTGAAAATGCTCTAAACGTCGTTACCTTTCGCGGCAAAATACAGACCAACGGCCAGCATCAGTACCTGGAATTCGATGCGGCGGTCGGCCTCAGAGCCCATGCTGCTTGCGATATTCAGTGGGCGTCATGCCCTTGATTTCCTTGAACGCCTTGTTGAAGGGTGACAATGACTGGTAACCGTTATCCAAGGCAATGCTGAGCACCGGCAAATGCCGTGTTTGCGGCCCGATCAACTGGCGGGCAACCTCCTCGATGCGGTATTCGTTGAGAAAATGATTGAAATTCCGGTAACCCAGGTGACCGTTGATCAGGCGGCGCAAGCGGTATTCCTTGACGCCCAGTTCGTCGGCCAGGCGGCGAATGGTAAAACCCTCTTCGCAGTAAATTTTCTCTTTCCCCATCAACCGCTGGAGTTTGCCCACAACCGCCGTGCCCTGCGCGCCTTCCTCGGCATCCACTTCCTCCGGCGTCTTTGAAGGAAAGACAAACGCAGCCGGCCGGGGCGCGTCACCCCGATGAAATCCGAGCATGCGCGCGCAGATACCAATGACGAGCAGAAAAACCGCGCCGGATACCAGGGTGTCCGCCAGGCCTGACCGGGCTGTGCCCAGGCCCATGAACTCCACTGCGTTGACACCCAGGATCACGAAGCCACCGAGCACCACGCTGACCGTGCGCGCACGCCGGCGGCTTTCGACCAGGTCGACCCGCCAGTCCCTGAGCGCGGCATGAAGCGCGAGCACCACGAGCGCGGTGTTGATCAGGATAAAGGGCAGCAGCGCCAGGCCTTCATGCGCGATATCCGAGCGGATGAACCAGTGCACGATGCCGCGAAAGTCTCCGAAAGTGAGGTAGTGGCCGACCACTCCCGAAAGCATGTACACCGCAAACACCAGGAGGTAGATCCACTTCCACCGGAACGTGTCCTGGAACAGCGATTTCGCCAGCAACCAGAACACAAACGGCGATGCCGCACACAGCAGGTTCAGCGGAATCTCCAGTACGCGCCAGTCCCATTCCAGCGTGATCGTCAGCAGGTGTATCCCGGCGATGCACATGGCAAACAGGGCGCCGAGGATCGCGCTTTGCCGGTGGGGGTGGTCCTTGATCAGGATAATCGCCAGCAATACCAGCAGCACCGTGTTGCCGGTGCGAAAGAACAGGTCGAGCGGATACATCATGGGCCCGCCCTGGGTGGCGGAGCGGTCAGTGAGCCAATGCGTTTCATATGCCTTCCCGGAAAGCAGCCAGGCATCGTCCGTGAACAACCGGGCGTTCCTGATTCAAGATCAGGCTACTGGATTATCTCACCGGGAAGGCCAACAGGACAACGAGGGGAAGGATGATGCGGGTAAAGCGGTGGCGGTGCGCCGGAACCTCCAGCCCGGCGCACCGTTGGAACTAGGGCTGGATTGTCCAGTGAACGTCCGGCACCAGCATCAGCGTGGCGATCTCGGCCACCTGACCTTCCGCAATGCGCCAGACCGTGTTTTCGCCGGTCAGGCGGTGCCGCCAGACCAGGCTGTCGGTGCCGTCGCCATCCAGGTCGCCGATGGCGGCCAGCTGCCAGTCGCGGGCCACATCGGCAGCCAGCGGAAAGTCTTGAGCACCGGGTGCGCCCGCCCGCAGCGTGACCATGGCCGTACCGGCAGTTTCATCGCGCCACAGGATGTCCATCGAGCCGTCGCCATCGAAGTCGCCGCCGCCAACCATCCGCCAGGAGAGTTCCGGCTGAACGTAGACCGGCTCGGCGGTGCTGCCCAGCCAAACGGCGAGCGTGCCGTCCGCCTGGCGCTGCCAGCTAAGATCCGGCGGGCTGTCGCCGACCGGTTCGCGCATCACCGCAACCTGTGGCAGTGCAGCCGCCCGAACCTCAAACGGCAGCTCGGCCAGAATTTCAGCACCGTCCATCAGCCAGACGGCATTTTCGCCTGTCACCGCATGGTGCCAGGTGATGTCCGACAGGCCGTCGCCGTTGACGTCGGACAGCCGGTTCATGTGCTGTGTGGCGTGAATGCTGCCGGTGCCGGACTGGCGCTCGATCTGCCAGTGACCGTTCCAGGCAACGTCGCCCTGCTGCTGGAGCAGGATGCCCTGCGCCTGTGCGGCGAGCGGGTCGAGATAGCCTTCCAGCAGCACGCCATCCAGCAGCACGCCTTGAATGTGGCCGTCAGTTTCGATGTCGATCATCCCGCCTGAATGGCCCACGGGCGCCGGAAATTGATTCCACGCCCAGGGTGAATGGCATGTCGGCAGGTGATAATTGAAGTCGAGGTCGAAATCGAAGATCCAGAAGATCGAAATGCTGAGCGAATAATTCCAGTTGAAATTGAAAGGCCAACCACCGAAACCACGGCCCGCGTGGAACGGTCCGCAATAGCCGGGGGCGGTGTGGCGTGGCGGCTGACGACCGATGTCGAGATCCAGGTCGACACCGAGGTCGATATCCAGGTCCAGGTCGAAGTTGAATCCGCCCGGCCAGAACGGGCCATATCCCGGGAACATGTGACCCGAACCGAATCCGGGATCGAAACCATCGAGCCCTGGAAAAGCGCTGTCGAGCATGAAAAAGGCGCTGCCGTCGGCGGCGATGATCGCCACCATGCGGCTGTGGATAACCCATTCCGCCGTGGGATCGGATTCAGTGATGGAAACCGGCCCCGAGTAGTAGCCTGCCCCATCCCGCAACGGGCCGTCGTCGGCTGCCCGCAGACCGGCAAAATCGCCCTCGATGCCGTCCGAGACATAGCGGCCCGCAATCTCTCCGGAGCTGACCTGGCCTTCGATCCGGGTTCCGTCCCGGGTAAGGAACAGGAACGAGCCGTCGGACCGAATATAAAAGTCTTCCTCGATGAATCCGCGGTCGTCCAGGGCATCGTAGACAGCCAGGATGCCGCGGCTTTCGTCGTCGACGATCAGACCGAACTCGCCGTAGTCATGAGGCCCCTCGAACGTACCGAAGTAGACGCCGTCATAGGGGCCCTGCGCCAGGGCGACAAAAGGAATCAGCAGCAATGCGGCCAGGACCACACCGGCTTTGAAGTATGGAACGTGTCGTTTCATTTGTCTCTCCTCCGTATTGGATCCCCTTGGGTTTCCTGTCACCATTCAAGCATCGTCTGCGCCCGATAATCCTGCGGAAATTGACGAATGCTGACGGATTTCAAAATCCGACAGCTTTTTCAGTTTCGGTGATCCGTCTTCAGTGCTTGCGGCGCGGCGCAAGTTTGCGGTTGGGAGAATGACAAGCTGCGGAATCCGGCTTAAAGCCCTCGTTGTCGTACTCGGTGAGCATCAGGCTGCTGTCGTCCCAGATCAGGGTGATCATGGCGTGCGCCGTGTGTGTTTCACCCGTCGCATTTCGTGCAAAATGTGTGCTGATCAACCCGCTTTCAGCTCTGTCGGTACGTGCCGGAACAGGGGAAAACCCAGGTTATAATTCCTATCCACGCCCCGCCTATTATCCGACAACGGCCCGTCGTACGTCTCCGCTGAGTTCCGGGACTGGCTCGATGGCCAGGGCATGGGCCACACCCGTGGCGCACCCTACCACCCGATGACCCAGGGCAAGATCGAGCGTTGGCATCGTTCGATGAAAAACCAAGTGTTACTGGAGAATTACTACCTGCCGGGTGAACTGAAAGCGCGTATAGGCGCGTTCGTTGACTATTACAACACCGAGCGCTACCACGAAAGTTTGAAGAATCTGACGCCCGAGGATGTGTATACCGGCCGCGGACAGACGGTGCTCAATCGCCGCCGGCGTATCAAGCAGAAAATGCTGGCCGAACGACGTCGGCTATACTACCAACGCAAGACCGCATGACCATGAACCTGATGAGCCGGAAGTCTCTCTTAAATCAGGCTGCCTGCAGTCCGAAAACCTTTGACGACGTACAGCCCCTGGCTCCGGCCTGCCCTGAAGGGACAACGGGAAACATCTTTTTGAATTCACGTGTGGCGGCACCTATTCGGTCCTGGTTCGCTACGGCGTACCAATGAAACTGTTCGTGAAGAAATGTCGCCAATTGACTCAGATCTTCATCGAGGTAACGTGAATTCAATATCAGCACGGGATGGCTGTGCGGAATCCACTGGCTATCATCGATTAGCACCTGCTTCGTGAAAAGCCAGCGATCGATGTTGAACCGATCTACCAGTTGGTCAAGCTGAACACATGCCGCTTCCTCCGAATCGCTCCCGCTGCCCAATTCGACAGTAAGTGCAGTGTCTGCGTTAGCTGCGGCAAGAAAGCCAATTGCGGTCAATGACAGTTCAATATTTCTCAAAGTCTCTCTCCAGGCCCCCATTTTGTGGGTGAAGTGCATCGATTGCATACAAGGGTTAAAGAAAGTCAGGTAGCTGGATTCTAGGTTAGCAGAGGCTAAATGTCTGTAATGGGTGGGAAGCTTCGCAAGTATTCGAGGCCGCTCAACAGGTATCGAGTTTTCATTGGTGGAGCAGTCAGTTTCAGGACGAAAAGCGCCCCCTTTCCGTTCCTCTGGAGTGCACCCAAGGTATTGGAAATCAGGCAGAAAACCTCCATATCTAAGGGTGACGACAAAGGAGTTCTGACTTGGAAGCTTTACTGCTCGCGCGTGTCCAGTTTGCCGCCAATATCACGTTCCATATCCTGTTCCCGACCATCACGATTGCACTGGGCTGGGTGCTGCTGTACTTCAAGCTGCGTTTCAACAGCAGCGGCGACGAACGGTGGCTGGAAGCTTACGGCTTTTGGGTTAAAGTCTTCGCGCTGAGCTTCGCCCTCGGCGTTGTCAGCGGCGTCACCATGTCGTTCCAATTCGGCACCAACTGGCCAGGGTTCATGCAGGCGGTTGGAAACATCGCCGGACCGCTCCTCGCCTACGAGGTGCTGACAGCGTTTTTCCTCGAGGCGACATTCCTTGGCATCATGCTGTTCGGTCGATCGCGCGTTTCCAATGCCGTCCACACGCTGGCTACTGTGCTGGTGGCCGTGGGCACAACCTTCTCTGCATTCTGGATACTGGTGCTCAACAGTTGGATGCATACGCCGGCCGGCTTCGAAATGATCGATGGCCAGGCCCACGCGACGGATTGGCTCGCCATCATCTTCAATCCGTCTTTCCCGTACCGTCTTAGCCACACGCTGCTGGCTTCCGGTCTTACCGTGGCATTCCTGATCGCGGGTCTGTCAGCCTACCGCTGGCTGCGCGGCGACCGCGGAAAAATCAACCGCATCTCCCTCAAAACCGGCATCTGGCTGGCAGCCATGCTGATTCCCGTGCAGATTTTCGTTGGCGACTTGCACGGGCTGAACACCTTTGAGCACCAGCCGGCAAAGATCGCCGCCATGGAAGGCGTATGGGAGGACACGGAAGGAGCGCCCCTGTTGCTGTTCGCACTGCCGGACGAACAATCTCGCAGCAATAAATATGAGGTCGGCATCCCCAAGGGCGCCAGCCTGATCCTGACCCATGACCCGGACGGCCTCATCCCCGGCCTCGATCGCTACGGTGACGAGATCCCGCCGGTGGCCCCCGTTTTCTGGGGCTTCCGCATCATGGTCGGAACCGGCCTGCTCATGTTGGCCCTGAGCTGGTTCGCCGCCTGGCGCCTGCGTCGGGGCCGGGAAATGACGCCGTGGCTCGCGCGGGTTCTTGTGGCCATGACCTTTTCCGGCTGGGTTGCGACCATCGCGGGTTGGTACGTTACCGAGATCGGCCGCCAGCCCTGGCTCGTCTACGGGGTTCTCAGCACGGCCGAGGCGGTTTCCAGCGTGCCGGCGGCCACCGTTGCGACATCGGCATTGCTTTACGTAAGCCTGTACGTAGCGTTGATCCTGGCCTACGTGTCCGTGCTTTTCTACTTGGCGCGGCAAGCCGCCGCCGGGCCGCTGCCGCGGGAGCGGACGCGTCTCGACAACCCGTTTTTACCCCGACCGGGCGGCGAGGCTGCCGGAGCCGGCTAGTGGAATATTGGCTCCCTCTCATTTTTGCGCTGCTCATGGCGCTGTCGATGTTGATTTATGTCGTGCTGGACGGCTACGACCTCGGCGTGGGCATGCTGCTCGCCGGCGCGACCAATTCCGAAAAAGACACGATGGTCGCGTCCATCGGGCCCTTTTGGGATGCGAACGAGACTTGGCTCGTGCTGGGCGTGGGCATTCTGTTGGTCGCTTTTCCCCTGGCCCATGGCGTCATCCTGACTGCTCTCTACATTCCCGTGACGTTCATGCTCTGCGGCCTGATCATTCGAGGCGTGGCCTTTGATTTCCGGGTCAAGGTTCGGGCCGACCGCAAGCCCGCCTGGAATCGCCTGTTCTGGCTCGGTTCCCTGGTGGCCGCCCTGTCGCAGGGCTTTATGCTCGGCTCCTACATCACCGGCTTCGGCTCAGGAATGGCAGAGTGGGTTTTTTCAGTAGTCATCGCCTTTGGCGTCGCCTCTGGCTACGGACTGCTGGGCGGCACCTGGCTGATCATGAAAACCGAGGACGCGCTGCAACACAAAACGGTCCGCTGGTCGCGCGCGGCCTTGGTGCTGACCGCCACGGGCGTACTTGCCGTCTCCCTCGCCACGCCCTGGGTGAGTGAACGTATTTTCGATCGCTGGTTCGAGGTCCCGCAGTTGCTGTGGCTGTCGCCGATTCCTCTGCTCACGGTGGGGCTGTACATTGCCTGCATGCGGTCTTTGAAGCGCCTCGGCCAGTCGCAGGGTGGCGGTGAATGGCAACCCTTTGCCTGCGCCGTCGGCATCTTCATCCTCTCTTTCCTTGGCCTTGCCTACAGCCTCTTCCCCTACCTGGTTGTCGATCGGATCAATCTGTGGGACGCGGCGAGCGCGCCTGAGTCCTTAATGATCATCCTGGTGGGAACCGGTCTCACTCTGCCCGCGATCATCGGTTACACCGTGTTCGCCTACCGCGTGTTCTGGGGCAAAGCGACTCATCTCAGCTACGACTAGCCAAAGCCCGGGCGCTGCCCTTGAATGCGATTGCCGGATTCGTTGATTTCCCGGTACGGCCATGCGCGCAATCCGACCGATCCCGGAACATGCCTTTGCTCCAAAAACCTCAGCTTTGCATCAGTTGGGTCAACTCTTCCACGCTTCTCAGTTCGGTAAAGTAGATTTGCTCGACCAAATCGTGCAATTCATCGTTGTCCATGACGAGTTCGAGAATGCCACTGTAGGTTTCTGCGGCCAGCTTTTCGGTCGCCAGCACCTCGTCGAGCATGATCCGGTAATCCGTGGTATGGCGGATCGGCGCCTCGTCCCTGACAGTCACGGCTTCGCCGCCCAACTGATTGATGGCATTGCGCACTGAGTTGGCGTGTGCGAACGATTCGGTGGCTTCCGCCTCGAAGTAGGGTTTCAGGTGAAGGCGGTGAATGCCGCGCACGTAGGCGGCGTAGTGCGCGTACAGGACTTCGGCACGCATTTCCAGGCCCAGTGCCCGGTTCAGTTGATCCAATAATTCGTTGTGTTTTTCTGCGGTCATGATGGTTCTCCTTTAGTGGGGTCGGTCAGTCGTTGATTGCTTGTCGAGATACACTGGCGTTTTTGATCCGTGCCATAAGCAGCATATGCGGAACGGTCAGGACAGATAGACCGATGAAGATCGCCCTGATCATGGCCTCACTGATCTTACCGGACCCGACCACCGCGGCGGCGCCCATGGCCGATACAGTCACCAGAGTGAGGCCTCCGGCGGTCAGAAAGACCTGTGGCCGGGGTGCACGCACAGCTCTTAAAGCGTCCATTAGGTGCCTCGGGCTGTGCAAGCCGCAAAAATACGCTGCGAAAAATATCAGGGGCGGCAGCACCAAAGCCAGGATCAATATCGCCGCAATCTCAAGGCTGGTCTGTGCATGGTAGGCGTAGCCCAGGGCTGCACCGACTGCCGCGAGAGCGACACAGGCTGTGGCCGGCAACTGGAGTGTGGCCACCAACCACGTGGCCGAGTCGGCCCCCGCCAAAACGCCGAACAGGTAGGTCACCTCTGCTGGATGGAATAACACCGGTCCCAACACGACTGAGGCACCGGCGCAGAGTCGCTGCCAATTGTGGTGGGTATCGGGCCAATCTTCGGCAAAGTGAAACGCGGAGATCAGCAGAAAAACGGTTAAAGCCAAAAGCGGGAAAAGTACCCAGACGATTAGTGCGACAGCGAGTTGCAGTAGATAAGCACCAAGAAAGCGAAGCATGCCGCCCGCTCCAGGTGCCAGTCCGGCTTTCCTGGCCAGTAGCGGATCCATCGCTCCATGCGGCAAGCCCACCAGCACCAGCAGCATGGCCAGCAATGGCAAGTGCAGATCGTGCGGAAGCCGCAGGCCAGCCAGCGAGCCCACGATCAGAAGCAACGCAGACGAGACAAACAGCAACGTATGAGGCCTCAGAGTCGACATGGACGTCAGGTGACAGCTACTGTGCCAATTTCTTCGAGGAATGGCCGTTTGGGAAGGGCCCTAGCCACGCTGTAGAAGTCCCGGAGGGTTGCATGGTCCGAAAGGAAACGCACCAGAGTGGTCGGGGCAACCCCATGAGCTAGGGCCATGAACATCTGCGGTGCCCGTTCCGGGCTTCGACGCAGGACGCGCAGGAACAGGCCATCAACGGCGTTGCGCCAAAGGGGGTCCGGTGGATGCGCTACCGGTGCGCGACCACGCTGGAGTTGGATCATGCAAAGGTCGGCCCAGCGCTGGATGCGCTCGAAGGCGTAGCCGGTCGAGGGCCGCGCCGCGCCACCCAGCAGACCGGCCTTGACGTAGCGGCCTCGAGTGGAGGCGATCCTGTGAGACGACGCCATCGGAATGCGGCCCTGCTCACGCCTCAGTTCCCGCAAATCGCTGCGTCGAGACATGCGCTGCAATGTGAGTTGTAAACCAGAGTCCAGAAGTTCTGGCGTCGCTTCCCGGGCAAACCGGGTTTCTTCGATCAACGCGTGATGCACTGTGAAGGGCAGCAAGTAGGTGAACCGAAAACCGTGCTCGTCGCTCTCCATATCCAGCATCAAGCCGGCGGTCGCAGGATCGAATATCGGCCGGCTGGCCTCGACCTCTACACCGCTGAAATACTGTGTCAATCCATGCTCTGCGTTCGACCAGACCTCTCCAGGCCGAGTGTCTATGACCCACCTGGCCGTCCTGGTGCCCGCCGTCGTCTCCACTCTCATCAGCCTGTCATCCTGCTCCACCGAGTTCACCCGTACGCCCAGCCTCAGATGCAGATGCTCATCAGTGCTGATTTTCTGGAGAGCGTTGGCGTAAAAAGACTCGGCAGGAATGCACTGATAGCTGACATCGGTCCCAATTTGCTGGCGCAGCCTGCTGTATGGCGTACTGAACTGCCACGCGCGCCAGCGCATTTTGACGAGATCCCGGTACCGATGTCGGTCTGGCCCCCAGAAACACCAGGTGCGGTCGTTGGTGTAGCTCCGTCGTGCTTCCAACACTTCGACGCGCAGGCCTCGATCGGGCTGATGCGCCAGGCGGTTGGATAGAGACAATCCGGCGCAGCCGCCGCCAAGGATCAAAAGATCGGTGTCCGGTCGCACAGACATGCCGTCAGCAGTATTCGACGCCGGCGAAGGGGTCGGCGCCGCTCATTCCGGCCAGCGAGCGATGCAACCGCCAGTCATGCCGCTCTGGTATTCCGCGCAGATAGACAGGCGGTTCGCGGCAAATCGCGAGCAGCGCAACCGACACTCTCTGCCAGCCAGGCACCACCACTCGCCCGTCCCAGGTCGCGCAGCCGCGCTGTCGCAGCCTGACGCCAATCTGTCGATACACACGGGCCGCCACGCGAATGCCCAGGCGCGCACCGGACGGCAGGTAGACGAGGCCCTGCTCGCCACTGGCGTAGTAGCGGTCCGCCTCCGTGAGAATCCAATCCACCGCCAGCGCCAGGCGTTTTTGCAGCCCGGGATCCGGACGCGCCATACGCTCAGGTTCAACATCCCCAAGCAGGGAAGCGGGCAGATAGCGACGGCTTCGGCGCGCATCTTCTGTAACGTCCCGGGCAATATTGGTCAATTGCATAGCGATACCGAGATCGATGGCGAAGGGATAGGCCGAGGGATCCCGGACGCCGAGCACACCGCACATCAGCAGCCCTACGGTACCCGCAACCCGGTAGCAGTAGCGGTGCAACTCGACCTCATCAGCGATTCGGACGTTTCCCAGGTCGGAGCGTACGCCTCGGATCAATTCGAGAGCCGGCCGGGTGTCCATGTCGCAGCTGCGAGCCAGGTCGAGGAAATCGGCGGTGATCAGGTCACATCCCGATTGTCCTGTCAGCATTTCGTAGGCTCGATCCAGGCGCTCAAGGGCCGCGGTCTGGTCTGCGGACTCGTCGGCAATATCGTCAATATGACGGCAAAAGCGGTAAAGCCGTGCGCAACGTTGGGCGGTGGCGGCATCGAGCAATCGACTGGCGAAGTGAAAACTGCGGCCGTGTTTGGCTAGAACGGCAGCCGGGGAGGAGGGGTCCGAGGCAGCCGACCTCGTGGTGTGGTCCGGCAGGCTCAGCTGTTCCATGCCGTCCTCCGGATAGGAACGACGCGGTTCACTGGCGCCAGCATTCGGTCCAGGGTCTTGGCTGAGCACAGCACACCCGGCAGGCCGGCGCCCGGGTGCGTGCCCGCCCCAACCAGGTACAAGTTACCGACGCCCTCAGCGCGGTTGTGGAATCGAAACCATGCAGATTGTCTCAGCAAGGGTGCGATAGAGAACCCGGCGCCGGCTACGCTTAGGTAATCGTGGCGAAAATCCTGCGGGGTCATGTAGAAGGGCGCAGCGATCGTCTCGCGCAAGCCGGGGAGTGTGGTCTGGTCTAGCGCCTCGATGATGCGGTCGCGAAGCCGCGGTCCTTCCAGGGCCCAGTCGATACCGGCCTCGAGGTTGGGCACGGGGGCCAGCACATAGAAAGAGTCGTTACCCTGCGGTGCAAAGGACGGATCCGTGGCCGTGGGACGATGCAGGTAGAGGGAAAAGTCATCGGCCAGCACTTTGCGCTTGAAAATATCGTCGAGCAGACCTCGATATCGCTGACCGAGCCAGATGGTGTGATGCGCCACTTCAGGGAACGTCTTGCGGGTGCCGAAATACAGCACGAACAGCCCCATGGACAGTTTCGCTGCTCGCTGCTTCAGGCGAACCGCAAAATTCTGCGACGAGCGCGGGATCATTTTGCTGTAAAGCCACGCGGGGTCCGTATTGGACACGATGAGGTCGGCGCTCAGTTCCTCGCCGCCTTCCAACGCGACACCGGCGGCTTGGCCGTCTCGGATAACGAGCCGCTCGACCGTGGCATTCAGCTGCACGTCTATGCCCTGCTCGTCGAGTAGCCGGGCCAAACCGTCAACCAGTGCGCCAGTACCGCCCATCGCGAAATGAATTCCCCACTGCCGCTCGAGAAAATGGATGAGGTTGTAAATCGACGTCGTTTGAAACGGGTTTCCGCCGACCAGCAGAGGTTGCATCGAGAATGCCTGGCGAAGGCGGTCGTCTTGCAAGCAGCTGCTCACCAGTTGCCAGACCGTCCGGTCTGCGCGCAGCCTTGCCAGGTTCGGAAGCTGCCGCAGCATCGAGCCGAGAGTCGTGAACGGCTGGTCGGCCAGCTGCGAAAAGCCCACGTCGAAAATCGCGCGAGACTTCTCCACCAGCTTCAGATAGCCATCGACATCGCCCGGATTGAAGCGTCGGATTTCCTCGAGCGTCGAGTCCAGTGTGCTGCCGTAGTTGAACGTGCTGCCGTCGGCGAATCGAAACCGGTACCACGGGTCCAGCGGCTTGAAGTCAACGTAGTCCGACCGCTGCTTCCCGAACAGCTCGAAGAGTTCATCGAACAGAAAAGGCGCGGTGATGACTGTTGGGCCCGCGTCGTGGCGGAAACCACCGCGCTCGAAGACCTGGGCCCTGCCGCCGAGTCGCGGGGCACGATCGACTATACGAACCCCATATCCCTTGGCACGTAGTCGCAGAGCGGCGGCAATACCGCCAAAGCCGCCTCCTATGACAATAGCCCTCTGCGCACTCACGGCTGCTCTCCGTCAAGGCTTGCCTCAAGTTGACGTGCGACCCCCAGAAGCGCAAGGCCGGCTCCGTTGGGCAGCCTCGATGCAGCGGACCGACTCCGCTTCAGGGCAAGTTTGGCCCGCTGACGCGCCATAGCGCGACACGATTGCCCGTGTTGGCGTCGCAGGATGTGCACCGCGTTCAGGCACGGCTGCCCTTTTCCCTCGCGACGGTCGGACCAGTCGTCCTGTAGATCGTCTGTTATCTGGTAGGCAATGGCCAGGTCGCGGCTGGCAACCGCGGCACTGGTCGCCGCCTCGTCGAAGCCGGCAGCTGTCAGCGCCAACTCGACTCCCAGCCCCAGTAAAGGCCCCGACTTGCCGGCGGCGATGACTTCATAATCGTCGAACGGGATGTTCACCCCATCGACTGAGCGGAGATCCTCTGCTTGTCCGCTGATGACTTCCGCGGTGCGCTGGTGCGCTCGTTGAAGTAATGGCGGCACGACATTCGGTTGAGGATATTCGGCAATCGCGGCGTATGCTGCGGAGATCAGGAGGTCTCCGGCCAGCAAAGCGTTATCAGTGCCGTAGGCAGCCCACGCCGAAGGTTTGCCACGCCGCACTGGACTCCGATCCTGCAGGTCGTCGTGCACCAGGGAGGCGTTGTGCAGTAGCTCCGGGATCGCAGCCAGTGCGGTTGCCTCGGTCTTGCTCAAGCTAAGTCGGAGAGCCGCCTGCAGTGCAAGCCGGGCCCGAGTTCGCCCGCCGCCGGCATGCAGATGATATGCAGCTATTTCGGAGATCCTGCGCGAGCCTCCGCCGACGCCAACCAGGGATAGCATCAGTTCGTCAACCGCATGGATCAGCTCGTCCACACGAACCGCTTCGAGCTGCGGATCGCTGGGTGCGCATGAGAAGTTCAAAGACATTGGTCGCATCGTTTCCGTTGATTTGGAAGGCGCCCCGACTCGGGGCGCCTTCCGCTTTTCTCGCGGATCGCCCTGGGTCAGGCGTTTGCGGTTGCCTGGATGCGCGCCGTGTCTCGCGTGGCGGCCAACCAGATAGCGATACCGAAGGCGATCTTGTTGACCAGGTCGGCCAGATTGTAAACCACGTTCAGCGCGCTATCGTCAACGCTCCCGGTCATGTAGCCCAGCACGTAACCGATCGGATAAATCGACCACCCTACACTCACGATCAAGCGCAGGGTTTTGAACGCAGACTGAGAAGCCGTGTTGGCGCTGCCTGCACTGATCTTGCTGGCCTCGCCGAGGAAGATTTCGTACAGAATCCACAGCCAGCCTGCCATTCCGATGATGAAAGCGAGGGTTATATTCATGAATCCGGCCTCGCCAAGGTAGCCGCCCACCAGCATGACCACGGAGGCCACGAGCAGACGCCAGAAAAGGGCGGCGGGGACGACGGTGATTGCCACCAGGATCAGATAGAATTCGATGATCTGCAGCGGCACGGTTAGCAGCCAGTCGATATACCGATATACCGTAGGGCTGGAGCCGGTTTCGACCCAAACGTCGCGCATATAGAAGTAATGGACAGCAGCGATCAAGGTGACGAGGCCTGCCACGGTAAGGGAAGTCTTCCACTTACCCACTACCTTATCTCTCTCCAGAAAGAAGAATACGGTCGCGGCAACCATTGCCATCGAAATAAGCCAAAAAGTTACGCCAACGATGTCAGTTGGCTGAAGCATGTGGTCCATGAGTCATCTCCAAGGGGCTTTCCGCCCGATCTCTAGTTACAAAATTTTCGAATACAGGTTTTCTAGTCATAGCTCAGCAAAACGATGTCTAATAATGAAATTGAATTATTTAGACAGATTCCACAGCATGTCTAAGATTGAGACAGTAATATGCAGTTTTGTATAGGTTCTGTCAAGTAATCTTCATCAATTATTTGGAATAATTTGGAAAAACCTATACAATAGCGGCGAATGTCTAAAAAAATTTAGAACGGAGGCAGTAGTGTCAGACAAAAACAGTTACTCGATCGGCATGGCCGCGCAATTGACCGGCCTGTCGACACACACTTTGAGAAAGTGGGAAACCCGTTACGGTGCAGTGAAACCGGGAAGGACCGGTGGCGGCAATCGGCGCTACAGCCTGGAGGATGTCGAGCGGGTGGCGCAACTCTTGACGTTGGTAAACAAGGGGCTGGCCATTAGCAGCATAGCTTCCCTGGAGACGGACGAATTAGAAGCATTGGTGACGTCCTCGAACGCACCGGAGCCGCCACCACGCATCCCGGCAGCCTTGCTTGGCGATGGAAGCAGTGTGGACCTTTGGGAGGCGCGTGATCGGATGCCGAGCATCGAGATCGTCACTCGGGCGGAAAAGCCGGAAGATCTCGCTGTTGATGACGTAAAGCTGCTGATACTCGAAAAGCCATCGCTGACTGAAAGTCTGCCGCTTGAACTAGAAGAGCTGAGGTCCGCGCTGGGGATCGATGCTGTTCTCGTCATCTTCAGATATGGTGCGATTCCGGATGCAGAAGCCATTTCGAATCATCGCACTGCCGTGGTGAGCCGACCCCTGAATTACCGCGAACTGGAGCGCACAGCGTCAGCACTGATGCACGACGGACTCTCGCCAACGCTATTGCTCGGATCGCCACCGCATCGATTTTCACGCACCGTTCTGACCAACGTCGCCCAGATGTCCGGAACGATCGCGTGCGAGTGCCCTCGTCATATTGCCTTGTTGCTGTTGGACCTCGCGGATTTTGAGGCCTACAGCGCGGATTGCGAGAATCTGCAGCCTGACGATGCAAAGCTTCACAACATGCTCAAGCGAACCGCCGCATCGGCTCGGGCCTTGTTTGAAAACGCGATGGTCGAGATTGCCGAAGCAGAGGACATTGACCTCGACCTGATGGAGGCCCGTCCGTGACATTGAGAGACGCGCCGAAATTTCACGCGTGGGGCGAGCATTGCAAGCTCGAGCCTTTAGACCAGTCGGATCGGCTGCGCATTGTCTCTTCCCCGGCCGAGCAACTGGTGCTCGTCGATGCCCAGGATCGAGCCGTTGGCCATGCCAGCAAGGATAGCTGTCACCAGGGAGACGGCATGCTTCACCGCGCTTTCTCCTTGCTGCTGTTCAATGATCGACAGGAATTGCTGATCCAGCGCAGGGCTGACGGCAAGCCGCTATGGCCGGGATTCTGGTCGAACAGTTGCTGCAGCCATCCCCGTCTGGGCGAAGACATGCTGACGGCTGTGCATCGCAGGGCGCGCGAGGAATTGGGCCTGACCGTGGACGTGACTTTTCTTTACCGCTTCCACTATCAGGCGCGCTACGGTGATATCGGCTCAGAGCACGAGATTTGCTCCGTGTTTCATGGACGTGCTCACGGTCCACCGAGAATCAACCCGATGGAAGTCACCGAATGGCGGTTCATCGGGCAAGCTGAATTAAGCGATTGGATGCGGAGTGACCCTGACAGCTTCACACCCTGGTTCCACTTGGAGTGGTCAAGGTATCGGGCGAACTTTTGTCAACTTTCTGAACTTGAGTCTCAACGGTAACTACGACACGTGGCGTAGGAGCTCGCCGGACAAAAGACGAGTGAACATCAATTAATGAAAATCGGAATTGTCGGTCTCGGTTGGGTAGGATCAAGCATCGCCATTTCAACATTGCAGTCTGGATTGGCGACCGAGTTGCTCCTCCACGACATTCAGGCAGAAATCGCAGAAGGCGAGGCAATGGACCTTGCACACGGGGCTGGGTTCTATCCGTACGCCACGGTTCGGGCAGCAGATCTCGGTGAAATGATCGATTGCGATGCGGTCGTGGTGACCGCTGGCAGGGGGGGGAACGCAGATGAATCTCGTCTCGATCTGCTGAGGCACAATGCGGCAATTATCACCACCGTTGCAGAGGGGCTGTCGAACTTAACTGGCCTTCTGGTTTTGGTGACCAATCCGGTCGACCTCATGGTTCGCGTTGCCGCTGAAGCATCCGGTCTGCGTCCCGGCCAGGTCATCGGCACTGGCACGATGCTGGATACAGCTCGCCTGCGCCAAATTTTGGGCCTGGAACTGGGGATTGATCCGAGGTCCGTTCATGCCCAGGTGATCGGCGAGCATGGAGATTCCGAGGTCATAGTTTGGAGCGGTGCGCGTATCGGAGGTGTGCCGGTGCAAGCGTGGCCTGGCTGGTCAGGCGAGCTGCAGGATTCGATCGCCGAGCGCGTGCGCGGCGCCGCCTATGAAATTATTGCTCGAAAAGGCGCGACCAACCACGCTATCGGCTTGGTCACGGCTGCGCTGCTGAGGTGGAGCCAGCGCGCAGGCGGTCGCGTGCTTACGGTTTCGCAAGTGCAACACAGTGCCCTCGGGATGAGCGGCATTGCGCTGTCGCTGCCCACGGTTGTCACCAAGCGAGGTGCATCGCGCGTGCTTGTGCCTGAGTTGACCTTGAGTGAACGCGAAGCGATCCTTGAGTCAGCCGCTGTGCTCGAGTCAGCATGGAATTCCTTATAGTTTACGGCCTGATTCCGGGTGCGCCCGTAGCTGCCTCCGGGTGTCGAGTCTTATTCGGAATCGGTCAGTTCGTATTTCCGCAGGTAGCCTCGCAGCTGATGGTAGGTCATGCCGAGGAACTCGGCGGTTTTCTTTTGGTTGAAACGACACTGCTCCAGCGCGGCCTTGAGCAGATCGATCTCGGTCTGCTGGATATGTTCCTTGAAGTCGCAGGCCTCGCCCGCCTCGCCGCCCTGGTCCCCAGGCCACGATTGAACCTCACACACTTTCACGGCGTATTCGCACCCAACTTCAAACACCGCAAATGCGTCGGCGCGCCCTGAGTGCATTTCGGCCGGTGATGGAGATTGGGCGAGCGACCGGTCCATTCCCGCTACCTACTGGACCGGTGCCGTCGCATTTCGTGCAAAATGTGTGCTGATCAACCCGCTTTCAGCTCTGTCGGTACGTGCCGGAACAGGGGAAAACCCAGGTTATAATTCCTATCCACGATCAGGCTTCACTGGTTGAAAATGGTGGGCCCTGAAGGACTTGAACCTTCGACCAATCGATTATGAGTCGACTGCTCTAACCAGCTGAGCTAAGGGCCCCCGAGACAGGCACTGTGATGTGCACGCGAGATTATACAGTTAGTGCAGCAAATAGTGCACCGCAACTGGCTAAAGTTTCATTTCTTTTGAAAGAATATCTCAATTCCTGGGTCTTTGTCCGCTAACCACAAGAACGATCGTCCTGGAATGTCGGGTAGTCATTCAAACCAAAATCCACATCTAAGAGCGAACCTGCTGATGACATTGCTCGCCCCGCTGGTCAATCCAGGTCAAGGAAGCTCCTGAGCTGCTCCGAACGCGTCGGGTGGCGAAGTTTCCTCAGCGCCTTGGCCTCGATCTGCCGGATACGCTCGCGGGTCACGTCGAACTGTTTGCCGACTTCTTCCAGCGTGTGGTCCGTGTTCATGTCGATACCAAACCGCATGCGCAACACCTTGGCCTCGCGCGGGGTCAGCCCCGCCAGTACGCCCTGAACGGTGCCGGTCAGGCCGGAACCGGTGGCGGAATCTACCGGCGATGAAATGTTGGCATCCTCGATGAAATCGCCCAGGTGAGAGTCTTCGTCGTCACCGATCGGAGTTTCCATGGAAATCGGCTCCTTGGCGATCTTGAGCACCTTGCGCACCTTGTCTTCGGGCATTTCCATACGCTCGGCCAGTTCCTCGGGCACGGGCTCGCGGCCCATTTCCTGCAGCATCTGGCGCGAAATGCGGTTCAGCTTGTTGATCGTTTCGATCATGTGCACCGGGATACGGATGGTGCGCGCCTGGTCCGCGATGGAACGCGTGATGGCCTGGCGGATCCACCAGGTGGCGTAGGTGGAGAACTTGTAGCCGCGCCGGTATTCGAACTTGTCGACTGCCTTCATCAGCCCGATATTGCCTTCCTGGATCAGGTCCAGGAACTGCAGGCCGCGATTGGTGTATTTCTTGGCGATCGAGATCACCAGGCGCAGGTTGGCCTCGACCATTTCCTTTTTCGCCCGGCGCGCCTTTGCCTCACCGATGGACATGGTGCGGTTGATGTCTTTCAGCTCTGCGATCGTGAGCCGGGCCTCTTTCTCCAGGCGGGCCAGTTTCTCCTGGACCTGCCGGATTTCAGGCGCATATTCCTTCAGCGCCGGAACCCATTTCTGCTTGCCTTTGAGAATCGGAGTCAGCCACTTCGAATTGGCCTCGTTTTCGGTGAAAGATTTCAGGAAAATGGACTTGGGCATCTTGGCCTGCATCACGGCCATTTGCAGGATCATGCGCTCCAGGTCGCGCGTCTGCGATACGACGTACCTCAGGCGGTCGACCAGGTGGTCCACCATCTTTGCCGGGTACTTGATGCGCAGAAATATGTAAGCCATGTCGTCCATGACCTTGATGGCGCTTGCATGTCCGGGGCCGTGCTTGTCCTGCAACTGGAGGAACTTCTTGTACAGCTTGGCCATCTGCTCGAACTTGGCGTCGACCTCTTCGGGATCCGGCCCGGTTGGCCCCTGATCCTCTTCCTCTTCTTCCTCGTCGTCGTCGGCGTCGTCTTTATCTCCGTCCTTTGCTTCTGCAGCCTTTACTTTTGCAGGCTTGGGCGGTTTCGGAATTTCCTGTTTGGCCAGCTCTTCGGGATCGATGAAATCGATCATCAGTTCGGTCAGGCGCTGCCTGCCGTCCTTGTAATTGGCGTACTGCACCAGCAAGGCCGCATAGGTGCCGGGAAAGCGTGACAGCGCATGGTGCACCTGCAGCAGCCCGTCTTCAATTCGTTTCGCGATGGCGATTTCGCCTTCGCGGGTCAGGAGTTCCACGGTCCCCATTTCGCGCATGTACATACGCACCGGGTCGGTGGTCCGCCCTATTTCAGTCTCCACGGCAGCAAGCGCCGCAGCTGCTTCCTCGGCGGCGGTATCATCCTCGGTGGCGGTAGTGGCCGAATCATTCAGGATCAGCGTATCTGAATCCGGCGCCACTTCGTGCACCGAAATCCCCATGTCGTTGATCATGTTGATGATGTCTTCAATCTGCTCCGGATCGACAATGTCGTCAGGCAGATGATCGTTCACCTGGGCATACGTGAGGAAGCCCTGCTCTTTACCCTTGGTAATGAGCTCTTTTAATTGTGATTGCTGATTCTCGTTCATAATTTTTTCGGCGCTAACTAACTATAGTTCAAGACCATCAACACGGCGACAACGTTACAAAATTGTTTCGTTTTTTCCGCCCCTTAAGCCGGTGCTTCGCCTTGCAAAGAACCGATCAACTCCTGTCGCCGCTGCTGCAACGAGAGCAATTTGTTTCTATCTTCCGTCGGCAGATCGACGATTTTCGGCATCCGTGCGATTTGTGCTTCTGTCCACTGCAACTCCAAACCGGTCACAGCATCCCTGTACTCCTCGGCCAGTCGCGAATCTTCGCCCGGCAATTGCCAGGTGGCCAGCGTATTCAAGTGCGATTGGGCCGGGTGATCGTGCCATAGTTCCAATAGCTGAGCGGTTGTCATATTGGGGCTTTTGGAACAGAAGTCAACAAGTTCACGGTAGATTTCAAAGCCGGCAAGGTCGCAATCTTCAAAAACATCCAGGTTTCCGGTCCTCGCAGCAAGCGATGGATTCTGCACCAGGTGCGCCAGGGCCATCCTCATGGGCGTTCTCTGCTGGGCCGGCCGGCCTGCTGGTAAATTCCCATGAGCAGGCCTGGGCCTGGAAGGTTCACTGATCCGGTGCTGGGCCAGGTTTTCCAGGCGTTCCAACATCATGTCGTGAAATACACCCTGCGGGACTTTGTCGATCATCGGCTTGGACAATTCCACCAACTTGGCGCGGCCATCCAGCGAGCTCATATCGACTTCCCCGGTAAAATGGTCAAAAAAGAAATCAGACAAAGCCTGTGACTCGTCCAATTTGTGAGCAAAGGCTTCGGCACCGAGTTTTCGGACCATGCTGTCCGGATCTTCGCCATCCGGTAAAAACAGGAAACGCGCCTGCCTGCCTTCCCGCAAGCGGGGCAGCGTCGCTTCCAGAGCACGCCACGCGGCTTTCCTGCCGGCACGGTCACCGTCGAAGCAATACACCACTTCGTCGGCCGCGCGGAACAACAGTTCGGCCTGGTCGCCGGTCGTGGCTGTACCCAGCGTGGCGACACTGTTTGAAAAACCAAATTGCGCGAGGGCAACCACGTCCATATACCCTTCGACCACCAGGATCCGGTCGAGTTTAGCCTGGCTTTTACGCGCCAGGAACAGGCCATAAAGCTCCCTGCCCTTGTGAAACAACTCGGTTTCGGGTGAGTTCAGGTATTTCGGGCCATCATCTTCCAGCGCCCGGCCGCCAAACCCGATCACGCGGCCCCGGCGGTCGTGAATCGGAAACATGATGCGGTGCCGGAACTTGTCGTATTCGCCGCTTTTGCCCTGGCTCAGCATGCCTGCACGCCTTAGCTGGCTCATCCGTTTATCATCCGTGCCCAGCTTTCCGCTCAGCTTATCCCAGCCCTTCGGTGCGAAGCCGATGCCGAATTGCCTGGCGATTTCGCCTGACAGGCCTCTCTTTTTCAGGTATGCAATTGCCTCGCTGCTGGTCTTGAGCTCTTGCTGGTAAAAGCCCGATGCTGCCTCGAGAATTTCATACAGGTCCGCTGAAGGTCGCGCCGCGCGTTTGGCTTCACGCGGCACTTCCAGGCCGGCGTGATGCGCCAGGTCTTCAACGGCGTCAGGGAATTCCAGGCCTTCGAAATTCATCAGGAAACCGATTGCGGAGCCGTGGGCGCCACAACCGAAACAGTGGTAAAACTGCTTCTGCGGACTGACGGTGAACGAGGGTGTTTTTTCGTCATGAAACGGGCAGCAGGCCTGGAATTCGCGGCCGGCGCGCTTGAGGGGAACACGCCGTTCGATGATCTCTACGATATCGATACGGCCAAGGAGTTCTTCGATAAACGAGTCCGGGATCAGGCCCGCCATTCAGGAATTCAGTTGGGTCTTGACGGCCTGGCTGACTGCCTTCATGTCGGCCCGGCCCTGTACATGGGGGCGCAAAGCGTTCATGACCTTGCCCATGTCCCGGATACTTTCCGCACCAACGTCCGATACAGTCGACTGGATCAAATTTTCCAGCTCCGCTTCGGTCAAAGGCTCCGGCAGGTAACCCTGGATCAGCCCCAGCTCGAATCGCTCTTTTTCCGCGAGGTCATCCCGGCCGGCTTTTTCGAATTGTTCCAGCGACTCGCGTCGTTGCTTGGCCATTTTGTCGAGCACCGCCAGCACTTGCTCATCGTTGAGCTCGATGCGCTCATCGACTTCAATTTGCTTGATGGCGGCCGTTACCAGGCGCAACGCAGCCAGTTGCTCACGCTCGTGCGCGCGCATGGCTGATTTGACATCATCCTGGATACGGGACTTCAGGGACATTCAGTACAGGCGGGTGCGGCGAACGGCTTCCCGTGACAGGCGGCGCATGTTGCGTTTGACGGCTGCAGCCGCTTTGCGCTTGCGTTCCTGGGTTGGCTTTTCGTAGTACTCACGGCGGCGGGTTTCAGCCAGCACACCGGCTTTCTCGCAAGACCGCTTGAAGCGGCGCAGTGCGTACTCAAAAGGCTCGTTCTCGCGAACTTTTACACTCGGCATCTAATCTTCACTCTTCAAAAGGCGCCAAAAAAGGCGCGGATTCAACTTAGCCGCTTATTTTACCAAGTGTTGGCGTGCTGACGCAAAGGTTTGTTGGTATTTATTTTCAGGCGAATGCCACGACCCCGCCGCGGCGGGGATCGCCTGCACCATCAAAAATACCCCCGTGTTTCACTGAAACGGTGTGACAGCCGCCGAAAAACAGGTTCTGTTCCGGCCAGTGATGGCTACGGGGAGCCGCCGATTCCAATGCAGCAATGGCGGTTTCGGAATAGCCTGGCTCAAAGCTCAACATGTCGCCCTCCAGGTGAATTCTGGGTGCAGCCACTGCCTGCTCCGGGGCCATATCAAAATCCAGCAAGTTGACCATGACCTGCGTTATCGCACTGCGAATGCGGTTTGACCCCCCCGAACCCAGCGCGAACCGGGTGCCGTCCGCCTGCTCGATGATCGCCGGGGACATCATCGAGGCCAGCCGTATCCCTTCCTTCCAGCGGTTGAATCCTCCCGGGTTCAAATCTTCCTCACCCAGCATGTTGTTCAGCATGACTCCGCTGCCCGGCACAACATAGGAGCAACCTTCGCCATTGGATGCCGTCAGGCTGGCGATGTTACCTTCAGCATCAGCGACACTGATGTGAGTGGTGCCCCGGCTGAACAGGGAATGCAGTTCCAGCCCCTCCTGCCAGCGGCGGATGGTGTCTGCACCCAGCAACTGTTCCATTTTCTCCAGCTCCAGCCCGGCCTCCATCGAATATTCGTGCCTCGCCACGCTGGCGGCGCGCATCCCCCGCAACAGGTTCATCAGGTGACCGTTGCTGCCCCAGGCGTCATTTTCGGATTTCCAGTCTTCCATCACGCCCAGCGCGAAGGCCACCAGGCTGCCGCCCGGAGAAGGCGGCGGATTAATCGCGCAACGTGCGCCCCGGTGCCTGAAGACAACCGGCTCACGCCGGATCACCTGGTAGGCCGCCATGTCCTCCAGCGTGATGTGCCCGCCCTGTTCTGCACTGTCGGCAGCCAGCTGCTGAGCCCACTCCCCCCGGTAAAACAGGCCTGGCCCCTCAGATACCAGGGCTTCCAGTGAAACAGCCGCATCCGGGTTACGGAGCAATTCACCTTCCCGGATAAGCTCTCCGGGCCAGCCGGGAGACTCGTAGAGCTGAAATGATTCCGGAGTCGCTTCCATGATGGGCTTGAGGATCCGGATGATGTAATGGTGAAACGAATCCACCACCACGCCGGAACGGGCCAGTTCGATGGCGGGTGCAATGATCTCCCGGATCGGCATCCGGCCCAGGTCCCGGTGCGCTTCGCAAATTCCGGCTACCACCCCGGGAACCGCGATGGATCCCATCCCGATATGAAACTCCTGCTCAGCCGTGCCGAAGTCGGCAATGATGGGAAAGAAATCCAGTTCGTCATCCGGGCGCCGGGCGCCGGGCGTCTGGCAGAAGAAATCGTAGACCCTGGGCTTGTCCCCATCCGGAAGGCCAAGCATGAATCCACCACCGCCCAGGCTGACCAGCAGCGGTTCGGCAATGGATGCCGTGCAAAGAGCGCCCAGCACCGCGTCGAACGCGTTACCGCCCGCTTTGAGAACCTCTACCGCTGTCTGCGAAACCTCGGCACTGCCGGAGGCCGCGACGCCCAAACCTTTAGTCAAATTTCATTCCTGCGAAAACCAAGCCGAAAAAGATATCACACCCACATGATGCCGTAACCGGTGCCCGCTTAAAACACCAAAGGCATTGCAGATGGGGCCGCGTGCACGTATATAGAAGCTATGCGAGTCCTGGGAATCGAAACTTCATGCGATGAAACCGGGGTTGCCATTTACGACGGCGACCTCGGCCTGATGTCCCATGCACTGTATTCCCAGGCACATATCCACGCTGAATATGGCGGCGTGGTGCCGGAGATCGCCTCGCGCGATCATGTCAGGAAATTGCTGCCCTTGCTGGACGAATGCCTGCACGCTGCGGACTGCAGACGTGATGAAATTGACGGAGTGGCCTATACCGCCGGCCCGGGGTTGATCGGAGCCCTGCTGGTTGGTGCATCCGCCGGCCGCGCCATTGCACAGGCACTCGAAGTACCCGCCATCGCGGTACACCACATGGAGGGTCACCTGCTGGCTCCGCTGTTGGAGCCCGATCCGCCGGAGTTTCCATTCGTGGCCTTACTGGTGTCGGGTGGTCATTCGATGCTGGTGGAAGTGCGCAAAATCGGTGAGTACCGGGTTCTGGGTGAAACCCTGGACGACGCGGCAGGTGAAGCCTTCGACAAGACGGCGAAACTGCTGGGGCTGGGTTATCCCGGCGGGCCGGTGCTTGCGCGCGCTGCTGAGTCCGGGGACCCTGACAAATACCGCTTCCCCAGGCCGATGACCGACAGGCCCGGCCTGGAATTCAGTTTCAGTGGCCTCAAAACCCACACCCGCAACCTTTGGAACAAGCACGGCGGCGAACAGAACGCGCGCGCCGATATTGCCGCAGGCTTTCAAAAAGCTGTGGTGGAAACCATGGTCATCAAGTGCCGCCGGGCCATGCAGCAAACCCGCTGTAGCCAGTTGGTCATTGCCGGAGGTGTGGGAGCGAACCAGGAACTGCGCGAGACCTTGTCACGGACCGGCAGGAAATACGGCTGGGGCGTATCCTATCCGCGCATTGAATTCTGCACGGACAACGGGGCCATGATTGCGTTCGCGGGGTACTACCGCCTGCTGACTGGCGAGAGTGAAGCACAAATCATCAGGGCCCGGCCGCGCTGGCCCCTGGACGAACTGATGACCGGGTCGGATTGGACATGAGGGAAAGGCGTATGGACCGGGTATTCGTGGAGAACCTGACGGTCGAAACCGTGATCGGTATTTTCGACTGGGAGCGCGAAATCCGCCAGGCCGTGAGCCTTGACCTGGAAATGGAGTTCGATATCCGCCAAGCGGCGCAGACGGACTCCATCGACGACACATTGGATTACAAGGCCGTATCGAAGCGGTTGATCCGTTTTATCGAGCAAAGCGAGTTTCAACTGGTCGAAACACTGGCGGAAAAGTGCGCCGCCATCGTACTTTCCGAATTCCCGGTTCAGCACTTGCGGCTTAAACTGAGCAAACCCGGCGCAGTGCGTGGCTCCAGCGCTGTCGGCGTGATCATCGAACGCAGCAGCAACGGGAAGTAACGCCGGGGCAATGCACACCGCTTTCCTGGGACTGGGCAGCAATATCGAAGCAGAAAGGAACATGGCCTCCGCCATTGCCTGCCTGAACGAAACATTCGGCGAAATCGTGTTCTCGCCGTTCTACCGCTGCACACCTTTCGGCTTTGAAGGCGAAGACTTCATCAACACGGTGGCGAGGGTGAGAACCGCAATGGCGCCACTGGAACTCAGAACTTACCTGGTTGAGCTGGAAAACCAGCACCAGCGCGACCGGGAAGTCCCCAGGTATTCGAGCAGGACGCTCGACGTCGACATTCTCCTGTATGACGATCTCTACCTGCTGTCACCACAACTGGAAATCCCACGCGAGGAAATCCTACAGGCCGCCTATGTACTCAAGCCACTGGCAGACCTTGCGCCGGGGCTGGTTCACCCGGTAAAACGGCAAAGAATGCTCGATCTTTGGGAAGCCTTTTCCGGGGATAAGACAGGGTTGAGACCAATGGATTTCCCGCTGACCTAGAGGCTCAGCGAACGTCCGCCATCCACCGCCAGGATTTGTCCTGTAACGTAAGGTGCATCCAGCGCAAGGTAGGCCACGGCTGATGCAATGTCTGCGGGGTCACCCACCCGTTCCAGCACCACCCTGTCGAGGATTGCCTGCTTCTCCTGCGAACCCGGTTCGTTGGCCGGCCACAGAATGGCCCCCGGGGAAACGCCGTTGACCCGGATCGACGGGCCCAGTTCCTGTGCCAAGGCCTGGGTCATCATGGCCAAACCGGCTTTCGACATGCAGTACACCGCATGGCCGGGCATTGGCCGTTCCGCGTGAATATCGACGATATTGATGACGGCGCCCCCGGCAGTTTTGAGTTCGTCGAGCAGTTCCTGCACCAGGAAATAGGGGCCGCGCAGATTGCTGTTCAGCAAATCGTCCCACTGCCAGGCCTTGGTCTGTCCCATGACGGTGGGATAAAACCTCGACGCGTTGTTCACCAGGATGTCCAGCCTGTCGAAATGTTTCCTGGTTTCCCTGGCCAGCTGTTCCAGGCCTTTCGGAGAAGAAAGGTCAGCCTGCGCCGGGAATGCACTGTCTGCACGTTCTGCATTCAACTCATCGGCCAGTTCCAGCGCCGCGGAATCACTCGAATTGTAATGAATCAGCACATCACAGCCCCGCCGATGCAGCGTTCTGCTGACTTCCGCGCCTATCCTGGCAGCGGACCCGGTTACCAGTGCTGTTTTTCTGCTGGACATGTACTTTTCACTCAAACACACTTGCAATCTATGCCTCGGAACAGCCTGCCCGAACCACCTGAAAATCTCAAGCCACTGAGCGAAGAACTGTGCGCTCGAATTCGCGCCCATCTCGATGACGATGGGCTGATGCCATTCTCGCGCTTCATGGAAATGGCCTTGTACGAACCGGGCCTGGGTTATTATTCGGCCGGCCTCCACAAGCTGGGCCCGTCGGGGGATTTTGTCACTTCCCCCGAGCTGGGGTCGTTGTTCGCAGCCTGCCTGGCAGGCCAGGTTTCCGAATTGGCTGCAGAACTGGGCACCTGCGACATCCTCGAAGTCGGCGCCGGCACGGGCAGGTTGGCTGCCGGCCTGCTTGAAAACCTGCCGGCGGAGCACTTACCCGGCAGGTACCTGATCCTGGAACGCAGTGCGGACCTCAGGAATGTTCAGCGCCAGCAGATTGGGACGCGTACAGACCTGCTTGAACGCGTAGAGTGGCTGGATCAGCCGCCCGCCGAAGACTGGCAGGGTGTACTGCTGGCCAATGAGGTGCTGGATGCACTCGCCATCGAGCGGTTCAGGCAGGGTGAGAGCAGTATCGAGCAAATGTGTGTAAAAGCGGCAGAGAACCGGTTGGGCTGGGGATTCAGGCCAGCACCCCCGGAGTTGGAAGCAGCGGTTACCCACATCGCGTCAGACACCGGGCATGATTTCCGGATCGGCTACCGTTCGGAGATCAACCTGCACCTGGAACCGTGGCTCCGCTCGGTAACTGCAACGATGAAACGCGGCCTGACCCTGTTTATCGATTATGGCTATCCCAGGAGCGAGTACTACCTGCCGGAACGATCAGACGGCACCCTGATGTGCCACTACCGGCACCGCGCGCACGACGATGTATTTTTCTGGCCCGGCTTGCAGGACATCACGGCCTGGGTGGATTTCACCGCGCTGGCCGAGGCTGCCGACGCCTGCGGCCTGGATGTCGAGGGTTACACCAGCCAGACGATGTTCCTGCTTGGCTGCGGGCTGGACCGCCAGCTGAAGGATCACAGCGCGACCAGCGCAGACGGCGGAGCGGCGATCAGTGCAGAAGCGAGGCAGCTGACGCTTCCGGGAATGATGGGTGAGAAGTTCCAGGTGATGGGTCTCGGCAGGGGCCTGGACACGCCCCTGTGCGGTTTCAGCTTGCAGGATCTAAGGCATCGCTTATAGCTTCAAGCCTCGCCTTCCTGATTTTTTCTCCGATCTGCTTGCCTTCCAGACCCGTCGTGGCGATAGCCGAAGCCCGAACCGCCAGCGCAGCCTCCAGTGCCGTGCGCAGCCTCCCAGCCTGTGGATAAGGGCGATCTTCCAGCCCCTTTCGACCCCGGTAATCCGCCTCGCAGGCCAGCAGAAAATCATCCGTGCGTTCCGGCCGTCGCAGCAGGTCGGCATCCTCGATCAGCTTAAGTGCCGTTGAAGGCCTGGCTTCAAGCAGCCGGTGGCAACGCAGGTGCTGTTCGCAGACGATCAGCGCGAGGCTGAGGTAAGCGCCCGGTACCCGTAGCCGCTCGCAAACGCCGCGAACCAGCGGTACACCGCTTTTTTCGTGTCCGATGTGGGAAGGCAGCACAGCCTCCGGAGTCAGTGCTTTCCCCAGGTCATGGAGCAGTAATGCAAATACCACCCGTGCGCTGGCGCCGATGGAGGCAGCCAGGTTCATCGTCATCATCACGTGGGCGCCGGTATCGATTTCAGGGTGATACCGTTCCGGTTGCGGGATGCCAAATAAACACTCGACTTCAGGCAGTAGCACCGCCAGTGCGCCGCAGCTGCGCAGCACCTCTATGAACGTCGCCGGCTTATTGCTGGACAGCGCTTTCTCGAACTCCGCCCAAACCCTTTCGGGCACGAGGTATTCAAGCTCCCCCGATTCGACCATGTCTGTCATCAAGCGGAGTGTGGACGGATGTATCGTGAACCCGAGTTCTTCATAGCGGGCGGCGAACCGGGCGACCCGCAATACCCTGAGCGGATCTTCGCTGAATGCATCCGAAACGTGGCGCAAAACGCGTTGCCTGAGGTCATTGCGGCCGTCAAACGGATCGATCAGGCTACCCTGTTCATCGCGGGCCATGGCATTAATGGTGAGATCCCGGCGGGCAAGGTCTTCCTCCAGGGTCACCCCCGGATCGAATTCCACGGAAAAGCCGTGATAGCCATGCCCCTGTTTGCGCTCGGTTCGTGCCAGCGCGAATTCCTCACCCGTGTCAGGGTGCAGAAATACGGGGAAAGAAGCGCCCACCTGACGATAGCCCTTTGCGGTGAGTTCTTCCGGGGTTCCCCCGACTACCACCCAGTCCTTTTCCTGAACGGTCTTTCCCAGCAACTCATCGCGAACAGCTCCACCGACCAGGTAGATCTTCGACATTTCAGTCATCCGCCATTTTGCGGCACCGGTCCAGCCGTTGCTGGTGTCCCTTGCCGACCAGGTACAATGGCACCGTGTTCTCGATGGAACGCGGGCTGATGCCGAATCTCCACAGGCTGTTCTCAACGCTGGTATTGTCGGTCTGAAGCGAGCGGTAGTTGTCGGAGGAAAAAGGCTTGCCCGGAACGAAATCCATCACCCGGCCCTGGAATCTCGACAGGGTGTCCGGCAAGCCAATGATCTTTCGTTTCCGCCCGATGACACAAGCTGTAAATTCAACCAGTTCGCGTAGTGTGTATTCTTCGGGACCGACCATGATCAATGTCTGGCCGAAGGTTTCAGGGTCGTTCAGAGCCAGTGTCATGGCAGCAACGACGTCTTCCACCCACACGGGCTGCAACTTCGAGCCAGGACAGGCCAGGGGCATGACGGGCGCGGCTTTGAGCAATCCTGCAAACCGGTTAAAAAAACTGTCGCCTTCTCCGAAAATCACGGAAGGCTGGACAATCGTACTATTCAGTCCTTCTGCAGACCGAATCAGATTTTCGGCCTCGCCCTTGCTCTTGAGGTAGTAGCTGCTGCCCTTGCCCGCATTCAGGGCGCTGACTTGCATCAGCCGACGCACTCCCTGCCGCAAACAGGTGTCAATCACCCGTGCCGTGAGATCTACGTGAGCTTTCTGGAAACCCTTTCCCTTTCTCCCACTCTCATTGAGGATGCCGACCATGTTTATGACAGCGTCTGCACCGGCAAAATGCTTCTCCAGCTGAACATCGTCATGAATGTCCGCCTGCCTGACCTGCACCCGTGGAATAACCGTGAGCTCACGGCAACCGGGCTTGTAACGGCTCAGGACACTGCAGTCATGACCGGCGGCGGACAAGGCCGGCAGCAGGTGATGGCCCAGAAATCCGGTGGCCCCGAGCAGAACGATTTGCATAATATGCTCCTTTGCCTGAGTAAGCTTCAGCCGGGTGTCCGGCACACAACCTCTGCCGAAGACCCAGCCTGTACTGAGCCGGGTTCAGGCTTGTCGAATGCGGGCATTCTTGATGATACCCGCGATACTGAATTCTGCAGCCGCCAGTCGTAGATCGTGGAAAACGCCAGTACGCGCGGGATGTAATCCCTGGTCTCGAAGTAAGGAATCGTCTCCACCCAAATCGCCGGATCATCGGTCTGTCGCTCTGACATCCAGCGTTCAACAACGTGAGGACCCGCATTGTAGGCCCCGGATACCAGCACTTCATTGTCTCCGAAGCGGTCCAGAAGGTCTCGAAGATATGTCGTGCCAAATCGAATATTGTCTTCCGCCTGCATCAGCTGCTGATGTCCCGTGTATTTGAAAGAATGTTGCCTGGCCAGTTGTTTGGCCGTACCCGGCATGACCTGCATCAGCCCGCGCGCGCCGGCAGATGAGATCGCATCCTCCGCCATGGCGCTTTCAGAACGCATCAGACCCATGACCCATGCAGAATCCAGGTTGCGTCTGCTGGCCTGCTCTTCCACGAGACCGGCATACTCCAGCGGAAACCGCCACTCGTACCAGCGCAGGTCGCCGCTGTTTCCCAGCGCAAAAATCGCCATGTCGGGCCAATTTTCCTGGGTGGACAGTGCAGCAGCCGCCCGCAGCCCATCCCGGTCCAGTGGTTTGACGGCGATCTTCCACTCGCTGCGCGCCCAGTTCGGAACGCCTGCCTTTCGCAGCTCCAGCGCCCGCCGAAACCCCGCCTGATTTCTCAGCGCATCAACCTGGGCCGGGGTCACCTTTGGTTCTTCCGGACAGATGGTGTAGGGAAGATCCAGCAAGTCAGCAGCAAGGAAGCCATAGTAGTTTGCCTCCAGTGCCAGCTCAGCCAGCTTTTCTCCCGATTTTTCTCTATCGCCGGTTTCGAAATTTGCGCGTGCCGCCCAGAACCTCCAGCGAGAGTCATCACTCTGCTCAGGCGGCATGCCTTCAATCGCCTTTACCGCATCGCCCCAGTGGCCCTGGGAAAGATTGAACCGGGCCCACCATTCCATCAGCTTTCCGTCCCTGAACGCGATTGGTACTGCATTCATCCGTTCCGGTGTGCCATCCAGCTTTTCAACGGCGGACCACAGCGCGATTTCCCGCAGGATTCCACCCCTGATATTGCTGTCCCAGCTGAAACGCGACTCTAATGTCAACCAGGCGTCCCAGGCCCGGTCCGGATTGGATCTCGCAAGCCTGCGCAGGCCATAGGCGGCGATATCCCGGCTTTTTTCCTGGTCAGGCCATTTCGCGGCCTGCTTCAGCTGCCGGTAGGCACTGCGGTCCAGCTGATACCATCGATCGGCCCAGATCCTGTCTTCCGGCGCCAGGTAGCGCGCCAGGTAGCGCGTAAACTTGGGCTGCCTGGCGTCCATCGCCCTGCGTATCCGTTCCCATGCCAAATCGCTGCTGATGCCATCCTCGCCCTTCAACCAGCGAAAAACGGGATCACAAGCGTCTGGCTGGGATTTGCCAACCGTCCAGAGCGACTGGGCGACAG
>CAJIAU010000267.1_pt1 | contig 32882 bp, 29 predicted proteins | sample 9199171 | NCBI WGS metagenome assembly CAJIAU01 (sample SAMEA7708280, study PRJEB35096) | sediment metagenome | biome: marine neritic benthic zone biome [ENVO:01000025]; feature: sediment [ENVO:00002007]; material: shallow marine sediment [ENVO:03000034] sea grass bed [ENVO_01000059] ...
ATTTCCGGAGACCTTCGATACGACGAAACGGGTTTCCGCGGATCATCGTTGGAAACCCGGTTCAGGGGGTATCCCGGCAAGCTGGACCTGCAGGCGGGAACGGACCTGGAAGAGAAGTTCCGTGCCGATCTCGAGGGGGTGTTCGGGGTTCGTGACGTCATTCCTTCTTTCCTGCTGGAGAGCTATTCGGACCTGGCCAAAGTCGATGGCCAGTGTTTCTGGACCGTTTCGATGACGGTCGCCCCGGATGAAGCAACCGGTGAAAACGAGGCATTGTTGCGTGTGGAATCAGGGCTGGCCGGCGTCGAACTGGACCTGCCTGCGCCATTGCACAAGCGGACGGGTGAACGCTGGCCGCTGGTATTGCATTATCCCCTCACAGGCCAGGAACAACTGCTGGACGTGGAGTTTACGGACCGCGTGATGCTTCGGTTTGACCTGTCAGGTGATGCCGATTCGCCACACCGGGCCGTGATAAAGCTGGGCGGCGGTTTACCGCCACTGCCACCGGACGGGTATATCCGGATCGAAGGCGGGTCCGAGGACTTTGACCTGGATGGCTGGCTCGATGTCGTTATCGAGGGGGCACTGGGTGGCCAGGGCATGGGCGGACTGGAACTGGAGCAGGGTACTCTTCACGCCGACCGCCTGTTGTTTCTCGACCGCCATTTTGACGATGTGGACATGGAGTTCAACGTGGTCGACAACGATGTAAGAGGCGTTTTCAGGGGCGAGGATATCGACGGCAAAGTCCGGTTCACCACGCGTGATACTGGAACGAGCAGCCTGTCCGCCGAATTTGAGCGCCTTACACTCGGTGAACCGGTTAAAACTGGTATTGAAATGGAAACCGATCCTGCGGATCTGCCGGCAGTTCACTTTTACGCGAAGTCGTTCCAGTACCTGGGTGTTGAACTGGGTGAGACTAGGGTGGAAGCATACCCGACTGCCGAGGGCTTCCATTTTGAAAAAGTGGATGCTTCCGCCGAACACCTGACGGTTCAGGCCAGTGGCGACTGGTCGCTCAGCGATGGCGGGCAGCGATCTGATTTTGAAATACACATGGCTTCGGAATCGCTCGGTGACTTTCTCAACACCATGGATATCAGTTCTTCCATGCAGGGCGGGCAGACCCTGGTGGATTTCAGCGCCTGGTGGCCGGGGTCGCCGGCTTCATTCGCATTGGCGCGGTTGAACGGACTCATTGAATTCAGCGTCGTGGACGGCAATATTACAGAAGCCAGTGCGGGATCCGGCAGGTTGCTGGGATTACTGAGTATCCAGGCCCTGCCCAAACGGCTGTCACTGGATTTCCGGGATGTGTTCGACGCCGGGTTCTCTTTCGATCAGGCGACCGGCACATTTACCATGGAAAATGGCATGGCCACGACAGATGATATGCTCCTCAAGTCGTCAGCGGCGAGCATTTCCATTACCGGCAGCACCAATCTCGCTGATCAGCAGTACGATCAACTGCTGACCATCAGGCCCGGTTTGGGGAATACACTGCCGATTATCGGCGTGCTCGCCGGCGGTCCGGTAGGAGTAGCCGCCGGCCTGGCCCTGCAGGGATTGTTACACAAGCAGATAGGTGAGGCGACCAAGGTCCAGTATACGATTACAGGTGACTGGGATGACCCGGTCTTCGAAGCGGTTGGTGTGGAACGGGTGGAAGAAATGCCGCCACCTGCGGAAAATGGCCAGTGAAATTTGAGTGGCAAGGGAAATCATATGAGTGACAGGCTCAAGCAGGCAGAAAATCAGCTCCTGGCGCCAGGCGGGGTAGACCAGGGGCAACTTGAAAGGGTACTGGAAGACCTGATGGGGCCGGCGGTCGACTCCGGCGACCTCTATTTCCAGTCGGCGCGCCATGAGTCCTGGGTGCTTGAAGACGGGCTGGTTCGTTCCGGGTCGCACTCGATGGAGCAGGGTGTGGGCATACGTGCCATTTCCGGTGAAAAAACAGGTTTCGCTTACGCCGATGAAATCATACTGCCCTCGTTGCTTCGGGCGTCAGGGGCGGCAAAGGCCATTGCCCGGCAGGGTAAACAGGGGGCCGTGCAGGCCTGGAAGCGGCAACGCCCTCCCGCCTTATATGGCGCTGAAGACCCCATGGAAGGAATGGGGGCGGCCGAAAAAACAGATCTGTTGCGGCAGGTTGACGCCTATGCCCGTTCAAGGGATCCGCGCGTCAGCCAGGTAATCGTCAGCCTGGCCGCGACGCATGAAACCATCCTGGTTGCTGCAACTGACGGTACGCTGGCCGCGGATGTCCGTCCGCTGGTCCGGCTGAATATCAATGTCATTGCCGAGCATGAAGGCCGCCGGGAGCAAGGCAGTGATGGGGGCGGAGGGCGTTTCTCCTACCGGCAGTTGCTGGAGAACGACGCATGGCGTTCGATGGCCGACGAGGCCGTCCGCCAGGCACTGATCAACCTCGAGGCAGAGGCTGCTCCCGCCGGCACCATGACCGTGGTGCTTGGCCCGGGGTGGCCTGGCGTTCTGCTCCATGAAGCTGTCGGCCACGGCCTGGAAGGCGATTTCAACCGCAAAGGAACATCTGCCTACAGCGGCAGAATCGGTGAGCAGGTGGCGGCCGAATGCGTCACTGTAGTGGACGACGGGACGATTGAGCAACGGCGGGGATCCCTTACGATTGACGATGAAGGCACCACTACCCAGCAAAACGTGTTGATAGAAAACGGCGTGTTGCGGATGTACATGCAGGACAAACTGAACGCCGGTCTGATGAACACGCCGCCCACGGGTAATGGCCGGCGGGAGTCATTTGCCCATTTACCGATGCCGCGTATGACCAATACATTCATGTTGGCCGGGGAATACCACCCGGGAGAGATCATCGCATCGGTGGACAAGGGCCTTTACGCAGCAAATTTTGCTGGTGGCCAGGTGGACATCACGTCGGGACGTTTCGTGTTTTCAGCCAGCGAGGCGTACCTGGTCGAAAACGGCAGGATAACGCGCCCGGTCAAGGGCGCGACGCTGATCGGCAATGGCCCCGATGCGATGAACAGGGTTTCCATGGTAGGCAACGATCTTAAGCTGGACGCCGGTATTGGTGTGTGCGGTAAAGAGGGACAGAGCGTGCCTGTTGGTGTAGGGCAGCCCACGTTGAGGATTGACGGGCTTACGGTAGGCGGTACCGAGGGCTCATGAAGCACCGGTCGGTGGAAGTTGTTCCTGTTCGTCCATGTCCCTCAGTGTCCGGAACAGAGATCGGGCCGAGGCGGGCGGTTTACCCAGCTGCTTTTCTTTTGATGCGTTCCGCACCAGCTGCCTCAGCGCCTGGGAATCAACATTGGACCGCAGGTTCATCAGTTCCCCAATGGCGGCATCGCCCCTTTCCAGCAGGTAGTCGCGCCACGCTTCTGACCGGTGCTGGCGCCCTGTGAGTTGCCTGGCCTCCCCCTCGAATTCTTCCAGTGCCAGGAATATTGCTTCCGGATCGGTTCTGCGCAGCAGCTTGGCCACGTATTGCAGCTGCCGCTTACGGGCAACATTGGATCGGATCTCCCTGACCTCGTCGATGGCCTCGCGCACGTCATTCTCCAGCGGAACACGGCCCAGCCTGGCCGGCGCCAGCTTGATCAGCTTTAAGGCCAGGGCCTTGAGTTCCAGGGCGTCACGGCGGCGCTGGCTCTTGCTGGAAAGTGCTACTTCTGCCGAAAGATTTTCCTTGCCTTTCATCATGTTCTCAACGAGTATTTCCGTCAGTAAGGGGGTTTAGATGTCTGATCAATCCATGGTACCGCAGCCGGAGCTGAACCGGGAAGCAGAGCTTGATCTGCTCGAGATGCGTGTCTCAGACGCTCTGCGCCTGGCGCGTAAGGCGGGTGCGGACAACGCCGAAGTCTCGGCGCATGCCAGCCAGGGGCTTTCAGTGACGGCTCGCCTCGGCGAGGTGGAAACCCTGGAACACATGCAGGATCGCGGGATTTCCGTGACCGTGTTGTTTGGTCAGAGGAAGGGCCATGCCAGTAGCGCAGATCTGAGCGAAACTTCAATCGAAAGCTGCGTGATGCATGCAATCGACATCGCCCGTTATACCCAGGAAGACAGTGCCAACGGCCTCGCAGAAAAGCACCTGCTGGCGACGGATTTCCCCGATCTCGATCTGTGGCATCCGGCGTCGGTGGACGCGCGTGTCGCGATCGAAAGAGTGCTTGAATGTGAAGCCGCCGGCCGCGCTGTTGAAGGAATAACCAACTCGGAGGGCGCGTCGTTCAATGCCGGCCTGGGGCTTGGCGTGTACGGTAATTCGAACGGATTCGTCGGCCGCAGTGGAGGCACCCGTTACAGCCAGTCCTGTATTCTGCTCGGGGGCGAAGGTGACTCCATGCAGCGGGACTACAGTTATGACAGCCGCCGCTGCTTTGACCAACTTGAGGCGCCAGGGGTCACCGGAGCAGAAGCGGCCAGGCGCACAGTGAGAAGGCTGGAACCCAGGCAATTGCCAACCGCCGAAATGCCGGTTCTGTTCGCGCCTGAAGTAGCCCAGGGGCTGGTAAGTCACCTGGTGGGGGCGATCTCCGGTTCCGCGCTGTACCGGAATGCTTCTTTTCTGAGGGGCAAAGTGGGTGAACGCCTGTTTCCGGACTGGCTCAATATCCTGGAAAGGCCCAGGTTGAAGCGCGGCGCGGGCAGCGCTGTATTCGATTCCGAGGGGGTGGCGACCCGGGAGCGGCAGATTGTGGGCTCCGGCGTGCTGGAAGGTTATGTGCTTTCAAGTTACTCAGCACGGCGGCTGGGCCTGGAAACCACCGGTAACGCCGGTGGAGTGCGCAACCTGTTGCTGGAACCGGGCGGTGAAGGTTTCGAAAACCCGTTGCAGCGAATGCGTGACGGCTTCTACGTAACCGAAGTGATGGGCCAGGGCGTCAGTATGGTGACCGGTGACTATTCAAGAGGGGCTTCCGGATTCCTGGTTCAAAACGGCGAACTGGTTCACCCTGTGGACCAGGTCACTATTGCCGGCAACCTCAGGGACATGTTTCTGAATGTGGAAGCGGCCGGCGGTGACATCGACACGAGGGGGAATGTTCACACGGGTTCAGTTCTGATCAGCACAATGATGGTGGCTGGTTCTTGACGATTTTCAAGCTCATGCGAATCGTGGTGCTGTTGAGCATCTTTTTCGTCATCCTGGTCAGTACCTGGATGACAGAGAAACGCATGGCAGCCTGGGAGCGGCCCATCCTGGTGACGATTTACCCCATAGCGGCAGATGATACGAGCGAAACTCGGGAATTCATTGAAAACATCGATCCGGCCCAATTCGAAGAGATCAACCGCTTCATGAACCGGGAATCTGTACCCTATGGGTTTACGGTGACTCCTGCCTTCCGGTTTCAGCTTTCGGAGCCCCTGGAGGAACTCCCTCCGCCTGTCCCTGAGCAATTCAACACGGCGGCGATCGCGCTCTGGAGCCTGAAAATGCGATTGTGGGCCTGGCTGAAAGACTGGCGGGACGGCCTGGTATCGGCCGATATCCAGATGTTCGTTCTTTATCACAGCCTCAATGGCAACAAGGAAGCAGGGATCTCGGTGGGCATGCGCAAGGGTCGATATGGGCTGGTGAAGGCTTATGCCCAGGAAATAATGAATCCAACCAACCTGATCGTGTTTACTCACGAGATGCTCCATGTACTCGGTGCAAGCGACAAGTACATCCTTTCCAACGGAGAACCTATTTTCCCCCAGGGTTACGCGAACCCTGAAAAGCGCCCGCTTTTCCCCCAGCAACGGGCCGAAATCATGGGGGGCAGGATTCCGACCAGTTCATTTTCTTCGGTCATGCCCGGCTCCCTGGATGAATGCGTCATCGGCAAGCAAACCGCCGAAGAAATCGGTTTCTTCGCTCAGTTGCAGGAACCCTGATCCTCTACCACGATCTGTGTATTCACTGAATTGGCGATAAAGCATTCCTCGTGGGCAAGGTGGTGCAACTGCTCTAGCAGATCCGGACCCGGCGGGCCGCTGTCAAAAGCGATTGCCGGGTACAGGCAGACGCGAGTGATGCAAAGTTTTCCCCGGCCGTTCTTCTCCATGTAACCAACTGCGTCGTCCCGGTAGCTGTTCACGGTGATCCTCTTGCGGGCGCAGATCGCCAGGAAGGTGAGCATGTGGCAGGAGGAAATGGCAGCTACGAAAGCTTCTTCCGGATCGACGCGATCGGCGTCACCCAGGAACTGCGTTGCTGCCGAAGCAGGTATTTCTACGCCGTTTCGGAAAATCCAGGAGTGGTTCCGGTTGTATTCAGCGTAGTCGAAAGAATCACTCTGCCTGTTCCAGTGAATGCTGGCATGATGCTCAGACATGAAATCCTTTCCTCCTTTTCCAATGAACTTCGTATGACGGGTGTCAAATTATGCGAGTATACGCCTTGAGAAAAACGGGCTTGGTGGTTATTCTACCGCGCGCTGACTTACACACGTTTCAAGGACTTAACTTATGCGCAAAATTCTGGTCGCCGGAAATTGGAAAATGAATGGTTCACAGGCCATGGTCGAGGCATTACTTGCCGGGTTGTTGGCTGGCACCGAAAATGAAAGCGAAGTGGAGATGGCGGTTTTCCCTCCGTTTCCTTACCTTGCGCAGACCCAGACACTGTTGGCTCACAGTTCAATAGCCTGGGGCGCCCAGAACCTGAATCCCATTTCGAGCGGAGCGCATACCGGGGAAGTTGCGGCCTCCATGCTGCTTGATTTCGGTTGTCGCTATGTGCTGGTAGGGCACTCCGAAAGGCGCACATTGTATGGCGAGTCAGACTATGACGTGGCGGAACGATTCGAGGCCGCCCTGGCTGCCGGGCTGGAACCAGTTTTGTGTGTAGGTGAGACCCTGGAGGAGAGGGAACGCGGTGAAACCGAGGTTGTCGTTGAACGCCAGCTCGACGCTGTATTCAATCGTTGCGGGATTGGCGGCTTCAAAAATGCGATCGTAGCCTACGAGCCGGTCTGGGCTATTGGAACAGGCAAGACCGCGACGCCGGAGCAGGCTCAGGCGGTTCATGCATTTATACGTGACAAATTTGTATCTCAGGATGATATAATCGCGGGTCAATTACGTATTTTATACGGCGGCAGTGTGAATGGTTCCAATGCCGCCGATTTATTTGCCCGGGAAGACATCGATGGCGGGCTGGTTGGAGGGGCTTCGCTGAAGGCGGAAGATTTCCTCGCCATCCGAAATGCTGTCGACTGATCTTCCCTGAGAATCGGATTTGTTATGCAAGTATTGAATATTTTTCATGTGTTGATTGCGATTGCCCTGGTGGCGTTCGTACTTATTCAGAAAGGCCAGGGCGCGACCGCAGGTGCGGCATTCGGCAGCGGCGCTTCCGGAACCGTGTTTGGTTCCAGGGGAGCCAGTAATTTCCTCACACGCTCAACCTGGGTATTGGCGACACTTTTTTGCGCAATCAGCCTGACCATGGCGGTGTTGGTCTCCCGTGTTTCTGCTTTGCCGGAAAACGATCTCGGCGTGGTTGGAACCGCACAACCCGCCCCGGTGGTTGATGAAAGCCTGCCGTCCAGTGAAGTTTCCGTGACTTCGGACGATCCCGCGATTACTGATGTTCCGTCGTTCGAAATCGTTGACGACACTGAAACGTCAGCTGAAGCGGAAGAGTCCGTTCCGGCAGAGGAAGGCAGTGAAGGTTCGGGGTCAGGTAGCGACGGCAGCTGAGTTCGGGGTAGTACTGGCCCAAGTGGTGGAATTGGTAGACACGCTATCTTGAGGGGGTAGTGGCGAAAGCCGTGCCGGTTCGAGTCCGGCCTTGGGCACCATTTAAACAACAAGAGAGACGAGCATGCTCGCAGAATATTTTCCGGTTCTGATCTTTCTCGCGATTTCTGTCGTTCTGGGTGTTATTTTGCTGGCTACGGGCGGCATCCTCGGCGCACTGCTGGGTAGCATCAAGCCCGACAGCGAAAAATCCTCTCCTTACGAATGTGGTTTCGAAGCCTTCGAAGACACCCGCTCCAAGTTTGATGTCCGGTATTACCTGATCGCCATTCTTTTCATCATTTTCGATCTTGAAATTGCGTTTTTCATGCCCTGGGCACTCGCCCTGGACGAACTGGGCGTAGTTGGCCTCGTTGCAATGCTCATATTCGTTATTGAACTCGTTATCGGATTTTTCTTTATCTGGAAGAAAGGAGCCCTGGAATGGGAATGAACAACCCCGTCCCGCTGGAAACGGTTGACGATATCCTTCGCCCGAGCGCCGACGCCAATCCGCTGCTCGATCGCGGCCTGGTGACCACCAGCCTGGATGCCCTGCTGAATTGGGCGCGGACCGGCTCCATGTGGCCAATGACGTTCGGGCTGGCCTGTTGCGCCGTTGAAATGATGCAGGCGGGTGCGGCCCGCTATGACCTGGATCGGTTCGGGGTCATTTTCCGGCCCAGCCCGCGGCAGTCCGACGTGATGATTGTCGCCGGAACCCTCACCAACAAGATGGCGCCGGCATTTCGCAAGGTTTATGACCAGATGCCCAATCCGAAGTGGGTCATTTCCATGGGGTCCTGTGCAAACGGCGGTGGTTACTACCATTACGCCTATTCGGTCACCCGGGGATGTGACCGGGTCGTACCGGTGGATGTTTACGTGCCGGGTTGCCCCCCAACTGCAGAAGCCCTGATTTACGGAATTCTTCAGCTGCAGGCAAAGGTCCGCCGTGAATCAACCATCGCCAGGTAAAACCATGAGCGACACAGACAAAGCCATAACAGAACTCTTCACCAGCAGGTTTGGCGACCGGGTGAAAGTGGGGCCCACGGTCGGGGGCATCGTTTCCATAGAAGTTCAGATTGAATCCTGGCTGGAAGTTTGCCGCGTACTGAGGGATGAAGATGAGTTTGGCTTCGAGCAGCTCACGGATCTTTGCGGTGTCGACTATCTCAGTTATGGCCAGTCCGAGTGGGACACCAGCGACGCTTCACAGGAAGGCTTTGGCCGTGGCGTCGAAGGGCTTGGGCCGGGACGTTTCAGCTGGGATGAGCGGCCGGAGGCGGCTGACATCAAACAACGTTTTGGTGTGGTAGTTCACCTGCTTTCTTTCAAAAACAATCATCGATTGAGATTGCGCTGTTTCGCCCCCGATGAAGGCATGCCGATCATACCCTCGCTGGTCGAGATCTGGAGTTCCGCGAATTGGTACGAGCGCGAAGCATTCGACCTCTTCGGGATCGTTTTCGAGGGCCATCCGGACCTGCGCCGGATCATGACGGATTACGGTTTCACCGGCCATCCGTTCCGCAAGGATTTCCCGCTGATAGGTAACGTAGCCGTCCGTTACGACCCCCAAAAGAAACGCGTGGTATACGAACCGGTCGATATTGAGCCTCGTGTCCTTGTGCCGCGCGTGCTCAGGGATGATTCCAGGTACAAGGCGGACGAGGTAGACCAGGCGGCCGATGCGACCGCCGAGCAAGTTGCTTCGGGTGAACAGGAAAAACAAGATGGCTGAAATACGAAACTACACGATGAATTTCGGCCCCCAGCACCCGGCTGCTCACGGTGTGTTGAGGCTGGTGCTGGAGATGGACGGTGAAACCGTGGTGCGGGCCGATCCCCACGTCGGGTTGTTGCATCGCGCGACTGAAAAATTGGCCGAAAGCAAGCCTTTCAACCAGTCGATAGGCTATCTCGACCGGCTGGACTACATGTCCATGATGTGTAACGAGCATGCCTACGTTCGTGCGATCGAACAGTTGCTTGGCATCGAACCGCCGCCTCGTGCGCAGTACATTCGCACGATGTACGACGAGTTGACCCGGTTTTCCAATCACCTTCTGTGGATTGCCTCCTGCGGTATCGATCTCGGCGCCATGACCGTCTTCCTGTACGCATTCCGTGAGCGTGAAATGGTCATGGACATGTACGAAGCAGTTTCGGGCGCGCGCATGCATGCGGGCTATTACCGTCCGGGCGGCGTGTATCGTGATCTTCCGGACCGGATGCCCCCATACAAGGAGTCCCGCTGGACCAAGGGTAAGGATCTGAAGCGCCGCAACGAATGGCGCGAAGGTTCCCTGCTCGATTTCATCGAAGCTTTTGCAAAGGACGTTCCGAGCAAAATCGATGAATACGAAACCCTGTTGACCAACAACCGGATCTGGAAACAGCGCACGGTGGGTATCGGTGTCGTGTCTCCCGAAAAAGCCTTGCAGATGGGCTATTCCGGCGTGATGCTCAGGGGGTCGGGCGTGGAATGGGATCTGCGTAAAAAGCAGCCTTACGCCATGTACGACCAGGTGGACTTCGACATTCCGGTAGGCGTCGGCGGAGATTGCTATGACCGTTACCTGGTCCGTGTCGAAGAGCTGAGGCAATCGGCAAGAATCATTTTGCAGTGCGTGGACTGGCTGAGAGCCAATCCCGGCCATGTCATGCTGAAAAACTTCAAGGTCATTCCTCCAACCCGCGAGGAAATGAAGGATGACATGGAAGCACTGATCCATCACTTCAAGCTGTTTACCGAGGGGTATTGCGTGCCTGCCGGTGAAACCTACTGTGCAGTCGAGGCGCCCAAGGGCGAATTTGGTTGCTACCTGGTTTCGGATGGAGCCAACAAGCCTTTCAGGGTGCATTTCCGCGCCCCCGGCTTCGCGCACCTGTCCAGTATGAACGAGCTGGCCAGAGGGCACATGCTGGCGGACACGGTAGCCATCATCAGCACGCTGGACCTGGTATTCGGAGAGGTAGACCGTTGACATGCTGAGCGAAAAAACACAAAAAACCATTGATCACTGGGTTGCCAAGTTTCCACCGGACAAGAAGCGGTCCGCGCTGATCCAGTCACTGATCGCCGTCCAGGATCAGAATGGCGGCTGGATTACGCGGGAACTGACCGAAGCCGTGGCGCAATACCTCGAGCTTCCGCCGGTCTGGGCTCATGAGGTGGTTTCATTCTATTCGATGTTTTTTACCGAGCCGGTCGGGCGCCACAAGGTGAATATCTGCACCAACATCTCCTGCTGGCTCAATGGTGCGGACGGGATGGTGGCGCATGCCGAGGAAAAACTCGGGGTCAAACTGGGCGGAACAACAGAAGACGGCCGCATTACCCTGGTCAGGGAAGAAGAGTGCCTGGCGGGCTGTTGCGGTGCTCCGATGGCCGTGGTGGATGGGCATTATCACGAGAAACTCGATTTACAGAAACTGGACGAGATCCTGGACGGGTTGGAGTAGAACGACATGGCAGAACATAACGTCGTATTCACCACGCTTGATGCTGACCAGCCCTGGTCCATGGAAAGTTATCTGGCGGTCGATGGCTACAAAGCCTGGAGAAAAATCCTGGAAGAAAAAACCGCCCAGGAAGACATCATCGACGTGGTCAAGGAATCTGCACTTCGCGGCCGCGGCGGCGCAGGGTTTCCCACCGGCCTGAAATGGAGTTTCATGCCGCGGTCTGCTCCGGTTCAGAAGTACATCCTGTGCAATTCCGACGAGTCGGAACCGGGAACCTGTCATGACCGTGACATCCTCCGCTTCAATCCGCATGCGGTGGTCGAAGGCATGGCCATCGCTGGGTACGCGATGGGAGCGACGGTGGGTTACAACTACCTGCGCGGCGAGTTTCACCATGAGCCTTTCGAGCGCTTTGAGCAGGCATTGAAAGAAGCCTACGAGGCCGGGCTGCTGGGTGAAAATATCCAGGGTTCCGGGATCGACATGAACATCTACGGCGCCCTTGGCGCCGGAGCGTACATATGTGGCGAAGAAACCGCGTTGATGGAATCGCTGGAAGGCAAGAAAGGCCAGCCCCGGTTCAAGCCTCCTTTCCCGGCGAACTTCGGCCTGTATGGCAATCCCAGCACGATCAACAACACGGAAACCCTGGCATCGGTGCCTGCCATCATGCGCAATGGCGCCGACTGGTTCCTGAAAATTGGAAGGCCCAACAATGGTGGCCCCAAGTGTTTCTCTGTTTCCGGGCATGTCAACCGTCCGGGCAATTATGAAGTTCCGCTGGGAACACCGTTTTCGGAGTTGCTGGAGATGGCGGGCGGTGTCCGCGAGGGGCATCAGCTCAAGGGCGTCATACCGGGCGGTTCCTCCATGCCGGTTCTGCCGGCTGAAATCATGATGTCATGCGACATGGATTTCGATTCACTCAGTAAGGTCGGCTCGGGGCTGGGTTCCGGAGCGGTTATCGTGATGGACGATTCGACCTGCATGGTCAGGGCATGCGAGCGCATCGCTCAGTTTTACCATATGGAATCCTGCGGCCAGTGCACACCTTGCCGTGAAGGTACCGGGTGGATGCACCGGCTGCTGAAGAGGATTGTCGCCGGTCAGGGGCAACAAGGCGATCTCGAACTTCTGCGTTCCGCCGCCGGGCAGATCGAAGGCCATACCATTTGCGCATTCGGCGAGGCCGCGGCCTGGCCAGTGCAGGGTTTCCTGCGGCATTTCTGGGATGAATTCGAATACTATGTCGAAAATGGCCGCTCCATGGTCGATGACAAACAGGGGCTGGCGGCATGAGTGTTGAAACCAAACAAGCCGTGGACATGGTCAGTATCGAGGTCAACGGCGTGGCGCTGGAAGCGCCCAAGGGTTCGATGATCATCGAGGCTACCGACAAAGCCGGTATTGAAATCCCCCGTTTCTGTTATCACCCCAAGCTGAGCATAGCGGCCAATTGCCGGATGTGTCTGGTTGATGTGGAAAAAATGCCCAAACCGGTCCCCGCCTGTGCGACCCCGGTGATGGAAGGCATGAAGGTTTATACCGATTCCCGCAGGGCAGTTGATGCACAGCACGGTGTGATGGAGTTCCTGTTGATCAACCACCCGCTGGATTGCCCGATCTGTGATCAGGGTGGTGAATGCGAATTGCAGGATCAGGCCATGGGCTATGGCCGCTCCGTTTCCAGGTTTACCGAACGTAAACGCGTCGTCAAAGACAAGAACGTCGGCCCACTGGTCCAGACCGAAATGACCCGCTGCATTCACTGCACCCGGTGCGTGCGTTTTCTCGAAGAAATAGCGGGGACAACCGAAATGGGCGGCTCCGGACGAGGTGACCGCCTGGAAATCGGCACCTGTGTCGAAAACAGTATTGATTCCGAATTATCCGGCAATATCATAGACATATGTCCGGTTGGCGCCTTGACGAACAAGCCTTTCAGATTCGCGGCACGGGCCTGGGAACTGATGGCGAAGCCGGCCATTGCCACGCATGATGGCGTCGGTTCCATGTTATTCCACCATGTTCGCCGCGGGGAAGTGCTGCGCACGGTTCCCCGTGAAGCAGAAGACCGGAATGAATCATGGTTGAGCGATCGCGATCGCTACAGTCACCTGGGGCTTTATTCCGATGACCGGGTAACCAAACCGATGGTCAAGGAAGGCGGTGAGTGGAAGGAGGTTTCGTGGAACGAGGCGGCCGAAACCGTTTCCGCTCTACTGCAAGGAAGCATCGACTCTGATGGAGCGGACCAGGCGGGCTTCCTGTTTTCTCCATCTGCCACGGTCGAGGAATATTTCCTTGCGCAGCGCCTTGCACGGGGTCTGGGTTGTAATAACATTGACCATAGGCTGAGGGAGCAGGATTTCTCCGACGACGCGGTGCGTTACGCTGCAGTTCCGTTCGAAAAGAGTATTTCGGAACTTGAAAACAGCGACGCTATCCTGCTTGCCGGCTGTAATCCGAGGGAAGAAGCGCCGATCATCGGGCATCGCATCCGCAAAGCGTGGCGCGCCGGGGCCAGTGTCTCAGCGATCAATCCGCTGGACTGGAAGTTCATTTTCGACACCAGCCATAACGCCTTCGTCGCACCGCAACACCTGGTTGCCGAGCTGGCAGCCCTGGCTGCGGCAATTGAAAAAGCAAGCAATCACCCGGTTCCGGAAAACCTGGGACCTGCCTTGCAGCGGGCGGGTGATCCAGAACGTCACGCAGCGCTGGCGGCACAACTGCGCGAAGCAGAAAATGGCGTGGTCATTCTGGGGCAGGCCGTGCTGAGCCACCCGGAAGCAGCATTGCTGCGCGCTCTAGCGTCTTATATTGCATCGGCGAGCGGTTCCGCTCTCAATGTCCTGGCGCCTGGCGCCAATTCTGCTGGCGCATGGCAGGCTGGTGCGGTCCCCCACAGGGGCCCCGGCGGTGCAGGTTGCGATACGGGTCTGAATGCGGCACAAATGCTGTCTGACCCCAGGCGGACTTACCTGTTGTGGGGCGTGGAGCCAGACCGCGATATCGACAATCCGGCAGGCGCCATGAACGCCCTCAGCCAGGCTGAAAACGTTATTGCGGTAGTCAGCCACGCCAACGACAGCCTGCGCGAAACGGCCGATGTCCTTCTGCCGCTTGCGCCATTGGCCGAGTCGGAAGGCTCCCTGGTTAACCTGGATGGCTCCTTTGCCGGGTTCAGCGCTGCAACGCGGCCTCATGGCGAAGCCCGGCCGGGCTGGAAAATCCTGCGCCTGCTGGGCACCAGCCTGGAGCTGGACGGATTCGGGCAGTTCAGTGTCGATGAGGTATTGGGCGAGGCCCGGGCCGAAATAGACCATGCCGAGTCATTCACCGGAGACGCGGTACTTCACAGTGTGGAGTCCCGGCAGGGGCTGTACCGGATTGGTGAATTGCCAATGTACTCTATCGATGCCCTGTGTCGTCGATCAGAACCCCTGCAGGAAACCGCCCAGGCCGAAAATCTGTTTGTTGGCCTCAATCCTGAAGATGCCGGCCGGCTGGGCCTTGGCAATGGCGACCGGGCACGGGTCCGACAGGGTGACGGGCAGGCAGAATTCGAAGTGAAAGTCAGTGAGCGCGTTCCGGTTGGCGGAGCCTGGTTGCGCAGTGCGATCGGGGCAACTTCTGGCCTCGGTTGCGCGTATGCACCCCTTATTGTGGAGGCGGCCTGATGTCTGAGACCCTGCTGGACCAGTTACTCTACATGGTCATACTGATCCTGAAAATCGTGGCGATCGTGGTGCCTCTCATTCTTGCAGTGGCTTACTACACGTACTTCGAGCGCAAGGTGATCGGATACATGCAAATCCGGCGGGGTCCGAACCGTATCGGCCCGCTGGGGCTGGCACAGCCGTTTGCCGACGTTTTCAAATTGCTGCTGAAAGAAATCGTCCTGCCGGAAAACGCGAATAAATTCCTGTTTCTGCTCGCCCCCGTCGTGACGCTGGGACCGGCGTTTGCCGCTTGGGCAGTCATTCCCTTCGATGACTGGATGGTGCTGGCGGATATCAACGCCGGCCTTTTGTACCTGCTGGCCATGTCGTCACTGGGCGTCTATGGACTGATCATTGCAGGTTGGGCCTCCAATTCGCAATATGCATTTCTGGGGGCCCTGCGCTCGACTGCCCAGATGGTTTCTTACGAGATTGCGATGGGCTTTGCCCTGATCGGCGTGTTGATTCTTGCAGGAACAATGAACCTCAGGGAAATCGTGCTCGCCCAGCAGGGCGGTGTGCTGGACTGGTACTGGTTACCGCTGCTTCCGCTGTTCGTGATTTTTGTCATTTCCGGGCTCGCCGAAACCAATCGTGCGCCCTTTGACGTGGCAGAAGGCGAGTCGGAGATCGTGGCCGGTTTCCACGTGGAATACGCCGGTTCCGGGTTTGCCGTGTTCTTCCTGGCCGAGTACGCCAACATGATCCTGATTTCAGCGCTGACCGCACTGATGTTCATGGGTGGCTGGTTGTCACCGTTCGAAGGCGTCCCTGTCATTGGCGATACCTTCCTGGGCGAGGGAAGCATATTCTGGTTCCTGTCCAAGACGGTGTTCTTCATGTTCATCTTCCTCTGGGTGCGCGCAACGTTCCCGCGCTACCGTTATGACCAGATCATGCGGCTGGGATGGAAAGTGTTTGTTCCAATCACCATTTTCTGGGTGCTCGTCGCTGCTGTGATTTCAGTGTTCGGGCTGGTTGTGAGGGGGGGTTGAGCATGAATGCTGTCACTCGTTATTTGAAAAGTTTGTTGTTGATTGAACTCGGCCAGGGACTGATGGTTACCCTCAGGTATTTTTTCCGGCCGAAATTCACCATCAACTACCCGGAAGAGAAAACGCCCAAGTCCAACCGGTTTCGCGGGCTGCACGCACTGCGCCGCTATCCGAATGGCGAGGAGCGATGCATTGCGTGCAAACTGTGTGAAGCGGTCTGCCCTGCACTTGCGATTACCATCGACTCTACCCAGCGGGAGGATGGCACCCGGCGCACCACCCGCTACGAAATTGACCTGTTCAAATGCATTTATTGTGGTTTCTGCGAGGAGTCCTGCCCGGTGGATTCGATCGTGGAGACGGATGTTCAGGAATACCACTTTGAAAATCGTGGGGAGAACATCATGACCAAGGAAAAACTGCTGGCCGTTGGCGACCGCTTCGAGGAAAGCATTGCCGAGAACCGCCGGCAGGACGCGGCGTATCGCTGAGCGGAGCAGAAACGATGCCAATCTATGAAATAGTGTTCTACACATTCTCGCTGGTGATGCTGGGCGCCGCAGTGATGGTTATCACTGTGCGAAACCCGGTCTATGCTGCCTTGTCACTGGTGTTGACGTTCTTCAGCGCTGCGGCAGTCTGGATGCTGCTTGAAGTGGAGTTCCTCGCGATTATCCTGATTCTCGTCTACGTGGGGGCGGTCATGGTGCTGTTCCTGTTCGTCGTGATGATGCTGGATATCAACCTGGATCCACTCAAAGAAGGCTTCATCCGCTATCTTCCCGCAGGTGTCCTGGTTGCCCTTCTGATGGCGGCTGAGTTGCTGGCCGTGGTATGGACCAAGGGCCGTTTCGAAGCCGGCGCCTACCCGTTGCCGGCGCCCAATCCCCCGGAATACAGCAACACCAGGGAAGTGGGCGAATTGTTGTTCACCGAGTACCTGCTGCCCTTCGAAGTAGCGGGCGTGGTCCTGCTGGTCGCTATCGTGGCGGCAGTAGCACTCACACTGCGGCAGCGCAGCGGCGGACATCGCCAGAACCCATCGTTGCAGGTCAGGGTCCGTCGGGATGAGCGGATCCGGCTGGTGAAGATGAAACCGGAATCCCGCCAGGGTAGCTGAGGAAGAACCATGCTGACACTCACCCATTTCCTGACACTCGGCGCAATGCTTTTCAGCCTCAGCGTTGCCGGAATTTTCCTGAACCGAAAAAACGTGATCATCCTGCTGATGTGCATCGAGTTGATGCTGTTGGCGGTGAACATGAATTTCGTCGCTTTTTCACGCTTTCTCGACAACCTGGACGGCCAGGTCTTTGTCTTCTTCATATTGACCGTCGCTGCCGCGGAAGCTGCTATTGGCCTGGCCATCCTCGTTGTGCTTTTCCGAAATCGCCAGACCATCAATGTGACCGAACTGGATGACCTGAAGGGCTGATATGTCTTTGAAAACGATTTTGGTCTTGATCCCACTGCTACCACTGGCAGCCGCGGCTGTCGCTGGCCTGTTGCGCAACCAGGTGGGCAGAGCCGGCTCACACTGGGTCACAATCCTGGGCGTGGCGGTATCATTTTTCCTGTCCGCCTGGGTGTTGTACTTGCAGATGTTCGACAACCTGGGTACGCAAAATCTGAGTATCTACACCTGGATGGTGTCGGACGGTATCCGCTTCGAAATTGGGTTCCTGATTGACCACCTCAGCGTTCTGATGATGACGGTGGTTACCTTCGTGTCGCTGATGGTCCATATCTACACCATCGGCTACATGGCGGAAGACCCCGGATATCAGCGCTTTTTCGCCTACATAGCCCTGTTCACGTTCTCCATGCTGATGCTGGTGATGTCCAACAATTTCCTGCAGCTGTTCTTTGGCTGGGAAGCGGTCGGGCTGGTTTCATACCTGCTGATCGGTTTCTGGTTCAAACGCGAATCAGCCATTGCTGCTGGTTTGAAGGCTTTCCTGGTCAACCGGGTGGGTGATTTCGGGTTCTTGCTGGGGATAGCAGCTATTTTGTACTGTTTCGGATCCATGGACTACGCTTCAGTCTTCGGCAGTGCGGACTCCGTTGTTGGAGAAACCATCAGTATCGTTCCCGGATTCGAATGGCAGTGGATCACCGTCATCTGTATCTGCCTGTTCATCGGTGCGATGGGTAAATCGGCGCAGGCGCCGTTGCACGTGTGGCTGCCGGATTCAATGGAAGGCCCAACCCCTATCTCGGCGCTGATCCATGCCGCCACCATGGTTACCGCCGGTATTTTCATGGTGGCCAGGATGTCGCCGTTGTTCGAACTGAGCGATGCCGCCCTGAGTTTCGTCATGCTGATCGGCGCCGTGACCGCCTTCACCATGGGCCTGGTCGGCCTGGTCCAGAACGACATCAAACGAGTCATCGCCTATTCAACCCTTTCACAATTGGGTTACATGACAGTCGCGCTGGGCGTATCCGCCTATTCCGCCGCAATTTTCCACCTGATGACCCACGCCTTTTTCAAGGCGTTGCTGTTCCTCGGTGCGGGGTCGGTGATCATCGCGCTGCACCATCAGCAGGACATGCGTTACATGGGCGGCCTGAGAAAACAGATGCCGGTGACCTGGATTACCGCCTGGATTGGAACGCTGGCCCTGATCGGCTTTCCGTTTATGTCCGGTTTCTATTCGAAGGACGGTATCATCGAGGCCGTGCACGCATCGACCCGGTTCGGTTCTGATGTCGCTTACTGGGCAGTACTGATTGGCGTGCTGATCACCTCGTTCTACAGCTTCCGCCTGTTATACCTGACGTTTCACGGCCAGCCGCGTTACGAGGTGGATGTCGGTGCAGGGGATCACCCTCCGGACGGCATCGTGCAGCATGTGCCGCACGAATCTCCCCTGGTGGTGACGGTTCCATTGGTCCTGCTGGCGATTCCTTCGGTCATCATAGGTTACATGACCATCGAGCCGGTCCTGTTTGGCGGCTGGTTGTCTGACGCCATTGCCGTGATGCCGCAGAACGATACGTTGGCGGTCGTCGGTGAGCACTTCCATGGCCCGGTTGCAATGGCGACCCACGCCGTGCAGATGGCGCCGTTCTGGCTGATGCTCACCGGGTTTGCGCTGGCTACCTTCATTTACCTGTTCCGGCCTTCGGTAGCGGATCAGCTCCAGCAGAAAATGCCCCGTCTGCATCGCCTGCTGGAGAACAAGTTCTTCATCGATGAGTTGTATCAGAAGATGTTCGTCAGCAAGACCGTAAACATCGGAAAATTTCTCTGGAAAAGGGCCGATGCCGGTCTGATCGACGACGGTTTGGTCAATGGATCTGCACGCCTGGTGGGTAACCTGGCCGACAGGGTACGACTGTGGCAGAGCGGATACCTGTTCCAATATGCCTTCGCGATGATCGTCGGCCTGATCGGCATGATCGCAATCTGGGTAATGTGGTAGAGGGGCGAAAATAACAATGGAATCTAACTGGCCCATTCTGAGTGTACTGATCTGGCTGCCGATTATAGGCGGGCTGGCCGTGGTTGCGGTTGGCGAACAGCGGGCCGCCCTGGCGCGGCTGCTGGCCCTGGTCGTTTCGGGGCTGACCTTCATTCTGAGCATTACGCTGTTCACGTCTTTCGACACGTCAACTGCCGCGATGCAGTTCACCGAGGTCAAGCCCTGGATTGAAACTTTCGATATTTTCTACAGCCTTGGCGTCGACGGCTTTTCGGTTCCGCTGATCCTGTTGACGACTTTTTTTGGCGTCCTGGTGGTTATTGCCGGCTGGGAAAGCATCCAGCAGAAAGTAAACCAGTACATGGCATCCTTCCTGATCATGGAAGGCCTGATGGTCGGCGTTTTCTCGGCGCTGGACGCCATGCTGTTTTACGTGTTTTTCGAAGCCATGCTGATCCCGATGTTCCTGGTGATCGGTATGTGGGGCGGCCCAAACAAGGTATATGCCACGATCAAGTTCTTCCTGTACACCTTCCTCGGGTCGGTTTTCATGCTGATCGGGCTGATCTACCTGTACATCCAGTCAGGAACGTGGTCTATCCTGGACTGGCACCAGTTCCCGCTGACTCTTGAAGTCCAGAAGTGGCTGTTCCTGGGCTTCCTGGCTGCCTTCTCGGTCAAGATCCCGATGTGGCCGGTCCATACGTGGTTGCCGGACGCGCACGTCGAAGCGCCAACCGGCGGTTCAGTGGTGCTGGCAGCGATCATGTTGAAAATCGGTGGTTACGGTTTCATCCGTTTCAGCCTGCCGGTGACCCCCGATGCATCGGCCGCGCTGGACTGGCTGATCATCGCCCTGTCCCTGATCGCGGTGGTTTATATCGGTTTCGTTGCGTTGGTGCAGCAGGACATGAAGAAGTTGATCGCCTATTCGTCGATTTCCCACATGGGTTTCGTCACGCTGGGCATGTTTATCGCATTTGCGGTATTCCAGAACACTGAAAGTGGCCGTGGCGCCGCTCTGGGTGTCGAGGGCGCCATGGTGCAGATGATTTCTCACGGTTTTGTCTCCGGTGCGCTGTTCCTCTGTGTCGGGGTGCTTTATGACCGTCTGCACAGCAGGATGATTGCGGATTATGGCGGTGTGGCCAATACCATGCCGTGGTTCGCCGCTTTGGCGGTGTTGTTCTTCATGGCAAATTCCGGGCTGCCGGGCACCAGTGGTTTCGTCGGTGAGTTCATGGTGATCCTGGCGGCATTCCAGGCAAATTTCTGGTACGCCTTCCTCGCAGCGATCACCTTGATCCTGGGCGCCGCCTACAGCCTGTGGCTGGTTAAACGGGTCATTTTTGGAGAGGTTGCCAGTAACGATGTGGCCATGCTCGAAGACATCAACGCCAGGGAGGCGCTGGTGCTAGGGGTGCTGGCTGCCGCGGTCCTGCTGGTTGGAATCTGGCCGGAACCGCTGGTCAACCTGATGCATGCATCCGTGGAGCAACTGCTGCAGCACATCCAGCAACCCAAGTTTTCAGTGGCCGGGATCTGAGGGGCCAACGATATGGATAATGGAAATATGTTACTGGCTGCGCCCGAATTCTGGGTTCTGGTCATGGCCTGCGTGATCCTGATCGTGGATCTGTTCCTGAGTGAAGAACGTCGCGGCATTATTCACATGCTGGCGATGATCACCCTGGTGTTTGCAGCGATCATCATCGCTCGTGGTGATTACGGTTCTGCCGGTCAGCAGTCGGCGACTGCATTCAACGGTGCATTCATCCGGGATTCCATGGGTGACGTGCTCAAGTTGTTCAGCCTGTTCATTCTCGGCCTCGTTTACATCTACGCGAAATTCTGCCTGCGGCAGTTCCGTATGTTCCGGGCAGATTTTTACACGCTGTCGTTGTTTGCGTTGCTGGGCGTCATGTTGCTGATTTCGGCCAACAGCCTGGTAATGGTTTACCTCGGGCTGGAACTGATTTCACTATCGTCTTACACGCTGGTTGCTTTCGATCGCGACTCGAAGTTGGGTTCAGAGGCGGCCATGAAATACTTTGTCCTTGGTTCGATGGCTTCGGGCATGCTGTTGTATGGCATGTCGATGATTTACGGCGCCACCGGCAGCCTTGATCTGCAGCAAGTCGCCACTGCGGTCAGCAACCTGGGCAGCGACAATTACCTGCTGATCTTTGGCCTGGTGTTCCTGGTGGTCGGGCTGGCATTCAAGCTCGGCGTTGTACCGTTTCACATGTGGATTCCGGATGTTTACCAGGGTGCGCCGGTCGCCACCACGTTGTTCATCGCCTCGGTTCCCAAAATGGCGGCCTTTGCAATGGCTTTCCGCCTGTTGCAAACCGGCCTGGGTGAACTGCACACCGACTGGTCCCAGATGATCGCCATCCTTGCCGCACTTTCAATCGTGCTGGGTAACCTGGCGGCCATCGCACAAACCAATATCAAGCGCATGCTTGCTTACTCCACGATTTCGCACATGGGGTTCGTGTTGATGGGATTGTTGCCGGGCACAGCTTCCGGCTTCGGCGCCGGCATGTTCTACGTGATTGTTTATTCGATGATGTCCGCAGCGGCGTTCGGCATGGTCATATTGCTGTCTGCCAGGGGCGTGGAAGCGGAGAAAATCGAGGATTTCAAAGGGCTGAATCAGCGCAACAGCTGGTATGCCGCCGTCATGGCCATGGTGATGTTCTCGATGGCGGGCGTGCCCGTTTTCGTTGGCTTCTTCGCCAAGTGGCTGGTGATCGCGGCTGCGCTGGAAACCGGGCTGGTCTGGCTGGCTATCCTGGCCGTTGTTTTTTCGGTGGTGGGCGCGTTCTACTACCTGCGCATCGTTAAACTAATGTATTTCGATGAGCCGGTTACAGAGGCTGAAATCGATGCCCCGGTTGATTTCCGGGCGGCTATTTCACTCAATGGTATAATGATGCTTGGACTGGGTATATTCTCAAGCTCGTTGATTGCGGTCTGCATGGCTTCATTCGGGGCTTGAATTAGTTCCGGGGAATCTATATCATTCCCCACCTGCTGATGCGGGGTGGAGCAGTCTGGCAGCTCGTCGGGCTCATAACCCGAAGGTCGCAGGTTCGAATCCTGCCCCCGCTACCACGTTCTATTGAAAAGGCCCCAGCAGGGGCCTTTTTTGTGGGAATGTGACTGGAGTCCGTTTTCGATGAGACTCCTATGACGAGGGGCAAGCGTGCCCTTTTTTTGTGTCCGGCTGATCGCACGGCCGGTATTGAACGGAGACGAGATTGAAATCTGTCAAACTGACAAACCTGTTGCAGCCTCTGGTTGAAGACCTGGGCTACGAATTTGTTGGTCTCGAACATGGCAGCAATCCCAAGAACCCTGTCCTGGTGATCTACATCGACAAGGAACAGGGCATAGCGGTCCAGGACTGCGAGAAAGTAAGCCGCGAAGTCGCGGCATTGCTGGATGTGGAAGATCCGATTCCCGGTCACTACAACCTGGAGATTTCATCCCCGGGCCTGGAACGACCCCTGTTTACACTCGAGCATTTCGAGCAGTTCACAGGTGAAATTGCAAAGATCTCCCTGTTTGCTCCCCAGGAAGGCCGGAGAAAGTTCAACGGTGAAATCCTGGGGGTGGTAGACGGGCAGATCAAACTCGAGCAGGACGGTTCAGAAGTATTGGTTGACCCAGGCAATATCGCCAAGGCCAGGCTGGTTCCTGATTACGACAATTTATTTTCAAAGAGAGAAGAAGCACGATGAGCAAAGAAATCCTGCTGGTTGTGGATGCCGTTTCCAACGAGAAAGGTGTTGGCAAGGACGTGATTTTCGGTGCGCTCGAAGCGGCACTGGCTTCGGCGGCGCGCAAACTTAGCGAAGAAGAGCGCGATGTCCGTGTGGCCATTGACCGAAGCACCGGGGAGTACGAGACCTTCAGGCGCTGGGAAGTGATCGAAGACGACGCGGAGATGGAATTTGAGGATGCACAGCTGTTCTTGGCCGCCGCCCTGGAGATCAATCCGGAGATCGAGGTGGGCGGATTCATCGAGGAACCCATGGAGAATGCAGGGTTTGGCCGGATTGCAGCTCAAACCGCCAAGCAGGTCATCGTGCAGCGGGTTCGGGAAGCCGAACGCGCGCAGGTTGTCGAAGAATATGAAGACCGGGCGGGTGAACTGATCAACGGAATTGTAAAGCGGGTAGAGCGGGGTAATGTTTATCTTGACCTGGGCGGCAATGCCGAGGCGTTCATTTCGCAGCGCAACATGATTCCTGGCGAATCCGTTCGCCCTGGTGACCGGCTTCGCGCCTTCCTGTACGAGGTGAAAGCAGAGCCTCGCGGCCCACAGTTATTCGCCAGCCGGACCATCGTGGAATTCCTGGTGGCGCTGTTTGAGCTGGAGGTTCCCGAAATAGGCCAGGACCTGCTGTCCATCATGGGTGGCGCACGTGATCCCGGCAGACGGGCAAAAATTGCGGTGCGTTCAAATGACAAGCGCACCGACCCTATCGGCGCTTGTGTGGGCATGCGGGGGTCTCGCGTACAGGCAGTTTCAAACGAACTGGCGGGTGAGCGCATCGACATCATATTGTGGGATGATAATCCGGCTCAATTCGTGATTAATGCAATGGCACCTGCCGAGGTTGCGTCCATTGTCGTGGACGAAGAAAACCAGTCAATGGACATCGCCGTGGAAGAATCGAACCTGTCACAGGCTATCGGTCGCGGCGGCCAGAATGTGCGCCTTGCCAGCGAATTGTCCGGTTGGGAGCTCAATGTACTGACCATTGAGCAGGCAGAGCAAAAAGGCGAGGAAGAAGCGCACAAGATTCTCGAGCGGTTCATGCAGAAACTCGATGTCGGCGAGGACGTTGCCAATATCCTGGTGCAGGAAGGTTTCAGCAATATCGAGGAAGTAGCCTACGTGCCTGAATCTGAGCTGCTCGAAGTCGAAGAATTTGACGAGGAAATCGTTACCGAAATCCGGCGTCGAGCGCGCGACGCCCTGTTGACACAGTTGATTGCGAAAGAAGAAGTGCTTGATGAGAACGCGCCCGAAGACGACCTGATGCAGCTTGAAGGCATGACCGAAAGGCTGGCTTTCCGGTTGGCTGAGAATGGGGTCCGTTCCCAGGAAGACCTGGCGGAACTGGCAGTCGATGAATTGATCGACATTAATGAAATGAGCGAAGAGGATGCTGCAGCGCTGATCATGGCTGCGCGTGCACCCTGGTTCGCCGAAGAAGAATAATCAGCCGTTTCGCATAGCGATAGATTTTTAGGAGCTTAATATGTCCAAAGTAACCGTTTCACAACTGGCTGATGTGCTGGGTGTTGACAGCAGCAAATTGCTGACTCAGCTGAATGAAGCCGGCATCGAAGCCAGCAGTGGTGATGACGCGGTTTCCAATGATGACAAGAAGAAATTGCTAGCATTCCTGCGTGCAAGTCATGGAAAAGTGGAAAGTGATGCAACCGCACCGCGAAAAGTCACCCTTAAGCGCAAAACCGTGAGCGAGTTACGTGTATCTGGTCAGGGTCCCCGAGCATCGACACGTACGGTAAATGTCGAAGTCCGCAAGCGGCGTACCTACGTCAAGCGCGAGGTGGTCCAGGAGCAAATGGGAACGGATGACGCCGACCGTGAGCAGGCCAAGCAACTGCTGGAGGAATCACGCGCCAAGCGTGCGGCGGAAGAACAGGCGGTGAAGGATGCCGCGGAGAAGGCCAGGCAGGAACAGGAAGATAAAGAACGCCAGATTGCCGAAGAACAGGCACGTCAGGAGGCCGAGGAGAAAAACCGCCAGGAAGCCGAAGAAAAAGCGAAGCAGGAAGAAGCCAGGCGGCGCGCCGAAGACGAAGAACGCAAGCGCGAAGAAGAACGCTCCCGCAAACTGGCCGAAGAAAAACGCCGCCGCGAAAAAGAAAAGAGCAAACCCAAAACGCGGTATGGGCGTAAGGAGTTGCATGTCGCAGGCGGAGCGGCGGCAAGGCGCCGCAAACCCGGGCTGCGTGCGCGGCCGTCATCATCATCACGCCCGTCAGAACATGGATTTTCAAAACCCACGGCGCCGGTATTGCGCGAAGTGGCGATTCCCGAAGCCATCACGGTATCCGATCTTGCGAAGCAAATGGCGGTCAAGGCCAGCGAGGTCATCAAGGTGCTGATGCAGATGGGCATCATGGTGACGATCAACCAGAGCCTGGACCAGGACACGGCGATCCTGGTGGTCGAGGAAATGGGCCATACGGCTATCGCGGCAGAAGAAAAAGACATCGAACAGGAACTCGTGGCCAGTGAGCCTGAAGCCGAAGGCGATGCCGTTACGAGGCCACCGGTGGTAACGGTCATGGGACACGTCGACCACGGCAAAACCTCATTACTGGACTACATACGGCATTCCCACGTCGCCGATGCGGAAGCGGGCGGCATCACCCAGCATATCGGTGCTTACCACGTGAAAACGGACCGGGGAATCATTACGTTCCTCGATACTCCGGGCCATGCTGCGTTCACGGCGATGCGCGCCCGTGGTGCGCAGGCCACTGATATCGTGATTCTCGTGGTAGCGGCGGACGACGGCGTGATGCCCCAGACCAAGGAAGCGATCCAGCATTCCAGGGCTGCCGGCACCCCGATCATCGTTGCTGTAAACAAGATCGACAAGCCAGATGCGGATCTCGACCGCGTGCGAACCGAGCTGTCGAAGGAAGAAGTCATTCCTGAGGACTGGGGCGGTGAGGACATTTTCGTTAATGTTTCGGCCAAAACCGGCGAGGGCGTCGACGACCTGCTCGAGAACGTGTTGTTGCAGGCCGAAGTGATGGAACTGAAGGCCAACCCGGACGCCAATGCGCGGGGTGTGGTCGTCGAATCGAGTCTAGACAAGGGCCGCGGGCCGGTTGCAACCCTCCTGATCCAGCAGGGCACCCTGGAGCGTGGCGACATGATTCTCGCCGGGCAGGAATACGGGCGAGTCCGCGCCATGTTCGATGAGAGCGGCGAGCCTATCGAGTCCGCAGGGCCGTCCATGCCGGCCGTGGTTCAGGGCCTGTCCGGAGTCCCCCAGGCGGGTGATGAAATGCTGGCCGTGGCGAACGAACGCAAGGCAAGGGAGGCCGCTTCCCAGAGGCAGGACCGGCAGCGTGAGAACCGCCTTGCCCGCCAGCAGGCCGCCAAGTTGCAGAACCTGTTCGATAACATGGGCAAGGAAGAGCAGACCAACGTCAACCTGCTGATTCGTGCGGATGTGCAGGGCAGTGTGGAGGCGCTTCGTGACGCACTCACCAAGCTCAGCAGCGATGAAGTGAAGGTCAATATCGTTGCCTCCGGTGTTGGCGCAATCACTGAAAATGATGCCTCACTGGCGCAGGCTTCCAACGCGATCATCATCGGCTTCAATGTGCGAGCCGATGCGACCGCGCGCAAGGTGATCCAGGAACACGAGCTGGACCTGCATTACTACAGTGTCATTTACGATGCCATCGATGAAGTCAAGAGTGCCATCTCCGGCCTGCTGGGAACCGAGGTCAAGGAACAGATCATTGGCCTGGCCGAGGTAAAAGACGTTTTCCGTTCTTCCAAGCTGGGCGCCATCGCGGGCTGCCTGGTCGTGGAAGGCGCGGTCAAACGGCACAACCCGATCCGAGTACTGCGTGAAAACGTGGTCATTTTTGAAGGCGAACTGGAATCGTTACGGCGTTTCAAGGACGATGTCAAAGAAGTCCAGTCGGGCGTCGAGTGCGGTATTGGCGTGAAAATGTACAACGATGTCAAGCCAGGCGACCATATCGAGTGCTTCGAGCGGGTTGAAGTCGCCAGGACGCTTTAAGGGAATTGAATCGTGCCTCGTGAATTCAACCGTTCCGAGCGGGTGGCGGGAACCCTGAGAAGGGAACTTGCACAGCTGATCCAGATGGAGGTCAAAGACCCCGAGGTGGGGTTTGTCGGCCTTTCTGATGTTGAGGTCTCGCGTGACCTGTCACACGCCAAGGTTTTCATCACGGTTTTTGAAACGGACAAGGCCGTGTCCAGCGTCAAGGCACTGAACCGGGCGGCAGGTTACCTGCGCCGGCGCCTGGGCCAGGAAATGCGCATCCGTTCAGTCCCCGAATTGCATTTTCAGCACGATGCTTCCGTCGAGACCGGGCAGCACATGGACGACCTGATCGATGCCGCTGTCGCATCCGATCGCAATGACGATGGGGATTCCGAACGCGACGAGGAAGAATGAGCCGCAAGCGCAGGGGCCGGGACATCCACGGGATTATCCTGCTGGATAAACCGGCAGGTTATTCATCCAACCAGGCAGTTCAGAAAGTCCGCTGGTTGTTGCAGGCCCGCAAGGCAGGCCATACCGGCAGTCTCGATCCGTTCGCAACCGGAATGTTGCCCATTTGCCTTGGCGAATCCAGTAAAACGGCCGGTTTCATGCTGGATGCCTCTAAAATCTATGTCGCAGAAGCAATGTTGGGTGTCGCCACCACAACCGGTGACCTCGAGGGAGATGTTTGCCTGGAACGGCCTGTGCCGGAACTGGATTCAGCGGCTCTCAAACTCGTACTGGACGGCTTTGTCGGAAGCATCGAGCAAGTTCCGCCAATGTATTCCGCGCTCAAGCACCAGGGGCAGCCACTCTACAAACTGGCGCGTGCCGGTCAGGAAGTCGAGCGAAAAGCACGCACCGTTAATATTCACACTCTTGAGTTGCTGGACTGGGTGCCGCCTGTTCTGAAATTAAGGGTTCATTGCTCCAAAGGGACTTACATCCGGACGCTGGCCGAAGACATCGCCCAGGCGCTGGGCAGTTGCGCCCACCTCAAGACGCTTCGCCGGTTAAATGTCGAGCCCTTCAGCGAGCAGGGCATGATCACCCTGGAAGACCTCGAATCGGCCGTTGAAGCGGGGACCACGGAGGCGTGCCTGTTGCCCGTAGATGCAGGCCTGGTGAGCTGGCCGCTGGTGGAACTGGATGCAATTTCCACCGAGCGCTTCATCCACGGCAACCCGGTAATAGTCGACCACGCCCAACCCGGCCTGGTTCGCGTTCATTCCACCTGCGGTAAGCTGCTGGGGATTGGCGAAGTAACTTCCGGTAAGCAACTGAAACCTAAGCGTATCATGCACCTGTGATGCAAGCGGAGGGGGTCAGGCAGAGCGGTTTTGCCGCAGGCAAAGAAGTGCTGCCTGATCCCCTCCGCGTTTTGCTATCAAATAGCTTGTTTCTCTGCAGAGTCCGGTATATCATACGCGCCTCATTACCACCGGGGCTTCGAAGTTTTTGCAAAGACCCTTGTTTTACCGGGATTTTCCCGGCGGGTTTTTCCAAAGGCTTCGCGGCTCTAGATATGGAGAAGGAACCATGTCTTTTGATGCAGAAGCAAAAGCGAAAATTGTCAGCGAGTACGCTCGTTCAGAAACTGATACGGGATCACCTGAAGTCCAGGTAGCCCTGTTAACGGGCCGTATCCAGTACCTCACCGACCATTTCAAGGCTCACAAGGGCGATCACCATTCAAGGCGCGGTTTGCTGCGCATGGTGAATCAGCGTCGCAGCCTGCTCGATTACCTCAAGCAAAAGGACATCGAGCGCTACCGCGACCTGATCAAGCGCCTCGGCTTGCGACGTTAAACCAACGTCGTTGCATCACGACTGGCCTTCGCTCTGGCAGATGGTTCATCTGCCGGAGCGTTCGCGTATACAGCTTTTAAACAATACAAACAGGAAATTGTCCAGTGAATAAACTGACCAAGACTTTCAAATACGGTGACCAGGACGTCACGCTGGAGACCGGGCAGATCGCCCGCCAGGCCAGTGGCTCCGTGATGGTATCCATGGGTGACACGCGGGTCATGGTGACCGTAGTGGGCCGCAAAGAGGCCGATCCCGGCCGTCCGTTTTTTCCGCTGACGGTTAACTACCAGGAGAAATTCTACGCGGCAGGCCGCATTCCCGGTGGCTTCTTCAAGCGTGAAGGCCGTCCGACGGAACATGAGACCCTGATTTGCCGTTTGATCGACCGCCCAATCCGGCCGCTGTTCCCGAAAGGTTTCATGAATGAAGTCCAGGTCATCGCTACGCTGATGTCTTCAAACCCTGATATCAGCGGCGACATTCCGGCGTTGATCGGCACCTCTGCCGCTCTCGCTTTGTCGGGCATGCCGTTCAACGGCCCGATCGGTGCTGCCCGCGTGGGTTACATCGATGGCGACTACGTGCTGAACCCAACCGCCACCCAACTGGAAGATTCTGATCTCGACCTGGTTGTTGCCGGCACCGAAAGCGCCGTTTTGATGGTTGAGTCCGAAGCAAAGCTGCTTTCGGAAGACATCATGCTGGGCGCCGTTACGTTTGGTCACGAAGCTTCAAAAGCTGTCGTCCAGGCAGTGAAGGAACTGGCCGAGGAAGTGGGCGTAGATTCCTGGGAATGGGAAGCGCCGGCCGCAGATGAAGGCCTGGCCGCCAAGGTAGCTGAAATGGCGACGCAAGGGCTGACTGATGCCTACGCGATTGCTGACAAGATGCAGCGCCGAGACGCCATTGGCGAAGTCAAGAATTCACTGGTTGAGGCCTTGTGTAACGAGGATGATGAAGACGCACCCGCGGAAGGCGACGTCTCCGGTGCATTCTCCAAGCTGGAGAAATCACTGGTCCGCGAACACATTCTTTCCGGCAACCCCCGTATCGACGGCCGCGACCTGAGTACGGTCCGCCCGATCAGCGTCGAGTGCGGTGTACTGCCGCGCGCACACGGTTCAGCCCTGTTTACCCGCGGTGAAACACAGGCCATCGTAGCCACCACCCTGGGTACCGGACGTGACGCGCAGATCATTGACGCCGTTACCGGTGAGTACAAAGACCCGTTCATGCTGCATTACAATTTCCCGCCGTTCTGCGTGGGGGAAACCGGCTTCATGAGTGGTCCCAAGCGTCGCGAAATCGGCCATGGCCGCCTGGCGCGCCGCGGTGTTTCAGCGGTGCTGCCGACGATGGAAGATTTTCCGTACGTCTGTCGGGTGGTTTCTGAGATCACCGAATCGAACGGTTCCAGCTCAATGGCTTCGGTCTGCGGTACCTCGCTGTCCCTGATGGACGCGGGCGTACCCGTCAAGGCGCCGGTAGCCGGTATCGCGATGGGCCTGATCAAGGAAGGCGACCGGTTTGCCGTGCTGTCCGACATCCTGGGTGATGAGGATCACCTCGGCGACATGGACTTCAAGGTGGCCGGAAGCGAAGAGGGCATCACCGCCCTGCAGATGGACATCAAGATCGAAGGCATCAACGAGGAGATCATGCGGATCGCCCTGTCGCAGGCACGTGACGGCCGTAACTTCATCCTCGGTGAAATGAACAAGGTGATCAGCGAGACCCGCAGCGAGATGTCAGAATTCGCTCCGCGCCTGATGACCATCAAGGTTCACCCGGACAAGATCCGCGACGTGATCGGTAAGGGTGGTGTCACCATCCGATCCATCACCGAGGAAACCGGTTGTACCATCGACATCGCAGACGACGGCACGGTGACCATCGCTTCCGTCAACAAGGAAGCAGCCGACGAAGCCCGCAAGCGGATCGAGCAGATCACCGCGGACGTCGAGCCTGGCCAGGTGTTCGAAGGGAAGGTCATCAAGATCATGAACTTCGGCGCTTTCGTTTCCCTGACCCCCGGCCGCGACGGCCTGGTGCACATATCACAACTCTCTGAAGAGCGTGTTGAAAACGTCACCGACGTGGTCAAGGAAGGCGATATGGTCAAGGTCAAGGTGCTGGAAGTCGACAAGCAGGGGCGCATCCGTCTCAGCATGAAGGCGGTGACCGCAGACGACTGATCCGGAATTCCGGGTATTGAAAAAAAACGGCGCTCAGTGAGCGCCGTTTTTGTTTTTGCAGCCCGGGTTGGTTTTCCCTAAACCACCCTGATCAACTGATCCAGAACCGGGTCGGGCTTTTCAGCCAGTAACGCGTGACCCGAACCCTCCAGGATCGCCTTGTCCGCATCTGGCAGCGCCTCTACGACCTTCAGGGCCGCACGCACCGGTGTGAGCATGTCCCGTTCGCCGAGGATCAACAGGGCAGGGCAGGCAACGCTGGCGGCGTGGTCCAGTCCCTCGATGTACTCGTTACACGCATTGAGGTCCGTGTAGATAACGCCGGGGCCGGCTTTTTCCATCAGGCGCATTCCGCCGCCCAGCATCCAGTTACCCGGCGTTGCGTTGCCGCCCAGTTGCGCCGATTTGCTGTATCCCCAAAAGTTCAGCATCTCAATGGCCTCGTGCCGGTCTTCGCGGGCATTGTTCAGCAGGAATTCCGAAACAGGCATCGGCACCGTGACACCCACCAGCGCAATGGCGCGAACGCGGTGGGGGTGGCGCGCAGCGGCGGCAATGGTCACCAGGGAGCCGAGGCTATGCCCGACAACGGCTGCCGCCGATAGGCCCGCGGCGTCAAGCACCCGGATGGCCCAGTCGGCCATCGCCTCGACGGTTTCCAGCGGCTCTCCGCCGGACCGCCCGTGACCCGGCAAATCCACCGCCAGTACATTGCGGTCGTGGCGGGCAAAATAGCGTGTTGGCAGTACCCAGATGGTATGGTCCTGGCCAGTGCCATGCAGAAAAAGCACTGTTTCCTTGTTGGGATCAGGTTCTTTGTTTCCTGTCGCCACGTAGACTTCGTGGCCATTGATTTCCAGCTTCATTCCTTATATCCCGTCTATGTTTTTTGAGCCGCTCTCAGCCCCTGGCCGATGTCTTCGACCAGGTCGTCTATGTCTTCGATACCTACCGAGATACGGACCAGGCCCTCACTGATACCGGCAGCCTCAAGTGCGGCGGCGTCCATGCGGTGGTGAGTCGTGCTGGCCGGGTGAATGACCAGCGTCTTGGCGTCACCGATATTGGCCAGGTGCGAAACCAGTTCGAGGCGTTCGATAAAGCGTTGACCGGCCTCGCGGCCGCCCTTTACGCCAAAGCTGAATACAGCGCCCGATCCCTTGGGCAGCAAAGTTTTTGCCAATTCGTGGTCCGGGTGCCCCGGCAGTTCAGGGTAAACGACCCACTCGACCGCTTCGTGTCCGTCCAGGAATTCGACTAGCTTACGCGCATTGTCCACGTGCTTTTGCATCCTCAACGGCAGTGTTTCCAGTCCCTGCAGGATCAGGAATGACGTCATTGCGCTCATGCAAGCGCCAAAGTCGCGGGCGCCTTCCTTGCGGGCCCGGGTGATGAATGCTGCGGGGCCGAATTCTTCGGCGAAGTCCAGGTCGTGAAATCCTTCATAAGGTTCGGTCAGCGTGGGAAACAGGCCCGAACCCTCCCAATCGAACAACCCGCCATCGACCAGCAGGCCGCCAATGACGACACCGTGTCCGCTGAGGAACTTGGTTGCAGAATGCATCACGATGTCGGCGCCCAGGTCAAACGGGCGGCACAAGTAAGGCGTCGTGAAGGTCGAGTCGATCATCAGCGGCAATCCCGCTTCGTGAGCAACTTCGGCGATGCGGGGAATATCCAGCACTTCCAGGCCTGG
>CAJIAU010000052.1_pt1 | contig 32870 bp, 24 predicted proteins | sample 9199171 | NCBI WGS metagenome assembly CAJIAU01 (sample SAMEA7708280, study PRJEB35096) | sediment metagenome | biome: marine neritic benthic zone biome [ENVO:01000025]; feature: sediment [ENVO:00002007]; material: shallow marine sediment [ENVO:03000034] sea grass bed [ENVO_01000059] ...
ATCCAGACAATCCCCGCTGGTTGATGGTCGACGTGAAGTACGTCCGCACTACCAGCAGAATGATCGACCTGGCCGAAATCAAGGAACACGCGGACCAACTCGAGGGTTTTCCCCTGATCCGGCGCGGCAACCGCCTTTCAATCATGCCGGTCTCGAAGGAACACTGGGACTACATTCTGTCACTGGAGTAAATAGGCAAATGTCACCTGCCGATCAGCAACTTGCCCAAAAACAACAGGTAGCAGAGGCCGCTCTGAAATTCATCCGCGCATACAGTGTGCTGGGCGTCGGTACGGGCAGCACCGTCAATTGCTTCATCGAAGCACTGGCGGCCAGTGGGAAAGAGATCGAAGCAGCCGTTTCATCGTCGAAAGCGTCGACCGCCCTGCTTCAGTCCCACGGAATCGAAGTCATGGACCTCAACCTCGCCGGCACGCTGGACCTGTACGTCGATGGCGCGGATGAATTCGACAGCCATCGCCGCCTGATCAAGGGCGGGGGCGGCGCGCTGACCCGTGAGAAGATCGTCACCGCGGCCAGCAGAAAGTTTGTCTGCATCGTGGATGAAAGCAAAAAAGTGGGGGTGCTCGGTAAATTCCCTCTGCCGGTCGAGGTGATACCCATGGCGCGCAGTTTCGTGGCCAGGCAGCTGGTCGTGATGGGCGGACAACCGGAGCTGCGGGAAGGCTTCGTCACCGACAACGGCAACGTGATCCTGGACGTCCACAATATGGACCTGGTCGATCCTGTCAGGATTGAAAAAGAGCTGAACAACCTGCCCGGCGTGGTCACCAACGGCCTCTGGGCCCTGCGGCCCGCGGACGTGGTGCTGATGGCGACCGGATCGGGGGTCAGGGAGTACTCATAGGCCTTCGCCGCCCCTTGTTTCGGCGACTTCTGAAGGGCTGACTTCACCACCCGGGTTGCCCCATGAATTCATGACGAATGTGAGGATTTTTGAAACCTCTTCGTCACTCAGGTAAGACATACCGGGCATGACTGCATTGTAATCTGCACCGTTCACCGTAATCGGGCCACTCAGGCCATTCAGCACGGCATTGATTGCAGCACCTGCACCTTCTGCAAGATAACTGGACTCTGCCAATGGCGGAAAAGCCCCCGCCAGTCCCTGGCCATTGGCCTGGTGGCAGGCGGCGCAATGCGCGGCATAAAGCTTTTTCCCTCTCGCGAAACGTTCTTCGGAAGACCCGGACTTCGATTCGACTTCGATAACGGCCGCAGCGGCATCAACTCCCCGGACCGGAGCAGCCGTTTCATTTTGACCGCAGGCCGAAAGGAGGACGGCAAGTGCTATGGCGTACAAAAACACCCGGTTGGAATTCATGTTGTATATCTCCGGCTGAGCGATCCAGTTCTCTCCAAGAATAGATGCAACCCGATGAATCTATTGCGATCTGGATCAATAAGGATTGATATGAATCAATAGGCTGCTGGCAGCCGGCTGTAGAATTAGATGTAAATCTGAGCATCAATACAGGGCGCAGATTTGTTTTCGAAAGGAACGGTGTAAAACCATGAAACTGACAAGATTCACCGACTACTCTCTTCGCGTTTTGATTTATCTCGGCCTGAAAGACAATGGGCGGGTAACCATCAGGGAAATTTCGGATGCATACGGCATTTCCCGTAATCACCTGATGAAAGTGGTGAGCCTGCTCACCCGCATGGACTATCTTGATGCCCGGCGCGGGCCCGGTGGCGGAATTGCCCTGGCACGCCCGCCGGAGGAAATCAATGTCGCCGACGTCGTGCGGGACATGGAAGATGACCTGAACCTGGTCGAATGCTTCTGCGTTGGCGGCAGCTGCGTCATCAAGCCCATGTGTAAACTGAAAACCGCCCTCGATAAAGCCCTGACCGCCTACCTGGACACCCTTGAACAGTACACGCTGAGCGATCTGCTCGAGCCAAGGAATGAACTGGCCAGGGTGTTTGGCATGACTGCCTGAGCAGCCCCAAAAAACAAAGAGCGCACCAGGCGCTCTTTGTCATTACAGTCGATTTGGTGCATCAAGCACCTTTCACTGCTTCTATCAGAGGCGAGTCCGTGCAAAGCTGACGGCGCCGCCCAACAGGATCAGCAATCCACCCAACAGGGCGAACAGCGGTACCTGGGTTGCCGTAGTCGGCAGAGCTGCTGGCTCTGGTTCCGGCGCAGGTGCAGGTGCAGGTGCTGGTGCTGGTGCAGGTGCCGCAGCAGGTGCAGGTGCAGGCAAGCTCCAGTTGCCAGCCTTCGGAATGTAGACATTCACTTCCTGGCGGGGTGCAAGTTCAGCAATCCTTACGGTCTGGCCGCCGATTTCAGCGGAAGCGCCGCGCGCAGGAAATCTGCGTTCGGAAGCGGACCAGGAACCATCGGGCATCTGCCATTGAATGATGGTTGAGTTAACGCCCTGGCGAACAACGCGAGCTGTAAGCTTCACTGCCTGGCTTCCTCTCTTATCAACAACATCAAGACATGCGCTAGCGATATTGGGATTGCTCTCGAGCGTATCAGCGCTCCAGATAACGTCGCTACACGTTGCAGCCTGTGCAGTAGTGGTAAATCCGAGTGCGCCCAGAAGTACCAGCATGGTAATTAACATCGTCTTCTTCATATACTCCCTCACTTAGGTTTTTGCCAAAAGATGCTCAGCTGTTGCCGTCACAATATACCGCTTCGGCGCATGCCCAACATAATAAAAAGGATAGCAGGTTACAAGTGTCAATGTACGTTCTGGCGTTGGCGCAAGCACTGAAACGTCGCTGGGTTCCACTATTTCAATCGATGATACCGTATACAAAACCTCACCGCGAGCAGTTTGAAACCTGATCTCGTCACCCACCACAACATCTTTCAGGCCACGGAAAAAACCGTCCCTGTGCCCGGCTATACCGAGATTGCCCTCGGCTTCGATCGGAGCGGTGCCGATGATCCGCCCCACCCCGCGGTTCAGGTTGAACTCGTCCGTGCCGTTGTAGACGGGCACCTGTATGTCCACTTTATCTATCGTCAATAGCGCCAGGGGCGGCCCGGCTTCGACTTTCAGGCTTTCCTCATACTCCCTGATCCGCTTATCCGCCCAAAGCTCCTGGTTTGGTTTCCATCCGGGCTGCTCAGCGGCGGCCCCGGATTCAGCAGCCACCGTGGACTCCGCGGCCAGTACCGATTCCTGGAAAATCCTCACACCCTCTTCACGCTGGCGTTCGCCGCTGCCGCGGATCTGGAAAAATATGACCAGCAATGCAACCCCGCCGAGGTAGAAACCCCATTCCACCCACTTCAGTTTTTGCTTGAGAGTGTTGCTGCTCATCGAAAATTGACGATCCGGAATTGTTAACAACGGTGAATCATACATTGAGACTTAAAAGGCTTACAACGGGTTCTTCGCTTTGAATCTGATTCACGCTGCCAAAATGACTGGAGCCTCTATATAATAGCCCGCTTGAATTTGCCGGGAAGGGCCCATTGACCATTCCGCCAAGTCGAATCTGACCAGGAGAGAACTAAATGAAAACCGCTATCCGGCGCATCTTTTATGCCTGCCTTTTCACGGCCGCCAGCCTGAGTTCGGGCATTGCCACCGCTGACCAGATCGTCATGGACAACGGTGATGTCATCAACGGCAATATCAAAAAGATCGAAGATAAAAAACTCTATATAGAACCCGCTTACGCTGACGAATTTTCAGTGAAGCTGAAGCACGTCGTTTCGATCACCGGAGAGCAGGTTTTCGAAATTGAACTCGATGACGGCAGCGAAATAGACGCGCAATTCTCTGGTGCAGCAAACGAACAACAGGTACTGATCGTGGAAGGTGAGCCACTGAACGTGGCGATGATGCAGCTCGCGATGGCAAAGCAACCGGATAAGTACTTCGACCACTCGTCGCACATCGACCTGAACGCGACCTGGAACGGCGGCAACACGGACAGCAAGAACAATATGCTGTATGCGGACACCCGCATCAGAGTGGGTGATCACCGCCACAATGCCGACCTCACGATCAGGCGTGACGAAACAAACGATATTTCAACCAAGAAGCAGGACCTGTTCCGCTACTCCTGGAACTGGATGTTCGCCGATCCCTGGTACACAGGTGTTACTGCCAGCTGGGAACGCGACCCGATCAAGGACCTGGATCATCGTTATTCGATTGGCGCTATCATTGGCCGGGACATTTTCAACGATTCCAGCAAGCTGCTGACCGTCAGCGCAGGCATTGGTTATTCCGAAGAAGAGTTGCTTTTGGTAACCGAAAACGGCGCCACCGGTTTCTGGAACCTGGTCTATGAACAAGATTTCCGCAATGGCGACCTCACTCTGTTCCACAACCAGAATTTCCTGTTCCAGTTTTACGGTGACAACAACTCGATTTTCAAAACCAACACCGGTTTCCGCTTCGATATCTACAAAGACATCTACTCGAGTGTTTCCTTACGGTACGACTATGAAACGGAGCCAGCGCCGGGTACTAAGGACCACGACACTACAGTTGCTGTCGGGCTCGGTGTCAAGTTCTGATTCAGTCCTTCAGGATGCTGTTCAGGAACGCCGGCTTGAACAGCTTGCCAATGGTAGCGCCCTGGAACAGGATGGAGAACGCAACCACTCCGTAGGTCATGTTGACCAGGAGTGGTTTTTCCGGGCTGTCGGGTAACGACATCGCCAGGGCCAGCGCCAGGCCGCCCCTCAAGCCTCCCCAGGTCAGTAACCCTGTCATACGATTGCCGTCAACGCTGAGCACCGGCGAAGCGTTGAGAAGTGTTATGGGCAGGTAGACACTCACCGCCCGCGCAAGCAGGCAAACCACGATGGCCACAGGAACCGAGATGATCAGCGGCGCCCAGTCCAGGTTATGGACCAGGACGATGACAAAACCCATCATCACGAACAGCAGGGAATTGAGCAGTTCATCGACGCCGTCCCAGAAATCCTTGAGCGGCTGGTGTACGTTTTCCGGAATACGCGGACCGGTCACATTACCGACAAAAATGCCGGCGACCACCATCGCAATGGGGCCGGAAACATCGACGTGAAGCGCCACGCTGTATCCCAGGCTCACAACGGCCAGCGTGATCAGCAACTGGTTGGTGTAGCTTTGGGTACCCAGCAACAGAAAGTGGGTGATCACGCCCACCAGCAGGCCCAGTGTCAGGCCACCCAGCACTTCACGCAGGAACAGGGCAACGCTGTCCTGAGCACCCATCTGTGAAGACCCGGCAGCAAATACCATGGCGACGGTAACAAGCACCACGCCCACGCCGTCATTGAACAGCGATTCCCCATTGATGATGTCTTCGAGCGGTCCGGGCAGACCCACTGCCTTGAGGATCGCCAGCGCGGCAATCGGATCGGTGGGTGAAATCAGCGCTCCGAAAACGAAGGCATAGGCCAGCGCCAGGCTGATCCCGAATAGTCCAAGTGTGAAATGAAGCGAGAATCCGATCAGCAGGCACGCGAGAATGGTGGAACCGAATGCAAGGGTCAAAATGGTCCATTTGTTGTCCTCGAGGCCTTTGACTTTTACCCCTGCGCTTCCCGCGAAAAGCATGAAGCATAAAACGCCATTGAGCAGAACATCGCTGAGATCGAGTTCCCGCACCAGCGCTTCCTGCCAGCCGAATCCCTCGATGATTCCGGTTGATTTCAGTAAGAATAATCCCACCGAAGTAATCAGTGCCAGCAACATCAGGCCGATGGTTGACTGGAGGCCTAGAAACCGTTCGTTGATGACCCCGAACAGGGCTGAGAAACAGAGTAAAATTGCAACGATCAGCAGCATATCCATTGGGTAATCTCCTTCGTTTTATTTGTGTGACTGGACCCAGCGAACGATATCTCCAGCCATCATCGCACCTGACTGGCGGGCAATTTCCTCTCCTTTCTTAAACAATACCATAGTCGGAATGCTCCGGATTCCGTAGCGCGCTCCGATCATTTGCTCATCCTCGGTATTGAGCTTGGCCAGCCGAACAGCGGGTTCCAGCACTCCGGCCGCCTGTTCAAAGGCCGGCGCCATGGTCCTGCAGGGCCCGCACCAGGGCGCCCAGAAATCCACCAGCACGGGGATGTCGTTTTTCGAGATATACCGCTCGAATCTAGCGCCGGTCAGCTCAAGTGGGCGAGCGTTGAAAACCGGTTCTTTACATTTACCGCACTTTGGGTTGTCTTGCAGGCGTTCTTGCGGCACGGCATTGATGGCATTGCAATGGGGGCAGACAAGATGTGTCCTGGACATGGTTTCTCCCTGTGTTTACTGGCCCTTGTTTACTGGCCCTGGGCTTCCCCCTCCAACTCTTCCCAACGGCTGTAGGCAGCTTCCAGCTCCGAGCGGGTTTTTCCCAGTTTTTCAATGATAACCTGCGTAACCGTGTGATCCTGTTGATAGAAATCAGGCGCCGATATTTCCGATTCCAGTTCCTGCAGTCGCGAATCCAGCTGTTCGATGCACTCCGGCAGGGCCTCCAGTTCTCTCTGGTCCTTGTAAGAAAGTTTCTTTGGGCGGTGTGCTGGTTTCTTCTGTTCTGCCTTGCTTTTTCGATCAACCTGCTTCGGTTGGGGCTCGACCTTCTGCTGGTCGACAGCGACCAGCCGCCCACCCTTGTCGGCCCAACTGCTGTACCCGCCAACGTATTCCTCTACTTCGCCGTTGCCCGGCATCACGAAAATACTGGTTACCACGTTGTCCATGAACTGACGGTCGTGGCTGACCAGCAGCACGGTGCCATCGAAGTCCAGCAGAATCTCTTCCAGCAACTCGAGGGTTTCCACGTCCAGGTCATTGGTCGGTTCGTCGAGCACCAGCAGGTTGGCAGGCTTGCTGAAAAGCCGTGCCAGGATCGCCCGGTTCTGCTCGCCCCCGGACAAGGCCTTCACCGGCATCCGGACCCGGTCGGGCGCGAACATGAATTCGCCAAGGTAGGAAATAGCGTGGCGTTTGCGGCCCTTGATTTCGATAAAGTCCTGCCCCCCGCACACATTGTCGATCAGGTTTTGCTCCGGATCGAGGTGGGCGCGCAACTGGTCAAAATAGGCAATTTCAAGCCGGGTTCCCTGTTTCACTGTACCCGAATCCGGCGGCAACTCCCCCAGCAGCACCTTGAGCAAGGTGGATTTGCCGGCGCCGTTCGCACCGACGATGCCAATCCTGTCGCCGCGCTTGATCAGGGTGCTGAAATCCCTGATCACAACGTTGTCGCCGAAGGATTTGCCTACATGCTCCAGTTCCACCACTTGTTTGCCGGAGCGTTCGGCTGCCTCCATGCCGAACTCCGCCCTGCCCGCTTGCTCGCGTCTTTGCCTGCGCTCCTCCCGCATGGCTTTGAGCGCCCGTACCCGGCCCTCGTTGCGAGTGCGCCGCGCCTTGATACCCTGCCTGATCCATTTCTCCTCTTCGGCCAACCGTTTGTCGAACAATGCATTTTCCTGTTCTTCGGCGGCCAGTTGTTGTTCCCGGAATTTCAGGAAACCGGCATAGTCGCCGTCCCAGCGGCTGATGTGTCCCCGGTCCAGTTCCACGACGGTGTTGGCAACCTGCTGCAGAAACGCGCGGTCATGGGTGACGAACATCACGGCCCCCTGGTAGGCGCCGAGCTGTTGTTCGAGCCATTCGATGGCTGGAATATCGAGATGATTGGTGGGTTCGTCCAGCAACAGGATATCCGGTTCACTGACCAGCGCCTGGCCCAGCGCCACTCGCCTGCGCCAACCGCCGGACAGGTTGGCCATGCGCTCATCGCCGGGCAGCTGGAGCTGGCTGATGATGGTTTCGACCTGCTGCTGCAAACGCCAGCCGTCATTGGCCTCGATCTCTTGCTGGATTTTTTCCACCGAGCGCATATCACCTTCAGCAATGGCGTGGTGATAGCGGGCCAGCAGGTCACCCACCCCGGCCAGGCCATGCGCAACCACGTCATAAACATCCTGGTCATCAGCATGCGGCAAGTCCTGGTCCAGGTAGGAAATTCTTACACCACTCCTGACCCAGCGCTCACCGCTTTCCGGAACAACCTCCCCGCTGATCACTTTCAGCAGCGTCGTCTTGCCGGCGCCATTGCGCCCGAGCAGGCCGATCCGCTCGCCTTTCCTGAGGGTGAAGTCCACCGCATCGAGCAACACGTGGGTGCCGAAATTCAGGCTGACCTGGTTTAGCCTAAGAAGTGGCATCCTGGCTTGCCGCCAAATTACTGGTAGTTGATGTAACCGGGAGGCACCTGGATTTTCGACTTGCCGACCGGGTCCATGCCCAGCACCTGCCTGGGGGTCATCATTTCAGGTTGATCTTCCTGGAAAAACAGCTTGAAGCCACCCGCGACATCATTTTTCGTGTCCTTGGCCGTGTACAGGCCATTGTAGATCTTGGTCTTCAATTCAGGTGAGCCATGACCGTCCAGGTTCAAAACCAGCTTGATCTGATCCACCGGTTCGACCGCATCCTTGTTGCGCACCATCCCGTCGGTAAAGGAGTGGACGATGAGTATCTTTTGGCCTTCAATACCATTCTCTTTCATGTATCCGGACATGGCGGCCTGTACTTCATTCACCTGCTCCCCGGTCACGTGCCCGATGACCTTGCCGGGCCTGACATCGAGGCCGTTGACCTCGAATTCCGGGTCGATGGCCAGGTGTACATTGTCATAATCGAGGTATTTCAATACGGGCTGGATGGCCTGCGCGGGAGTCATCGCACCCAGTTGCGTGTCGATGATAACGATGAAACCGTTGTCATTTGCCGCGTTGATGTATGCCATGATTTTGTCATGAGAAAGTGGAAGGATGTAATCCTTGTCCCGGCCGGGATCTGCAGCCGCCAGGCCGTAGATCAGGTGATACGCCGGTACTGCGCCGGCATCACCATTGAGTTGATCGTACTCATCGGCTTTTGCCTGGACCAGGGGCGTGAGCTCTTCTATCGAGTGTTGGCCCAGGATGCCAAGACGCGGCGCGCCGGGGCGGCCGTAGTAACCAACGATCAGGTCATCGCCGTTAAGCGGTTGATTTGATGAGAGGGGCGTTGAGGCAAGGATCAGCACCGCCAGCGATAACAAAACAGTCTTCTTTTTCATTTCGAAAATTCATTCAGCTGATAAGGAAATCAGTGCTAGTGTAACGCCATTCGAAAGCGACCGCGGAACACTGATAGAATCCCTTTTGCCCTGACTTGAGAAGCCAGAAAGGAATTGGAACGTATGCCCGTCGTATGGAGTTGCAATGAGTGGGACCCGCTCGAAGAAGTCATCGTCGGCAACCCGTTGAAAGCAAGGTTCCCCACGGCCGACCCCAGCACCCAATTGGCCGAGTATCCCGGCCGCCCGCTGCAGGATATTCCGCAGGGCCCTTTCGCGGACTACATCATCCAGGAAACCGAGGAAGACCTCGGTGAATTTGTCCACGCACTGGAGTCGAACGGCGTCACCATCAAACGCCCGGACACCTGGCCGCACGATGCCAGCTTCTCAACGGTTCACTGGGAATCAAAAGGGTATTACAACTACTGTCCCCGCGACATCATGCTGGTGATCGGCGATCACATCATCGAAACGCCGAATGTCATCCGCAGCCGCTCGCAGGAAACCTTCAGTTACCGGTCGATGCTGATGGACTACCTGAAGTCAGGCGCGAAATGGTACAGCGCGCCCCGCCCGATGCTGCTTGATTCCCTTTTCGAAGTAGATCCCGAGAAGCCCACGCCACGCAATGACGAGCCCGCTTTCGACGCCGCCAACGTGCTGCGCCTGGGGCGAGACCTGATCTACCTGGTCAGCGGCACCGGCAACGAGATGGGCGGGCAATGGCTGCAGACCATACTGGGTGATGAATTCCGCATTCACTTCCTGAAGGACGTTTACTATGGCAGCCATATCGACTCGACATTCGTAGCGCTGAGGCCGGGCCTGATGCTGTGCAATCCGGCCCGGCTCAGCGACGACACGCTGCCGGAAATCCTGGATCAATGGGAAGTCATCTACAGCCCGCCTATGGAAAACACCGATTCTTTCGACGCCGATTACCAGTCAAAGGCGATCGGCAGTAAATGGATTGACATGAACCTGTTCAGCATCAGCCCGGAACTGGCCGTGGTGGACAGGGACCAGACAGCCCTGATCAAGCTCATCGAAAGCAAGGGTATCGATGTCATTCCACTGAAATTGAGGCATTCGAAAATGCTGGGCGGCGGCTTCCATTGCGTCACGCTGGATATTCGCCGGTCCGGAACGATGCAACGGTACTTTGATTAGCCTCCCTGTCCCCGCAATCATTTCTCTGACCGCACTCGTGGTCTTCCTGTTGCTGGGTTTCATCGCCTGGAGACGATATTTGTGGGCCTCAGAACCGGTGCCCGATGAGCTTGCAGATACCTGCCCTTACAGCCTGACTGACCGTTTCGGGGACCACCACCTGGTCAATGCGCCACACCAGCAGGGCGCGAAATGGCTGACGGATATTTTCAGCCGCACGGCAAAAAGATACCCGAAACTGACGGCGCTGCAGATTCCGCACACCGGTGAGTCGCTGACCTATGCGGAGCTCGACGCCAGGGCCGAGAAAATCGCCTGCGCCATCGCTCCGCACCTGACCGGGCCGGACCAGGTCGTGGCGGTGGCTATGTCAAAGGACAACTGGCAGATCGTGGCTTCGCACCTGGCCATCCTCAAGGCCGGCGGCACGCTGATGTTTCTCGACACATCGCTGCCTGAGGCGTTGATCAGCCACATGCTCGACGACGCCCGGCCAGCGCTCATTCTGACCAGGGGGCTGGAAAATTTCCGCGATTGGCCAACCCTGGACGTCCTGGCCCTGCCCGACGATCTGCCACGGCGCAAGTCACCAGGGTGGCTGGACGACCCGTCGCAGCGGCTGGCAACGCTTTTTTACACCAGCGGAACCACCGGCAAGCCCAAGGGCGTGGAGTGCCCGCATGCCGGCTACGTGAACCTGGCGTTAACTTACGCGGATTATTTCGACCTGCTGCCCGGCATGGATGCCACGACGCTCACTTCATCACTGGGCTACGACGGCAGCATTTCCGAAATGTACAGCGCCTGGGTTTCGGGCTGCACCGTGGTGTTGCTGACCAGTGAGCAGCTGAGGTCCGGGCCTGACCTTCTACCCGTTCTGCAAGAAGCTGAAGTCACCATGCTGTTCTGCCCCCCGGTTCTGCTGACAACCCTGACTGCGGAGCCCGAACTGGACCTGCCCTACCCGCTGTGCCGTTACATCGTGCCGGCCGGCGAGGCGTTTCCCGCTTCGCTGGTGGAACCCTGGACGCGCGGCCGGCGGCAGATCATCAATACTTATGGCCCGACAGAGGCCAGCACCGACACCAGCAGGCAGAACCTGCAGCCGGGTGAGCCCGTCACCATCGGCTCACCGTTCGCCAATGTCACTTACGTCATCCTGGAGGAAGGCGGCCTCGAGCCGTTGCCCCACGGAGCCACCGGCGAGCTTTGCATCGGCGGCGTCCACCTGGCGCGTGGTTACCGGAACCTGCCGGAGCAGACCGAGCGGCAATTCATAGATCACCCGAAATTCGGCCGGCTTTACCGCACGGGAGACAAATGCAGGATCGACATCCAAAGCCAGCGCGTGCATTTCCTCGGCCGGGTGGACGCCCAGCTCAAGGTCCGTGGCCACCGGGTCGAAGCACAGGCCGTGGAAGATATCCTGCAGAGCCAATTCGAGGAAATCGAGGCGGCCGTGCTGGACTATCAGAACGATGAACTGGTCGCATTCGTCAGCGCACCGGCGCTGCTTGAACCCGGCATGAGCGATACGGAGCCTGCGCCGGCGCAATGGCATACCCGGGCCCTGGCATTGCTGGCCGAACAATTGCCGCCGCCGGCGGTCCCGGGCAGGATTTTCCTGGTCAGGCAATTCACCATGAAGCCCGTCTCGGGGAAAATTGACCGGGAGCGGTTACCCCAGCTGGGCCGTGATCAGCGTACAGGCGAACCGCCTGCGAGCACTGCCAGAGCAGATGCAGTGGAGACGAAGGCACTTGAGGCTGGTGACCAGGAAGTACTCGACATCTGCAGGGAGGTGTTCGAAGCCCCGCTGAAATGGGACCACGTGTTCGCAGACCACGGCGGACACTCGATTGTCATCGCGCAACTGGCGCAACGGTTACAGGCAGCCGGACGGGGGATATCCGTTCGCGCCCTGCTCAGTGACTGCAACACGGCGCGGAGAGTCGCTGCCCACAGCAAACAGGTCTCGCAGGAAACCAGTCCGCCACTATCCCGGGAACAACCCCAACCCCCTGAAAGCTGCCGTGACGAGGCTGCCGCCCGGGTGCTTTCCCCCGGCCGGTTCTCTGTCCTGCAGGCCCTGTTTCTGGCGCTGTTGTATTCACCTCCCCTGATCGTGTTCCTGGCGCTGATCGCGTTCTCGGAAATCGGCGTCTTTTTCATGACGGCGGACCTCTGGCAGTTCCTGCTGGTGGGCTTTATCGCCTACTTTGCCGCCCTGACCCTACCCTTTGCCGGCCTGCTCTGGGTGATGTTGCTGAAACTGTTGATGGGCGGACACTTTTACCGCAACCGCGTCACTCCCGGCAGCTACCCCAAGTGGAGCAGGATGCACCTGCGCGTCTGGTGTATCGGAAGGCTGCAAAGCGCGGTTTTGCAACCGCTTGGCGCCCTGTTCCGCAGCGCGCCGCTGATGGCTTATGCCATGCGGCGGCTGGGCGCGAGCGTCGGCAAAAATCTGCAATGCGCGCACGATGCGGAACTCTCCGGACCGCTCGACCTGCTCTCAATCGGGGATGATGTCACTATCCAGTCCGGCGCCTACCTTCACACGATCCGCTGGATCGATCAGCAATTACATATCGGCCCGATTCAACTGGAGAATGGCTCGAAGATCGGCATGCGTTCGGGCGTTGCCGGCGGCGTGACGGTGGGGCGCGATTCCAGGATCAGGCCGTTTACGCCGGTCTCACAGGATGTGGGGCCGGGAGAGATGTGGGAAGGCGCGCCGGCAAAATTCAGCGGGCGGTGCACACCGCTCAGGCGCACCGCGGAAAACTGCAAACTGACAGGGCCTGCCTGGCTGATGGAGTCATTCAACATCCTGATGCAGGTGTTCCTGGACTTCTGGCTGGTCGTGGCGCCCACGGCGGCGGTGACCTGGTTTGCGACCACCTTCATTCCGGTCCCGGATTACATGGGTGCGGGGCAGTACTTCAAACAAACGCCATTGCCGGCCATCGTCTGGCAGATGAGCCTGTTTTCCTTCACGACCACCTGGGTCACCATCGTGCTCGTATCGGTGCTGGGTTGCCTGTTTCTTCGCTTCACTGCGGCCAGGCCAGGCCTGTTTCCGACGCGCGGGTTACGGGCTTGCCTGCTGCTTTACCGTGTGAAGAAACTCAACCAGGTCCAGGGGATCTGGACCTGGACGCTTACGGGACAATACCTGCGGGCGCTGGCGGGCATGCGTTTTCCGCGACTCGGCGCTTCGGAGTGCGACCTGATGTTCAACCTCGTGCCGGAACTCGCCCGTGCCGATTCACAGGTGTTCTGGTCCAATGGCAGCTTCACCAACATGCTCGACCATGGCGCCGAACACATCAAGCTCCGCCAGTTGGACATGCCGCGTAACTTTTTCAGCGGCAACAACTGCGTCGCCGAGTACGGGCAATACCCGTCAAACTTTCTGCTCGGCGTTTCCACTCCGGCGAATGACATCCGGTTCCGCCGCCAGATGCGAACACGGCCCGGCGAGCCGATCACGATCGCGGGAAACCCGCCGGTAAAATTTGCCAGCACGCTGTCGGAAGAAGAGATTGAAGCCCAGACGCGACCCGGGCTCTCACTGTTCCTGGGAAGGTTGTTTCTGAATGACATTTTCAGTATCGGCGTGCTGGGCTTCCAGGGGCTGCTGATCTATGTCGTTTCTTACACTACGCTTTTAAGGCTGGGATGGGACCCCGCTCTGGGTGCATTCGCCGCCCTGGTGGTAGCGGAATTCCTGCTGGTACTGTTATCTGCACTGGTCAAAAAAGTGGTGGTTGGAAAAAACTGGGGATCAGATCACACCACTCCGTTCTGGTCCTGGCGGCACTTCATGTACTTTTTCGCCCAGGACTGCTTCTTCACCTGGTGCAGGAGGCCCCTCAGATACAGCGCGGGGACACTATTCTCAAACAGCATTCTGCGCCGCATGGGGTGCCGCATTGGAAAACGGACGATCATCACCTCTCCGATGCAGGCTTCCGACTGGAACGCGGTGGATTTTGGCGACGACTGCCTGGTCAATGGATTTCTCCAGTTTCATACTTTCGAGGACTGGTTGCTGAAAGTAAAACGCACCCATGTCGAGAACGGCAGCAGCATCAATTTCGGCGCGACCGTGATGGGCGGCGCACGAATCAAACCGGGCACAACAGTGCTGCCCCTGAGCCTGGTGCTCAAGCAGATGCACCTGCCTTCGGGCACCTACGAAGGAAGCCCGGTGGGGATAAATGAATGACAGCAAGCCGCAGCGAAATTACTAGGGCGTATTTCAACGCGTGTGTTCGCGACCTTACGCCTGAGTGCATGCCAGGCACCTCGCAGACGTTGTACGCGCCTGTCTCAAGCGATCCCGAAATCACCTCTCAATGTTTAACTCAGTTGTCCGCACAAGAACGAAAGAGGGCTGGCGAATTCAGCAATCAGGCCGATAAAAAAGTGTTCATTCAGCGCCGCGCCTTCCGCCGCTATTGCGCTGCTGTTGCACTCAATTCATCTCAACCGCTTACCAGCTTCGAATTTGTCGAAACCGAAAATGGGCGCCCTTATCTTTCTGGCCAGCCGCAGCTCTGGTTCAGTTTTTCTTCCTGCCGATTCGGTTTTCTCGGCGCCCGGTCTTCGACCCATGACATCGGGGTCGACATCGAGGACAAGACGAGAGATCCCGGCGCCGCAGACCTGGCCCGGCAGTATTTTTCCACGACAGAAGCCAGGATGGTTGAAACTGCGACTGAGCCCGAGCGCCGTCAAATTTTCTTTCGACTCTGGAGCCTTAAGGAGGCAGCACTCAAAAGCATTGGCCATGGATTGCCCTTCGGCCTGGATGCCTTCGTGTTTGAGCTGGGGGCCGAACCACGAATCGTTCGTGCACCCTCTGAATTCGGAGTACCAGGGCAATACGACGCCGGGATAGTCGAGTCAGGCAAATATTGCGCTGCCATTGTCATTCGCAGCCGTCTTTAAGCATCCTGAATCGACACTTTCGGAAATCCATTGGTAAAAGAACTTCGATTCGTATTACTATCATGAGCCGACACAATTTTCGAGAAAGTCAACCAGAGGAGTCATCATGAAGACTTTTGCCCGTTTAGTCCTGGTTTCCCTGATGCTGATGATTGCCGCCCCGGTATATGCACAGATGCAGGCCATCCAGATTTTTAATTGCGAATTCAATGGTGAAACGGAAGTGGATGACGTCCTGGCCATGGCTGCCACCTGGCTCAAAGCTGCCAGGAACACCAAGGGTGGCGAAAACATCAATGCCTATATTCGTTTCCCGGTAGCTGAAGGTAAAAGCAACGAGGGAGATTTCAGGTTTGTGATTACTGCTCCGACCTTTGCCGAATGGGGCGCGTTTACAGACGCTTATGAAACATCAGCCGCCGCTGATGTGGACGATGAAATGGACAAGCTGGTAGATTGTGGCGAAAGCACAATCTGGGAAGGCATGCAGATCAAATAAGGCGAGAAAAGATCCAAGAAAGGCCGCCATCACTGGCGGCCTTTTTTATTTCAGGCGAAAAGGCTGAACCTCCAGGTAGGTCAGGCTACGCCAGAGCCACTCGACGGGGCCAAACCGGAACCGGCTAAGCCACCAGCTGCTGAATACCGCCAAAATCACGAAAAACAGAAGGGCGTATAGCGTCGTGGCCATCGGACCCAACAGGTTCAGTTGGCCGAAACCCCAGCCATAGAACAGGGTTGTAGACAGCAGGGAGCCGGACAGGTAGACCGTCAGCGCCATTTTTCCCATGTTCTGAAAAGGCCGGAAGACGATCTGCCAACCGGCTTTCCGGGACAACATGACGATAGCGGCGCCGTAAGCCAGCGCCAGCGCCGTGGAGCCATAGGCAAATAACAGGTCACCACAAAACCGGATGCCGGGGGAAGCCACGTTGCCTGAGTAGACGGCATAGCCAAAATAATGCTGCAGCCACCACTCGACCAATGCGGCCACCGTCCCGATTCCTGCACCCCAGCCGAACACCCGTCGGATCAACAACAGGTGTTGCGATTCGGTCTGAATGATCCTGGTCCTGCCAAGCCAGAATCCGAGCAGGAACATGGAAAAAATAGCCAGACTGGATTCCGGCTGGTGCAGGTCTTCCCAGATCCGCGGCGGAATGGCCTCGACGTTCTCCTCGAAAACGTCCATCAGCGTGCCCAGGTAGGGATGGTCTTCCCGCTGCACAGAGAGCGGAAGCCCGTCTTCAGCCTCATTCAACACGTCCTCGTAGTCCGGCTCGTGCACCAGGTTCCCGATTGGAAAAGCCATCAGCAGGACCATGGAAAGCGTGAGCAGAAGCTTACCCGGAAAGTTTTGAAAGGCCACGAGGATCAAACCCAGCATCGCGTACTGCATCAGGATGTCCCCGTCGAAGATCAGCGCATGGGCCATGCCGAAAAAAAACAGGATGACCAGCCGCCTGATATAGATCCACAGGGAACCGTCTGGGTCCGACGTGATTTTGGCGAGTTGCAGGGCAAAACCGAAACCGAACAGTATTGAAAACAGCCGCAGGGACTTGGTCTCAAACACCGAGTGCATCAGGGTGCTGAATATTCGGTCAAGCGTTCCGGCCCACTCCGGCGACCAGGCGCCGAAGTTGTACATGTTGACCAGCATGACGCCGAACAGGGCGAAGCCGCGGATGGCGTCGATGGAACGAATGCGCCGTTCAGGTTCGGTGGGAGTTGAGTGAGGAGAGCGGGACATGCGGTCCATTCTCACTGCCGGAGGCCGCCAGATCAATCGGCTGAGGTGAGGTATGGTGAACGATAGCCGGCGACGCACCGGGATTTTCTGCTGCGGGTGATCAGCACCTACGGCATAACGCTTCTGATTGTCGGCTTGCTCCTGTTTGGCGTAGACAAACTGGAACTGATGACTGACCCCCTGGTAGCCCTCAAGCGCGCGTTGCTGGTGGCCTTCCCGGCCAGTTTTGCCGCCACGGTGGTGGACGGCCTCGATGGCATTTCCAGCTGAGCGACAAAAAGGGGCCGGATACAATTTCATGGTCGCCTTTTGTCGCTTACTGAGCCGGCGCAGCAGCTCCGTCGGCAACACAAAGCGTTCCTTCCTGGTCCGTGTACTCGTAGAATACGAGCACGGATTCGGTGGGCGAGGTAAAAAAGATCTCAGCTTCCGCGCCCTGTCCGCCGTGGCAAGCTACATGGCCAAAGGAACGTGAACCAGGATAATTGATACCCCAGTTGCCGACGCACTGGACATTAGCCTGGCAAGCCATTTTGCCATTTCACTGCTATTCTTTGTTCAGGTCATGACCAATTCCTGTTTGAATCATGGAGCAACTGGAGATCGTCAGTAGTTTTGTGCCTGCAGCGCTGTTGAAGCGACTGGTCGCAGAAAACCGCGAGGAACCCGCCGATGTCCGCTTCGACGGAGCCGTGCTGTATGCCGATATTTACCAGTACACGGTTCTGGCAGAACGGTTGTGCGAGCAGGGCACCGAAGGGCTGGAACAACTCGCCGGCCTGCTGAACGACGGATTCAGTACCTACGTTGGTTGTGTTGCCGCCACGGGTGGCGAGGTTGCCGAATTTGCAGGGGACGCATTGCTCGCCTACTGGGTGAATGATAAGAATGACCCACAATCTTCCGTGCAGCAGGCCAGGGAGTGCGCCAGTCTCCTGCATCGGGCCTTCACGGAAAGCCAATCAGACGCCTCGCAAGCTGTCCCGCTTCACGTGGGGATAGGCACCGGTGACATCTGGGCAGCGAAACTGGGTGGAATCGACGGCAAATGGCAATTGCTGATGGCGGGCGATGCAGTGGGTGATGCGACACGAGCCGCATTGCAGGCAGACGCGGGCGAAACTGTATTATCGGAGGAGGCTCGTAGAACGGAACGGCATGCCAGAAGGCCGCAAAAACGGTCGGGAGAGCCGGGCATGAAAGCTGCCTATGGAGAGGTTGTCGAACAGCTCTCTGAACCGCCTGGCGGACTGGTTCCCCGTGTCGTCCAGAAGTGGATTTCCGAGGGGCTCTCCCATTGGCTGCCTCAGCTGCGTCACATCACCGCCTTGTTCGTGGAGATAAATGGCGTGGACGCAAATGCGCAAGATGCCCTCCGCCAATTCCAGGCGCTGGTGGCATCCCTGCAAACGGCAATTCGTCCTTATTCCAATTCCAGCGGCGGGCTTCTCGTGGACGACAAGGGGCTGGTGTTCAAACTGTGCCTGGGCCTGCCCAATGATTCGCATTCGGACGATGTATTGCGTGCCGTTAGAGCCGGGTTTGCCATAGAGTCTGAACTGGCCAGGCTTGGGCTTGGCTGCGCCATCGGCGTCGCCTCCGGCCAGGGTATCTGCATGCCGCTGGGTGGCCGTGAAAGACAACACTACGTTGCCGTCGGGCGATTCATGCACATGGCGGCCCGACTGATGCAGGAAGCCGGCGAAGGTGTCCTTTGCACCGACAAGGTTGCCGAGCAAATCCGCCACGAACTGGGCACCATGCCGATGAAACCGTTGACTCTTAAGGGAATCGGCGGCACTACACGGCCATATCGGGTTAACGAGCCGCAACAGGCGCCCGTCCTTGAAGAGAAAATGTTCGGGAGATCGGCGGAAACCGGCCAGATCGATCGCTGTCTGGACAATCTGGACCATGGCGCCGGCCGGGTCTTGTGGGTCGTGGGGGGCGCCGGACTCGGTAAAACGATGCTGGTCAATTATCTCCGGCGGCGTTCCGATCAGCTTGGAATCGCGAATTTCGAAGGCGGTTCGGCCTCGATGGAAGTCGTCACGCCTTACGTGGCCTGGCGTCCGATATTCTCAGAGTTGATGACCATTGATCCCGAGGCTCGTCGGCAAAAGATCAATGGGCTGCCGCATCCCGAACTAGCACCGCTGGTCAATACTGTCCTTGACGGCTATCTGGAAGAGACCGAAACCATTCGCAGGATGTCCGACGAGACCCGCGCCAAGGCCACGATAAATGTGCTCAGCCAGGTCATCGGGCAGTTCGCACCGAGCGAGTTCGTCCTGGTGCTCGAGGATTGCCACTGGATGGACTCGGCGTCCTGGCGGCTGCTGGCACGCGTGGTACAGGATTATCCCGGGGCATTGGTTTTCCTGACTTCACGGCCGACCCAGAAAATTCCGGAACTTGAAGAGTTAAAGAAGTCCGATCTCTTCACCGGGCTCGAACTTCCACCGTTGCACCGGGATGCGGTGCGGGATTATGTGGAGTACCTGGTGCAGCAGGGTGCGGCCAATACCCAACTGGTCGACGACATCAGCGACCGGGCGCTTGGCAATCCACTCTATGCACGTGAATATGCGCTGCTCCTTTCATCGCGCGCCGGCATGGACCGGTCACAATCCGAGCGCACATCCACGGCCGCAAAACCGGATTCCGAGGCCGTTCGGGCGCCGGAAACCGTTCAGGGACTGATTAGAAGCCGCCTCGATGCCTTGTCCGCAGACGATGCTGTGACCCTGAAGAGCGCCAGCGTGTTGGGAGACCGTTTTCGACTCGACATCCTGGAGGCCATGCAGCCGGCGAAAAACCAGGGCCGGCTGGAAGACAGCCTGGCGCACCTGGTTGAAAACCAGATGCTGGTAAGCAGCGGCGTGGTCGACGAGGTCTACGATTTCAGGCATGCACTGATCCGGGAAGTTAGCTACGATCAGCTTACGCCGGCACAACGCACGGAGTTGCATCTCGCCGCGGCGCGCGCAATAGAACAGGTTTGCAGCGATCACCTGGAACCGAGCTATGCGGCCCTGGCTCATCATTGGCAAAGTACCGGAAACACCGAAGCCACCATCCGTTACGCCGATCTCGCCGCATCCCAGGCCCTGAAGTCAGGGGCCTACCTGGAAGCCGCCAGGTGGCTTCGCAATTGCATTGATCTGCCGATCAATGACCACACTGTTCGCGTCAGTCCGCGCGACCGGATTCGCTGGTCACGCAAACTGGCCGATGCCCATCACGGCTTGGGGCACCCGGAAACCCGGGGTTCGGCCGCCCGCGAGGCATTGGCTATCGCCGGCAGGAACCGCCCGCATTCGCGCGCTGGAATTATCAGCAACATCGCCAAGCGGAGCGCCGAGTGGTACTGGCTGCGGCTGCTGCCGCAAACCCGAAAACAGGAAAAAATCGACGTTGCCAGCAACCTGGCCCAGGCTTACCGTCATAGCGCCGAGGTCTGCTATTTCAACAACGATCTTCTGGGCATGATTCATGATTGCCTGGGTGCCGCCAGGATGTCCGAGCAGGCGCCGATATCCGCGGTTCGTGGAAGCGCATGGACCGAATTGGGCGGCATTATTGCCATCGGCGGTCTGCGCGGCCTGGGCGAATACATCCAGCGACAGGGCGTGGCCATCGCCGAAGATGCCGGCGAGCCGGCGGCGCTGGCGCACGTGCACATGGTGCTGTGCCTGTACGCCATTGGCAGCGCTCACTGGGAGGCCGCCGAGGCAGGGGTTAAAAAGTGCCAGGAACTGTGCGAGCCCATCGACGATTCGGTCACCTGGACCAACGCCCAGGCCGGCCGCTTCTGGATCAACCACTACCAATACCGTAGCGAGGCGGCCGAAGAAGCCGCCCAACAGCTGCAGGACCGCGCCCACGAAACCGGCAATCGTCAGCACCAGGCCTGGGCGCAACGTTTCCGCGCCCTGTGCGACCTCCGTTGGCAACGCCCGGAGTCTGCCGAGAAGCGGCTGCAAAACGCCATGGAACTGCTGGGAGAAACAGCAGCGATCAACGAGCGCATCCCCACCTTCGGGCTTCTTGCGCTGGCCCGGCTGCACGCCGGTGACGTATGGAGCGCCCGTGCAACGGCCAGGGATGCCATTGCCTTGCTGTCACGGGTGGGCCGCCCGATCGGCCACAGTACCCTGGCGGCATATTCCGCATTAACCGAAATCGTACTGGATGCCTGGCGCCAGGACCCGGCGGCCATCGAGTGGCGCAACGAGGTTAACCAGTGTCTCAAGATGCTTAAACGTTACCAGTCGACGTTTCCCGTCGGCCAGGCCCGGTACTGTTATCACAACGGGGAATTCGAGGAGAGCCGGCGGCATTTCCGCCAGGCTCGCAAATCTTACGGGCGCGGTGAGCGGACAGCCCGCAAGCTGGGAATGCCGCGAGAAGCTGAACTGTGCGCCACGGCCCTGGCGAGACTCAGGAGCTGAGCTTGCTCAGTCCGGCGCCGGAGTATCTTTCGTAAGGCGGCTGGCGATCTTCTTGTAGACGTCTTCTTTCGAATTTTTTCCCCAGAGCAGATCCTGGTGTCCGTAACCGCGTAAAACGTGCTTTACTACCTGCTTGTCTTCCGCGCGTGCCGGCCGGCGCAGCCATTCGTACATGCGATCGATGCTGTCACGTTGCCATAACCGGTTTTTTGCACCGGTTATCAGTGTGATGCGGTCCAGCGCCGCAAATTGCTCCCGCGCTTTTTGTCCCAGCAGCGTGCTTTCGTCTTTGGGGGCACCATAGGCGGCCGCCCATCCTCGCCGTGCATTGCTTGCTGCATGGGCATACATGCGCAGCGGTATTCCGCCGAACTGTTTTTTAATTTCCTTTGCTGACCCATGAAATTCATCCATCAGGTTTTCCTCCACGTAGGGCTGGCCGTACATGAAGGAAACCCGGTTGCACTGCTCATAGACGTGACGGAGGTCTTTGTTCCGCTCCACCTGGTGCTCATGATGGGGCTGGAAATTGCCCGGCCAGATGCTGTACATGGTTTCAAACGTTTTGGGCCATGGATGCTTTAATTCAGTGGTTCCGTCGTAACAGCGGGAATCGATGAAGCTGATCGTTCGCTCGTTTCCCGACAGCATGCGTTCCAGAACATGGTCCTGCACCTTGAGCTTGCCCTGGGGCGTGGTGCGGTAGAACAGGCCGATCGTCATTATTGTGATATTGCTGACGCCTTTCTCTATTAGCTTCCCGGTGATCACAGACTGCGCGGTCACCGCTCCTCCCATGCAGAACCCAACAACATTTTTCACGTCCCTTGCCGGGCCACTATCGCTACTGGAATAATTTCCTACCGCCTCTAGTGCCTTGGGCAGGTCTACCGCGGCCGCTTTGTCGAAATCAAAGCGATTTGGCACCCAGTTTTTTTCGTATTTCTTTACGATCAGGTGACTACCGCACCAGTCCAGTAGCCAGGGTTCGAAGTCCTTATCATGCAGGTAACCGCAGAGTCCTTGCTCATGCGGGCCAAACAGAAAGGTCCTGTGGCAGGCGCTGGCGCCGTGCAGCAGCAGAACCCGGGGTTTGCCAGGATTCAGGTAGCCGTAAACATCGAGCTCGATACCCTCGGCCTTTTTTTTGTTAATTTTGATGTGTTTAATTTTATCCATGGGTTCTGCTCAGGACATTTTTCAGAACGTTCTGGAACCGGTCCATCTCGGGCACGTACAGCTTGGCCAGGTGTTCACTGAAAAACCGTCCAAAGGCGGCCAGGGCCCAGCTTTGCCGCGCGGGATCGCTGGTACCGGTAGCCTCCATGGACTGCATCTGGCCCAGCAGGAACTGGTTGGCGTGCAGGCGCAGCACGCCACTCAGAAGCTTCTCGCCGCCGCCGCTAGGCAGAATTTCGAAGAACAGGGTGGCTGTATCCTCCCACAGGTCGAAACCGGGGCTGTCGTCGAGAATCTTCACGCCATTCAGTATGTATTCCGCTTTGCCATCCGGGCCTTTCGCATCGAATAACAAGCGATATCGCATCATCGACCTGGCGACTTTCTGGCCGCGTGTCGCGTTGGGAAACAGCCACAGGTAACTACCGTTTTTCACCCTGCATTTTTTCAGCTTCCTGGAAAGGAATCTCTGGATACGCAGCGTGCCGGACACCGGAATTTGTGACTGCTGAATGATCGAGTCATCGCTGTAGTGGTTTTCGTTGCGGTTTCCGTAGTCATTGGCCACCTCGGCGTAACTTTCCAGGAAACACATCAGGTCACGGATGGTTACAGTCAGGCTAACCTCGATGCCCGATTGTTCCCCGATTCCACTGGACGACGCCTTATTGCAGTCTTCGGCAAGTTTTACCGGCTGCCAGGCTTTGTTCGTCATAATGCCTTCTTTGGTGAATTTCTGGTCCTCCAGTCCCCACAAACCGCTGGCTACACTCTTCTTCTCAAGGTAACCGTCGTGGAAACCGTCCATCGTCTCCCTGAACCTCAGGCCTACCGCTTTTGATACCGGTGCTGCACCTGGCTTGAGGTTCGGCCCGTCCGGCAGCGGATCCAGCATATCCGCGTGCGTCCGCCCGTCACCGTAGGGCTCCTTGCCCAGCCAGGCTTCTACTTCTCCGCCGGGATCGGCCTCCCAATTCTCCTGCCCCTCGATGTTTTTGCGAATGAATCTCTCGATTTTGTATTCCGCAACCGCGGCAATCGTTGCCGAGGGATTGACACCGACCGAGGAGGGGAAGGCGGCAGCGTCCATCACGTAGAGCCCTTTGCAACCGCGGACTTCGCCTTCTGCATCGGTCACTGCCAGTCCGGCCTCACCCATGGCGCAGCCGCCCTGGCTGTGCACGGTGAATCGCTGCCGCATGAAATTCCACACCGGGTTGGTTCTCAGTTCACCGTGCCAGGCGACGGATGCAAGATCTCGCAGCATCCGCTCCTGGGTGATGCGGGCGGTATCCTCCAGGGGACCGGGCAGCCGGGCTTGCAGAACGCCACCCGGCGGATCCTTTACTTTCGCCCGGTCATGGAGATACAGCTCACCGGGGATTGGGTCCCTGCCCATGGTCAGTAGCAGGGCAAGCCGGTCGTTGCTGGCCCGGTAGTTCAGAACCCAACTCATCAGGCTGGTCAGTGACCGTACCAGTCCGGCCCGGTCGCCGGGCGCTTCATCGAGCAACTGCTCGGCTACGTAGCGCGCCATGTCAGCTTCGCTGCCCCAGATCACCTGGGCAACCAGCCTCAGCATGCCGCGGGATACGCCGAACTCGGTGATGTCGTCCAGTTCGGCCCGGTAATTCGCCGGTAAAGCGTCGGCAAGGTTTTCCAGGCGTTGGTCGATCATGTGAGAAAGCTGGTCGAACAGCTGCCTGACTCGATCCTCGGAAAGGTTGCCAATCTGGTCGAGGATTTCTTCGCGATCGTTTTCCAGTGCTTCGCGCAACTGCTTTGGTACCACCTTGGTCGAGCCCCCGGGTAGCTTGCGAATGGACTCGGTAATGGTACCGAACGGCAACTCCATCAGCGTGTTCGGGCGGGATTTCTTGAGGCCTCGATGGTGCTCGACCCAGTCACGCGAGTGCCTGCTGCCTTGTTTGGAAGGATCGCCTTCCAGGAAGCGATTACGTCGAATCCACAAGGGGCTGCTGAAGAAACCGAACAGCGGTTCGAGATCGGCTGGAAAGCCCCCGTCCTGCACCAGGAACCAGTCGTCGCCATCATCGTAAAGCAGTGATGATGTAATGGTTGGGCCGATATGCGCATTCTGGGTCTCGTCGCAATCCTGAATCGTGGCCAGCGAATCAGCATTGGGAAAGTAGCGGGCGCCAGGCTCTGCGTTGACCTTCAACAGACCACTCTCGTCCACGACCCGCCGGTGCCTGTCTTCTTTGGGCAGAATGTGCCTGCTGTTTCGTAACAGCAACTCCGTTGTGTTGACCGCGCCTGCACAAAGAAAGACGTAAGCTGCGCGAACGGTGACCTCCTTCCGATCCACCAGGTGGTCAAGATAGGTGACCTCGTACCAACCCTCTTTTGCGCTATGGCGAATCTTCGAAACCTCTGCCATGGTGCGGATGTCGGCCAGCTTGTCTTCGGCGACTGCCAGGTAATTCAGGTCCAGCGTGTTCTTGGCCTGCCGGTTGCAACCCATCCAGCAGTAGCCGCGCAAATCGCAGGACTGCTGTTCGCGATTCCAGGTGTTGAGCTTTGGCTCGTCGCTGTCACCCGCCATGCCAGGTGACCTGTAGTGACTGATAGCCAGGGGTGGGGCAATGTATTGGAAGCCGGAATCATCCGGTAAGGGCGTGTCTTCGTAACGCTCCTTCAGTTTTTCTGCCGCCCGTTTCATCTGCTGCTGCTTGGCAAGATCCAGGGCGGGATCGGCCGGTTTGATGTCCAGCATGAAGGCCGCGAGGTCGTAATAGGGATCGAGTCCGTCGTCGCCCCTTCGATAGGGTTGCGGCCACAGCGACTTGCCGGTCGACGTATCTACTTCTTCGAAAACCTCGCCAGGCGTCCTCAGGTGCACGCTCGCATAAATAAGTGATCCGCCACCATAGCCCGCAGCCTGCGCAGACACCACGCCACCCAGATCCCGTACTTCCCAGAGACCCTGGCCGTCACCTATATTCCAGAACCAACGACTGAAATCAGGCGACGGTGTGAATCCCGACAGATCGGCCTCTTCCCTGGCCTTATCAACCGAGGTTTGCCTGGGGAAGTCCGGAAAATCTCCCGGTTGGTAGCGGCGGCCGCGTTCAAGGACACAGATTTTCTGACCGACCTGTGCCAACCGGCAGGCCGTTACCGCGCCGGCGAATCCGGTTCCGATCACGATAGCGTCAAATTCCAGTATCTCCTCAGTCATACCCTCAGTCCTTACGTTCCATCATGATGCAGCCCGCCATCGGCGATGCTCCGCTTCCGGGCTTCGGCACCGTTCGCACCACTTCCCAGTCGATCTCAAATCGATACGGGTCAAATTGGACCTGTAGCTTCATAACCGCGCTGGAGCCACCGTGCACCTGTTCCAGGTGGGAGCGGAATCGGCAGCCACCGGCAGTGCGGCCCTCGTGCAAGCTGAAGAAATGGCTGCGGTGGCCAGTCCTCAGCTGGTAGATTGGCCCCCCGGCCAGTTCGTGTAACACGGTCCTGGCCCTGGGGTGGCCTACCCGCATGGTGGCGTGATAGCAGCAGTGCATGTCGCCGACCAGGAAAACCACGTGGCGAACTTCATGCTCGTGTATGAAGTCGATGATCTCTTCGCGCTGTTTTCGGAACGGCTCGCCGGACCACTTGTCCAGTGAGGACGACGATTTCTCGCGTTCATGAGTACGGCCCTCGTCGCTGGTTCTCCGTACTTCCGCTACAAAGGGCACGCTGGATACGACGAATTTAAGGCGCCCGGGCTCATCGGTCAGCCAGCCTTTGAATTCCTCCAGTTGATTATCTGAAAGCATGCGCGGTTCCGTCGGGTCAGCATCGATTGCCTTTGCGCCCAGGCAGCGCTCCGTCCGGGTATCCATCACGAAGAACCGCGCGTCGCCGTGCGAGAAACGATAATAAAGCCGCTCGGGTGAAGTGCCGGGATGCCGGGTGTTGACGTAATCCTGATAGGCTCGGAGCGCCGGTCGCGAATAGTCCTCGGGTGTGCGGCGGCCATCCGGTTTCCTGATCAGTTGCCACAACCGTTGCTTCAGGCTAAGGGGTTGAAAGCTCTCCGCGGGCTGACGAGGTTCGAAATCAGTCGCGTAGTCGTTAACGATTTCATGATCGTCGATCGCCATGTAGTGGGGACATTGCCGGAGCAGGTGGTGGGCCCATTCGTCTTCGAACCAGTTCTCCCGGTAGCCGCTCCTGTAGTCTTTTTCCCTGGGACTCCGGTTGGCGTAGGGAAAGTCGAAGTAAATTTGGTCGCCCGCGTGAACCATGAAAGAAGGATGGATGGGCGTCTCGTCCGCTACCCGCCCAACCAACCGCTCCTGGTTACTCCGGGAGGGATCCAGGTAATAGATCTTCTCATTGGTATATAGGCGGCGATTCAAGCCGGTCACCACGAGAACGCCTTCCGCGTCGCTCTCCTGGGGATTGCGCCATTGACCCGTTTTCACCTCGGTGTCGATCAGCTCGCCGTGTGCTTTGGACGACACACCACAGATCCGGCATCGGGGAGTCGGCTCGAATATTCCTTCCTCGAAATGCAAGGTGAGATCTTCTGCTTTATCTCCTGTTTTTGTGCAGGTGCCGACAATTTTGCCGCCGCCATTGGTGGCCGCGCCCTGTTCATGGAACTCCAGGTACTCGTTAGGCTGGAAGTTTCCCTCAAATTTGGCCAACACTAGCGTACCGAATGCGGGGGGGCCATGGGACTTGTTCCAGCAGCCTTTGCGGTGTTCGGTCCGCACCAGCGTGCCTCGCGCTTCAGGAGCTCCTGATCCCTTGCACACTATGGTAGCCCCGTTCGGAGGCTCGTTGACGCCTTGATCGAATTCGAGCCGGTCATTATCGAACAGCTCAGAGAGTTTCAGAAATGGGCTGGCCAGCAAGGGTTTGCCGGACTGGCGAAAACCGGTGATCAATAACAGGATCCCGGTCTGGATGGCCACCACTCTTCTAAGAATCCAGAATCCCGTTAACTTGAGTTTCCTGAACCGGCCTTCCGGCTTCCGCCTGAGCGCCAGGTCTGTCGCCCGCTGACCGGCCATGGCCATGGCCAGGCCCAGCAGGTTATTGATCTTTACCACCGATATATTGCAGCTGCCCAACAAAAAACTGAACGATTCTCTGCCATCATTTGGCGCAGGAAACGTGTTGAACCTGCCTTTGAGCCGTTGCCGTTTCCAGCGTGGAATCCTTCCTGAAAACTCCGCTTCCAGTCGATAGTCCGTGGCGCTGGTCAGGCTGTCCAGCTGAACGATGCCCGTGTAGTCGGATTCCTTCTCGAGTTTCCCGGATTTTTTGGTAAGTGATTTTTCGGGATCTCCGTCAGCGGGCCACACGGAAATTTTGGCCCGGGAATAGCGCCGGTCACCCCTGATCCAGACCCGGACGGATTCGTGGTCGGTGTGCCCAATTATCAGACCAGCCATTCAATCGGTTCCCTGCTAGCGGCACTCTTTTGCCGGCTGACATAACTGTAGTATAGGCTATTATTAAGGTATTGCAGGCCTGACGCCACGCGTCATGGAGCCGATCATGGAGTCCAGTACCGCCGTTCGTATTCGCAACTTTGGAAGGAATGTTTCTTTCAAGGTGAAGAATTTCCAGTGGGTGCGTGACACAGATGAAGCGCTCGCCCTGCTCAATCAGCAGAAGGAAGGGAAGGTTCGCGTCTGTGGCGCTCGCCACTCCTGGAACGAGTCATTTGCCACGCACGCTACCCTGGTCGATATCTCCGCCCTGGACTCGGTGCAATTCACTGAAAAGTCAGATCAGGGCTGTCTTGTTACGGTTGGAGCCGGGTGCAGCGTTGATGCCCTGCTGACCGAGCTGGCGATCCAGGGTTTCACCTTGCCGGGCTTCGGGATTATCGGCAAACAGAGCATCGCCGGCGCGATTTCAACCGCGACACATGGTTCGGGTTTTCCCAGCCTTTCGAATGCGGTGACATCTGCCAAACTGGTGGCCTTTGACAAAAATGGGCACGCAGAAAGGTACCAATACGAGGATATGGACGAAGAGATCGAGGCGGTGCGCTGCGCCCTGGGCGGAATGGGAGTACTGCTGGAATTGACCCTGGCCGCGATCCCGCGCTACCTGGTTACAGAACGGACCGTGAAAGCCGACTCTCTGGATGAATTGCTGGACCGTGAGCGGGATTTCCCTCTACAGCAGTTCTACCTGGTGCCTCACGTCTGGGGTTGGTACGCACATTTACGCAAACGCGTTGAAGGTGGCCAGTCGTCCCCGCGGCAGCTGAAAATGTTCTATCTGCGCCGGTTCCTGAAACTCGATCTGTTCTTCAATGGTGTCGTAAAGATCCTGTCGAGGCCCTGGCTGCGTTGGCTTTTTCCGGCCTTCTACCGCCTGACCTGGCGCGGACTGAAAGACGATGACAGGGAAATCGTCGATTACGCCGACCGCATCCTGCGCATGAAACATGACCTGTACCGCCATGTCGAGATGGAGCTTTTCGTCCCCGAGGACCGCTTCAAGGACGCCGCCGCTTTCGTGGAGGGATTTCTGCGGTGGTGCGACGGTGAGGTTCCAGGGAACTTCGGCTCAATCTCGCAGATCGTGGCCGCCCACGGCGGCACCGAGGAACTGGCCGGGCTCAAGGGCAGCTACCTGCATCATTATCCGGTTACGGTACGCCGAGTTCTCAAAGACGAATCCATGATCTCAATGACCCACGACGGCGCCGCCTACGCCATCAGTTTCATCAGTTACCGGACGAATTCGGGATCCTTCGAAGCCGCCATGCGGTTCCTCGCGTCTATTACCGCCAGTGCCTTCGGCGCGCGTCCCCACTGGGGCAAGCTGATGTACCTGAACGGCGGGGAAATTGAAAAACTCTATCCCCGGCTCAATGAGTTTCGCAAACACTGTGAAAAAGTCGACCCTGACGGCGTTTTTCGTAATCGATTCATGGTCCGTAAACTGTGGTCGTCGTAGAACCGGGTTGTTTGGCGTAAACTGGCCGCATGGATTGGGGAGTAAGCAAGGTGGTCAGCCGGCTCTGGTCGGAGCTCATTCGCCGGCGCGTCGTCAAGACGACGATCGCCTACGTGGTGATGGCGTGGATCATCGTCGAAGGCGCCAGCACCATATTTCCTTCCCTGCTGTTGCCGGACTGGACGGTTCGGCTGGTGACGATCATCGCCATTCTGGGTCTGCCATTGGTAATCATCCTGGCCTGGATGTTCGATATCCGGGTCTCCGATGAATCAGAAGATACACCGCCTGAAACCGTGGCTGAGAAGCAGGAGACTGCTGCGGAACAGCCAGCAGCGCTGGCGCCGCCCAGCCTCAAATCCGTTGTCGCGTCCATTGCCGTGCTGCCCTTCCGCAACCTCTCACGGGAGGACTCCCACCGCTACCTTGCCGAAGGTATCGCCTCGGAGCTTCACAGCGTGCTCGCGAAGGTTCACCGCTTGCGCGTTGCCTCCCGCACCTCTTCGTTCTCACTGGCCGGGAAATCATTGACCGCGCGGGAGATTGCCGAGCGCCTGAACGTGCATTTCGTCCTCTCCGGTAGTGTCAAGTGCATCGATGATCGTGTCCGGGTAATCGTCGAGCTGGACAACGCGGAAGAAGACGTCCAGATCTGGACAGAGAGCTACGACCGTGAGCTGGAGGACATTTTCTCGTTGCAAAACGAAATTGCGATGGCGATTACCAGCGAATTTCCGGGCGCCCGCCTGCGCGATGAAATCGCCAGTGCATCCAGCCGGCCCACCGACAGCCTCGATGCATGGAGCCTGGTGCAACGTGCAAGATCGTTCACGCTGCTGTTCACGCCACAGGCACTATCCGATGCGGTGCCGCTGCTGCACCAGGCCATCGAACTGGATTCCGGCTTCGCGGCTGCCCATGCCGCTCTCGCTTCCGTACTTTCCGAGCGGGTACTCAATGGTCTGAGCGAACAGGTGGAGAGTGATCGCCGAACCGCGCTGGAGTCTGCTGAACTCGCCAGCACCAACGCGCCCGTGGATCCCTTTGTGCTTAAAATGTGCGCCGTGGCCTGGGCCTATTTCGGAGAGCCGAAAAAGGCGATCGAAGCCCTGCGACACGCGGTTGATATCGCTCCGTTCGACTTCGGTGCCTGGGGCTTCATGGGCTGGCCATTGGTCGAACTGGGCACCGACAGCGACCTGGGTGAGGTTCATGGCGTCATGAAGCGTATTCTGGCCGCCGCCCCGATGCACCCCGGCGCCCCTTACTGGATGTACCATCGTTCCGTGGCCTTCACCTGCCAGGGGGAGATCGAACGGGCCATGGAATTCGCACACCAGTCCGTCACCCGGAATCCTTCTTTTCCCTGGGGCCTGATGCAATATGCCAACGTACTGGGAACTGCCGGTGACCCCGACGGCGCCCGGGAGGCGATCAGCCGTTGCCAGAAGATCAGCCCCGGATTGACGGCGGACTACTACCGGTCGATGGTCAGGCAGATGTCAGGTGCGCCGCAACTTGCGGAACTCAGAACTGCTGGCATACCGCGCGAGGAAAGCTGAGACGATAGCTGGTCGACCTGGCGGTGAAGTAGCCATCAGGCACCGGTCCCTCGTAGTCGGGCGGAAGGATCAGGTATTTACCGCCCTCGCCCCTGTCGGGACCCGGTGGGCCAGTGTCGATCACAAAGCGGAAGTAGGCGTCGTTGACGGTCCCCGGGCCGGTCCTGGGCGGGATCTCGATCACCGTCGGACCGTCCTTTTGAAGGTCGAGAAAGACGCTGGCGTAGACAGTGTCATGGTTGAGTTTATTTATTCAGTCAAATAAACCTGCCGGCAGACTCGGCGAAGCCGGGCAATCCGGCAACAGACCGTTTGCAGAAAATACCCCTTTCTCATCCAAGTAGGCGAGTATCTTATGAATAACTACCGGGTCTTCGATACTGGCAATGATGCGTACTGACCGGTGCGCATTAACTGGTCCAGTTGTTAAGTTAGTTTAAGCGGCCATCTGACCTGTTTCCATTTTTACAACAGCTTAAACCGCCACATACAACCGGAAATTGTGCAACTATTGACTGAACAAGCAGCTGTTGACCTGCTTGGTGCACGCGCTTGCTAATTAATGGGTATCTGGAACCGGTTGTCCAATCAAGTCGAAATGTGGTTGCTTTCACTCACCAATCGTGTCACTCGGATATCCGGAGACTTGAGTTTCTCCCGCTCCAGATCGTACTGCGATTGAAGGTTCATCCACATCTCTGCGGATGTTCCCAATGCCTCGGCAATCAGTCTCGCCATCTGCGCTGTTACAGAGGTCTTTCCATTGATAATTCGCGAAACCTGGATCGGCGCTTTCCCAATGGACTTGGCCAGGGCATAGGCTGAAATACCCTGGTCCTCCAGAATTTCCTCCAATATATCGCCCGGGTGTACCGGTGCTAATCTCTTCTCAATCATCAATTCGGCTCCTAATATCAAAATCCGCGAGAGGCAACTCAGCGATGGTAATCAACGATTTCCACATCCTGGGCGTCCCTGCCCTTCCAAACAAAGCAAACCCGATACTGCTGGTTTATCCGTATGCTGTGCTGGCCTTTGCGGTCACCTTCCAATGCCTCCAGTCTGTTGGAAGTCGGCAATCTCAAGTCCTCCAGTGACATTGCCGCGCTGAGTTGAACCAACCGGCGGCGGGCGCGTTGCTGGATTTGTTGGGGTAGCTTCTTTGAGAAACGCCCTACAAAAATCTGCTCTGCTTCTTTGTCTTTGAAGTTCCTTATTGCCACAACCAAATAATAACTTATAATGTTATTAACGTAAAGTGTTAGTAGTGACAAGTACTACTCAAGCCGGCCGCACAGCAGCACCTTTCCTCGCCAAAACAAAAGCCCCGGCGTAAGGCCGGGGCTTTAAGGAATTCCCGTTTATAGGGTAATTCGTAGGGTTTTTAACCCTGAGGCTAACTTTACTATATTTTTTAGCTAGTTAGCTCCTATTTTGGCTGGGGGAGAGGGATTCGAACCCCCGCTGGCGGAGTCAGAGTCCGCAGTCCTACCACTAGACGATCCCCCAAAAGGGTCCATCACGCTTCTCATGAAGCGAAATTAACGCTTGCTGTATTGCGTAGCTTTGCGTGCTTTGTGCAGGCCGACTTTCTTGCGCTCCACTTCGCGGGCGTCGCGGGTGACGTAGCCGGCTGCTCGCAGCGGCTTGCGCAGTTCTTCGTCGTATTCCATCAGGGCGCGGGTCAGGCCCAGGCGGATGGCGCCGGCCTGGCCGGAGATTCCGCCGCCGATGACGGTGGCCTTGATGTCGAAATTGTCTGTCATTTCCAGC